>Ga0196981_1000292_pt1 | contig 23108 bp, 20 predicted proteins | sample S3_2013CmetaG_FD_155462 | JGI IMG/M metagenome (GOLD analysis project Ga0196981, IMG submission 155462) | Soil microbial communities from Anza Borrego desert, Southern California, United States - S3_20-13C | ecosystem: Environmental > Terrestrial > Soil > Desert | place: USA: California... | reverse complement strand
GGTCTTCCTGGCTTAATACGATTATCTTGGCTTTTCTCATCGCAACTTAGTTTTGCTAAGTAAAGATAAGATAATAATCTAAATTTACGCGTATTTAAACAACTAAATACTAGTCCAAACGAGATACTCTGGCATTGAATGCCGGGGAAGTTGAAGGTTAATTTTGGTAAAATATTGTATTTTCGAAGGTTGATTCCTTGAGTTGACTTAGTCAATTAGCCCACCTGGAATCCCTTTTACCTGAATTTTGCTGATGTACCCTGCATCAGTGTTCATAATTTATTCAATGGACCAAGAGCTGATTGATATACTTAACTCGTATGACTATTTAGTACCTCCGCGAGATGAAGGTGCCGTTATTATTCTTTTAAATAGAAAAATTGAAAACAAGGAGATAGACCGCAACTTCACTTACCAGGATTTTCAGCAGACAATTTTTGAGCTGTCGCAAAGAGAGGGCCATCAACCTCAAACCGAACGGATTTTAAGAAATCTGCTTCATTATTTCATCGAGCGTCCCCCGGAAAAGAAAGATCGTTATAAGCTCACCGAATACTCGCTCAGTTTTCTCAAGCTCATTCAAAACAAGCTCACTAATCCATATCGCAGTTTTCCGCTTCGTGAAAGTTTTAAGCAATATGCCCTGTTTAAAGCCCAGGACATCAAGAATATTATTCATTTTCAGGCATGGTACGAGCAAGGATTTAATACCACGACAAGACAAACCATTATTGACCATCTGGAAGCGTTGAGGGATGAAGTTGAGCATTCCATCAGGAAATTAAATGCCGTTTTGTATTCAACAGACTCAGAAACTCTGACTACTGTAAACGAGTTCGGCGTTGCGTTTAAGAGCTTCGGAGAAAAAGCGGAAGAAATCCGTGATGCGCTGCGGTTGGGCATAAACCTTGAACAGGAAATTGGAAAAGTTGTTAACTTCTTTTATCAGCGCATTGAGCAGTCAAAACATCCAGAAAGCCGGGAAGAGATGCAGACACACGAGATTGCAGAAAACGATTACTTTCTCTCGTCCGGCATCCAACGCAAGGTCATTGATTTTTTTCAACTTGTCGACGAAAAGCTTGCGCAAGTAAAAGACCGAATACTTTTTTCAAGTACAAAGCTTACCGAACTTCAGGATAACTTTAAATATCAGACCACTTTCAAAATCAACATTAAACGATTTCTGACTTACACGTTAGAACAGGGCACATATTCAAAAGAAGGGCCGACACTGCCTCCTTCGTTCCCAAAAAAGGTAATTCCTTATGGCTTTTCTAAATTCATTGTTGTACCCTATTACGAGTTTCTTTCCTCAGTGCAGAATAAAGTAATTACGCCTTCCCGAAATGACAAATACAGGAAAAAAGAAAAGGAGAAAATTGAACTGGAGCTGCAACGCCAGGAGAATACGGTAAAGTGGGTAAAGAAATACAAGCAGTTATTGGCCACCAACCGGAAGCTGGACTTCACACCCCATTTCTACTCCATATGGGAAGCCGAACAGGATATTGAAGTGCCGCTACACGTAGCCTTTGAGTTGTTTCAATTCGCCAATAAGTCTGAGTATCAAATCAAAATTGATAAAGTAATTCTTAAAGAGTTCAGCAAACAAAGCGTCATCACATGGAAAATGAAGATTTCTCTGAAGGACTAATCAACCCCTTTGGTTTTCTGGAAGCTGAAGAAGTTCAAAAGCATTTTGCCGACCTGAACATTGAGTTACTTCGCGGTCGCCATATCCAGAAGGACGATTATTATCTGTTTCAGTTGTCAGGAACGTACTATAGTGAGCTTCGCTATTTTTATAAAGCCTTGTACCGGCTGGATTTCGTGAGAGACAGGATGGACAACGAATTTTATTTTTATCTCCAGCCTACTGAGGAGGGTAAAGGTGAGATCTCTGACCAATCCAGGCATAAAGAGCTGTCGGAGGAGAATACCGTTGTAGGCATCATGCTGCTTGCGATGTATTATGACCGGTATTTTACATCTCCGAAAGAAATTTTCTGGGAGGACATTCGCAAGGAAATATTGGAGAGTGATAATAGTTCCTTGTATAGAAAAATCCTTTTTAATGATTTAAGAAATGATTACTCAGATCCTGAATGGGAAAATGTGAAAAAAGTATTTAGAAGGGCACTCCGGGAATTTGATGCATTAGGATGGGTAGCCAGGCAATCTGCAGAAGAAGGTGAGAAGATACACTTTACAATTAAGGAAAGTATTCACCGGCTTGCAAAGTTGTACCAGAACGAGATTATCAACTTTGAACAGTTTTCAGAATCCTATTTCCATAAGAAAGACTGATGCGCTATCCAAGAATATACTCCATAAATACCGTCGGGATCCTGAAGCATTATAATCAGGACTATCTGCTGCATCAGATCCGAACTGACTTTACCGGTGATAACGGGGTCGGAAAATCCATCATCGCTGATCTTTTTCAACTGATTTTTATATCAGATCGAAAGCACGTGGTGTTCGGAACGGAAGGGCTTAAGAAAGACGAACGACAGATTCATTCACTTCCTCTTTCATGCAGTGAAGCGTATGCATTTCTTAACATTGAAATTGGAAAAGGATCTTTCGTTACGATCGGAGTTTGTATACCGAGCAGTCAGAGCAGACAACTGAAACCATTCATTATTCTACGTGATATTGATCATCAGAAGGATTTAAGTGAAACTGCAATCCCAAAAGAAAAGCTTGTAACGCACAGGCATTTTATAGCCGACAGCAAAATTCCGGTGATCGAGGACCTGGCGAAACATCTTCGGGACCGATACCAGCTTTTTCTTAAATACTACACGTATAAGGAAGAAAAAGCGGACTACTATTCGTTTCTTTTCAATAAGAAAATTCTGCCAATTAACCTCAGCATCGAAGACAACCTCACTGCCTTCGCAAAGATCATTCAATCTTTTTCAAGAGCCCGATCCCTTGATGTCAACAGCTCAACCAGTTTGAAGAAGTTTCTGTTCGAAGATTCCGAGAAATTGTATGAAAAACTTTTTCAGAATCACAAGGCAGACCTGGCTAAGCTCCTTTCAGATTACAAATCGTTAGATGAATACATTAAAGACCTGGTGCTTAAGCAAGACTCTTTGTCTGATCTTAGTGAAAAGGAACAATTGAAAAATGAAAAGCACAGGATTTTCCTGGGTAATGAAGTAAGATTTTTAAGGACAGAAAAGCAGAATGCGGAATTGCTGCACAAGCGCGCTGAAGATGAACTACAAAACAATCATCAAAACGTAAAAAGATTAAAGGAAAGGCAACCACGACTGGATGCTATCGTAGCAAAAGCTAATACCCTTGCGACAAAATATAAGCTGCTGCGGGATGATTTGCAAAAATACAGAGCGGAGTACAAAGAATATCTGAATTTCAAAGTTGACCTCGATTTGCTGACTAGCCTTAATATTCCTTCAATCGCCGAGGAGCCAGCGAAAAGCCTTGACATCGACACGTTGAAGACCGTGGAGATTGTAAAAAGGGTCGAGTTATTTAATGATTTACTTTCCGAGTACAAGTCTCTCATCCTTATCCGAAAGAAATTTGACGATCAGCTAAAAGCTATCGATACCCATAAGAAACTCATTGGGCTTGAACTGGATTCTTTAAAAGAGATCGTAAAGCTGCTCGAGCTCCGAAAGTCACAGACCCTTTTTTCAAAAGTACTGGAAAATAAACAGCCTCTTTCAGCTGAACAGGAAGCTGTGCTTTTTGCATTGATATCTGTTCTCTGGGAAAGACCTAAAGACCCTGTCGCTGGGATGCGCTATACTTCGAGCCTTGATATTTTAAATGCTGAAAATATTGAAGTGGATAAGGCGAATGACGGATTTTGGTTTAAAAATGGCAACCTCAATACATTCTTTAACAACAGGAAGGATGCTCGTCTTTTTGTAAAAACTGAGAAACTGCAGCAGGCTGTCAATAGTCACCTGGCCGATCTTAAGGCTGCCGCACAGGTGAAGGAGAGTGAATTAGCCGAATTGGAAATGTTTATGAAGGGCCAGCCGTTCGATGCAAAAAAATTAACATTACCCGTTGAATTAGACAATCGGCTGAAAGATTATACTGCGCTCGCCTACGTGGAGGAGACTGCATCAATCATTTTAGGCCTGCCACACAAATTGCAAAAACTCAAAGAAGTAGAATTGCAGTACAGCAAGAAGTTGTCTAATCTTCAAATCAGCCTGCCGGGCCTGACGGAAAATCAAATCGATCAAAAAATAGATGAAATCGGTTCAATGTATGATCATTTTGAGGCTCGGCAACGAAAATTAAGCGACACGAAAATTACTGAGAACCGCGATCTTGAAAACCTGGAAAATAAAGTAATTCCACTCGCCGTTAAGCAAGTGGAAGACAAACAAGCAGCATTCAATTCCGCAAATCTCAACTTTATAGAGAAAGATACGTATGCCAGGAAATTTTTTCCAGAACTACGTGTTGACTACCAGGACGGTCAGGTAATTCAAAGAAAACAGGTAGTTCAGGATGAAGAAGACTTTAATACGGCAAGAGAGAATTATGTGACTGAATACAAATCGCTGGTAAACCGGTCAGAGGAAGCCAAAAACAATCCTGAAATCATTGAACAATTAGAAAAATCGATTTATGGTTTTTCGATCCTAGAAAAGGTTTTATTGGGACCAAAGATAAAGCATGTGAATAACATAGCAACTGTATTAAGGGATGCAAATGAGTCAAGGTTGCGTATGGCCGACACAATACACGAAACTATGCTCAAAATCTTTTCGCAGACTAAATCAAAATATGAAAGTTATAAAGCAATCGTGAGAGATCTTAACACTTTCTTTAAGGGTAAAAAGATAAGTAACAGACATTATTTTCAGATACATTTCAAACCCCAAACGGACTTTAACATCGATTGGATCACGAAGCTTCAGGCATCTTCTCAGCGTGCTTATAAAAAAGGTGAACTTCCATTTGGTGACACTGTCGAGCAATTCGTGGAGGATTTCTTTAAAAGTATAACGAACTATAAAAAGCGGATATATATATCTGACTTACTCGATCCTAAAACATATTTCGATCTGTCGGTAAGCCTCACCGATGAAAACAACAAAGAGATTCCCGGTAGCACCGGAGAAACATACTCTGCAATCGTACTGCTCGGGATCGGCAGGTTGTCGATTGTACAGGATACAAAGCGAGAAGGGATCAAGTTTATAATTCTGGAGGAGACGGCAAATCTGGATAAAGTTAATTTCAATACTTTTCCGAACATAGCAGAGGAGTTCGGTTATCAAATTATAACGATGACTCCAAAACCCTATGGGTCCGATTCCGACAAAGGTTGGTACTTACATCATCTAATGCCGGGCGTTGAGAACCTGGACATTAACTATCCTGATACTGCCAGTTATTTTAAAACGAATGACAACAAACAGGATCTTACCATATACCTTCAGGCAATTAACCAATGAATTGGATTACTCTTACCGCACTTCACGAAATCTATCAGCTCGGGCAGACAAGAAGGCGCGTCACAATTATCAACGATCCCTATATAGCCTATTTGATCCGGATGACAAGGGAAATTGCTGAACGGGGAGAGTATTTGATCGCAGGCAATGGATTTAACGATTTCTATAAGGGAAGGCATCTCGCCAATTATATAAACTATTTTGACTTCCTGAAACGAAATCATTTGCTCAAACCGCAAACTCGATACGATGAGACTGACATTCAGGTGCTGATGGATATCGAGGAACGGATGGCGACAGGTGATTTAATTCCACTGCAGGAACAGATCGTGAAATCTAATGAAACCTTGCGTGGTGTGTCACTCATGTTTTTCAAGAATGAAAAATATCTGGAAGGCCGACCATCCCTGACTGAAGCTCTGAAAAAGTTACTCAATGTAACACATTTCGCCGATGACAGAGATCAGCAATATAAATATGTGTTGGAATGTAAGGCTCCACGGCGCATCGTGTTATGCGAGAATATAGATTTCTTAAAAAAGCCGACCAAACCCCGTCAGAACGGAATTGAGCTTTGGTATGCTGGGGGGAAGAACGTTGACAAATTGGACTACATCGAAACACGCGGCTTGCCAATTTTCTATTCTTGTGATTGGGACTTCGACGGCTTGTTAATTTATACATGGGTAAAGCAGAAAATACCTTCCATAACGTTGCTTTTTCCGAACGGTGCCTCGCGTAGTATTGTTGCCACCGAACACAAAAGTCAGTGGCGTTTTCCAGAGCAGCCATCTCAACTTTCCGGGCTCGATGCAGCAATCTTTAACAATCCAGAAAGGAAGTTGATAGAGAATTTAATCGCATCAGATTCCTGGATAATTGAGGAATCAAACGACTTGCTTGAAATGGTTGACAAAATAAATTAAGCTAGTAACTCGGGTTACAGCAGAGACTCATTCAGGTCGCATCTTCCAGCCCAGCTCTCTAAAAGACTTTTCAACTTCTTTTTTATCTTCTTCAGAAAGTGGGTCATCCTTGCTAATGTATCCAAATCCAAATGACAGGAGGTCCTGAGAGAATGCAATTGCTACAATTTCCTCGCATTTGTATTCCATCAAGTAATTTCTATGGTGAAGGCTTTTATCTATGAATCCATACAATACTTCCTCTGACATGATTGGAATCGTGGTATCAAAGTAGACGAAAATAAAATGCAAGTCATCGAATACAATATTGGTTCGATGTAGATGAGGTGATGGATTCTTTTGAATTTGTTCTTTGTGAAACTTAAAAAATTCCTTTACAAAGCTAGCTCTTTGAAAGCGATCCAACCGATACAAGGCCTTTGATATTTTATCCCCATTAGGAATCTTTATCAGCAAATCCCTAACAAGATGATCAATAAAGTAGCCATCTGACTCGAATTCTTTTTTACCCGTGCTCAGCTTTGATCTTTGAAATCTCTCCCACATCCCATCCGCTTTAATGTATAAAAAGGGTTCCGAAGCATCATAGAGTTTTTCAGGGAATTGGTAAACGTTGACTACATACAAAGCAATTAAATCCTTTTCCGATCCAGAAATCAGTGCAAGCCTGTGCTTAAACTCCTCGCGCAATTTCTCTACTTCGGTTTCAAGTTGCACTTCATCGGTTTTTCCGAAATCGTACTCTTCACGCGGAAGCATAATGGCGGGCCGATTGCCGACCAGCCGATTTCTTTCTCTAAGGTAGCTGACAACATCCGAAATCGTATTTAGTTCATCAAGCATTGCCTGCCATGCGCCAGCATCAAAAACGGTGACGTACCTATTGTTATTGAGGCAAAACGATGTTTGGTAAAATTTGACGTTAACATTCGTATTTACAATAACTCGGAAAATCTCGCTTATCTGTTCTTTTGGAAACCGTTCCGCGGAACGATCGGGATGCTTTACAATAATTTCCCGACCACCGAATAGCTTTCGCTCCGCGCCTGATAATTGCCGCAAGGCCTTGTCAATAGTCTTATTAAAGTACTTGTTATAATTCCCGGAGAATGAATAATTCTTAACCGAGACGATGATGCAAATCTCATTAAATACGATAAGGAGATCACAAATCTCTTTGTTGTCTTTTGTGATGTCTAACGGATTAGGATAACACCAATATTTCAGAAACGTTGAATAGGCAATTGTATTAACAAATTCCTCACCTTGGTCACCTTTCGTTTTGCTGCTTGTCATATTGAAAGTGAGATTAACTAGGCCAAACTAGACTAATAACGTAGCCATAATCGGAATAGAAACACTGTTCATTCAAAGTTGGGTTGTCGTTTCCATAGTAGTAAAACCAATCATCTACCGAAACGGTTTGCACGTCAGTGTATTTCGCATTGCTGCCTAGTCTAAAATACTCGCCCACCACCGAGGTTGGTGGAATAGCTTGCCCAACTTTAGTTTTAAACACCTTATAAGGAAAATCATCATTACGAACAAACCACTTCAGAACACCATCCTTGCAATAGGCGACCATAATAGGATATGTTCCAACTTCAACAAATCTTAATATGGCTGCTAAGTCACTGACCTGAAATCGTTGTGATAGTTTGGCGATGAGTGCGAGGGAAAATTTTTCTCGGTAACAAGCTGCTTGGAAATTCGCATCAGGCATTAACAAGGCTCCCGCAAAGTAGTTTGCCTCCAGTTCAATAATATTGGTTTCCAAAGGGTTGAATTTGGATGGGTGATAAGCTCTCTTTAGTTGATAGTGGTGTTCTTCGATGAAAAAATGTCCCAGCTCATGCGCGAAGGCAAAACGCGCTCTGTTTGAATCTTTAGCGCCTACCAAATCCAAATTGATGTGAGTATGAAAATTCGAGCCATCGTAAACCTGCAATCCCTCGAAGCCCGTACCGTCTCTTTCCTTACCGTAGTTATCGTAATAAAAAGCCAGATCATTCTCCACCGCTATCTCCTCTGGCAGAATTTCTTTTTGAAATTTGAATAGACTAACGATTTCTCGCGCAAGCGTGTTCAGTTTCTGTTTCCGAGGTTTTTGAAGATCAGCCATTATTGTTCTTATCAGCTTGGTTCTTCTTTATTTTATCCATTATGTCTTTTGAAATATTGGCATTGCCGCGGGCCGCTAATCCCCATTCTTTAGCGATTTCGTCATCACTTTTAAGTTCTCGTACAACTGTCGACTGTTTGTAGGCTCGTGGCATTTCTGCATTCCAGATTTCATTCGGGTCAATCCCTTTTGAAATCTCGTCGACATTGAATTCTGGTTGTAGCTTTAAACTCAGTCTTTGCTCAGTTGCATTTAACGGAAAGCAATATCCTGTAATCCGCATGGCGTATAACAGTTCTACCTCGTTTTTAATATGTCGCTTCTTATTTGCCATTTAGTTTTTCAAATCGTTCTGTTAGTTTCTTTTTTGCTCGGTCACGGTAGACGCGCAGAGTTGATGGCGCCACATCGAGTTTTTTTTGTAAAAGCTGTGAGATTTTGCGAGGCAGGTATTCACCGTTTGGGCAGAACTCTGCGTAAGCTAAAAATATCTCCCGCTCCTTCATAGGCAAATACGTCAATGCTTCTTCAACCTCGGCGCTCATTTCCACCAAGATTTTTCTCGTCGGCATCAAGACGCCTTCCTTAGAGGTATCAACTTCATAGTCGTATTCAACTTTGATTTTTTCAACAGAGAAGTACTTTTTTTTGAACTCTGTTTTTACAATTCCTTTCAGATATGCTTCAACCGCTTTTTCAACGTCATCGGTATTGGCCTTTTGCCGGTCAAATTTGTCTGGACTTTTCTTGATTTGGAAGAAAGCATTCCATACTATGTCGGCTGCATCCCCAGGATCGAAAACTACCTGGAACTTACTTGGATTAGCCTGCGCGTTGCACATTGTCATGCAATAGCGTACCAGTTCCTCCCTGAATCGTGCCACCAGTTCCATAAATGCAAGTTTAGCTTCTTCCGGATCGTCGTCCCCCATAGAAAGAATCACCAGCAGGTCTTCTGCATTATAATCCTTATATGGGTTTTTTGACGTTGAAATCAAAGCTTCGGGCATTTAATACAAAAAAGCGTTACATGGCTGTTTGTAGCGCTTTCCGTATGTTGATGAAGGGGTCCGGGAGGAGGTGTTGTAACGCTTTTGGTATTGAAGCGAGCAACAAATCCTAGATTGGACAGATTAACGAATTTAAATAAAAACCTTAAAAAACTGCAAAAATTGATGCCCCAAGATACCTCTACCATTATCCTAATCGCCCACTATGGCTTGGAACGAAAAGTCACAGAGGAAGAGTGCAAAGCTGCGTTGAAGCCCAAAAACCGTGAAAACATCGTGTTTATAGACTTTGAGGCTGGAAACTCAAAGCTGGGCGAATTATATGGCCTGCCGTTCGAAAACATGGCGTTAATGCAACAGCGAAAGTTTAATCAATTGCTGAAGCCAGTGCTGGAGAAATACCCGGACTCCACTATTGCCTACTTTGGGTTAACGCCTATCCCGATTGGATTTCACCTGGGGGTCCTGGTAGGTAATACACACCCACTCATCATTTTTCAATGGCACCATTCAAAGAAAATTTGGTTCCGTGATATTGAGCCACCCTCGGCGGATTATACGTTTAAAATCAAAGCCCTTGATCTGCCCTCAGAGGTTCAGAAGGGTAAGGGTGACATAACAGTTCGTATTTCCACCTCATACAGTGTTGATGAAAAGTCAACATACGAGGTGGTGCCGAATCCAGCCAATGAATTTGACCTTTCACTCGAACAACCTCACGTTGATTCGCTTTACAACCAGGAGAATATTCAACACGTCGTTGAGGCGTTTCAAACTATCCTTGACACATACGCGAACAAGCTCAGAGATAGAGAAAAAATTCATTTGTTCATCTCCGCGTCAGCCGGTCTACCATTTGCGATCGGAACAAGGATAAACCCCAACATTTGTCCATTTATCCAAACCTATCAATATAGCCGCCAAGAGTCGCCGAACCATCGCGAAGCTATTTTGATTTCGAAGGACACAGATCGACGTCCCGCGTTGCTTGAAGATGAGCGACGCGTGGCGAGTGAAATACGATTGTCATGGGAGAACGAGATGCAAAAGAAATTGAAGCCTTTCATTCAGATCATTGCAGAGAAAAAGCATTCGAATTGGATTGAATCTATTTGCACGGAAGATCAATACAAAAAAATTGCGAATAGCATTAAGTATTCATGGGATAAGGTGCCGAGTATTTCTGGGACATCCTTGAAAACAGATCATATTGATCTTTCAGTTATCGACGTTGAGGACGGCTTCGAATATATCGAAAAAACCAATTCATGGTTGCTGGATGATGGATTTCTTGCTGGCTTGGCAAAAAGGCTCGCTAAAAATGCCGACACCGACATCACGCAGGCTGGAAGGTTATTTTTCTTCCATGAAGCCCTTCACTACAGCAAGAACGGCCACAACCTCACGAAAGAAGTAGCGACCGGCATTGGTCAATTCCCGAAGGTTATTGAAGAAGCCGACTATCAGGCGGACGTGTGGGCATTACTGACAGAGTATAAGTTCTGTCAGGTGTATGCTCCTGAAAAATTGGGGACCGGCATCAAGCAATTCTTTTGCAACGCAATCGAAACGGCGGTTGAGACCATGTGGAGCTTCATGGAGAATGGATATGAACTGAATATGGTGCAAGTGCGAAGCATGAACCGTTTTCTCAACTGGTATTGGCAATGGCTACGAATCGAAAATCTCGACGGACAGGGTTCTATCGAGGAAGTGATATGCGTGTTATTTGATAAGCCAATCATAGAGTTCGCAGGAGCACCAATGGACCTACGTGCGCACCGAACATTTTTTAAGCTGGATGCAAGAGGAAGCCAAAGTCTTGAGCTGGCAACGTTTGTAAAAAATCGTGTTCACCGATCAACACCAACTGCCATCGGCGACATTGTAAGTGGCTTTAAGCAACTCAACGGAGAGAAAATTAAATACGGGCTAAAAAGCTTCCAACAAGCGATCGGATTAGATTCTAAACAACCAGAATAAACAATAATTAGTATATGTTAACACGTGATCAAAAAAAGAAGTTTAATGCTATCCTCGAAGAGTTAGGTAGCAACCTGGACATCTCGCAGACAGAGTTTGATGCCGCGGTGCAAAGTTACCAGGCAGTAGGGAAACATCTTTCCGACGCAAACTCAAGCCTACGACCGTATGACCCGGAAATTCTGCCGCAAGGTTCATTCTTGCTTGGAACAGCGATAAAACCGATTAACAAAACGGATGATCTGGACATCGACCTCGTGGTGCAGCTGCGGGGTAAACCGTACGATTGGACCCAGTCCATACTGAAGCATAAAGTGGGTGATCAACTTAAAAGTCACAAGACGTACAAAGAATTACTAGTATCACCAGATGGCACTCGGTGCTGGACGCTAAAGTATCGAGAGAATGCCGAGTTTGGCCGTTACCATATGGATATACTTCCATCAATTGTTGACACTGGCTACCGGCTAATTCTCGAAAAGGCGTTTTCCGACACAGAGGTGTCCGAACTCGATAAACTGGCCATTAGAATCACCGACAAACATCGATTAGACTACGAGTCGGAAAGAGATCATAGAAACTGGCTTAAAAGCAATCCTTTTGGATACGCAAAGTGGTTCTTCACGCAGGCAGCCATTGCAACCACGAAAGCTTTCTCTCTCAGAGAAGCGATTCAGCCAGTACCTAAGTTTCAGAAAGAGAAATTTCCGTTGCAGCGAGTTGTACAGATTTTGAAGCGGCACAGAGACATGATGTATTCCACTCGCCAAGACAAAGACGATAAGCCCATCTCTATTATCATTACAACGTTAGCGGGTATGGCTTATAAAGGAGAAACTGATGTTATTGAGGCACTCCAAAGTGTAGTTGATACCATGCATGAATATATCGGCGACTATCACCCGGTAACAGGAAAGAAAATGAAATGGATTGCAAACCCTGTTAACGACGCGGAGAACTTTGCTGATAAATGGATTTTGCATCCAAAGCGTCAGACGAATTTCTACGAGTGGCTGGAGCAAGTTAAGAAGGACATCAGAAAAGCTACTTCCATTACTGATAACCGAATGATCATGGAATCCCTGGAAAAGCCGTTCGGGAAAGATCTCATTCAGAAAGCGTTTAGCAATCTGGAGAAAGGTATGCTTTTGACTTCAACAGCAACTACACTCTCAGCAAACACCTCGAAAAGTGTTAGCACGGAATTACCGTCAAAGTTGCCGCAACCAAAAAGAGAGGGTTTTCAATAGCTATGAGGTGGTGGGATGAACGAAAGCACGTGTTTGCGCGAGAGATAGCTCGATTAAATGAAGCACGGCCTGATAATAGCTTTCGTTTTTTTGAGAAGAACGAGCAATTGTGGTTAGCAGGGGTAATTGTACTTCCCTTGGCTGAAGGCGGTCAGGTCGATTTTGAATTTGAACTCAGGTATCCTAAAAATTATCCTTTCTCAGTTCCATTTGTGTATCCGAAGGGTAGGGAAAAAAACTGGGTCGGAAATCACCAGTTTATTAGTACTGCATTCTGTTTAGATGTACGGGAAAAAACGTGGTCGTCTTCCATGACCGCGGTCGATATTCTAGAAAGCCTTGAAAGATTGCTGCTGGCTGCCCTTGATGTAGTTTTGAAGAAGACTGATAAGCTGAAAGTGTATGAACAGGAAGAACCAACGAAACTCGATCTTGTCACCCAGACGATCAGGTGTGTTGTTCCGTTTCCATTCGATATGGGAGCGGTCTCATCGGGTGAATTCAAATTCCATCAACGGCTCGATTGGAATGACTCAAGATTGATAGTAACTCCCGAGATCGCGGACTTTAATGCCGAGACACTTAAGAACGAATACTTCATTCTGTGGTTTCTTCAGTTATGGTCGTCAAAGAAAGGCACGTGGGTGAGGGCTACACGTGACCAACTTGAGCAAGTGGTGTTCAAGGCGGATGAAAATTCTTTGGGCGCTTTTCTATCGGAACAGAAGCTGGTTGCTCAAGAAGATTATGCAAAATGGTGCGAGCCGAAAGATGAGAATAAGTACCTGCTGTTCTTTGTTAACGACAGCGCCTTACTACTAGCTCAACGTACCAGTAAAACAGATAAGATCGAATACTTCGGATGCTATAACCAGGATTTCTCAAAAATTTACTCTAGGCTACCTTCCGTCGAAGATGAAAAGCGGTTCGATGAAAAACGCGTTGCCGTAATTGGCTGCGGCTCTGGTGGTAGTGCTATAGCAGAAGAACTTGTGAAGGCAGGCGTTACTAAATTGCTTTTGATCGATGACGAGTATCTCACTGTTGAAAATGTTGGAAGGCACGTTTGCGATTTACATGATGTCGGGTTAAAGAAGATTTATGCTTTAAGAAATAAGCTCCGGCGTATTAACCCAAAAGTGGATGTTGAGTGTTTGGATAACAAAATCGAAGTGATTGAAAACGAAGTTGCTGAGAAACTTGAAAGGTGCCAGCTGGTAATCAATGCTACCGCGACGGCAGAGGAAATAATCAATGAATTCTGCTGGGTGAAGAAAATCCCATCGATCCATCCAAAGGTTTACCCACTCGGTTTTGGAGGCGAAATCGTCAGAATTCTGCCAAATATAACGCCTTGCTTTGAATGCATGCATCATTCGTTGTCAGATATATTAAAAGACGAACCCGGTTTCAATGATTTTCCGACAATGGAAATTACTAACTACAATGAGACAAAAGAAGGCGAATCCCTCCCAACGCCTTCGCTTAGCGTAGATGCAAAGTTTATCTCTCTTCTAGTAGCAAAGATGGCTCTTGGTGTTTTGCATGCTGTGGATATAAACGCAGTTCCCGGTTCTAACATTATTCTTTGGGGGAACGAGAAACGATGGATATTTGGACAGGAGTTTGAATGCTTAAAGGTAGACACTTCCAATTTTAAGCCTTTCCAAAACTGCATTGTCTGCTTTGGGGACACTCATATTGAAAAGGAACTCGGAATGGACAGCGACGCAATTGAAAAACTTGTAAGCTCAGTTACAATCGACAATGGGTAAAATCACATTTAACCTAACTCAGCCGGTGAAGGCGAAACTGACGGCGGCGCTTTATAAGTACGGAGATTTTGAGATTGGAGGTATTCTTATTGGAAGGAAAACAGGAGTCGATAACTTTGAAATTGTTGACGCATCCATCTCAGATGAAGGCAAACGTTTTTCATTCATGAGCTTCATTCGCGGAACCAAGAAATCACAACGACTATTAAAACAGCACTTCCAAAAAGGTACTGGTTACTACATCGGTGAGTGGCATTCCCATCCCAGGTTTTCACTGAATCCAAGTTTGGCCGACATCAGAACTATGATGGGAATTCTGCATGATCCAAGTTATGGTGTCTCATTTGTCATTTTATTAATCGTTCACATCGCTCAGGGCGAATTGAAGTATAAAGGCCTCTTTTTTCACAGAGATTTGAAGGAAATAGTTCCACTGGAATAATTCAGTTTTAGACTCTTTCAATTCCAAAATGGGAGTTTCGAGAGCTAATTATTTAGGGGAGTTGTATTTGATCATACTAGCAAGCGAGGTAAAACCTGCTGAATTACTTGATTATGTCTGTGGGCACTTGAAGCTGGAGAGCGAATAGATTATGTTCACTTTTTTGCCATGTTCACGGCCCATGAACAGACTATTTTTGTGAACATACCTGTTGGCTATGAGTTGAAATCAGGTTGAAATAAGTTAAAAATTGTTGCCGATAGTTGATGCTTAGATGCTTAAGGATTGTTGATGCTTCGGAAACGCTGGCTCAATTCCGCGAGGCGGCTGATCAGTTCTTCAAACGGAAGAAATTCGCCATAAAACATATTCTCACTCATGTCGGTATAGTCATCTTCAAAAGCGCGCAATGCATGATCAGGTGGTATGAAATTGATTGTCGATGGCCCCAAGGTCTCGTAGTTTACATGCTTCCGTTTATAAAATACAGATCGATGCTTAACGATTTCCCGGTATAATGCCAGATCACCCAATGCCTGTACTCCATGATCAGAGTCCATCAGCTTTTCCAGGTCATAGAGGTGCCGCGACATTCTCGGAACTCTGATTTGGCCAGCCACTTTCAGGAACTCTTCGTGGAGTAAGAATGCCTTTTCGAGGAAGGTTCTTCGCGGTTCAACCGTTGGAATTTCGAAAGGTGCGTCGGCAAAGTCACGGCCTTCATAATGAGCCTCAATGAAAGATTGAATTGGTCTGTAGCTCCAAGGCTCCATCAAAGATCTGGTGCTTACTTCAATCTTGACCCGCGGCGGTAAGTAGGGAAGTGACTCGTAAAGGGACTGGTAATTAACCATGAGATGCGGATCGGAGAGACCTTCCTCATCCTGCGTAATATCAAAACTGTCTGCAGGAAGATTCATCGCCGTCAAAGGGTATGCAACGCATTCCGCAGGTCGACTCTTATGAAATTTTCAGAATCAAGTCTCAACCTTTGAAGTTTCCTGTTACTTAGCTTCCCGGCATATGTAGGGTGAACCGTCTCGCGATTCAAAGCCAAGTCAATATCTTCAGAAAATCTTTCTATGAGGTTCCAGCCTTTACTGAGTGAAGTGCCTCCTTTGAATAGCAGCGATGGGCCGTATGGCGTTGAGAACATTGCTCGAAGAACAACTGTGACCCACCAGTCTTTTTCAATAGCATTTACAGGAAGGCCCCGCGCTTCGGCGACAATAGTAATTGAGTCCCGTCTTTCTTCATCACTGAGATTAAGCCACTCGGTCATGGTGTTTCATTTCATCAAGAATTGAATAAAAAATCTTGGCAATCCAGTACGGTGCAAGTTTAGCATCTTGCATTATTACTTCAGGTTTTTCGTCCTGCAGAAGCGTCTTTATTTTATTGATTATTTCTTGCGACACTCTTTTACTACCCAACTCCTTAAGCGCCTGAACTACCAGCCCGCTAATTGCTCCTTTGTAAGCCAGGCTTTTTGGTGTCGCAGGCTTAAATTTTATAGTTCTTTTCCCCACTTTGATGTATCGGGGAGCTCCGTCGGTTATATAAACCAGCTTCATGGGGACTTGTGTAGATAGTCCTAGTTTGTTAAGAGCAAAAGCACCAGCCGGCCGGATCCTTGCATGGTCTCTACTTGCAATGGCGTGAGCGATTTCCTCAAGAGAGGGTGGGATCTTACCAAACTTTGGACTTTCTTTTGGAACGACGTAGATACCGTGTGCAACTCTATCCAGCTTCCCTTCCTTGGCGAGCCGTGTAAGGGTCATTTTAATTGCCGCTTCGCTGCCCATTCCTTTAAAATCGGCTGGAAATATAGGTTTCCCCTTCGGAAAACGACTTATTTTCTGCAGTATTTGACTGGCGATGGAATTTGTTCTGTTCACTAATGTTACCAATTTATATAAAAAAAGTAACAATAATAAATTATATAATGTTACAAATATTATATAAAAAGGTAACAATATAGACTCTATAATCCGCCAGCAAATGCCAAAAAGTGCCGCAAATTTGAAAAAGGGAGTGAGGGGTTATTTGAGGGATTAAACCAGGAACGTGAGGGATTATTCTGTACTTTTTACACCATCACTTACACCATCATTGAGCATCGTTTACAGCATCATTTACAGCCTCATTTCCCAAATTCGATTTCTATAATTCAGCAGCAAACGGCAGAAAATGCCGGAAATTCGAAAACCGAAGTCTATTAGAGATTATTAGAGTCCCCAAGGCCTAAGTTGCGTAAGACCTTGTAATCCAGACTAATACTTGACCAACCAATTAGAGTTTATTGGAGAACGCAGGATAGGTAGCGTGAATTTTCAGGCCTCAGTAATTTAAACCAACCGTTCCTCCAAAGCATCCCTCCACACAATAAACCCTTTCTGACTGTCCATGTAATCATGCACAATCCGGCTAAAATTTGCAGGCTTATTCTCAAGAAAAGTTTGCCGCCCCTTCGCTCTTATCAATCCGAGATCCTGATCGATTTCCTGTAGTTTTTTTCTTAATACTGTTTTATTCTTTTCGATGTGCCAGATGTAAGTCGCTTCTTCCGTATCTAATGTTTCCCAAACAATGTGGTACTGTTGATCTCTGGCCAGGAGAAAGACAAATGAGAACGGAACGAGAACGAATCGAATTTTCAAAACCGAGCTTTCGTGTTTTTGAGCCAGGTATCTTAAGTGTCTATGGTGTTTTCCTTCCTTGTATTTCAATATTTCTTCCAACAGTTCTTCACCGGAATCATACAGACCAGTCGATCCTTCAAACTTTGATTGAAGTTCGTCTATGTTCAATAAGTTAGAATCTTCCGTGGTTGGAAGTTTTCCGAAAAACTTTTGTGACACAAACCGAAAACGAACACTCTCGATAATTTCACGATTGATTTTTTCGAGATCAGAGGAAGTCGCGAAGTTGTAGATCAGTTTACTATTCTCTACTTTGACTTTTATGGTAGCCTTTATACTTCGAGTCTTTAATACTTTCGCAAAGTATGGCTTGAGCACTTCAAATTCCGGCCGGATGTGGGAGTTTTCCACCTCGAATTGCAAATCGCTACCGTTCTCGGATAGCTGATATTTAAAGGCAATAATTCCAAATCTGAATTCAAGCTGTTCTATGGAAACCGAAATTCTTTTGTCAATGGAGAGCGTGCTTGTACTATTCTCTTGTGGTTCATAGAAATCAAAAAGAGGACCCTCAGTTAAGAACTTTTTATAGTAAGCGTTTCGCTTTTGGAACAGGTTTTCCAGATATTCAATTTTATAGTCTCTGTAATCATAAATGACGGGCTCCGACTTTGATCGCTGAACTCGTCCAATATATTGAACAAGTTTGCCTTCAAACGAGAACGGATAGACCAGGAAAATACATTCTAGGTTTTGAAGATCGCTGCCTTCACCAAAGTACTGTCCCGTTGTGATCAACGCCTGGAAATTTCCTTCGTGCAATAATTTCCATTTAGTGTTCCTGGAAGATTCGGAATCATCTCCACTGAGGGTTATGGTTTGATAGAATTGTTTCAGATATTGGTTCAGGGAATCGATATGATCTTTTCTTTCCGTGATAATGACTACTTTTTTACCCGCATTTAATTCCTTAGTAATGTCATTAAAAATAAGTTTGTTTCTGGCTGTGTCGTGAACAAGAACTTTGGACAGCGTTTCAAACTTATCAGTTTTAGAATCGAAAGGAACAGAAAGATCTGTATCCCGAATTACAATCCTGGCTTTTAGATGAGATTCAATGTCCTTAGTCTTAATATCCGCAATGATCTCGCCCAAATGGGTAAAGATGATCTTTCCGTCATTGTATTTCCGGAAAGGGGTGGCTGTTAAACCATAGATGTAAAAGGCATTCAGCTTAGAGATTGCACTTCTGTAGGTCTCCGCAGGAACGTGATGACATTCATCAACTAGAATAGTACCGAAGGCATTTTCAAGAGTGCCGTCAGATGAGTTTTGGATGGCTTTGTCAAGACTCTGAATTAATGCGACCGTTATGGCTTTTCCGGGTTTAAAATTCCCTTGTCCAATTTTGCCGATTTCTTTCTTCGGAATACTTAAGAAAGTTTCAATTCGATCCATCCATTGATCGGCAAGCTGCTTACGGTGGACAACAATCAGTGCAGGTTGTTGTTTGCTGGCGATTATCGAAAGCCCAATAACAGTCTTGCCTGAACCTGGAGGAGCTACGATAACACCGAAGTCTTTTTTGGTAGCAGTCTCGTATGCCACCTTTTGATAATCCTTTAACTGGATGCTTGATTGAAAGACAATTAATTTCTGCTTTGTCCTTTCGTCCTGAAAATCATACTCAATGTTCTTTTCTTTGCAAAAACGTATTAGTCGTCCGATAAAACCTCGTGGAACAATCACATTGTTATCTTTTTCTTCAACGAATTTGAAATAGCGCTGAATACCCCACGTGTTTTTGCCCAGTTTCTTTTTGATCAGAAATTCATTGTTGGTAAAATTCAGCTCGTCCTTTAGAAAGTTGATAAGAGGTAATGACAACGCTGTACGATTGAGGTGGATCGTATTGCTAAGCCGAATAATTAATTTTCCATCTGGGGGTGTTTCATAATGTTTGGAACTGTCCGCAAGATCACTGTATAATTTATCTAGCTCGGCAACGGTTACTCTTCTCATACTTTTTAAATAGCTCCACTGGCTTTTAACCGGTTCAAGTGTATTTGGATCAATAAAGCAACTATTACCATTTTCCAAAGCTGGCTTGTGCAACGGCAACGCTATCAAGTTTCCCAACCCTTTACCGGAGAGGTAATCCTGGTTTGGAAATAGTCTGTCAAAACTCGAGTCTTTGTCAAAAATTGAAAATGCTCCTGAATGCTCAAGTAGCTTCGTGACTAAACTCCTACTTTTGGATGAAGCGCAGGGTCGATCAAAGAAAATCCAAACGTGTCCACCCTGGCCTGAACGAGATCTTTCGAGGTATGCAGGAATGTTCTTCTGCTCGCAAGCCTTAATAAATTTTCGGCAATCGTCAACCCAAGAAGTCCTGTCAAAATCTGCGGCTATGAACCATGAAGTGTTGTCTTTTAATAACGGATAAACGCCAATCAGATGGCCGCCATCCAAATGTTTCTTGATTTGTTCATCAGTTAGCGGTAGGTATTCTTTTTCCTGGTAATTGTTGAGGAAACCACCTTTTATTCGATGCAATTTATAGAAGTAAGGGTCAATCTTATGATAGGCCGGAGCATAGCCTTTCTTATTTCCTTTTTCCCATCGCCTCGCAAATACATCCTCACGCCCTTTGAAAAGGGATTTGAATATGTTCAGTTGATTATCAGTCCACATTTTGTGCTTAAAATATGGCAAAATTTGTCGAGAATCATTATCTAGTCTGTTTTCTCATTCCAAAGAGACTTGAATTTGGTTCAATAAACTGATAACAATACTTTTGACGAATACTGAGCAAAAATGGAAGACACACTTTTATCCGAGGGAAAATGCATTTACTGCAAAGAAGTGCTTCAGCAAAACAGCATTGTTAAGCATCTTGCAAAACATCTAGCGGATTTTGAAAAGGGAAAACCTTCGGAATCAGAAGAAGTTTATCATCTCAACATCAAAGCTGCTGAAATGTTTCTACAGGTTCTGGTGAAAGGAACAGCTTCATTCAAAACGCTTGATACTTTTTTAAGAAAGATTTGGGTGGAATGCTGCGATCACATGAGTGATTTTCATCATAAAAATTTCAAGATCAGGATGTCGGAAAAATTTGACATGATATTAACGCCAAAATTGAAATTTGAATACACCTATGATTATGGAAGCACTACGTCATTTTCCCTTCAAGTGTGTGGCTCATACAGAATTTCCCAAAAAGAAAATGTGCTGTTACTTTCAAGGAATGAACCTTTGAAAATTGTATGCCGGTCATGCAATAAAAAACCCGCTACTTTTATCTGCACTGTTCACATGTATGAGACTGATGAATGTTTCTTCTGTGATAAATGTGCTAGCAAACATGAAGAAGAGTGTGACGACTTTCTTGACTATGCTAAGATGCCAGTGGTAAACTCTCCCCGGATGGGCATTTGCGGCTATACCGGAGGAAGTATCGATGCTGAGCGCGATGGTGTCTATATTGGCAAAATTTGAGATATTACTATGAATGTATTACCCCAAGATATTCTGAAATTCTTTGCGAAGAATAACAATCGCTTCATGAACTCGGAGGGCATGGAGTTTGGTTGGTCCGATGAAGCAGGTATCTGGACTTACTTCACTGTCAGCGATTATGAAACGAGCCCATTGAACGATTGTGAAAACTCATTGAAAGTGAGTATTAGCACAGAGGAAGATGATATCGCAAAATTCATCGAAGGATTCAAACTTCAGAAGATTGAAGACATTGACCATCTCGATTATACAAACTCTTGGATGAGATACCTGAACGGTTATGCAGAAATTGTCATTAATCCTATGGAGCTGGAAGCCGACCTCTCATTTAAAATCTACAGGTGGAAAACTATCGTTTTTAGTTTGGACCTGCATTTTTATGATGAAGTAAATGAGCACCTCACTATGCTGGAGGACTTCGAAGCATACCTTGCTAAAAATGAAAGGAAGCTTCAGGAAGTAAACAATAACCGTTATAGAGTTAAAGGCAGATGAACGTAGGAAGACACTATGTCCTGAATAAACGGACGGGATATAACCGAAAACCATAAGACAATTTGAAGCAATACGAATTAAAATCCGGACTCCTTGATCGCTCCCGAAAACTTGTGTTGACAGAGGAGTACGTGGAGTTTGAAACCAAAGATTTGAGGGGCGAGGAATTTACTCGCTTCAACAAAGCTGACATCATTGACTTTAAACACGGGATGGATTGGATTGTCTGGTATAAGTTTACAGTCGGCCGGCAATTTTCGATTACGTTCAAGGATAAGAGTAACAAGGAACTGAAGGTCCTTTTCAAAAGCTACTTCAGTCTTAACAGTAACGATCACCAGATGTATTCGGACATTGTTGACGACATCTGGAAGTACTACCATCAAGACATTGTGGACAAATACCTTGCTAGGTTTTACAACGATGAAGAACTAATCCTGCGAGGTCTGAAACCTGAATCAAAGCGGAATTCAATTGGCTGGACAAAATTCAGTTTTGGCATGGGACAGGGTTGATATTAAAGAGTACTACCGGTATTTTGCAATTTGTGACAAACAGAATCCGCTGATTCATTCGAGAATTAGCTATAATGAATACGCGACGGAAATACTGTGGAGCATTGTAAAAACCGTACCGAAGGAAATTTTAAACAATACCAGGCAATAGAATCAAATGGAAATAGCTGAAGGCCTAATGATACCACTAGAAGCAGACTCAGTTTTGAGTCCACAGGTAAATTATGGTGATCCACTGACCGGCATTTATTTCACGACACAAGACGATCAATTTGGCAGAATCACGTTCGAAAATTTAGATTCAATAAAAGTTTCCAGGGGCGAGGTAATTCCGTACACCGATAACTGGAAAGAAGGACAACCTTATTGTTGGGTTTTAAGAGTCAGAAACTCCGGTTGGCTGAAGGAACGCTATCAGTATGAAAAACGGATTTACGGTAGCTCATATGAATTTGGTGGAAACGTGGATGAAATGCTGACTGACTTTGGTCACTTTGTATTTAGGTTTCATGACGAATTTGTTGAGGCGCTTGCAAGAGGATTCTGGTTTGAAAAGAGCAATGAAAGTCTATCTGGAAAAGAATTACAAAACGGGCATCCATTTCTTCCATTACCTGAAACCGATATTACTAAAATTGAAGCCCATAATCTTGTTTGTCAGATTAGGACTAACCCGACTTCGATTGATGATTTGAAGAAAAACACAAATTTCTGTTCACAAAAGCTGCTCGAATTTGCGTTGGAGTTAGATGGGAAAGCTTCGGTTACTCATGCTTTATGAATATTCCGGAGTGTCTGACCCATGGATTCGGCTAATGATCTGACCTACCCCTTTAATGAATAGAATTTGATGTCATAAAGGTATTAGTTTTTCGTTGAGTTAGAAGTTGATTTTTTGCGTAGCGATTCGCCCTTTAATTCAATGCGGTTTGCGTTTGTTAAGAGTCGGTCCATAATGGCATCG
>Ga0196981_1000291_pt1 | contig 23155 bp, 21 predicted proteins | sample S3_2013CmetaG_FD_155462 | JGI IMG/M metagenome (GOLD analysis project Ga0196981, IMG submission 155462) | Soil microbial communities from Anza Borrego desert, Southern California, United States - S3_20-13C | ecosystem: Environmental > Terrestrial > Soil > Desert | place: USA: California... | reverse complement strand
TGTTTGGACAAGGGGTACGACTTTGACGAGGTCCGCGAGATCGTCCAGACGTTCGGGTTCACGGCCCACATTCGAACGCGCGGCGAGGAGGCCCAGGCGATCAAGCGGGAAGCTGGATTCAAAGCGCAGCGTTGGGTCGTGGAGCGCACGCACAGCCGGATGAACCGCTTTCGGCGCATTCTCATCCGCTGGGAGAAACGGGCGGATACCTACCTCGCTATGTTGCATCTGACCCTGGGCATCATCACTTGGCGCGCCACCGGCCTATTGGGATAGGCTCTTAGTGTGGGAGCGGGCTTTGGCCCGCAATAATCGCTCGATCGCGGGCTAAAGCCCGCTCCCACAAACCGTAAACCAATCCGACAGCCGCTCTAACACGCGCAGTTTTTGACATGTATGATCAATTATGCTCATATTGCGTATAATTCTTTAGCTAATCATAACTATCATTCTGGCTGCCCGAAAATGAAAGCATGCAAAAAGGTACTCAAGTGATCCGTGTCATTCGAGGCTTTGCCTTGGCAGCCTTGCTGGTTGCCGTGGCGGCAGTGGCCAGCGCTCAGCAAGCGGGCGATAAGGTGCGCACCTTTTCTCAGACCAACTATCCGGGGTTCATTCAATACGTAGCCAGGGAGCTTGGGCTGTTCGCAAAATACGGAATCGATTCCGATCTGCGTTTCTTCCCGAGCGGTGCGCCCATTGTTCAGGCCGCAGTCGCGAAAGAATGGGATATGGCTTTCCTGGGCGCGCCTCCGGCGGTTATCGGAGCGTCCTCGCTGGGCATGATCACGATTGGCGCGATCTACGACGAAGCGCCGCAACACAAGTTGATCGGACGTCCGGACTTTGTCGCCAAGGCGCTCGCCAATCCGGCGGCGCTCAAGGGCGCGAAGATTTTCGTGACGACACTCTCCACCGGCCATTACATGACCGAGGCTTGTCTGCGGAAGTTCGGTCTCGCCCCGCAAGACGTGTCCATCATTCCCAGCGAGCAGGCCGCCACGCTGGCCGCATTCACGGCCGGCCGGGGCGATCTCACGCAGGTCTGGCCGCCGTTCACGTCCACTCTGCTGGAACGCGGCAACCGGGTGTTGTGCGATGGAGGTCAAGCGGGTTTGGACATCGCGACAGTCTGGGTGGCAGCCAAAGACTTCGCTGCCCGGCGGCCGGATCTCGTCGTCAAATGGCTCAAGGCGAACGGCGAGGCCGTGAAATGGGTGAAGCAAGACCCGGCTCGCACGCTGGACATGTACCGAAAGTTCATGGCGTTCAACGGACAGACCTCCACCGAGACCGTGCTAAGAGATATTGTCGGTTTCGTGATGACCGCTAACACCCTCGAAGACCAGATCCGCTACCTGACGCCCGCCGACGGCGAGCCCCCGTTCATCGTGCGCGCCTACGAAGGCATTGCGCGTTTTTTCGTTCGTAACGGCCGGATGAAGGAAATCCCGGATTTCCGTCCGCTGGTGGACGCTTCATTCCTGCAAAAAGCGGTTCAGCCCTGATGTCCTTCTGGCGTAGCGCATTCGTGGGCGGATCCGAAGAACCGGGCGGCGGTTCCCAGGGGATGGCCATCAAACCGCCCGCGCCGGATAACGATGTCCGCTACGAAGACGTATCGATGCGGTTCGCCGGACACCGAAACGCCCAGCCGACGCTCGCCATCGACAGCTTCTCGCTCGACATCGCCGCCAGCGAATTTCTGGTCATAGTCGGTCCCTCGGGCTGCGGCAAGAGCACCTTGCTCGCCATGAGCGGCGGACTGGCAATCCCCACCACCGGCCGAGTCGTCCTCGGCACGGAAGTGATTCGGCGGCCGGGTCCGGACAAGGCCATCGTATTCCAGAACTTTTCGCTTTTCCCCTGGAAAACAGTGGTCGAAAACATCGAGTTTGGCTTGCGTCTCAATGGCGTGCCTCCGGCCGAGCGCCGCGAACGGCTTGACTATTACCTGCCGGTCATCGGCTTAAAGGGGTTCGAACAACATTATCCGCGGCAGCTCTCGGGCGGCATGCAGCAGCGCGTGGCCATCGCCCGCGCCCTGGTGCTGCGGCCGCGCCTGTTGCTGATGGACGAGCCGTTCGCGGCGCTCGACGCGCAGAATCGCACCGTGATGCAGGAGGAGCTCGTCCGGGTCTGGTCCGAGCACAAGCCGACGGTGATCTTCGTCACCCACAGCGTCGAGGAGGCAGTGTTTCTCGCCGACCGTATCGTCGTGATGACGCGGCGGCCCGGACGTATCAAGGAAGTGATCGACGTGCGCGAGACGACGGGCGCGACGCACTGGCGGACAAGCCCGCTCGACCGGGTGATGCGGCGCGGCGACTTTCAGGATCTGCGCGGCCGGGTCTGGGACCTGATCCGCGACGAGATCGTGGTCGGTTAAGCGGGAGCGGCGCGTGCGGTACGGCCGATTCGCTTTTGGCGCCCTGGCGATCGGGGCCGTATTGGCCGCCTGGTGGGCGGTCACCGCGCTTGGAACGGTCAGCCCGCTCATCCTGCCGTCGCCGCCGACCGTGATCGAAGCGGCGCAAAGGTTGAGCGACGGCTACTTGGGCGCATCCCTGCTGGCCCATCTCGAAGCCAGTCTGTCCGTGGTGCTGAGCGGCTATCTGGCCGCGGCTCTGATCGGCGTGCCGCTGGGCATACTCATGGCCTGGGCGCGCCCGGTCGAAATCCTGTTCGGCCCCCTGATCAGCCTGCTGCGGCCGATACCGCCGCCCGCCTGGATTCCGCTGGCGATCCTCTGGTTCGGCATCGACCTGACCGGCAAGACCTTCGTCGTTTTCGTCTCGGCGATCACGCCTTGCCTGATCAATGCCTACGTTGCCATCAAGGAAGCGCCCCCGGAATTGATCCGCGCCGCACGCACCCTGGGCGCCGGCCGGGCCGCGCTGCTGTTTCGGGTGGCGATTCCGGCAGGGCTGCCCACGATCGCCGCCGGCCTCCGCATCGCCTTGGGCAGCGCCTGGGCTACCGTGGTCGCGGCGGAACTGGTGGTCGCCACGGCGGGATTCGGCTTCGTCATCATGAACGGCTACCGCAATATCGAATCGGATGTCATGGCCGTCGGCATGATCGCGGTCGCGCTGACGGGCTTTGTCATGAACCTGCTGTTCCGCATCGTGGAAAGGCGGGCCATCCCTTGGAGCGAGCATGAGTGAACCGGAATCTGCGGCACGACGGGCGCGGCCGATGCAGGCCGGGTTGGCGGTGCTGGGCGCGTCGGTCTGGATAACGATCTGGTGGGGCATCGTCGTGGCGTTCGAGGTGCCGCCGGACTTTCTGCCGACCCCGTGGCAGGTCGCGGAAAAGCTGATCTGGCTGGCTAGCCACGGTATCGGCGAAGGTACGCTGTGGATCCATGCCGGCTGGAGCTTGTTGCGCTTCCTCTCGGGGTTTATGACGGCCGCGGCGGTAGGCATCCCGCTCGGCCTGTTGATGGGCTACGCCCCTCCGGTCAGGAATCTGCTCAATCCGCTGTTCGAGCTGTTCCGCAACGTACCGCCCATCGCTTGGGCACCGTTCGCGCTGCTCTGGTTCGGCGCGAGCTTCGGTTCCCAGACCTTCGTCATCTTCACGGCGGCGTTGCCGCCGATGCTGATGAACGCTTACCAGGGCATCCGCCTGATGGACCCGGGGCTCGTCAACGCCGCGCGCATGCTGGGGGCGGGCCCCGCCACTCTCCTGTTCGGCATCGGGTTGCCGGCGGCCATGCCCCTGATCGTTGCCGGTCTGCGGATCGGGCTGGCCAATGGCTGGCTCGCGCTGGTGGGAGCCGAGATCATCGCGGGACCCGGCGCGCTCACAGGATTGGGCTTCCTGATCCTGGTCGGTCAGGAGAACCTGCAAGCGACGCTTACGATCGGGGCGATGGCGATGATCGGATTCATCGGGGCATTGCTGGACTACGGGGTCCGGCGGCTCGAACTCAGAACGGCACGGTACAAGTAATGCTTCGGAGTCCCGCGAGAGTTTCGCGGTCCGTTTCAGACCGGGTTGGCCGGCGCAGACAAGGGATCCATGTACAGCCCGCGTCGAAATCCTTCCACCGAGTGAGCAAAGGGATGGGTCAACAGGGCGCCGAGAGTCGTCTCCGAATTCAACCGTTTCAAGTGGTATTGGCAGACGATGGTCAGTTGCGGGAAGTCCTGCAGCAGATCGTTCAATTCGCGCTCGTAGGCCAGCATCTGGTCCACGCCGGGCGCGCCGGTCAGAAACCACGTCATCTCGCCGGTGATCATGGCCTTGCCCGAGGAGTTCGCAAGCAGCGTCGCCGCCTGCTTCCGTATAAAACGCAGCATCCTGTCCGCAGCGAAGAAACCGTCCTGCAAGTAGCAATCCTGCGGCGTCAAAAGGACAAGCCGCCGGGTTTTCAAGACTTCATCGACATCGATGCCTTCGTTGCGAAGACGGTCGATGATTTCCGTTCGATGAGAGCTGTCGTGCATGTACAGTACGGAAGAGCCCTCCGACAAGTGGCCGATCAAATACGGGGCCAGCAAGCGCCATTGTTCCTGCTCGTCGCGAAAATGCAGAGAAACGTGCCGCGGCGTCCCATGGCTCGCGCAAGCATCCAAGATTTCGCGTGGCGAAGAGCCTTCGGCACCCTGTTTCCTCTCCGAGGATTTCGGCGCCTTGCCTTGTGCGACGAGAAATGCATCCAGATCACCGATATCGAAGCGCCTTTCTCCCCGCATACCCACACGGAAGGATGGCAGCGCATTTTCATTCGACCAGCGCCGCAACGACGATTTGCTGACGTTCAAGTATTCGGCGGCCTCGGTAATCGTAAGTAATTTCCTGCTCTTATCCATACTCGCGTTAACTATTGTTGATCGATGTAAGCATATTAGTGATTGATGCTACATACTACAATAGACCTATCCATAGCTACACTGTTTCAATTTTTGTCGATTATCGGCCTTGTATTACCTCCCACATGTTTTTTGAGAACCTCCCCGGCGACTTGCACCGGAGCCAGCACGGGTGAATAGGGCGGCGCATAGGCGAGATCGAGATCCGCCAGGTCGTCCACCGTCAGGTTTCCCCACAGTGCCGCGGCCACCGTATCGATGATTTTGTCCGCGGCGTCGTCTCCTGTGACTTGACATCCGAGCACCTTCCCGGTCGCGCGGTCAGCGGTCAGATGAACCAGGAGCTTTCTCGATCCCTCCATATAGCGCGCCCGGCTCGGCACTTCCACGACTTGTGATGTCGGCCGATACCCCGCCGCCAAGGCCTCCGCCTCCCCCAATCCCGTTCTGGCCACGGCCAGGCCGAATACCTTGAAGATGGCGGTACCCAGCACGCCCGGAAATACTGCACGGCCCCCGGCCATGTTCGTGCCGGCGACTTTGCCGTGGCGGTTCGCGACATCTCCGAGCGGGAGCCACACGGCTCGGTTGGCCACCCGGTGGTACGATTCCGCACAGTCTCCGGCGGCATAGACGTGGGACCGATTGGTTTGCATCCTGGAGTTCACGGCGATCGCGCCGGTGTGGCCTAGCGTTATTCCCGCCGCCGTCGCGAGTTCCGTCGAGGGGCTCACCCCTGTCGCCGCCAGGACCAGATCCGCCGGGAGGCGTTCCCCGTTGTCGAGAACCACGTGTTTTTGGTCCAACCCCGAGACACCGGAGCCCATGAACAATCCGACGCCGTTCTCGCGAACCCGGTCATCGACCGCCTGCCCGAGCGGAGGCGCGAAAGCGGGTATCAGGCGCGGCATCATTTCCACGATGGCCACCTCGCGTCCGAGCCGCGAGAACGCTTCCGCCGTCTCCAGTCCGATGTACCCGCCGCCCAGAATCACGACCCTGCGGATATCCGGCAGCCTATCGACGATGCGGTCCGCATCGACGATCGAACGTAGATACGCGATGGGCGGAGCATTGGGCGACACCGGCACGTTCAGCCGGTTTGGCCGAGCCCCCGTGGCCAGCAAAAGACGGTCGAACGGCTCCGTATAAACACGCCCGGCCTGGAGATCGCACACCTTCAGGGTTCCCCCATCGAGGTCGATGTCTTCGACGCGGTGTCGGGTTCTCATATCGATGCCGTCCGCCCGAAACGCCTCGGGCGTGCGGGCAATCAGCTTGCTTCTCGGGATGCGATCCAGATCCGCAAGGTGATAGGGCAATCCGCATGCCGAATACGACACGTCCGCTTCGTCCTGAAGCAGGACAATACTGGCGCCTGCATTTCTCCTGCGCGCGGTTGCCGCCGCCTTGGTGCCTGCTGCGACACCGCCTATGATCACGAGTCGTTCGGACATTTGATTTACCGCCCAGGCATCGAAATTCGTTACAGGGGATACGCCATTCGGTTACTCACTATTCGCCATATTTGGCAATATGTTCCTTGAAGACGCTGTTCACAGTGATCGAACGCGGTGCGACGGGACGGGAGACCCAGGTCAGATTGAAGAAATGACGGACGTTCACGTTCTCCGTCGTAATGTTTCCGCCCCACGAACCGCAAGACAGCGACAGCGTATAAGGCATTCCGTTACGGGGACTGCCGGCTCCTTCGTTCAGGTTTTGGTTCACCATGACCCGTCCGGTTTTCGTCTCCATGGCCAGCGCGAGAATGTTCGCTTCGTTTTGACTGTGAATCCCGCAGGTGTGGCCCATGCCCTGGTACCGGGTAATTTCGTTCACCCGCGCGATGGCCGATTCGATGCCGCCCGCATACCGGTAGAGGGTCAGCACCACCGAAAGCTTTTCGCCGGAAAACGGGTATTCGGGACCCACGCCGGTTTCCTCGACGATCAGGAACGAGCGATCAGCCGGTATCGACAGGTTCGCCAAGGCTGCGATATGCGTGGCCGGCTTGGCGATGACGTCGATGCTCGGGATGTGCCCTTCGTCGGGCCACATGGCCTTGCGAAGCTGTTCCTTCTGCTCCGCATCGCAAACATACCCGCCGGCTTCGACCAGCCGCCTAAGAAGCTCGCCGTAGACGCTCTCGTGGGCAACGACCGCGTTGTCGGCGAGGCAACTGGTCGCGTAATCGAAGGTCTTGGCCTTGGCGATCATGGCCGCCGCATCATTTAGGTCCGCCGTATCGTCCACCACATGGACGGAGTTGCCGACTCCTACCCCGTAGGCCGGCGTACCGGAGCTATAGGCCGCCTTCACCATGGCGGCGCCTCCGGTGGCGACGACCAGGTCCGCCCGGCGCATCAGTTCTTCCGTCTTGCTGATAGCCGGCTTGGTAATGACTTGTATTAGATCCGGCGGCGCGCCCACTTGTTCGCAACCGCGCCGCATGGCTTCCGCGACGGCCTCGGTGGTCCGGCGCGTCCTCGGGTGGGGCGACAGAATAATGGCGTTGCGCGCCTTGAGCGCCGCCAGCGCCTTGACCGGCGGCGTCGCATCGGGACCCGTCACCGGAATCAGTGCCGCCACGACCCCCACGGGTTTTGCGATTTTGATCAGCCCTTTTTCGGGAATTTCATCGACGATGCCGCAGGTGCGGACGGGCGCCATGTCGGTCAGCGTGCCCAGTACGCGATTCTCGAATTTCGACACCTTGTCGGCATAGTTGCCGAACCCGCCTTCTTCCACGGCGAGGCGGGCAAGGGCCTCGCGGTTCTTGAAGACGTGCCAGCCGGCAGCCGTCACCAGTTCGTCGGCCTGCTCCTGGGTGTAATTTTCTATGGCCGCCTGAGCGGCTCTCGCTTTCGCGATCAGTTCGCCGATTTCGCGGCGTGTGGCATCTGTGTCCACGGGTTTCTTAACTTCATTACTCATGCCATTTCTCCTCAGCTCACAATATTGATGACCGCGATCAGCAGCCCTTTATAAAAAGCGTTATTAGTCCCCACCCCCTTCGCTGCCGCTCTTCCCTCTGGGAGAGGGTTAGGGTGAGGGGATTGAAATGAAGGAATGCTTCCTTTCGATCCCCTCATCCCAGCCTTCTCCAATCGCAAACGGTCATCCCGGGAGCACCGGGATGACCCTTCCAATCGCAAACGGTTGCTTTAGTCGCAACCCTTCCCAGAGGGAGAAGGAGAAAATCTCAGTCCGTCCGAACCTTTATCCGGACATCGACTATCGATAATCTCCGCTCTCCCGCAATCACCGGATTGAAGTCGAACTCCTCCACCCACGGGGATTCCCAAAACCAGGCCGACACCCGCACCAGCAATTGCGCCAAACTCTCCCGATCGACTCCCGGAGAGCCGCGCATGCCGTCGAGGACCGTCCGGAAGCGGAGTTCGTCCATCATGGCGTAAGCATCGGCCTGGCTCAGCGGAACCAGCTTCAGTGCGAAGTCCCGCACGACCTCGATCCATGTTCCGCCGATCCCGAACAGGACGACCGGCCCGAAACCGGCATCCCGATATCCGCCGACGGCGAGTTCGACACCGCGGGACACCTGCTCCTGGATCACCGAACCGCCGCTTCCCAGGCGACTATCGAAATCGGCCCAGGCCGCGCACAGTTCATCCTCGCCGGCGATGCCCATCCGCACCGCCCCGGCCTCAGTCTTGTGCAGCAATCCCGGACGATCCGCCTTCAACACGACCGGATAGCCGAGTTCGCGCGCACTTGCCGCGGCCTCCGCGAGGCTGCCGCACAGGCCGAACCGGGCCAGCGGCAGGCCGGCATCCCGAACCGTTTGAAGCGCCGCCGCTAGGGACAGCCATCCGGATGGGCCGTCGTCTTGCGGTTTGGGAAGGGCGGGCGGCGGCACCCGCTCGCCGAATTCAGAGCGGCAATGCGCCATCGCGCGAGCCGTCCGCTCGGCGCCCCGAAAGCAGGGAATGGCCGCCTCGTGCAAGCGCCGGATGCAAGGCTCGGCACTGGCCGAGGCGAGCCAGCACACGAAAACCGGAACCCGTTCGCGCCGCTGCCGGGCCGCGTGAATTTCCTCGATCAACCGGTCGATGAGTTCCTGCTGCTGCGCGGCCCGCTGGACCAGCACGACCGCGATGGCGTCGACCTCCCCACCGGCGGACAGCAGGCGGACGCCCATGCCGTAGGACTCCGGAAATCGGGCCCAATCGGTGGTCACGTCGATCGGATTGGCCGCAGACGCCAGCGCCGGCAGGAACGGCCGCAATGCGTCGCGGGCAGGCTCCGTCAGCGCCGGAACCTCGAAACCTTCCCTCTCCAGCAGGTCGGTCAGCTCGACGCCGACCCCGCCGGAATTGGTAATCACCCCGACCCTGCACCCGGCCACCTGCCCGCCCCGGTCCAATGCCTCGGCCACATCGAGCAGGGTTTCGCCGTCGTACACCACCCGGACCCCCGCCTGTCGCAACGCGGCTTCGGCCACCCGACTATCGTCGGCCAGCGCCGCCGTGTGGCTGGATGCCGCCCGCTGCGCGGCCCGGCCCCGTCCCGTTTTCAGCAGGACGACGGGCTTGATCGGCGTCACCGTGCGGGCGAGTTCGAATAGTCTTCGGCCGTCGGAAAAGGATTCGAGAAGCATCGCGATCACGTGGGTGTCGTCGTCGCTCGTCAGATACGCGAGGACATCGGTCTCATCGATATCCAGCTTGTTCCCCACCGAGACGATCTTCGCGAAGCCGCAGCCGGTCGCTTCGGAATGGGCGAAAGCGGCCATTCCGTACGCGCCGCTTTGGGTAAACAGGGAGATGCCGCCCCGGCGCGGCAGGCCGATGCCGATGGAGGCATTGAGTCCCACGCCCGTATTGACGGCGCCGAAGCAGTTCGGCCCGATCAGGCGTATCCCATGGTTTCTCGCGGATTCGAGCACCGCCGCCTGGAGTCGTCGGCCGCTTTCGCCTGCTTCCGCGAATCCGCCGCTCACCACGATGGCGGCGCGAATGCCGGCCTTCGCGCAATCGGCGAGGATGCCCGGCACCGTCGCGGGGGGCGTCGCGATCACCGCGAGATCCGCATCGCAGCCGGACTCGGCGAGCGAGCGTGCCGCTCCGACGCCGGCTATCGTTTGGGCTGTCGGATGGACCGCGATGACTCGTCCTTTGAATCCGGCCTCCGGCGCCATGAGATTGGCCAGGAGAATGTTGCCGGCCTTGACGCCCTGTGTCGACGCACCGAATACGGCGACACCGGCCGGCTCGAATAGCGCCTTGGCCCAGCTCAGGTCCATGGGCATTGCCCCGGCACGAACAATCCGGGCTGGCCGCCCGTATGCAAAAACAGCACGCGCTTCAAGTTATCGAAATACCCCGTATCGCACAGCGCGATGAGCCCCGCCAGCGCCTTGCCGGTATAGACCGGGTCCAGGAACACGCCTTCCTCGACTGCCGCGAGTCGGATGGCCTCGCTGCCCTCCGGCGAAGGCGCGCCATAGCCGGGGCCGATGTAGCCGTCATGGATGACGACGTGGCTTTCGGCCACGCCGGAATCGATGCCGAGCAGCTTTTCCGTCTCGCGCACCAGTTGCAGGACCTGCGTCCTCGCTTCGGCCGCCGGGCGGCTCACGGTGACGGCTTCCACGCGCCACGGCGCCCGATAGTAGCTCGTCCCCAGCAGCCAACCCGCCAGCGTGCCGCCCGATCCGACCGGCAGCACGATGACCTCAGGCATTGTGGCGAGCCCGGGGAACTGCTGCATCAATTCCGGCACAGCCAGGACATGGCCGACCACGCCCAAGGGCGAAGCGCCGCCGCGCGGGATGACATAGGGCTTCCGGCCGCTGCGTGTCAGTTCTTCGGCCAGAGAGGCCATGTGGGAGTCCACGCTGGATCGCTCGAAGCTGCCGGTAAACCTCGCTTCCGCGCCCAGTATGCGCACCAGCTCGTAATTGCCCGACTGGTGCGCCGTGTCATCGCCCCAGTAGACGACAGTGGTGCGCAGCCCGCATTTGGCGCCGACGGCGGCGGTGGCGCGCACATGGTTGGACAGGGGGCCGGCGCCCGTGATCAGGGTGTCGGCCCCCAAGGACAAGGCCTCTCCCACCAGGAATTCGAGACCGCGAATCTTGTTGCCGCCGAATCCGAAGGTGATCAGATCGTCGCGTTTGATCCACAACCGCTCCCGATGCAGCCTTCTTGCGAGAGACGGCAGCGGGTGCACCGGCGTGCGGTGCCCGATCAGCGGCAGGAACGGAAGAACCGCCTGGCCCAAGGACCGCGTGCTCAAGCCGGGAGTGCGCATCATGGGATGTCCTCCAGTACGCGATCGACCAGGGCCAGGCATTGGCCGACATGAGTCATCGGGTCGAACAGTGCTTCGATTTCCTCGGACGTCAGGTGGGACATCACCGTTTCGCTGTTCAACAGTGCCTCTTTGAACGGCAGCCCTGTGTCCCTGGCCTGCATCGCGATCTCGTAGACGACCCGGTGCGCCGTCGCCCGGCCGATTTTTCCGGCGAGCCTCATCATGACCGCCTCCGAATAGACGAAGCCCTGGGAAGACGCCAGGTTGCGCCGCATTCGGTCGGCATCGACCCGAAGGTTTTCGACCAGGTCGGCGGCGAGCTGCGCCGCTTTCGCGCCCGCCATCGTGATCTCCGGAATCGCGTGCCACTCGGCCTTCCACGAGCGCCCGTCGCGTTCGTGCTCATGGGCGGCGCCTTCCGCCAGCATCGCGGCGTTGGCCCGGACCACGCGCGCCAGCGTGCCGACATGCTCGGAAATTTCCGGGTTGCGCTTGTGCGGCATGGTGATGCTGCCCACGGTGCCGGGCACGAAGCCTTCCCGCACCTCGTCGATCTCGGTGCGCTGGAGGTGGTAAATCTCCCGGCAGATCCGGTCGGCGGTCCCGGCCAGATTCGCGAGAGTCGTGGCCCATTCGAGCACGAGATCGCGGCTGGCCGTCCAGGACATGTCCGGCACCTTCAATCCCAATTCCGCGCAGAACATCGCCTGGATATCCAGAGCCGGGGCGCCCTGCCCCGAGAGCGAGCCGACCGCGCCGCACAACTGGCCGATTTCCCCGTGGGCGGCGAACGCGGCGAGGCGCTCCTGCTGGCGTCTCGCCTCGGCCAGCCACGAGGCGGCCTTGAAACCGAAGGTGATGGGCAGTCCCTGCTGTCCGTGGGTGCGGCCCGGCATGACCGTTTCCCGGTGGGTACGGCACAGCGCCTCCAGCCCCTGAATCAGCCGGTTCAGATCGTCCGAGATGAGTTTCCTCGCGTCCCTGAGCGTCAGCATCATCCAGGTGTCCGCGATGTCCTGCACGGTGGCCCCGAAATAGACCCACTCGCCGGCTTCCGTCCCGCAGCGGTCCTTGACCAGGCGGATCAAGCCGTAAGTTGAATGGCCGGTGGCCTCGTAATCCGCGCGCAGCTGTTCGAGCACCGCCTGATTCACTTCCAGCGACCGGCAGACGCGGTCGATCTCGGCGGCGGCAGACTCCGGAATCAATCCGTAGGCCGCCTGGCACTTCGCCAGGACCGCCAGAATCTCGAGCCACCGGCCGATTCGTCGCTCGTCCTTGAAGAGGGCTCTTACGGCCTCCGTCGACCAGGCGCCGCCGTAGACTTCCGATCCCATCGTCCACAGCGCCATCAGCCACCTCCAGCCAGCTTTCGCGCCGCGGCCAGCAAGCCGGCTTCGGCGGCGTCAATCCTGCTCTCGGCCCCGCGCGTCCAGTTCTCGTGGCCGGCGACGCGGTCCCGCAACGCGGCGACGGCTTCCAGCACTCGCTCCGGCGCCGCGCCCCCGATCGTCGTTCGCGCCCGGATGGCGGCGTCGACATCGGTCAGCGCCGGCAACATCTCGTCGCGGAGGTTCACCGGGCGCCCCAGTTCCGCCATCGCGATGTCTTCGATGAGCCTGGTGTCTGCTTCGTCGAGGCGGCGGCCGGAACTCGAAAGGGTTCTGACCAGCCGCGCCGTAACCCGGTGCGCCTCCCGAAAATCCGCCGCACCGAGTTCTACCAGCCCTTCCGCGAGATCCGTGGCCAAGGCGAAGGACGCCGCCAGCGTCGCCCGGCAATTGATTTCATTGAGCTGGAGACCGCCGAGGATCTCGGTCATCAGTGCCACGCCGGCCGTGACGCGCTCGATGGCGGCGGGCAGCTCCCGGTACGATTCGATGCGGTTGTCCATCTGCCCCGACGGGGTTCTGCCGGACGCCGCAATCGCGGTCTGCACGCCGAGCAGATGGTTCGCGAGGCTTCTGAGGTAGCTCAGGGCAAAGGGATTCTTCTTTTGCGGCATAATTTTGCTGGCGCGGCAGTGCCGGTCCGCGAGTTCCAGCAATGCGAATTCGTGGGTCGCGAAAACCATCAGGTCTTCGGCCAGGCGCGAGACGTTCACCGCGATCATGACCAGGCAGGACGCCAGCTCGATCGGCAAATCGGCCTGCCACATGGCGTCCCGGGCGTGCTCCGCCATGCCGTCGAATCCCAGCAGATCGGCCAGCATTTGCCGGTCCTGCGATAGCCGGCTCCCGTTCGAACTCCCGCAGCCGGCGGGACACCGGTTCAGGCGCACATAGAACGCGCGCAGCCGCTGCAAGTCGCGTTCGGCGGGAAAGGCGAAGCCCGACAGATAATGGCCGAAGGTCGTCGGCTGGGCGGTCTGGAGATAGGTGTATTCGGGAAAGACCGTCGAGCGGTGGGCCGCCGAGAGTTCGGCCATTTGCGCAATCATGGCGCAGAGCGCCTCCGCGAGGCGCAGGACGTTCTTTCTGAGGACCAGGACGAAGCCCGTGGTGATCGCCTCGCGGCGGGCGCGGCCGGCGCCGAGATGTCCGACGGCTCCGGTCTTTCCGGCCAGCCGGGCTTCGCGATTGGTCACCACGTCGCCCAAGGCGGGATCGAGTTCGCGGGGTTCGCCGGTTTCCTGCAAGTCCAGCAACGCCCCGAGGAGTTCCGCGGCGGTTTCCGGCCGCATTCTGCCCAGTCTCGCCAGCATCAGGGTATGGGCGATGTCGGCCAGGCCAATGGCCTCTTGGAAGCCGGTTTGCGCCGCCAGATCGTGGGCGAAAGCCGTCTGCACCAACAGATCCGACGGGGCTTCCGTCAGGCGGTGGCCGATTTCGAGCACGCCCCGGACAACCGGGAAAAGCTCCCTTGCCGTCATGCGCAATCTCCCAGGGCGGCCGGGCCGGGGCGATCCGGCTCCGCGGCCGCCGGGTTCCACCGGCCCTCGGCCGCTTTCCGCAACGCGAGCGGATTCAAGGTTTCGAAGCGCAACCCCATCCGGAGCGCCCCAAGGGCCAGAACGTCGTGCGGTGCGATGTTGCCGAGACTCACGTTCGGGCCGAAGCGCCGTACCAAGGCGGCTTGCTGGGCCTTGAGCGGGGCCTCCCAGATGAGGCGGTCCACCCGGTCGCCCAAACCGTCGACGACAGTTTCCAAAAACGTCTCGCAAATTTGGCCGCCGCGGTCGTAAATGCCGATCCCCTGGCCCGATTCCCGCGCCTCGACGATCACCCAGGCGGCGCCCCATTCGAGGTCCCGGTGCGCCTGTTCGATCAGTTCGCCGGCGGACGGCTGCCGGGCGGGATCTTTCCTCCCGACTTCGGTGATGGGGATCAGCCCGGCATTCCGCGCACAGTCCAGAATTCGGCGGCGGCGGTCGCCGGGCAGATCGATGCTGCCCTCGGAGATCTCCACCGCCGTGAATCCCAGTTCGCGGGCACGCCGCATATAGTCGCGGCAGTGCTGCTGGACGATGGCCGCCTCCAGCAAAGTCCCTCCGGGAAAGGTCAGAATCTTGCGATCCGCCAGGGCCTCGAGTTTCCGCTCCAGCGTCGCCCGCGCCATCAAGGCCGAAGTCCCGAAGGCGAGTTTCCAGTGGTCGATGTGGCCGCCGGCCAGGTCGAGAAGATCGTGCAGCGCCGTCATCCCGATCCCGCTGTCCATGACCATCGTCACGCCCCGCCGCGGCGGTCCTTCGCGGAGATCGAGCGCGGCATCCAGCGCCCAGACGCCGGCCCAGGGACGATCGACTTTATTGAGCATGGGTCACCCATTCCTTTAACGCGCGTTCGATCATGGGGAGATCGGCTCCCCAAGGCACGATGAGGGTATTTCCCTCCCATTCGATATCGAATTCGAGCAGGCAGCATTTCAGAATCGTCGGCCCGTCGCCTTTCCCAGCGATTCGGCGCGGACACATCTCGACCCGCGGCGGCTCGTCGCCGTAGTAATGGCGGTGGAACTGCAGGCTGCGCTCGCAGCCGACCAGCACCCAGTCCAGCCGCTCGGGCGGACGTTCGTCCAGGAAACGCACCGGCGCGCCCAACTCGTCCAGTCCGCCGGAGCGGCAGGGCACCAGGTAATGTTTCGGGCTCACCGAGGCGCAGAGATCGCGCAGATCGATCCGTTCCAGCACGGGACGGATGGGCGGCAGATCGGCGTAGCTCAATACCTGCTCCACCAGCCCCATCAGCTTGGGCGGCTCCGGCGGCACGACCTCGACAACCCGCAGGATGAGGGGGTCCGGACGGTGGATGAAATTGATATGGTCGTACTTGCCTTCGCAGATCAGGGTCCGATCCGGGCCCACGCCGTTTCTCGCCGCAAGTTCGGCGAGGGCGGAACGGTTGGCGCAGTCCGTCGCCGGGTCTTTGATGAAAACGCACTGTTCCGGCAAGGCCAGCACTTCGACATGATCGATGGGCGAAAACAACGCCTCGCGATCCGCCACCTCGATGGCCACGAGCGCATGCCGCCGTTCCCCGTCGTGCAAGATGACGAAATGCGTGCGGCGGTAGGCTTCCTTGCCGAGCAAATGACCGGCAATGGCGGTTTCCGTCATCTTTCCCGTGTAGGGCTGATAGCTCACGCCGCGGTAGGGAATCTGGACCAGATTCCTGCGGTGTTTCAGCGAGGGCGTTCTCGATGCGTCAGCCATGGCTTGCATCTCAAACGGCCTTGATTTCGAAGCGTCTCTGGCGATCTTCCGGGCGCAGTTCCTTCTCGTGGATCTTCAGCGGGTCCAATCGGCGGATGATGTCGACCACCTCCTGTGTAGGCGTATCGGCAACCGTCAGGCCATCGCCGATGACCGGAGCGAATTCGGTATTCGCCAGCACATCCTCGACCGTGGTGTCCGGATAGAGCGCGTGCAGGCGCAGATGGCCCGAAGCATCGAAATCGAATACGCCAAGGTCGGTTACCAGCCACTCCGGACCGTTGCCGATATGTCCAAGCCGCTGCCGCGGAGTGCCGTCGGCGGCGCGATGGCCGAGACTGGTCACGAAATCGCATTTATCGACGATACGGAACTTCCGGACGCCGTGCTTGTTGGGCGGACAGCGATGGGCCGCCGTCCATAGCGTCAAGCCGCCCACGTCGCAGGACAGGTTGCAGCCGCCGCCGCCCCCGGGCAGCTTGAGCCCGGTCAAGGACTCGCCCAGTCCGGTCACGTTGCAGTTGCCCCAGCGATCGATCTGGAGGCCCGACAGAAACATCCGGTGGAGCCGCCCCGAGGCGGCCAGGTCGAACAGCTCGCCGATGCTGAGCGAGGAGGAGGCGCCCCGGTCCATGGTCCAGTCGTTGGTCGTGGCCGTGAGAAAGGGCGGCTCCGGATTGACGCCGTAGGTCGCCCCCGCGATCAGGACCATGCGGGGCGCATGGGTGCGCTTCGCCACGTGCATGGCGAGCTGTACCAAGGGAGACCCGAAGCCGTGAAAGGTGAGCGCGCCGTCCGGAATCGTCTGGGCGAGCCTATGGATCATCATCTCGCCGAGGGTGCAGGTTGAAGACATGATCAGGCCTCCCGGTAGAGTTCGAGCCAAGACGCCGCGCTTTCCGACCATCGACCCAGGCGCCCGGTCACCGCCGGCCCGCCGATCCGATCCAGGTATTCGGCCTGATCGCGGCACTCGAAGACGTAGCGGTCCAGGTAGCCCCTGGCGAATGCCTCGGGGCCGTCTTTCGCCGCCGCGTAATAGAGCTGGGTGTGGGCTCGGTCGTAGGCGTAGAACGGATAGCACGCGGTCGGGTGGGCGCCGAACGGCACTTCGGCCAGAGCCGTTACGTAGAAATAGGGAATGGAGATGCCGCCCAGCTCCTTGAGCCGCTCGGTGCTCACGATCTTTTCGACGGTCGCGACGACTTTCTTCGAGGCCTGCGCGAACAGAATGTCGGCGACGGGCGGCCCCTCGATGCGGAGATTTCCCTGTTCGTCCCCGTACTGGGCGTGGATGAGCGCGACGTCGGGTTTCAGGGCCGGCACCAGGACCAGTTCCTGACCCGTGAACGGGCAGGTCATGATCTTGAACTCGGCATGCAGCTTCAGCATGTCGGTGCCGCGCACGGAGCGGATCGGCATGAACGGCAGCCCGGCGATGGCCGCCCGAAGCTGCTGAACCAGGGTGTAGCAACAGTTGTCGTGCACCTCGACCGAACCGTCTTCGCAGGCGCGGCGGAAATTCGGCGCCATGCCGAAATCCTGTTCGAAGCCGACGTAGCTCTCCGAGGTCGCCGCGACGGCCCCTCCGCCGCACAAGAGGTCGATGTCGATACCGTGCGCCGAACCGACGACGTGAAGGCCCTTCCGTCCGGCGCGGAGCAACTCCCGGAGCAGGGCCATCGGCTCGCGCGACGAAAGCCCTCCGCCCACCGCCACCGTGTCGCCGTTGCGAACAAAACCGGCGAGCTCGGACAGCGGCACCCGTTTCGAGGCGTCGGTGAAGACGGCGGTGCTCCCCGGCATTTCAGGCCTGTCTACGGCGTTCATATCGCGGTCATCCCGCCATCGACCGCGAATGCGGCGCCGGTCACGAAGGCGGCCTCATCGGAGAGGAGAAAGAGCACCACGGCGGCGATGTCGCCGGGCTCGCCGAAACGGCCGATGGGATATTTGGCCAAGCGCCTGGCCTGCACTTCCGGGCTGCTGTCGCTGCCCAGCAACTGGTGTCCCATGTCGGTTGAGGCCACCGTGCCGGGGCAGACCGCGTTGATCCGGATGCCCTTGCCGGAATAATCGGCAGCCATCTGCCGGGTAAGGTTCACCACCGCGCCCTTGGCCGCGCAGTAAGCCGCCATCGTGGGAATGCCGACCATGCCGGCCACGGAGCCGAAGTTGACGATGGAACCGTTGCCGCGCACGAGCATGCCCGGAATCACGGCTTTCGAGGCGAGAAACGTCCCGGTCACATTGACCGCCATGATGCGATCCCAGTCGGAGAGTTTCGCTTCGTGCACCGATCCGAAGCCCGCAATGCCGGCGTTGTTGACGAGGCCGGTCACCGGGCCCAATTCCCGTTCCGCATCATTTATCGCCTGGGTGATCTGCGCCTCGTCGGTCACGTCGGCACGATAGAAATTGGCTGTGTATCCCCGTGCGTTCAGGGTCTGGACCGCGGCGGCGCCACGTTCCGGCGAAAGATCGATGATGGCGATGCGTGCGCCGGCCGCTGCGCAACGTTCGGCGGTGGAAAGTCCGATACCCGTGGCGCCGCCGGTAATGGCGACGATCCGGTCTGTCAATGAAATGCGGTTACTGGAGTCCATAGTCGGTTGATGTATGAGTGTTGGGTGCGGGTATCCGGCTTTGTCGCTCCCGCAGAAACCATGAGAACAACGATACGGATACGTGCATTTCTCGTAGGAGCTGGCGGAAGCCCGCTCCCGCGTTTGTTTCTATGCGTTTTTAGCGGAGATCCGGCTCGCCCTGAGTTCCTCGCGAACGATCTTCGTCCCTTCCACCAGCGCGTGAATCTTGTCCTTGGCGATATACCGCTGCAAAAGGATCAGTCCGCAGTCGGTGGTTACACCGAGACGATCCGCGGGAACGTATTCGAGGAGTTTCCGAATCCGGCCTGCCACCTCGTCGGCGGTTTCGGTGATCGTGCTCTTCACATCGATCACGCCGGCCCAGAAATTGACGTTCGGCGGAAGCGGGTGCTGCCGGATGACGTCGAGGCCGGACAGGTCGTCCGAACGCCGGCCGCAATTTTCGAGATTGAGCACGCTGATGTTCGCTTCATACGCCTTGGGGATGATCGAGGCCGTCGCGGACGGCGCTTTTCCCTGGCGTTTCGTCAGGTCGTACACTTCGCCCGAACTCGCGGTCTCGTCGGGCTGATAAGCCGGCGTGCCGCCCCAGTTGCCCCAGCAGACGTGGACGATGATTTTTGCCTTGTCGATGCCTTCAACCGCGCGGTTGAACGCTTCGATGGCATAGTCTTCGAAGAAGTACGGCCAAGTGAATTCGTCGAGCTGAATGAAGTCCGCGCCGATGGCTTCGACTTCTTTCAGGTCTTCGTTGATGGCCGCCGCGATGGCCAGCGCGCGCTCGCGGCCGGATGCGTAATAAAGATCATGGGTGCATTGCGCGAGCACCTGAATGCCGGTGTATTGCACCTTGATCGGCTTTCGGGTCGCCTTCCGCAAGGCCTTCGCCTGCTCGACCATCAGCGCGCCGTGCCGCTTGATCTCCTGTGTGACTGTGCCGGAATGCAGGCGACTGTAGATGGGAAAGCCCAGGTGGCCGCCCCGGAGGTCGTAGCCGAGCCGCCGCATGTAGTAGTAAAGCGCCTGGTCGGCATAGTTGTCGCCGTGGACCCGGCCATCCGAAATGATGTCGAGACCGGCCGCCTCCTGGTCGCGCACGATGGCGCCGACCACATCTTCCAGCGCCTCCTGCCACATTGCATCGGGCGGCTGCTGGTCTCCGGTGAAATGTCGGGCAAACTCCGCATCCCACCAGCGCGGGTTGGGATAGTTGCCGACCATGCTGGTGGGAATCAGTACTTCTGCGCCATTCAATATCATCGCGTTCTCCTCCGGTTCCGGGGAATCAGTTTCCGGCGTCGGTGCAGTGCCCATTGCATCCGGCTGGCGCCGAAACGACCTTCTCGGGTTAATGGAACCCATTGCTATCCATTCTTGCCAATATGCTCTTTCCTTCGTTCGATTTATTACGGCATCAATAACTATAGTTGTCAATACTTATCAATTCATATCACGCGCCTGCCGAACTTGTTGGCTTATCGTGTCATTGATTGACGGGTTTAACTATTTATGATTATGTACTAACAATTAAAAAGCATCGGAGGCATTCCCCATGAGAGACGTCTGGATCATGGCTTATACGAGAGGAGTGGCGCCGATTGCGCCCGTCATGAAGGTCTGCCCGTCACCGTCCGAGCAGCCCGGCGATTATGTCGACAGCGCCGGGAACTATCTCGGCACCTGGTTCAAGATCGAACAAGTGCCGGACGATGTCCCGAACAGCCGCGTGGTTGCCCTGTTGTTCGACGCCAAACCGGGCACCGCCCATCACACCATGACCTATGCGGCACTGACGATGGCCGCGGTGATGGGATGTTCCTGCTGCATGCGTTGACCTTAGCTTCAGCGGGAAGACTCCAGTGACCACAATGAAGTCCATCAATGTTCGCGACGAGAAGCTGACGATCGAGCAGTGGGGGAATCTCATCGAATCGCTGCACGATAAGAAAATCGATGCGGCAATAGTCAACATCGACGAAAAGGACGATCGGGAATACGACGCTATTTTCCTGGGAGGCGGCGCCGGAGGCCGCTTCGGCTCGGCTTATCTGCGCGCCATGGGGGGGGCCGGCAACTCGTCATCGACCGCTGGCCTTTCCTGGGCGGTTCCTGTCCGCACAATGCCTGCGTTCCCCATCACGTGCTCTCGGACTGCGCGGCGGAACTCATGCTTCAGCGCACATTCGGCGGCACGCTGTGGTTTCCGGCCATGGCCGGCGTGGTCACGTCGATCAAGGACGTGGTCGATCTGTTCCGCCGAGGCCGCGCCGCCTTTACCAGGATATCGCGCTCCTGCTTCAACCGACGGTTCTCGTCCCGCAGTCGCCGCAGCTCTTCCTGCTCCGCCGTCCGTTTGCCATTCCCGCGGAAGGCTTCGTTCTCATCGGCCCGGAACTCCTGGATCCAGCGCCCCAGCATCTTCGGGTTGATCCCCAGGTTGCGACCGGCTTCGGCCTGGGTGTACCCGTGCTCGGTCACCAGCCTCACCGCATCCTGCTTGAACTCCTTCGTATAGCGTTTTCTTGTCATCAATTTTCACCTCAGTTGTAGAGCTTAACTCCTTAACTCAGGTGTCTGCTGGCATTGAACCACGTCAAATTGTACCTGTGTAGGTCGAGTAGAAAGGAAATCCCCCAGGTCCTTTCCCGTTATCCCGCTCTTGCGGCAGCATCCAAGGCTGAGAGAAGAAGCGGCTTCACAGCTGTTGGTAGCAGCCAGTTGCGGTACTTGGGCTGCCACCGACCACCGAGCGGCCTGACGATGGCTTTGACCGTCTCGTTGACCACAGGATGGTAAGGCGACCAGACCGTGACGCCGAAAGGAAGCTCGCCAACGTCGACGATCATGCCTTGAATCGTAAAGCGGACCTTAGGGGGCTTGGCTTCGGTCACTATGGGCTTCGGAGCCGGTTGCGCTAAGGCCATTTCGTAGGCTTTCGTATTGGCTTTAGCCTGGAGCTCGGTGAATCCAGGGCAGTGAAGCCATGTCTTGTAGTCGGTGCTCTGAATGACAACGTCTTCGAGTGCCTTCCAGTCCCATGTCTCCCGTAAGGACGGATCGAGCCTGACCTCAAGCGCTGGCCAACCCAACGATATCAAGGCTTCCCTCTTTGGGGCATCGACCAAGTGGGTCACGGCGACCTCGATCACCCACCGTTCGTAACCAACTCGGCCGATGGCGTCCGGCCGGATGGATTCGACTTGCTGTTCAAGAAGAACGGTATCGAAATCCATCCAGGACTCAGGCAACGATTCCGTGGCTTGGGCCTGTCGGCCATCGGCCAAACGCGCTGAGCCGGTCACCTCGATCTTCGGAACCATGAGCCCTAAGCTCTGCTGAATGAGTTGCTTGGCGGCGAGATGAAGTGCACTTTCCGCCGCACCGTCGCAATCCGATTCCGAAGCGTGCGCGAAGTGCCAAATCCGTTTCTCGCCTTGTTTGGCGATGAGCGGTGCCTTGCAAATCGAGCAGATGCACCCGCACTCGAACCCACGGCCGACTTCATCGACCGAAACCACCCGGCCTTCAGCATTAAGAGCAAATGACTGGACTAGACTTGGAACATTCATAAAGCACTCCTTTCATAGTGAGGATTAATGGCGATTTCGGAAGTCAGTTTTGACGAACTGGCCCTGAACGAACAGGGTGACAACGGGTTTCAAACGGGTTTCTGTGTCCCGGAACTCGCGGCTTTGATTGCTGAAGAAGCCGCGGGCTGGCGGGAAACCGGAGCCCATATCGGCTTGCTTCAGGCGCTGTGTGCGTTGACTCGGGAGAAACCGGAGCAAGCGAAGAAAGGATTCACGCCGATGGATATTGCCGTCGCCATGAAGGCATTCGGCCATTCCCTAATACCGTCCAATGAGGGCGATATCGACAAATCTGAAGTTGCCAGAAAGGTTCGTGAGCAGTGGAAGAGGCTTGATGTCCTTTGGAAACAGAAACAAGTCGGCCTCGGACAGCTCGCTAAAAGCCGTGGGCTTAAGGTCATTCCCCTGCTTAATCGAGAAGGTGGTGGTGGGACGGGAAATCCAACCCGATATTGGATCGGATATCGCGCGGTAGATATCGCACATGATCCAGAGACTACGGAGATCGTGCCGGAGCTTAAAGCGGGCGAAATCCGCTATATCTGTGAGGACATCACCGATGCCGGCTGGCTGAGCCGGATCTTTGCCAAAGGATACATGGTTTCAGGCTGGCGGCGCTGGGTCTTTGCGGCGTTCGTCATAACTGTGCTGTTGGCCGCCCTGCTGATGGTTATCTTGACCGACCTGGTCATTATGGCCCGGCCGCCACTGAAGGACTTGTTTTATTCCATCCTAGGTATGTCCGTTATCGGCTGGATGATCTGGTGGAGTTCTGCCGCTTTTTTCCAAGTCATGGATTGGCGGATTGTCGTGGCACCGGAATGGATGCAGTCCGACGTCACCCAAAGCGATCGGCTGTTAGAGTGGCGGTGTCCGCCCCGATACTCAGAAAAGATGTACAAAGCCGTACGCTATACGGCGAAGTGTCCCATCTGCGGCGGAAAAATCATGGCATGTTCAGGCGGAAAGGAATTCTTCAAGCGCATTGTGGGTCGCTGCGAGGAATCGCCGAGAGAGCACGTCTTTTCCTTCGATCACATCACGCGCATTGGCCGAAAGCTTCGTCCGGACTAGTGCTCTGTCAGCCTTCGATTGTCGGGTAGAGCTTGCGGAGTTTGATCCGGGCGTCGGCCGTGGTGAACTGCCAGTTCGCTGTCACCTGGGCTTGGTTGCGGCGCTGGGTCCAGGCGGCGACGTGCCGGA
>Ga0196981_1000290_pt1 | contig 23380 bp, 28 predicted proteins | sample S3_2013CmetaG_FD_155462 | JGI IMG/M metagenome (GOLD analysis project Ga0196981, IMG submission 155462) | Soil microbial communities from Anza Borrego desert, Southern California, United States - S3_20-13C | ecosystem: Environmental > Terrestrial > Soil > Desert | place: USA: California... | reverse complement strand
ACTGCCTGATGCATCGGATTAGAAATCACTTGGATACCTTCGTGGATTACTTCTTCTGGCTTTCCGCAGGGCTTTGGAACTATAAAATTTCATGACTTACAATCGCTTAGCATCGGAAACAACTCTAATGCTTTCCGCCCAATAATGCTGAACCCTGCTTCGTATCTGAAGTTCAATTTTTTTGCCGAACACATCGAGGAGCAAGTGGAGAGCGCGATAGCCACTATCATCTCGCCCCTTTTCTCTATAGTCGGTCTCGCGGTTTAGCGAAATAAATCCTTGCCTATTAATATGTTCAACTACAAATGCGCGCAGCTTTTCTACCTCGTCATCGTTCTCAACAATGATTCGGCACCCACCTATATCTTGCAGCTGTGTCAATCGAACACTAAACCGATTTAACTTTCGGATTATTTGTGGTTTTCGCTTCAATCGTTGCGCTATGTAGTAGGACTCGGAATATCCGGCCAACCACTTTTGCAACTCTAGCGTGGTCTCAGTCAGTGGCTGAAGATGGCTTTTTCTATATTCATCAAAGATATTCTCAAGCTCAAAGTATTCGTCATCCGTGCGATACTGATGCTTGGCTAATGCAAGACCAGCACGGTCCACCTTTGATTTTGACAACTGCACGTTCTTTCCCTCTCAGCAGCTAACGTAAAGTCAACCTCAAAAACGAAGTCGAATCCAGAATATGAAAATAGTCAACGTCTTGAATGACGTCAATGTCGATATCTAATCAACGCGAAGCCTGTAAGCTGGGTTGAAGCTTTGCGGAACCCCGGCGTTTTCATGCCTCAAGATGCCGGGTTTCGTTCCTCAACCTGGCTTACGACCTTTATTCAAAATCACCGAGATACCTTTTTGTCATCGAGGCCGACATCGGACTGGCAAGCTCGACGGTCAGTGTTTCAAAACTTTCGTCCAGCGGATCGTTGCCCCGGTAGACCGTCCGGTAACCGGAATTCAGGCTTTCGCCGGGCTAAAATTCGGAGCCTTCCCGGACGCACCCCGCCTGCCTCAGGCGATGTAGCGGTTGTAGCCGATGCCGGGCTTTCGCGCGTCCGAGCCGTTGATCCGGCGCTTGCTGGATCTCGCCATGGCCGTATTCCTCTTTCAAAGTATAGTTTTTTGTTTTATCCGCGATTTATAAGCGGATTTATTCGCCCTTAGAGCCGCGCGCTGCGAAATGACGCCACCGGAAAGGGTATAATTTTCGTTTCCCTCGATGACTCGGGATGAAGCTCAAGACGCCATGAAATTGCAGCAGTTACGCTACATCTGGGAAGTTGCGCAGCATGAGTTGAATGTCTCTGCCACGGCCGACAGCCTTTACACCTCGCAGCCGGGGATCAGCAAACAGGTCCGGCTTCTGGAAGACGAGCTGGGGCTTCCGATTTTTGCGCGGAACGGCAAGCACCTGACGGAAATCACGGCGGCTGGCAAGCAGATCGTGGCCATTGCCGGAGAAATCCTGGGCAAGGTCCAGGATATTAAGAACATCGCGCAGGAGCACCGCGACAACAAGGTCGGCTCGCTCTCCATCGCCACCACGCACACCCAGGCGCGCTATGCGCTTCCCGCGGCAATAAGGGAGTTTATGCGCCGTTACCCTGGGATCAAGCTCAATATCAACCAGGGCACCCCGATGCAGATTTCGGAATTGGCGTCGCGCGGCGTGGTCGATATGGCCATCGCCACGGAGGCCATGGAGCTCTTCGAGAATCTCGTCATGCTGCCGTGTTATCGGTGGAATCGCTGTGTCCTGGTGCAGCAAGGGCACCCGTTGACGGAAAAGGCGGAGCTTACGCTTCGGGATGTCGCCGAATATCCCATCGTGACTTACGTTTTCGGCTTCACCGGACGCTCGCAGCTGGATCAGGCATTCGAGAAAGCCAACCTACGGCCGCAGCTGGCATTGACCGCGGTCGACGCGGACGTGATCAAGACCTATGTCCGGCTGGGACTCGGGATCGGAATCGTCGCCAAGATGGCCTACGATCCCGTTGCGGATGCCGATCTGATTCCGCTCGACGCCAGCCATCTGTTCGGCCTGAGCACCACCAAGATCGGTCTGCGGAGGGATATGTTCATCCGCGGATTCATTTACGAATTCATCCGCTTGTTCGCGCCGCACCTGACGCGGGAGTTGGTCGAGCAGGCGATGGCCCAGCGGGAGCAACGGGAAGTCGACGCCCTGTTCGAGAAGATCGTGTTGCCGGTGCGGTAGCTCCCGCGATAAGCCGGGAGTCGGTCCTTAAGCCTTTTCGTCCGTTTTCAGATTTCCGGCGTGTAGACCACATTCCTTTTTCGCGGCATCTTCCCACCACCAGCGGCCTTCGCGTTCGTGCTGGTTGGGGAGGATCGGCCGGGTGCAGGGTTCGCAGCCGATGCTGACGAAACCTTTGCGATGCAGCTCGTTGAAGGGTACGTCATAGGCTTCGATGTAATCCCATACCTGGGCCGACGACCAGTTCGCGAGCGGATTGAATTTGATCAGGCAATGATCGGGCGAAGAAAATGCTTCGTCCAGTTCGATCTCCGCCAAATTCTGGCGGGTCGGATTCTGATCGCGCCGTTGCCCGGTGATCCAGGCGTCCAGCTGGCCAAGCTTGCGCCGGAGCGGTTCGACTTTACGGATGCCGCAGCACTCGTGATGGCCGTCCTTGTAGAAACTGAATAAACCCTTTTCCCTGACCAAAGCTTCCAGGCGCTCGTGGTTCGGCGAAAGAACCTCCAGCCGAATCGGATAGCGCTCCCTCACGGTCTCGATCAAGCGGTAAGTTTCGGCATGCAAGCGACCGGTATCCAAGGTGAAGACCTGAATGCCCGGTTTGAGCTTGCTGGCCAGGTCGATGAGCGCTACGTCCTCGGCGCCGCTGAAGGAGATGGCGATATTGTCGAACCGGGTGAGCGCCGCCTTGAGAATGACGCGGGGGTTCTTTCCGGTCAATTCGCTTTTAAGCTGATCGAGATCGAAGGATTCAGGGCTCATGTCGTATCGGGGAAAAAACGGTAGAGGATAAGGTAACACACGAGATCCGATCCCCGAAAATTCCAATAATCACTTTGAATATGGAAAAGCGGGATAAGATCAAACAAAAAAGCCCCGCCGTTTCCAGCGGGGCCATGGTTTCATCGAGCGCGAAAACGGTCGATTACATCATGTCGTCCATGCCGGCGCCCGGCATGCCGGCGGCCTTTTCCTTCTTCGGCTGTTCGGCCACCATGGCTTCGGTGGTGAGCATCAGGCCGGCCACGGACGCCGCGTTCTGCAAGGCCGAACGGCTGACCTTGGTGGGGTCCAGGATACCCATTTGGATCATGTCGCCGTATTCGCCGGTCGCGGCGTTGTAGCCGAAGGTGCCTTCGCCTTCCTGAACCCGGTTCAGGACGACCGAAGCTTCTTCGCCGGCGTTGGCCACGATCTGGCGCAGAGGCTCCTCGATCGAACGGCGCAGGATGGCGACGCCCACGGTCTGGTCGTGGTTTTTGCCTTGCAGGTCCTTCAGCGCTTTTTGAGCGCGGATGAAGGCGACGCCGCCGCCCGGAACGATACCTTCTTCAACCGCCGCGCGGGTCGCGTGCAGCGCGTCTTCGACGCGGGCTTTCTTTTCCTTCATTTCGACTTCGGTGGCCGCGCCGACCTTGATGACGGCGACGCCGCCGGCCAGCTTGGCGACACGCTCTTGCAGTTTCTCGCGATCGTAGTCCGAGGTGGTGTCTTCGATCTGCTTGCGGATCTGCTCGACGCGAGCCTTGATGTCTTCGGCTTTGCCGGCGCCGTCGACGATGGTGGTGTTTTCCTTGTTGATCTGAACCTTCTTGGCGCTGCCGAGATCGCTCAGATCGACCTTTTCGAGGCTGAGGCCGAGTTCTTCGGAGATGACGCGGCCGCCGGACAGGATGGCGATGTCCTCCAGCATGGCCTTGCGGCGGTCGCCGAAGCCCGGCGCTTTAACGGCGCAAACCTTGATGATGCCGCGCATGGTGTTGACCACCAGGGTCGCCAGCGCTTCGCCTTCGACGTCTTCGGCGACGATCAACAGCGAACGGCCGGACTTCGCCACTTTTTCGAGCAGCGGCAGCAAGTCGCGGATGTTGGAGATTTTCTTGTCGTGCAGCAGGATGAACGGGTTCTCGAGCTCGACGCTCATGGTTTCCTGCTGGTTGATGAAATAGGGCGAGAGATACCCGCGGTCGAACTGCATGCCTTCGACGACGTCCAGTTCGTTGTCCAAGCCGGAGCCTTCCTCGACGGTGATCACGCCTTCCTTGCCCACCTTGTCCATCGCGTCGGCGATGATCTTGCCGATGCTTTCGTCGGAGTTGGCGGAGATGGTGCCGACCTGGGCGATCGCCTTGCTGTCGGTGCAGGGCTTGGAGAGTTTCTTCAGCTCTTCGACGACCACGCCGACGGCCTGATCGATGCCGCGCTTGATATCCATCGGACTCGCGCCCGCCGCCACGGATTTCAGACCCTCGCGGACGATGGCCTGAGCCAGAACGGTCGCCGTGGTGGTGCCGTCGCCGGCGACGTCGGAGGTCTTCGAGGCGACTTCCTTCACCATCTGGGCGCCCATGTTCTCGAACTTGTCTTTCAGCTCGATCTCTTTTGCGACGGAAACGCCGTCCTTGGTGACGGTCGGCGCGCCGAAGCTCTTTTCGAGCACGACGTTGCGGCCTTTCGGGCCCAGGGTCTGCTTCACGGCGTCGGCCAGAACGTTGACACCGGCCAGCATGCGGTGACGGGCGTCATCGGAAAAACGGACTTCTTTAGCTGCCATCAGTTAATTCCTCCAAAAATCAGTCTGAACGTTAAGGTCGCGGATCAGGCTTCGAATACGCCCATGATGTCGTCTTCGCGCAGCATCAGATATTCGGCGCCGTCGATTTTGACTTCGGTACCGGCATACTTGCCGAACAAGACTTTGTCGCCGACTTTTACATCCAGTGCGCGCACTTGACCGTTATCCAGGGCTTTTCCGTTTCCTACGGCAACCACCTCGCCTTTGATCGGCTTTTCCTTTGCGGTGTCGGGAATGACGATTCCGCCCGGAGACGTTTTTTCTTCTTCCCAGCGCTTAACGACGATACGGTCATGCAAGGGACGAATTTTCATGATGACTGTTTTCTCCTTGAAAGGGTTGAGTCTCGAAAAAAGCCACAATAGTGGTGTTAGCACTCTCTATCGAGAGCTGCTAACAATATAGTGATCGGCTTTCGGTTTTCAAGAGGCGGAGTATGAAATTTGGATGACAAACCGGAGAGGTCCGCCGAGACCGGCTTAGCGGCGAAAGAACAGGTTGATCAGCAGGGTCAGCACGATGCTGACGACGATCATGGAGGTGATGGGAATGAAGACGTAGCGGTTTTCGTCCTGGATCCGGATGTCGCCGGGGAGCTTTCCGAACCAGCCGGACAGTCCCGGCGCATAGGACAGGACCAGCCCGAGCAGAAACAGAGCGATACCCGAGTAGATGAGAATTTTGCCGAAAGACATCGTTCAGGTCCTCTTTGACGTTTCATCGCCATCCATCCGGTAGACCGCCGCGAACAGCAAGAGTGCCGCGAGCCCCAGCAGCCACCGGACATCGGTTTTGGCGGTCCTGAGCTCGGAGAGTTTCGGGGCGCGCAATGCCTCCATGAGGCCCTCGGGCGTTTCCAGGCGATGATAGCGTAGGCCGGTTGTCGCGCTCAGTTCGCGCAGACGGTTTTCGTCCAGCCAGGAAAGATAGTGGCCTTCGCGCGGCGGCTTGGGCGCGGTCCCGGTCGTTTCGTAGGCGGTGCTGGATTCCGGCATTTGGGCGATGTCGGTGTTTTCCCAATAGCCTATGAGCCGGTTTTCGCGATCGTATTTCGGAACGGCGGTCGGATGCAAGCCGCCCACGCCCACGATCAATCCGGCGATTTCGCCGGGCTTCCCGGAAAACGTCGGCCGTATCGTCTGCGGCGGCGCTTCCTGGCCGTCGGTAAAGAATGCCAGCCGGATGCCGGGATCGCGGTTTTTGACGTCGCGGACGGCGGCGTAAACGCCTTGCGCGATAAAGCTGTTGGCCGCCCAGGCCATGCGCCAATCGACATGGGCGAGCACGTCGTCGATCACGGGCAAATGTTCGCAGACCTCGATGGGTTCGAACAGCAGCTGAACGCTTTGGGTCGTGAAAAGTCCGAGTCCGACTTCCGAGCCGCAAGGAAGATCGTGCACCGCCCGGCGGATCGATTCCTTGACGAAATTGAGCCGGTCCGCCGGCATGTTTTCGACATGGTAGTCGCGGACATTCATGCTCTGCGTGATGTCGATGACGAACGCATAGCGGAAGACCCGCAGCGGCAGCGGCAGTTTCGGATCGGCAAAGGTCAGGGCCGTGAGCGCGGCGGCGGCGAGCAGCGCCGCCGTGCGCCAGTTCCGCCGAAAGAGCCGCGCCGTCACGGCGCCCCTCCGGGAATCGTGGGGACGGTTGCGAATACGCTGGGCTTCGCGCCGTGCCAGTCCGCCTTGTCACGCTCCTTGGCCGGCGGCGTGATCCGGTGGGCGTATTCGAGATTGAAGCGGGCGTCCCAGTTGTCCGGATTCAGCCGAAGAGCCTTTTGCAACTGTTCCTTGGCCAGCGCGACCAGCGTATTGACGCGGACGTATTCCAAAACGCCCTTGGCGTTCCACAGCGCGGCGGCTTCCCGAAGATAAAGCGTTCCGAGGTTGTAATGAACCTGCTCGCGGAGGCGCTCGTCGCTCCGGTCGAGAATCCCGGTGTAAAGGCGCAGGGCTTCCTGCGGCTCGCCTGAGCGTTCAAGCCGAAGGGCTTTGGCGAATACCAGAACGGGCGGCGTTCCGTCGTCGACCTCGACCCGTTCCGGGCGGGAAAGCAGGGCGTTTTCGCGGGCGATGCGGAAAACGGCATAACCTTCGTAGGCGATCCCCGTCAGCAGGATCGCCAGAAGGCTCCAGATCGGCATCGGCGAGCGCCACATTCGCATCAAGCGGGCCATGACTTCACCTCCAGGAACTTGGCGCCGAGCAGCAGCGCGAAAAACGCGAGGGCGGCGGCGTAGCAGTAGCCGGAGATGTCCCGCCGCGGCCGTTTTTCCAGGTAGTGGAGCGGAAGATTTTCCAACTGTTCGACCTCGGCGATCGCGCGCTGAAGCGCTTCCGGGTTCTCCGCCTCGAAAGCCCGATAGGGCACGCCCAGGTTTTGGAAATATTGATGAAGAAAATATTCCGGGGTCGTGCTTTCGCCCGGATTGGCCGGCTTTTCCGAAAGGCGTCCGCTCCTCGGATTGCGGAGATAGATCCAGTAAAGGGTCGTCTGCGTTTCCTGGAACCATTGCCGAAGCCGGTCGCGGGTTTCCTCTTCGATGCGCGCCGCCCCGTCCGAAACGAGAAGAACGATTCGGGACCCGGTGAACGGCTGTCCGCTGTAAAAATCGAGCGCCATCGCAAGTCCCGGAGCGATGTTGGTGACGCCGTGACCGCGGCCTTTGGTCGCTTCGATGGCGGCCAGGATCGCCGGCCGGTCCTGGGTGAACGGCATGACGTAGATCGGCGCGGCCGAGAAATCGATCATGGCGAAAAGATCGTGCTCCCGCCGTTCGACGAATTCGGCCAGCAGCGTGCGGGCGACGGCTCCCTTGGTTTCCCGCGCGGCACCGCCCATATACCGGCCGGAAAAATTCTCGTTCATGCTGCTGCTGCGGTCGAGCAGCAGCACGATGTGAGCCCCGGTCCCGACTCTTTCCACCCATTGCTCGCGCAAATAAGGACCGGCAATGCCCAGGCTGAGGCTCAAGGCGGCCGCCGCGGCGGCGAGCCGCAGCAAGCGGTCGAGCATCGTCGACAGCGGATCGTTCGGGAGCATCGAGATCGCGGAGTAGGACATCGCGGCTTGGCCGCGCCGGAATAAAGGAAGGAGGGCGGTCATGCCGAGCAGCAAGGCCCAAGGTTCGGAGAACCCGAGGTTCAAGCGCGCCTCCGTTCGGCAGCGGCGCAGCGGCGGCACAAGGTTTCCAGCCGGGTCAGCGGATAATCCGCCGGTACGGGGGCATCGGGAACCGTGAAAAAGACTCTCCGCGACAACGCGAAGAAGCAATGCAGCTCTTCCCGAAGTTCCGCAAAGGCCGGACGGTCGGTCAGGAAGGTTTCCAGTTCTCCGGCGAACAGCCGAAAACCGGCGGTGTCATCCAGCGCCCGGTGCAAGAGCTTGACGGCTGCCTGGTAAATTTCGGCATCGGCAGGTTTGCGGCTGAGTTTCCTGAGATCGCGCAAGGCACGCGTAAACGGCGGGGCGGCGTTCGTAAAGAACGGCAGCCTGCCATGGCGCCAGGCGAGAAGCGGCAGCACGGCCAGGGTTCCGGCGAGATAGGCGATCAGCTTCAGGCCGTGCGGCCGGGCCGGAAGCGGCTCGGGTGCGACGGATGGGCGGATTTCGACCTTTTCGTCGGCAAGGTCGGGAGGAATGAGCGGTGCGATCGCGATTTCCCAGGGAGGCGTTTGCGCTTCCAGCGGGACTTGGCCCCGGAAGCGGATCGGCAGCGCCGGGACAGTCAGCTTTTCCGGTTGCCGTATGCCTTTGAACACCTGATAGGTCAGCCGCAGCCGATACCGGGCCATGTCGTTCTCGTCGGTCCTGGTCCAGCCGACGGCGCGGATATCCAGCCATTCGTCGAGCGCGCCGGGCTTGGGCAGGTGTTCGGTTTCCAGCGTATAGCCTTCGGGCACGGTGATGAGAACGTCATAGTCGACCGGATCGCCGATGACATAACCGAAATTCCGCGATGCCGACGGCTCGACGCGCGGCATCGACTCGGCGGAGCAGGCGAGGGCGGGCGCCAGCAGTAGCGCCAAGCCGAAATTCAGTTTAAAGCGCGGACGCATTGTTCAAGTCCGATAAAAATAACGGGTCAGCTCATCCGGGTCGAAACGGTCGATCAGGAAAAAAGGTTCCCGGCCGTGGCGCGTGCAAATCTCACCCAGGTCGTCTCGCCGCTTTTCGAACGATGCCCGGATTTTCTCCCGCAGCGCGGGGCGCATGAAGAATCGCCGTCGCGCACCGGTCTCGGGATCCTCGAAATGAACGAGACCCCACGAGGGCAGCCGATCGTATTCGGCGCTGTCCCACAAGACCACCGGAACGACATCGTGGCGGGCCAGCGTCTTGAATAAGGTATCGAGGCGGTCCAAGGAGAAATGGAAATCCGAAACGAGAAAGACCAAGGCTCTCGGTTTGCCGAGATAGGGTGCGACCTCGTTCAGCCCGTCGGCGGACTTACCCTGCGGGCGGAGGGCTTTAAGCCTCTCCAACAGTACCGGCGCGGCGCCTTTGTGCCAGCGGAGCGGCAGAACCAGGTCCCGGCGTATCGCGCCGTCGCAGCCGATAAAGCCGAACGAATCGCCGGTGCGGCAGGCGGTGTAGGCCACCGACGCGGTGAATTCGGCCAACAGCCCGGTTTTCGCTGCCGAGCCGCGAAACCCCATGGATGCCGAGAGGTCGGCGACCACGTAAACGGGAATCGCGCTCCGTTGGCGGAAGGTTCGCACCATGAGCTGGCCGAAGGGATCGTGCAGCGTGGCGCGTATGTCCAGGTTTCGCGGGTCCGGATTGGCCGTAAAAGGCGCATGACCGGCGAATTCGTAGCCGCCGCCGTGCTGGGCGCTGCGGTGGTGTCCGGGGTGGACGCCGGGCGAGCGCCAATGGACGTGGTAATGGAACTCGGGGATCAAGGCGCCGCGACGCGTTGCAGAATGCCGTTCATGAGTTCACCGACCAGATCGTTGCGGCGAAGTTCATAAACCGGATTGAAGAAGACCCGGTGAGCGGTGGTATCCACGAAAACCTGCCGGATGTCCTCGGGAATCAGGCCGGTGCGGTCGTTCAGCCAGGCCGAGACGCGGGCCGACCGCATCATCATGCTCATTCCCCTGGGGCTGGCGCCGGCCAGAATCAACTGCTCCATGTCGACGCCGTCTATCTTGACGCCGTAGTCCCCGGGCTTCCGCGTGGCTTGCCAGAGATCGAGCGCGTATTGCTGTAGCGTGTCGCTGGCCTTGATCTCGTTCTGGATGACGCGGGCGATGTCGGCGACATCCCGGTAGGAAAGGACGCCCGGCTGGACGCCGTCGATCAACCGCTCGGTGTCGTGAAAGCGGGGATCGAACATCAAGGCGCGTTGCAGGGCCGGATCTCGCGGCGTTTCGATGTGCAGTTCCATCAGGAAGCGGTCGCGCGCCGCGGAGGGAATTTCGAAGGTTTCTTCCTTTTCGACCCGGTTACGGTCGGCGAACACTTGGAGATGCGGGAAAACATATTCCCGGTTAAAGGCCGTGATGCTGCGTTCGGCCATGACCCGCAGCAGCAGCGAGTGCACCTGGGGGCGGGCCCGGTTCACCTCGTTGAAGAAGAAAACCGAAAGCTGTTCGCCGTGTTTGAGGATCGGGCCGGGATCGACCTGAGGCTTGCCCGCTTCGTTGATATAGGTATGGTAGATGAGATCGTTCGGCATCAGATCGATGGTGCCCTCGATCCGTTCGTAAGCGCCGCCCAGTCCGCGCGCGACCGCTCTGAGCAAGGTGGTTTTGCCGACTCCCACGTCGCCTTCCAGCATGACATGGCCGCGGGAAAAAATCGCCAGTGTGATTTGATGGATAGCGCGGTCGAGGCCGATCACGGCCTTTCCGATTTCCTGCTCAAAGTTCAGGGCGCGCCGCCGCCAGTCGGCGAGCAGCGTATCTTTGTCGTAGTGGGACATAGGGCGGAAGCCGGTCGATCGTATAAAAGAGTGCGCCTAAGGCGGTCAATAGACTACAGCATAGGAAGGCACAAAGGAAAAACCCCGCATTGCGGGGTTTTTTTGTCAGGAATGTATGGCGCGATCCGGCGATCGACGAACTCTCAGGCGGTCGTTGTGCTGCCGGTCTCCGTCGGCTTTGCCGAATCGATGAGCGGATCGAAGCGCTGGATTTGGCTGTATCCGAACGAGATCAGTTGTATGCCGATATCGACGACCAGTTTGTAAAGTTCCGGCATGCGCGAAACGATATAGCCAATGTAGCCCAAGGCCGAGATGCCAAGCCCCGCGGCGAGGATGGTGGGCAATCCGATACCGTGAAAGATGCGGATGATCTGGGTCAGGATGTCCAGCGGCAGCAGCAGCATGACGCCGAAGTAAACCAGGGTCATAAAGGTGAACAACACAAAGACCACGAACTTGAACGTCTTCGCTAAAATCAGATCTATTTTCATGCGTATTTTTTCCTTCCCAAGCTAAAGCTAAAAACCTCTTGTCCGGGCCGGACCGATGGGAGTTGTATTACCGCCCAAGCCTCCGCGGTAGATCGGGAGCCCCTTCAAAAAACAAAAGCCGCGAAGTGCCGGCTTGAATAAAAATGGCTGTGAGAAATTTCGCGGCATTTTAGCATATCAATCCTTCTCGACCAGCTTTAATCGGGGTGGCGGGGCTTGGATCAAGGGCCTTGTTTATGGCGGCAGTGTTTCCGTGAGTGTTAGCCTCGATAGGAGGAAATTCCGAATGCCTTGCACCGAACATGCGAAAATGGCTTCTTGTTCGCTGCGAGATCCCCTTAACCGGCCTGTCTTTCCGAATGACCAAAAAAGTTTTTCGACTGTTTCCTCCGCCTTTTGAAGAGATGGCTCTGGAGGGCCTGTACCTTCAACTGAATCTGCACCGGCTGGGTACGCGCGAGTCGCCGTTCGTCTATGCCAACTTCCTCACCAGTCTGGACGGAAGGATTGCCTTGGAGGATTCGAGCGGGCAGACCTACCTTCCCAAGAGTTTGACCACGCCCGATGATTTCCGGCTGTTCCTGGAGCTGGAGTGCCAGGCGGATTGCCTGATCACGCACGGCGGGTATCTCCGTTCGCTGGAACAGAAGCGTCTCGGAAACATTCTGCAAGTCGGTCTGACGGAGGCGGCCCGCGACCTCGCGAAGTGGCGCGAGGAGCAGGAGCTGGCTCCGCAGCCGGCGATCGTTATCGCGAGCGCCAGCCTGGATTTTCCGATGCCGCCATCCATCGGAGAGCATGGTCAAGCCTGTTATATCGCAACGGGCGAACTGGCGGACCCTGCAAAGCTCGATTATTGGCGTAAGCAAGGGTACGAAATCATTCTTGCGGGAAAAGGGAGGATGGTGGAGGGCGATTTATTGACGCGCAGACTGGGCGAGCTCGGCTACCGAACCATTTACCTCATTGCCGGGCCCCATATGTTGGACACAATGGTCCGGGATGGACGCCTGGGCCGGCTGTTTCAGACCATCACGCATCAATTGATGGGCGGAGAATCCTTTCGTACCCTGCTGCCGGGGCCGGAGTTGGGGGCGTTCGGGCATCTCAGGCTGCTGTCCCTGTATTACGATCCGGCCTCGCCAACAGGAGCGGGGCAGTGGTTCGCTCAATTCGAAAGCAATAGCTCCTAACTGTAGGCGGAGTCATGGGTAATCAGATCGCGAAATCGGCGCTCGTCACCGGCGCGGCTCGCCGTATCGGTGCGAAAATCGCCCGCCGGCTGCACGCGGCCGGATTCAATATCGTGCTGCATTATCACCGGTCGGCGGGCGATGCCGAGGTTTTGTGCGGCGAACTCAATGCGGCGCGAGAGGGCTCGGTTCGTCTGCTGCCCGCCGATTTGCTGGAAACGGCCAATTTGAACGGGCTCGTCCGCCGAGCAGCGGAGTTCTGGGGCGGACTGGATGTGTTGGTGAACAATGCCTCCGGCTTCTATGCCACGCCTTTGGGGGCAGTGACGGAAGCGCAATGGGACGAACTCGTGGGCAGCAATCTCAAGGCCCCGTTTTTCCTGGCTCAGGCGGCTATTCCTTTCCTGCGGGAGCGTAAGGGCTGCATCGTCAATATCGGCGACATTTATGCCGATCGCCCGCTCGGGAATTATTCCGTCTACAGTCTTGCCAAGGCCGGGTTGGCGGCGATGACCCGAGCGCTCGCCAAGGAGTTGGCGCCCGATATCCGAGTCAACGGCGTCGCGCCGGGCGCCATTTTATGGCCCGAGCACGCTGCGGATGCCGCGAAGAAGGCCGAGATTTTGGCCCACATTCCTATGAGTCGTGCCGGCGAGGCCTCGGATATCGCGAGGGCGGTATTGTTTCTGGTCGAGGATGCGCCTTACGTGACCGGGCAAATTCTGGTCGTGGACGGAGGGAGGAGCTTGTTCAGCTGATATCCGAAACCGAGCCGACCCGCCACTGCTTTATGCCGGTTTTGTCGAATTTGGCCCATAATTCGCCGTAGCTCTCGCCGATTATGGGATGTTTTCGATTCGGCGCGATTTCCGCGAGCGGTTCCAGCACGAAGGCGTAACGGGTGATATCCTCGCGCGGCAATGCGAGCTTTCCCTCCCGGAGTACCTCATCGCCGTAAAGAATCAAGTCGATGTCGAGCGTGCGCGAGGAAAATTTTTTGCAGTCTCGTGTCCGCCCATGATGGTTTTCGATCTCGCTCAGGATCTTTGCGACATCGGACACCGGGCATTCGGTAAAGAATTCGGCCACCAAGTTGTAAAAGCGAGCGCCTTCGAATCCTACCGCTTCGCTTTCGTAAACACCGGAGACAGTCAACGGGCCCACCCGCTCTTCCAGTTCTTTCAGGGCGGAAGGGATGTGCTTTTCTCTCTCGATATTGCTGCCGATGCTCAGGAAAACATCAGGCATGTTTCCGTTTCTCTCCTCTTTCGATGATGATGCCGACGTCGCTGGCCTGGCGGATCGCGCCCTTCTTGTTAAGCGTCAGCCGGACCCAGGGCACGTCGAATTCGTCGATAACGATTTGAGCGACCTTCTCGGCGAGAGTTTCCACGAGAAAAAAGTCGCTTTCCTCCACGAAAGAAACGATGCGTTTGGACACCGCCTTGTAATCGAGCGTGTGTTCGATATTGTCCGATGCCGCCGCCTTGCGGATGTCGGCGCCCATTTCCAGATCGATCAGGACCGTCTGCTTGATTTTTCTTTCCCAATCGTAAATGCCGATCACCGTCTCGATCTGCAAGCCGCGTAGAAATATAATGTCCATCGTTCATCCGACCGGTTTGTTTCACAAATTGGTAACACAAAAATTACAAACCTGACAACCTGGATACATTAAGCGCATGGCGGTGTGGTTCTTAGTTCCTTTGGCATATTTCATGGGCTCGCTATCCAGCGCAGTGATCGTAAGCCGATTGTTCCGTCTTCCGGACCCGCGCGAACAGGGCTCGAAGAATCCCGGCGCGACCAATGTGCTGCGGTTGGGCGGCAAAAAAGCGGCGGCGATTACCTTGCTGGGAGATGCCGCCAAGGGCTTGATCCCGGTATTGCTGGCTAAGGCTCTTGGCGCCGACGTGCTTGTCACGGCCCTGGTCGGATTGGCGGCGTTTTTCGGGCACCTTTACCCGGTGTTCTTTCAGTTCAAAGGCGGCAAGGGCGTGGCCACCGCCTTGGGTGTGCTCTCGGGATTTTCATGGACGGTGGGACTCGCGGCTCTATCGACCTGGCTTGCTACCGCTTTCGTCTCGCGCATCTCGTCGCTTGCGGCTTTGGTTGCGTCCGGGCTTGCGCCCTTATACATTTGGCTCTTGACCGGTTCCGAAGTGTTGACCGGGGTTTCCATCGTGATGGTCTTGTTCCTGATCTGGCGGCATCGGGGAAATATCGAACGCCTGCTCCAGGGCCAGGAAGCCAGGATCGGACGCAAAGCCTGACGAATTCAGGGTTGCGGCTTGTTCAGGCTGTTGGTTTCCGCAGTGGATCGGCCGGCGCCAGCGTGCTGAGAGGCCAGCGCGGAAGCGCGTTGATTTCCGGCGGTTCCGTCTGGCCCGCGAGCAGTCTCTGACACCCGGCAAACGCAATCATGGCGCCGTTGTCGCCGCAAAATTCGAGTCGCGGAAAATAGACCCGACAGTTGTCTTCCCGCGCCATGCGTTGAAGCTTGTCGCGCATGGCGCGATTGGCGCTGACCCCGCCGGCGGCCACCAGGCGGGTAAGTCCGCTTTCCTTGAGCGCCCGTCGGCATTTGATGGCCAGGGTATCCACGACCGCATCCTGGAATGCCTTTGCGATATCCGCTTTGTCCTGACGGGTTTTGGCGGTGGAGGCGAACGTTTGCAAGGTGTGCGTTTTAAGGCCGCTGAAGCTGAAATCGAGATTTGGCCGGTCGATCATGGGGCGAGGGAATTCAAACCGGTGCGCCGCGCCTTCCTTCGCCAGTTCTGCGATCGCGGGACCGCCCGGATAGCCGAGGTCGAGCATCTTGGCGGTTTTGTCGAAGGCTTCGCCGGCAGCATCGTCCAAGGACTCTCCCAGGATGCGATAAAGGCCGATTCCCTTTACCTCGACCAGTTGGGTATGGCCGCCCGAAACGAGGAGCGCGATAAACGGAAACTCGGGCGGGTCGGGCTCCAATAAAGGCGCGAGCAAGTGGCCTTCCATGTGATGGACGCCGATGCAAGGAATTCCCAAGGTCCATGCCAGGCTGCGAGCGACGGAAGCGCCGACCAGCAGCGCGCCGATCAACCCCGGGCCGGCGGTATAAGCGATTCCGTCGATTTGCCGCTTGGAAATCCGGGCGTCTGCGATCACTTGCCGAATCAGCGGAACCAGTTTTTTGATGTGATCGCGGGAGGCCAATTCGGGTACCACGCCTCCGTACTCCGCGTGAGTTTTCACCTGGCTGTGCAGGCGATGAGCCAAAAGTCCCCTCTCGGCGTGATAGATCGCTACGCCGGTTTCATCGCAGGAGGTTTCGATGCCGAGTACATGCATACAATTTGACTTTTACCTTGCGGTCTGGTGTGAGTATAATTAGAGCTTTTAAGTTGGCAGGGAGACTCCTGCCTCGGGAATTTTGTCACTTTATCCGTCAATTTTGGGAAGCTACATGCCGTCGATTAAGCTTAGAGAAAACGAGCCCTTTGAAATTGCTATCCGTCGTTTTAAACGCGCCTGCGAGAAGGCCGGTATTCTTTCTGAAGTACGCCGCCGCGAATTCTACGAGAAACCGACCGAAGAGCGTAAGCGCAAGGCGGCTGCGGCAGTGAAACGGCATTTGAAGAAGCTTTCCCGCGAACGGTTCGCCCTGCAGAATTTGCGCAAAGGGCGTCCGCAAACCTGATAGCCGCTTTCGATGAGCGTATTGAAAGAGCGTCTTCAGGCGGATATGAAAGCCGCCATGAAGTCCGGAGAGAAGGAGCGGCTGGGCGTCATCCGGCTTATAATGGCCGGCATCAAGCAGCGCGAGGTGGACGAGCGCATTCAGTTGGATGATGCACAGGTCCTTGCCGTTCTGGATAAGATGGTCAAGCAGCGGCGCGAATCCATCGCGCAATTCCAATCGGCAGGGCGGGGCGATTTGGTTGCCGCGGAACAGGCGGAGCTCAGCGTTATCCAGGAATACTTGCCTCAAGCCTTGAGCGACGAGGAAGTGGAATCCCTGATTCAGGCGGCTTTGACGGAATCCGGCGCCTCCGGGATCGGCGACATGGGTAAGGTTATGGCCGTGCTGAAGCCGAAAATGCAGGGACGGGCCGATATGTCGAAGGTCAGTTCGCGGGTCAAAAGCCTGTTGGGCGGCTAAGGCACGATTGGGTTTTGGTGTTTTTTGAGAACGGCATAGCGTGAACTGAACCTGCCGGTATAAACAATGGCCGGCAAGATTCCCCGTCAATTCATTCAAGAACTGATCGCTCGTATCGATCTGGTCGATCTGATCGATGCGCGCGTGCCCCTTAGACCGGCCGGCAGCAACTTTACGGCTCGCTGCCCTTTCCATAACGAAAAGACCCCCAGCTTTACCGTAAGCCGCGACAAGCAGTTCTACCATTGCTTCGGTTGCGGCGCACACGGCAACGCCATTGATTTTTTGATGGGCTATGACCATCTGAACTTTGTCGAGGCGGTGGAGACTCTCGCGGCGTCGGCTGGGTTGAAAATGCCGGCGGATGCCCCAAGCGTGGCGGCCGATCCGCAGTCTAAAATGGCAAACGCCATTTACAAGCTGCAGGATACGGTTTCCCGGTTCTACGCGCACCAGTTCAAAGTTCATGCCGAGGCATCGCGAGCGGTTGCTTATTTGAAAGGCAGAGGGGTCAGCGGCGAGCTTGCCCAGCGGTATCGTCTGGGCTATGCGCCTCCGGGATGGCAGAATTTACCGTCGGAGTTTTCGCGGGAGCTGCTGGAGGCGGCAGGTCTGATGATCGTCAAAGGCGACAGGGCTTATGACAGGTTCCGGGATCGAATCATCTTTCCCATTCGGGATCGCCGGGGCAGGGTAGTCGGCTTCGGCGGACGGGTCATGGGCGACGAAACGCCGAAATATCTCAATTCTCCCGAGACGCCGGTCTTCAAAAAACACAAGGAAGTATACGGATTATACGAGCTGTTGAAGCAGTCTCCGAGACCGGAGCGCATCGTCGTGGTAGAAGGCTATATGGATGTCATCGCCCTGGCGCAAAACGGCATTTTTAACGCGGTCGCAACCCTTGGAACCGCGACCTCTGCCGACCATGTCGAGCTGCTTTTTCGTTATACGGATGAGCTGGTTTTTTGTTTCGACGGCGACTCCGCGGGGCAGAAGGCCGCCTGGAAAGCGCTCGAAGCAAGCCTTTCGTCGCTGCGGGACGGGCGCCGGATCCGTTTTCTCGTTCTGACGGAGGGGCACGATCCCGATTCCCTGGTGCGTGCCGAGGGTGCGGACGCTTTCTTGAACCGCATCGAGACGGCGCTGCCGTTCTCCGATTATTTCTTCCGCTGCTTGGCGCGCCGGCTCGATTTAGGCACCTTGGAGGGGCGCGCGGCCTTGGTTAATGAAGCCAAGCCATTGATTGGCAGATTACCGGCCGGCGTTTTTCGTGAAATGATCGAGAAACGTCTGGCGGAACTTGCGGGGCATGGGGCAGTCGAATCATCCGATAAATCGGCTAAGCTTGTAGGGCCGTCGGAACCAAAGACCGTATCCGTAAAAAACCGAATGCGGCCCTCTGCATCGCGTATCCTTTTAGCGCTTCTGGTTCAAAATCCAGAGCTTGCGGCCCTAGTCGAGGACGGTCTGCGCAAAAAACTGTGTACCGCCAATAAGAATGGGTACTTGATTGAAAAGGTGCTCGGGATTCTGGATGAGAATCCGGGTTTGACCAGCGGCGGTATCCTGGAGCATTTTCGCGGCGCGCCGGAGGAAAAAGTTATCGCCAGCCTCATGCAATGGGATACGTTGCTGCCCCAGGACGGCATACGAGTTGAATTTTCGGATGCCCTAACGCGTTTCGAACGGCAGCTCAAACAGGAGCGTTTGGATGAGCTCATCAAAAAATCGAAGAAAATGCAGCTCAGTTCCGAAGAGCGGGAGGAAATGCGGGTGCTCATGAGTTCATGAGGTTGGCATTCGTCAGTTTCCTGTTTTCTCAAACTTTGAATATACTGTATTGTTTTGCGGGCATACAGCAGTCGCGAGTCAGTTGATGAATCTGGAACAGCAGCAATCTCAGCTTAAAGAGCTTATCGCTAAGGGCAAAATGCAAGGGTACCTCACGTTTTCCGAGGTGAACGACCATCTGCCCAGCGATATCGTCGATCCCGAGCAGATGGAAGATATCATCTGCATGATCAATGATATGGGAATTGAGGTGCATGAGGATGTGCCAGATGCGGATTTAATTCCCGAACCCGCCGTTGTCACCGAGGAAGACGAAGACGAAGCTGCGGAAGTTGCCGCCGCACTCGCATCGTCGGTTGACGCCGAATTGGGCAGAACCACCGATCCCGTGCGCATGTACATGCGTGAGATGGGAACGGTCGAATTGCTGACCCGCGAAGGCGAATTGAGCATTGCCAAGCGTATCGAGGAAGGCCTGAATCAGGCGGCGAACGAACTGGTTCGTTTCCCGGCCGCCATGGATCATTTCATCAAGTCTTTCGATGCCGTGGAAAAAGGCGAGGCGCGATTGTCGGACCTGATATCCGACTTTTTCGATCCGGCGGCCCAATCCGAGGAGGTCTTGTTGGACGAAGATGCGGAGACCGAGATTCTCGATGAGGCGGAAAGCGGACCGGACCCGGAGCTGGTGAAAGAGAAGCTCGATCAGTTCAGCAAGCAGTACAAGGCAGCCGTCAACGCGCATAACAAGCACGGTTATCACCATGAACGCACGCAGAAAGCCTTCGACGCGCTCGCGGAAAGCTTCATGGAATTCAAGAAAACGCCTCAATTTTTTAAGGAGTTGACCGACCTGTTGCACTGTGCGGTCGAGAAAATCCGTGAGCAGGAACGAATCGTTCAGGATATCTGCGTCGTCAAAGCCAGATTGCCGCGCGCGGAATTCATCAGCTCTTTCGCCGGCAACGAAAGCAATCCCGATTGGCTTCAGAAACTGCTGGAGTCGAGCAACGGCGAGCTATTAGCCTCCTACGCCGACGAGTTGAGCCGCGCACAAAGCAAACTGGCGCAGATTGAAAAGGATAATCAGCTATCGATCGCCGATATCAAAGAAATCAATCGGCGTGTCTCCATCGGCGAGAACCAGGCGCGCCTCGCCAAAAAGGAGATGATCGAAGCCAACTTGCGTTTGGTGATTTCCATCGCCAAGAAATATACTAACCGCGGATTGCAGTTCCTCGATTTGATCCAGGAAGGAAACATCGGCCTCATGAAAGCGGTCGATAAATTCGAATACCGCCGCGGCTACAAGTTTTCCACCTACGCGACCTGGTGGATTCGCCAGGCGATTACACGCTCGATTGCGGACCAGGCGCGCACCATCCGGATTCCGGTGCACATGATCGAGACGATCAACAAGCTGAACCGTATTTCCCGTCAAATGTTGCAGGAAATGGGGCGCGAAGCGACGCCGGAAGAACTGGCGGTACGCATGGACATGCCCGAAGACAAAGTCCGCAAGGTTCTAAAGATCGCCAAGGAGCCCATTTCCATGGAAACTCCCATCGGCGATGATGAGGATTCTCATTTGGGGGATTTCATCGAAGACTCCCGCGTGATGTCTCCGATCGAACATGCAACCGTTGCGAGCTTGCGCGAAACCACCCAGCAAGTGCTCGCCGGGCTAACAGCCAGGGAAGCGAAAGTCTTGCGTATGCGTTTCGGAATTGATATGAATACCGACCACACTTTGGAGGAAGTCGGCAAGCAGTTCGACGTGACCCGCGAACGGATTCGCCAGATCGAAGCCAAGGCATTGCGGAAACTCCGCCATCCTTCCCGCTCCGAACAATTGCGCAGTTTCCTCGACATGGATTAGTAACCCGTTCCGGGCCCTTAGCTCAGTTGGTTAGAGCAGGGGACTCATAATCCCTTGGTCCAAGGTTCAAGTCCTTGAGGGCCCACCAAGCAAAACAAAGGCTTACGCGGATTCACCCGGTAAGCCTTTTTCATGGTAGACGGTAGACGAAAAATCGAACGTCTTCGCTAGCGGCATTTGACGGCCATTTGATTTCGTCACGGAAACAAAAAACCCGGCCGGAGCCGGGCTTCTCGATTACATTAACCAGTCATGCAGCACGCGTCCACCCCTCGTTCGTTTCCTGAAAGCTGACTGAATTCTCATTTTCTGAGCGGTCTAGGCTGTTCAGGTAATCAACCATATCGATGTAGGTCTGACGGGTGTTGATGACGGCCTGCCGGTAGATGTGCCGAATCATAAAATCTACATCTTTATTTAATTCTTCTGATTTCTCCCAGAGTGCCACTGTTTGGGCCTCTTTTCCCATTAGTTCCCCGATTCGCTTCTGTGACATATCAAGCTCTAGGCGCAGAAATCGAAACTCCTTTCCGCTTAATGGCCCCGGCTTTACAGTCAAGTACTCCCCAATCGTTCTATGCAATTGATCCACGTTATCGATTTTGACGCTCGAACCGTAAGGCGTCTCAACAATCTCAAACCCATTATTTAGCCAAATATTATCTAACCCACATTGGACGTACTGATACCCCTTCATAACCGATTCTCCAGTTTTATAACTATGATCCTCCAAGACTTCGCTTCATGTTGAGTTAAAGCTACATGCACGCGGACCATCAGACCGGCGCCGAATCTCTCCAACGTGCACCGTATGTTTCCATGCTCATCGGTCTCGGGTTCTCCGATTAGATTCCCTTCAGCCAGGCACAAATTCACCTGCCGATGAGTCACAGCGTTGTACCACGCTCCGCCATTCGGCGGATTAGGGATCAAAACGTTTCCCTTAGAATAGGCATCACGCACCAGAGAAAGCACGTGATCGGCCGGAGTAGGAAAGGGAACAACCGTCATGCCCAAGATCTCAACCTATAAAAATTATAGGCGATGGTACCTGTATTCAGAGTGACTGATCAAGTAGGCGTTAGGTTCCAAATTCCGCGTATTAGCCAACAAAAAACCCGGCCAAGGTTTCCCCGGCCGGGTCCGTGATGCTGGTCGGCCCAAACTACTACCCGATCGCCAGTTTTGAACCTCGGTATTTGTCGATCAGGAGCCCGGCCCGTTCAACTCTCAGCCGCACGTCATTCAAGATCAGGTAAGCGCCGGTCGATCCGGGTTCCTTGGCGATCAATTCACAGCCGAGCGCGACTTGAATGGTTTCCAGGATATGCCCGGCTTGTTCCAGGAGTTCGCGGGCGTCGGTCAGGTTTTCGCGTTCTGATATGGCTTGTCCTCCCCTTATCCGCCGATGACCGGAGAGACCGGCCCGCGCTCAAGCGTTTCCCGAACGCACGCAAGGTCGTTCCCGATCGACTCGGACCAATACAGAACCTGATCGGCCAGTCCCTGAACCGTCGGATCGTCCGACAAACGGCGAATGCTGCGGGCCAGCGCCATCAGGTGGTAATCCCCCCGTTTTTAACGGGGTCCAGAAGTAGAGGGTAAGCCGCAAGGGCCAACTTCTGCATGGGCGTGATGCCTCCGATGGCCCTCTGGGGCCGCTCGTGTCGGTAAAGCGTGATTTCTTCACGTAAAACGTCCTCGCTCATTAAGGAGAAAATTCTACTCCTGCGCCCGCTGGTTTTTCGGGGGGCTACCGCCGCAGTATGCCTACTGGCTACTGACAGGAAGGATGCAACCCAAGGCCGGGCACATTAGTCCCGAGATCGAGGAGACCAGAAGAAATCTAAAAGGGGCTGAATAATCGCCGGAAGAGCGCCGGCAAGAGGGAAGCGGTTAGCCAGCCAGCGCTAGATTCTTTTCTCGGAAGATATGTAAGCCTAGGCCGACAAACCAATCCGCCGAGGCTTACAAAAAATTTGTCCTCCTCACATTCTAATAAATAGATTTGCTTACTAAACTTCACCTCGTGTTGGGCTCGTTCTCAAAAAAAGACCCACCTCACATTAGATTTCATTTGTAACATTAGAAAAGACGTAAGACGTTGTTTAGGACGTCTACTTTAAATTAGGCCGAGCGAATTGGGGGAGTCGGAGCGGGTTTTCGTAGTGTGCGCTCCATACAGGAAAGGGATACGGCAATGACAATCATAAAAGTGTCAATCGAGCCTTACGCTCACGAGTATCACTGTGCGATTCGCGAGATCCTCGAACGAATCGGTTGGGCGGAGCAATACGTTCTCGCTGCTGAACGAAATGCAGAAATCTTTGCCAGAGCCACAGAGACCTATGGGGTCTACGTCGCTCTTGTAGACGAGGCGATGGTGGGGTTCGTTTACGTTCAATTTCACGAATGGAATAGGCTGGCACAAATTCAGGGGTTGGCAGTCGACCCGAGGTTTCATAGGCAGGGCATTGCGTCAATGCTTATGAAGAGGGCCGAGGAGTTCGCGAAGGAAAAGAATGCGCGCGGGATTTACGTGGATACGCCCACTCTCAATCAAATAGCGCGGAGTTTCTATGAAGCCGTTGGCTATCGATACGGATATGAGATGCCGAAGTACTATGAGGACGAGCTGGATGGCGTGACTTATCAGAAGTTTTTTGGAAAGTCACATGGGTTGCCTAATCGGGTAACCGGGGGTTTCTAACCCCCAGTCCCCACACCACCACGGCATGCGGGTCCGCACCGGGCGGTTCACCAGAAGGGAGCGCCTGACGAGATCAGGCATAACCATGGGCCTTCATCCACAGATCGCGGATCGAGATCAGCCCCTGGGTCTTCAGCCATTGATTGGTCATCCCGGTTTGGGTCGCCAGCGTCCGCGACAGATGCCAGTAGCTCTTGCTACTGATCGCCGTCAGGATTGCCTGGCGTTTGCCCGTCCCCAGGGCCAGCAGGTGGCGGACCTTGGTCCGCACGTAGCGCCACTGTTTCCAGTAGCACTGAGGTTGGCCGCGAATTTCGGATACCTACGGTGACAGTTTAAACTGAGCACTGGAGGTAACGGATGTACAAGATTCCGAAGAAGAATTACACGGTCGAATTCAAGCAGGAAGCGGTTCGGCAAGTC
>Ga0196981_1000289_pt1 | contig 23438 bp, 21 predicted proteins | sample S3_2013CmetaG_FD_155462 | JGI IMG/M metagenome (GOLD analysis project Ga0196981, IMG submission 155462) | Soil microbial communities from Anza Borrego desert, Southern California, United States - S3_20-13C | ecosystem: Environmental > Terrestrial > Soil > Desert | place: USA: California... | reverse complement strand
ACACCCACACCGACACCGACGCCGACGCCGACACCGACGCCGACGCCGACACCGACGCCGACACCGACGCCGACACCGACGCCGGCACCGACTCCGACTCCGACACCGACGCCAACGCCAACGCCGACGCCGACGCCAACGCCAACGCCAACGCCAACACCGACGCCAACACCGACGCCAACACCGACGCCAACGCCAACGCCAACGCCAACGCCGACGCCGACGCCGACGCCGACACCGACACCGACACCGACACCGACACCGACAGTCGTCGCACACGAGGTCATCGCCGTGTACCCGCGGGTTGTCGGAGGCCAGAACGGCGGCCCCACCTTCGCGGCGCCGCAGATGTACTACTACACGGGTCCGGTCTCCGGCATCACGCGCGATGCCACCGGCAGCATCACTGCGGCATCGCTGTCGCTGCCGGAAGCCTTGTACCGCCATTCCATCTCGCAGTCCGGCAGCACCATGACCGATTTCGGCAAGAACGACGCGACCGGATTGTCATGGGGACGCTGGCAAGGCGGTACCGTGACCATGTCCATGCAGTATCCCGGTACCGACTCGACCGGCCGCACCGGCATCGGCGCCGATGACGCCAGCGGCAATTTCGTGATCGGTGCCACCCGCACCGACGCGGTGACCCTGGGCACCGGCAGCCTGCACTGGATTAGCGGCCAGATGGGCTCGCCCGACTATCTCACCGAGGTGCTGACCGGCACCGCCACCTACAGCCTCGTCGGCGGCACCCGCCCGACCGATACCCAGGGCAATACCGGCACGCTCGACAGCGCCACGCTCAGCGCAAACTTCGCCAGCCAGACCGTCGACGCCGGCGTGCGCCTGACGATCGGCGGCAACCTCTGGGCCTTGCAGTCCAGCGGCATGCCGCTCGACGGCCAGTTCTTCGGCAGCTACAACAGCTGCACCGGCGCCGGCTGCGCCGCGGGCGTGAGCGTGACCAAGAACGGCGCATCCGTGCCGTCGTCCGGATCCCCCAGCAACGAATGGGCCTTAGGCTTCATGAACGGCATGCTGAGCGGTACCGGCCTGAACGCCGCCAGCCTGCAGTACGCGTTGCAGGACTACATCCCGACCACCGGAACTGATGCCAGCGGCAACACCTTTGTCACGTTTTCCTCCAACCTGATCACCGGCGTGGCGGGATTCTCCGGACCGACCCAGACCTTGCCGTCGTTCCGCGGCGTGGCGCTCAACGATATCTGGAACGGCGACGAGCTGATGTTCTCCGACGATGCCCTGCGCGACCTGCGCGCGGCGGGCATCTATCGCGGCAGCATCGAAGGCGGCTTCAATGCGATGGACGCGGTCGTCGCCGACGCGTCCGGCGGGATGACCGCCTTCCGCGGCTATGCCAGCGGCTACACCAGGACCGACGGCACCGTCTACGAGGATCGCGACGACGTGCCGGCGACGATCCGCATCGGCACGGCCGTCAACCGCGATCTCGGCGCCACCACGATCGGCACGACGACGCTCAACTGGGGGCGCTGGGAAGGCGGCGCCATCGACATCTACAGCCGCGACGGCTCGACCCGCCTGGGCACGATCGACAACAGCAACCGCAGCGTGCACTGGCTGTCCACGTCGGCGCTCAACCGCGATGACTTCGTGCTGCCGCTGACCGGCACCGCGACCTACGTGGTGGCCGGCGCGACGTCGCCGACCGATTTCCGCGGCGGCACCGGCAAGCTCGAGTCGGCCTCGCTGGCGGCCGACTTCGCCAATGCGCGTGTCGAGGCGTCGGTCAACGTGAGCTTCAGCCTGCCGAACCACACGGCGACCTGGACCATGCGCGCGTCCAACGTGCCGCTGCACCCGGACGGCGAGTTCTACTCGAGTACCGCGATCAACGGCCACAACGGCGTGGTGCATTCGGTCACCTGCGCCGGCTCCGGCTGCGGCACCGCGGCGGTCGGCCACCTGGACGGCAACTTGCTGGGCGCGCAGGGCGCGGTGATGAGCTACGGCATGGCCACCGGCACACCGGCCAATGCGACGTCGTCGAGCTTCATCCCCACCAATACCGCGACCGGCATGGTGATCATGAAGCGATAGCGCCGCGCGGCGCGCACAGCGCCGCCAGCAGGGGCTCGGCCGCATCGGCGATGCGGTCGATGCTCTCTTCGCGCAGCCGTGCCAGGTCGACCCCGCGCGCGTCGCGCAGGCCGGCCCAGCGCAACAGGGCGGCGCAGGCATCCGGGTGATCGAACACGCCGTGCAGGTAGGTGCCGAGCACGGCATCGTCCTCGCTGCGGGCGCCGTCCGGTTCGCCGCCGAGCAGCAGCGCCGGCCGCAGCAATCCGTGCCCCCAGGAGATGCCTGCATGGATCTCGTAGCCTTCGACGCAGGCGTCGGCGAACGCCAGCGTGCCGCTGCGGCGTTCGAGACGCTTGTCTTCCTGCATTTCCGTTTCGATGGCCAGGAGGCCCAGGCCGCGGCTGGTGCCGGGGGCGCCCTCGATGCCGCGCGGGTCGGCGATGGTGCGGCCGAGCATCTGGAAGCCGCCGCAGATGCCGATCAGCTTGCCGCCGTAGCGCAGGTGGCGGCGGATGCCCTCGTCCCATCCCTGCCGGCGCAGCCAGTCGAGGTCGGCGCGCGTGTTCTTGCTGCCGGGCAGGACGATGAGGTCGGCCGGCGGCAGCGGGCGGCCCGGTCCGGCGAACACCAGTTCGACGTCCGGATGCGCGCGCAGCGCATCGAGGTCGGTGTGGTTGGAGATGCGCGGCAGCACCGGCACCACCACGCGGAAGGCGCCGTCGCGGCGCGCGGTCTGGATCGCATCCTCGGCATCCAGGTGCAGGCCGTGCAGATACGGCAGCACCGCCAGCACCGGCTTGCCGGTCTTGCGCTCGAGCCAGTCGAGCCCCGGCTGCAGCAGGCCGATGTCGCCGCGGAAGCGGTTGATGACGAAGCCGGCGATGCGGCTGCGCTCGCTTTCCGACAAACAGGACAGCGTGCCCACGATGTGGGCGAACACGCCGCCGCGGTCGATGTCGGCGACCAGGACCACCGGGCAGCCGACCGCCTCGGCGAAGCCCATGTTGGCGATGTCGCGGTCGCGCAGGTTGATCTCGGCCGGGCTGCCGGCGCCCTCGACGACGATGGCGTCGTACTGCGCCGACAGGCGCGCGTGGGACTCCAGCACGGCCTGCATCGCGATCGCCTTGTAGGCGTGGTAGTCGCGCGCCAGCATGTCGGCGCGCGCCTTGCCGTGGACGATCACCTGCGCGGCCGTGTCGCTGGTCGGCTTGAGCAGCACCGGGTTCATGTCGGTATGCGGCGCGATGCGCGCGGCCTGCGCCTGCAGCGCCTGGGCGCGGCCGATCTCGCCGCCGTCGGCCGTGACGGCGCTGTTGAGCGCCATGTTCTGCGGCTTGAACGGCGCCACCTTCACGCCGCGCCGCGCCAGCAGCCGGCACAGCGCGGCGACCACGGTGCTCTTGCCGGCGTCGGACGTGGTGCCCTGGATCATCAGCGTGCGGAACGGGAAGGCATTCATGCGGGGTGCGCCTCCTGCCAGCGGCGCACCAGCGCGGCCAGTTGCGGCAGGCCGTGGAGGATGGCCGCCGGGCCGGGCGAGAGGATGTCGGGCGACTTGATCTCGGCGACGAAGCCGTCGCGCAGCGCCGGGATCGCGTCCCAGCAGGGACGCGCGGCCAGCGACTCCGGACGGAATTTCTTGCCGCACCACGAGCCGACGACGATGTCCGGCGCGCGCCGCACCACCTCGGCCGGATCGGCGATGATGCGGTCTTTCGCATCGGCATGCGCGGCCAGTTCCGGGAAGGCGTCGGTGCCGCCTGCCGCCGAGATCAGCTCCGACACCCAGCCGATGCCGCTGATGAGCGGCTCGTTCCATTCCTCGAAATACACCGTCGGCCGACGCCGCCATCGGGCCGCCTGCGCATGCGCCGCCGCGAGCGCTGCCTCGAGTTCGCCGGCCAGGCGTTCGCCTTCGCCGACGCGGTCGACCAGCCGCGCCAGCGCGCGCACCATGCGCAGAATGCCGGCCAGGTCGTGCTGGTTGAAGCAATGCACCTCGATGCCGGCGCGCACCAGTTCGCGGCAGGTGTCGGCCTGCATGTTCGAATACGCGATCACCAGGTCCGGTCGCACCGCCAGGATGCGGTCGATCTTCGACGACGAGAAGCCGCTGATCTTCGGCTTCTCCTGTCGCGCGCGCGGCGGATGCACGGTATAGCCGGAGATGCCGGCGACCAGGTCTTCGGCGCCGAGCGCATACAGCGTCTCGACGGCTTCGGTGGACAGGCAGGCGATGCGGCGGTAGAGGCTCATGCGGGTGCGCTCCTCATGCGGTCGTCATGCAGTGGCGGCGCGGCGGCCGTTCATGCCGCCGCGCAGGGCAGGAACAGCGCGGCGGCGGCCTCCGGGCAGGAGGGAAAGTAGGCATGGAAATAGGATGCCGTCAGGCTGCCGGCGCGGTAGACCGGCTCGCCCGTGTTGTCGTTATCCTTGCCGCCGTGGCGCAGTGCCCGGGCGCAGGGCGCCAGCGGCGATTCGAAGCGCGAGAAATGGAAGGCATGGCCGCGCAGCGCGCCGGCCGGCGTCCGCCATTCCTGCGGGCCGAGCGCGGCCAGCCGCTTCTGCATCACCGTGCGGCCGGACAGGAGGCCGGCCATCGCATGGGCGGTGCCGCGCGCGTCGACCAGCGTTTCGGCCAGCGCCATCATGCCGCCGCACTCGGCGTAGATCGGCAGGCCGCGCGCGTGGGCATCGCGCATCGATGCCTGCCATCGGCGGGCCCGCGCCAGCGTCTCCGCATGCAGTTCGGGATAGCCGCCCGGCAGGTAGACCGCATCGGCGCCCGCGGGAACCGCGTCGTCCCGCAGCGGCGAGAACGCGACCACGCGCGCGCCCATGGCCTCCAGGCACGAGATGCTGGCCGGATAGGCGAAGACGAATGCATCGTCCCAGGCCAGCGCGATGGTGCGCCCGGCCAGCAGGGGCGGCAGCGTCGCCGGCTCCGGGGCGGGCAGGTCGATGGCGGGCAGGCCGGCCAGCGCTTGCGCATCGAGCGACAGGCGGTCGGCCAGGTCGTCGAGCAGGGCATCGATCGCGGCGACCTCGTGCGGCGGCAGCAGGCCGAGATGGCGTTCCGGCAGGGAGCTTTCCTGCGCCGGCAGGAAGCCCAGCAGCGGCACGCCGCGCAGCGCGCCGGCGACCATGGCGGCATGCGCCTCGCCGGCCACGCGGTTGGCCACCACGCCGGCCAGCGATACCGGCCCGTAGTCGCGCAGGCCGGCGACGAGCGCGCCGGCGGTCTGCGCCATGGCCGACGCATCGATCACCGCCAGCACCGGCAGCCCGAAGGCGCGCGCCAGGTCCGCGGACGACGGCGTGCCATCGTACAGGCCCATCACGCCTTCGACGAGAATGACATCCGCCTCCTGCGCGGCCTGCGCCAGCAGGCGCCGGCAATCGTCGGCGCCGACCATCCACAGGTCGAGCGTGCCGACCGGCGCGCCGGCGGCGCGCGCCAGCATCATCGGATCGAGGAAATCGGGGCCGGTCTTGAACACGCGCACCGTGCGGCCGTCGCGGCACAGCTTGCGCGCCAGCGCGGCGGACACGGTGGTCTTGCCCTGGCCGGAGGCGGGCGCCGAGACCAGCAGCACGCGCGCGGCGCGGCGCGCGTCAGCCATGACGCGCCTCCCGCGCAGGCATGAACAGGATGCGGTCGCCGTGGCGGATCGTCTCGATCGGATGGCCGAGGCAGGCCGACAGCAGCGGTGCCTGCAGCACCTCGCCCACCGCGCCGGCATGCCAGGCGCCGTCGCCCATCAGCAGCAGCGCATGGGTCGACACGCCGTGCGCGAGATTGAGGTCGTGGCTGACGAAGATGATGGTCTTGCCGGCTTCGCGGCACAGGTCGGCGACCAGCTTCATCACGCCGACCTGGTGGGCCAGATCGAGCGCATTGGTCGGTTCGTCGAGCAGCAGCAGCGGCGTGTCCTGGGCCAGCGTCGCGGCGATCGCCACGCGCTGGCGTTCGCCGCCCGACAGCGAGCGGATGTCGCGGTCGGCCAGCGGCGCGACGTCGAGCGCGGCCAGCGCCGCCATGGCCGCATCGAGGTCGGCATCGGATTCCCAGTAATGCGCATCCTGGTAGGGATGGCGCGCGGCCAGCACGGTCTCGATCACGCGATAGCCGAAAGCGTCGCTGCGCGCCTGCGGCAGATAGGCGCGCTCGCGCGCCAGCTCCGGCAGCGGCCAGTCGGCCAGCGCGCGGTGACGGACGCGCACGATGCCGCCATCGGCGTCGCGCAGGCCGGCGAGCGTGCGCAGCAGGGTGCTCTTGCCGGCGCCGTTGCGGCCGATGATGCTCCAGCATTCGCCGGGTCCGGCATGCCAGTCCAGCCCGCGCACCAGCGTGCGGCGGCCGACGGCCAGGTGGAGGGACGAGGTCGTGATCATTTGCGGCGGATGTGATGGAGCTGCAGCAGGAACAGCGGCACGCCGATCATCGCGGTGATCACGCCGACCGGCAATTGCTGCGGGGCGACGATGCTGCGCGCGACGGTATCGGCCACCACCAGGAAGGAGCCGCCGACCAGGGTCGCGGTCGGCAGCAGCATGCGGTGGTCCGGGCCAAGGGCGAAGCGGCAGGCATGCGGCACGATCAGGCCGACGAAGCCGATGCTGCCGGCGCTGGCGACCGCGCTGGCCGTGAGCAGCGCGGAGCAGAAGAACAGGCCCTGGCGCAGCGCGCCGACGCGCACGCCGAGCGTCGATGCCGCATCGGCATGCAGGGCCATCACGTTCATCGCGCGCGCGGCGCGCAGCGCGAACGCCAGCGCGCCCGCCAGCACCAGCCAGGGCATGATGCGCAGTTCGGTGCCGGACAGGTCGCCGATCAGCCAGAACACCATGCCGCGCAGGCGGTTGTCGGGCGCGACCGACAGCATCAGCGTGATCAGCGCACCGCAGCCGGACGCGATGATGACGCCGGTCAGGAGCAGGATGGAGGAGCTCCCCTCGCCGATGCCGCCGCGCAGGTCGCGGTGGGCCAGCAGGTAGAGCAGCAGGGCGACCGTCACCGCGCCGCCGAAGGCGGCCAGGTCGACGATCCAGCTCATGCCGAGGAACAGCATGGCCGACAGCGCGCCGACCGAGGCGCCGCCCGACACGCCCAGCACGTAGGGGTCGGCCAGCGGATTGCGCAAGAGCGCCTGCATCATCACGCCGGCCAGCGACAGCATCGCGCCGGCGGCGAAGGCCGACAGCGCGCGCGTGATGCGCAGCTCCAGCAGCGTGGCGGCCATCGTCGACGATTCGCCGCGCAGGAGCTCGCCGATGGCGCCGCACAATTCGGACGGGGAGACCGCGACCGAGCCGACCACGCAGGCGAACACCAGGCTGGCCAGCGCCACCAGCCCCAGCCCGGCGAAGATCGCCGCACCGCGCCGCCGCCGCGCGACGACGCGCGGCACCGGGAGTGCGCTTGCTGCGTGGCTGGCCTGGGGCATCATGGCGGCGGTCTCCGTGGCGATGGCTTACGGCGTGGTGTAGCGCAGGCCGACGAACAGGTTGGAATCCGGCGTGCGGTAGTTGCGCGCCAGCGCGTACTGCTTGTCGGCGACGTTGTTCCAGCGCGCATGCGCCGACAGGCCGTTGCCGAAGTCGTAGCCGCCGGTCAGGTTGACCACGCCGTAGCCGCCGAGGCGGTTGCGGTTGGCGGCATCGTCGAAGCGTTCGCCCGAGAACACCAGTTCCGCGCCGGCCTTCCAGGCGCCGAACGCATAGTCCGCGCCCAAGCTGCCGTGCCTGCGGGCACGGCGCGCCAGCTTCTTGCCGGTGGTCTCGTCGCGCGGATCCTGCAGGTCGAGCGCGCCGCGCAGCGACAGGTTGCCGAGCTTCACGCTCGACGACATCGACAGGCCGGTCAGCAGCGCTTCGTTGACATTGTAGGCGCAGCCGAATCGGTGGGTGGCCTGTTCCACGGGGCACACCGGCAGGTAGGTCAGGAGGTCGGTCAGGCGGTTGCGGTAATAGACCGCCGAGGCGTTCAGACTGCCTTCGCGATAGTGCAGGCCGAGTTCCGCGTTGCGGCCTTCCTCGGGGCGGTTGGAGGCGACGCCGTAGCCGGGGAAGTAGAGATCGTTGAAGGTCGGCGCACGGAAGCTGGTGCCGACGCTGGCGTTCACGCGCAGCGCCTTGGTCACGAACCAGCCCCAGGCGACGTTGCCCGAGGTGTGCGAGCCGAACTGCGAATTGCGGTCGTGGCGCACGGCGGCGGTGCCGAGATGGTCGCCGCGGCGCAGCTGGTAGGTGGCCGCGAAGGAATTGGTGGTGCGGCGGCCGGCCTGGGCGGCGCTGGCCGGGTCGACTTCCTCGACGCGGCGCTCGGCGATCAGCTGCACGGTATCGGCGCCGACGGCGATGTCGTTCTGCCAGGAGAACAGGTCCTGCGTGGTGTTGATGTCGCTCTTGCCCCAGGAGGCATCGGTATGGCCCTTGTCGGCCGAGCGGGCGAACTGCACATGGCTGGTCCACGACGGCGAGAAGCGGTTGCGCGCGAACAGCGCGGTGTTCTGCAGGCGCTGCACCATGCGGTCGTCGTAGGTCGGGCCGCCGTCGAACTGCACGTCGAGGCGGCTGTTCATGACGCTGAGGCCGACTTCGTGGCCCGGCAGGTAGTCGAACGAGAAGCGGCCGCTCACGCTGTCGCGCTCCATGCCGTCGCGGTCGGCGTTGTAGGTGAAGGCGCCGGCGCCGGGCAGGCTGGCCGAGAAGCCGTCGGTCTGTTCATGCGCGGCCTGCAGCGCATAGCGGAAAGTGCCGCTGCCGGCCTTCGCGCCGCCCGAGACGCCGGCCTCGAGCTGGCGCGCGCCCCACTTGCCGGAGCCGGCGGCCGCGCTCAGGCGCGCCGGGCCGTCGCCCTGTTTCGTGAACACCTGGATCACGCCGCCGATGGCGTCCGCACCATACAGGCTCGACATCGGGCCGTAGACGATCTCGACGCGTTCGATCTGCGATACGGGAATGGTTTCCCAGGTGGCGCCGCCGATGGTGGACGAGCCCACGCGCACGCCGTCGACCAGCACGATGCTCTGCGCATTGGATGCGCCGCGGATGAACACCGAGGCGGTATTGCCGGGGCCGCCGGTGCGGCTGACCTCGATGCCGCGCTGCTTCTGCAGCAGGTCGGCCAGGGTGCTCTGGCCAGCGCGCTCGAGTTCCTCGGCGCCGATGACGAGATGGTCGGTGAGGACTTCGCGCGCGCTCTGCGCCATGCGCGCGGCGGTGATGACGACGTCCTGCGCAGGCTGGGCCTGCTGGGCGGAAGCGAAGGTGGGCGCGAAGACGAAGGTCGAGGCGAGGGCGAGTGCGAGCGGCGTCATTGCCGGCGCGGCGATGCGGGATACGAAGGCGTTCATGTGCAAGAGGAAAAAGGAATCAGCCAGCCGACTTCCCCGTGGGCTGGTTGGAACAGAGATGCGGGAGCGGGACGACGACGGAAGGAAGGGCCATGGGCCGATGCATCCCGCGAACACCCCGTTCGCTGCAAATCCACCTGTCCTGGCCGGTATCCGGGCTGGCAAGTCGCACCGTCCGGCCTTCCCATGCAGCACGCTGTCCGTCGGATGACGGTCACGGGGATGCACAGTGGCCTGGTTGGATGGCGGTCGCCGCAGGCGACGCTTGCTTACCGTTGCGGGGGCAGCACACGCTCGTTCGTCGAACTACGTGTTTCCCGTTTAACTGCGCGCATGAGCATGCGCGCGGGCACCAAGAACCCCGGCATTATAGGTGCCCCTCCGTTTCCGGGCAACCTCGAAAATTGTCCCGGATCAAGGCAATGCCGAAGGATTGAGCAGGTCCTGCGGGCGGCGGCCGTCGAAGATCGCCAGCAGGTTGTCTGCCGCGCGGTCGGCCATCGCGCGCCTGGTCGCCTCGGAGGCGCTGGCGATGTGGGGCGTGAGCACGACATTGTCAAGCGCCAGGAAGCCCGGGTGAAAGCGCGGCTCGTTCTCGAACACGTCCAGGCCCGCGGCGGCAATGCGGCGCGCCCGCAGCGCGTCGATCAGCGCGGCATCGTCGACGATGCCGCCGCGTGCGATGTTGACGAGCGTCGCGGTCGGCTTCATCAGTGCCAGCTCGGCCGCGCCGATGGTATGGTGGGTCGCGGCGGAATAGGGCAGCACCAGCATCACGTGGTCGGCGGTACGCAGCAGTTCTTCCTTCGTCACCCAGCGCGCATCGTTGGCGCCCCGCTCCAGGTCCGGCGCGAGGCGCGTGCGGTTGTGATAGACCACGCGCATGCCGAAGCCGGTCGAGCGCCGCGCGATGGCCTGGCCGATGCGGCCCATGCCGATGATGCCGAGCGTCGAGCCGTGCACGTCGGCGCCGAGGAAGCCGTCGATGCGCCACTTGTCCCAGCGGCCGGCGCGCAGCCAGTGCTCCGCCTCGGTGATGCGGCGCGCGGTGGCCATCAAGAGCGCCCAGCCGAAATCGGCGGTGGTCTCGTCGAGCACGCCCGGCGTATTGGTCACCGGGATGCCGGCGCGGGTGGCGGCATCGAGATCGATGTTGTTGAAGCCCACCGCCATGTTGCAGATCGCGCGCAGCTGCGGATTGGCGGCGATCACGCCGGCCGTGACGCGTTCGCTAGGCGTGCAGTAGAGACCGGCCTTGCCCTGCAGGCGTTGCGCCAGTTCTTCCGGCGCCAGGAGGGTGTCGTCCTGGTTGGCGTCGACGGTGAAGCGCGCGCGCAGGCGGTCGAGCACCTCGGGAAAGATGGCGCGGGTGACGAGGATGGCGGGCAGCTGGTCTGGCATGGCGGTCCTTCGGGTCGATAACGCAGGCACGGGCGCACGGCGGGAAGGCAGGGCCGCGGCCGGCACGATTTCCTGCCTTGGTGTACGCTTGCCGTCATCCCCCGGCACGCGCCGGCACGACGGCAGATGCGCCGCGGCGGGACGGCAGACGCATAGTCTACCCGCACTTCGCCGCCTCCTTGCGCGCGCCGCCTCCCGACAGGACGATCCATGACAGCAGCCGCTTCCCACCGCATCCTCCAGCGCATCATCCCGGCCGTCGCCACTTCCGACGGCGCCGGCGTGCGCCTGCGCCGCAGCCTCGGCCAGGGGCCGGACACCCGCCTCGATCCCTTCCTGATGCTCGACGAATTCTCGTCCGACAACCCGGACGACTACATCGCCGGCTTCCCGCCGCATCCGCACCGCGGCTTCGAGACGGTGACCTACATCCTCGACGGCCACATGCTGCACGAGGACCATCTCGGCAACCGCGGCGACCTCAAGACCGGCGGCGTCCAATGGATGACGGCCGGGCGCGGCATCATCCATTCCGAGATGCCGCAGCAGAAGGAAGGTCGCATGCGCGGTTTCCAGCTGTGGGTCAACCTGCCGGCGGCCGAGAAGATGAAGCCGGCCTCCTACCGCGACATCCAGCCCGACGAGATCCCGGTGCATGCGCTGGCCGGCGGCGGGACGGCCAAGGTGATCGGCGGCACGCTGCGCGACGAGGCCAGCGGCGTGACGGTGGCCGGCCCGATCCGGGGTCTGACCACCGACATGCTGTATGTCGATGTCACCCTGCCGGCCGGCGCGCGCTTCGCGCAGTCGCTGCCGGCCGATTACCATGCCTATGTCTATCCCTACGAGGGCGACCTGAAGATCGGCCCCGACGACAACCTGCGGGCGCTGAAGATGCACCAGGGCGGCGTGCTGTCGCCGGGCGAACAGCTCACGGTGCGGGCCGGCGACGTGGGCGCGCGCTTCCTGCTGCTGGCCGGCAAGCCGCTGCGCGAGCCGGTGGCGCAGTACGGCCCCTTCGTGATGAACACGGTCGACGAGATCCAGCAGGCCATCCTCGATTACCAGAGCGGGAGATTCGGACGATGAGCGGGATCACGAACACTGCAGCGAACACGACAGGCCACGACGACGGCGCGCCGTTCGCACTGATCAGGCCGCATGTGAAGGACCTCGGCGGATTCTCGGTGCGGCGCACGCTGCCGGGCCATCCGCACAAGATGGTCGGGCCCTTCATCTTCTTCGACCACATGGGCCCGGCGCATTTCGAGCCCGGGCACGGCGTCGACGTGCGGCCGCATCCGCACATCGGCCTGGCCACCGTGACCTACCTGTTCGAAGGCGCGCTGCAGCACCGCGATTCGCTCGGCACCGAGCAGGTGATCCTGCCCGGCGACGTCAACTGGATGACGGCGGGACGCGGCATCGCGCATTCCGAGCGCACGCCGGACGAACTGCGCGCGGCCGGCAGCCCGCTGCACGGCATCCAGATCTGGGTGGCCCTGCCGAAGGCGCACGAGACGACCGAACCCGCGTTCGAGCATGCCGCCATCGACGACCTGCCGATGGCGGAGCTGGAGGGCGTCACCGTGCGCATCATCGCCGGCAGCCTGCTCGGCATGACTTCGCCGGTGACCACGTTCTCGCCGATGTTCTACGCCGCGGCCCGCTTCGAGGCCGGCGCGAACGGCCAGGTGGAATTGCCGGCGGACGTGGCGGAACGGGCGGTCTACGCGGTTGACGACGGCATCACCGTGGACGGCGTGCCGGTGCCGCAATATCACATGGCTGTACTCCGACCCGGGCGAGCGGCGATAATAGCGGGATCGCCGCGCGCCCGCGCCATGCTGCTGGGAGGCGAGAAGATGGATGGCGACCGCTTCATCTGGTGGAATTTCGTCGCCAGCAGCCGCGAGGCGATCGCCGAAGCCAAGGAGCGCTGGGCGCGCCAGGAATTCGGCGCGGTGCCCCGCGAGACCGAGTGGATCCCGCTGCCGGAGGACAAGCCGTCGCAGCCGTCCACCTCGGGCGCCGAGGAAGGCGGTCCGGGCGCCGCGGCGCGCCCCGAGCCGATGAGCTGAGCGCGGCCGGGTCCGCAGCGGCAGCCGGAACATGCAATTCAGGAAACAAGAGCAAATGAGCAAGAAAACCAGGGAAGGCAACACGGGCACGATGCAATACCGGCCGGTCGCGCCGATGGCGGCATCGACGCTGCCGACGCGCTATGGCGACTTCCGCATCCATGTGTACAAGTCGGCAGACGAGGATGTCGAGCAGGTCGCTCTCGTCCTCGGCGACGTGGCCGGCAAGGACAAGGTGCTGGTGCGCGTGCATTCCGAGTGCCTGACCGGCGACGTGTTCGGTTCGCAGCGCTGCGACTGCGGCGAGCAACTGGACGGCGCCATGAAGAAGATCGTCGAGGAAGGCGCGGGCGTGATCGTCTACCTGCGCGGCCACGAGGGCCGCGGCATCGGCCTGGGCAACAAGATCCTCGCCTATGCGCTGCAGGACCAGGGGCGCGACACGGTCGAGGCCAACCTCGATCTCGGCCTGCCGGTCGACACGCGCGACTACCAGGCCGCCGCCGACATCCTCGGCGACCTGGGCGTGCAGTCGCTGCGCCTGATCACCAACAATCCGGAGAAGCTGGCCAAGCTCACTCAGTACGGCCTGCAAATCGTCGAGCGGGTGCCGATCAAGACCACCCACACACCGCACAACATCGCCTACCTGCGTACCAAGCGCAAGAAGCTGGGGCACATGATCGACGTCGAGTGACGCGGGACGGCGGGCCGTGCCATCGCGCCCGTCATCGCATCCTTCCCTCCGCCAACGCGCCGCATGCCGGCGCGTTGTGCATTCGGGGACCGGTACCGCGCCATCGTTCCGTTGTCAGGTTTTCCATTTGGGAACATTGCTGCCGGAACACCGGTCTACGTGCCGGATGGCATCGAACGGAGCAAGGCATGAACAGGACTTTCGGCAGGATCCAGGTAGGCGACACGGTGGCGTTCCGGCGCGACGTGGTGCGCAGTTGCGGCGATGAGGCGGCGCTGGCCGCGTGGCGCGGCACGGTGACGGCAACGGACGAGCGCTGGCTGTTCCTGCGCGAGGAGGGCGGCAGGACCAAGGTCATGCCGGTGGCGGCGATGTGCAAGGTGCAGAGGAACGGGGCGATCCTGGAGCTGGTCTGAGTCGGCGCGGGGGCGAGCACGGTGGACGCGCTCATGCGCCGTGCGGGCGGGCAAGGTGCCAGCGAATGTCGAAGCTTGTCTCGCCTGCACCGTCGGGAGCCAGCTGAAACTCCAGGCCGTGACGCTGGAGGACTTCGCGGACGAACAGGAGTCCGACGCCCTGGCCGCCGCGCTTGGTCGTGAAGAACGGCGAGAACAACTGGCCGGGCGGCACCTCGGACAGCCTGTTTCCCGAATCGATGACCGACAGGCGCACCGCCTGTCCTTCATCGACCAGGTCGAACGCGATCCTGCCCTCGTCAGGGATGGCTTCCATTGCATTTTTCACGATGTTGACCAACGCCTGTTCCATCAGGCGGCGATCCATCGGCAACGGCGGCACTGCATCGCATGTGCGCCACCCGATGGCAATGCCGCGCTGGCGGCAGGGTTCGCGAAACAGCTGGAGGAGATCGTCGACGAGGCGGACGGGTTCGACCGGACGCAGTTCCGGTGCCGGCATGCGCGCCACGTGCGCGATGCGATCGATGAATTCTCCGAGGCCGGCATTGCGTTGCCTGACCGCATCGATCGCGCTGGTGAAATCGGCGCGGTCGCGCTCATCAAGGCGGGACTGGTAGAACAGCAGCGAGTCCAGCACCGATACGGTGGCACCGACGGTGTTGTTCACCTCGTGAGCGATCACGCGCGCAAGCCGGTCATAAGTGGCCCGTTCCGAGCTGTGCAGTTCCTCGGTCAATTCCTCCACGATCAGGAAGCGCCGGCGAAATCCGCGGTCGAAGAACTGCCCGCTGTGCGCACGCAAATGCCTCCCGTGCGAATCGGTGACCAGTTTGCCGCTGCCCGGCGCAATGCCGTCGAGTGCCGATGCCAACCCGGGTTCGCTCATGCAGTCGCGCAACGCCATGCCACGGTGCGCGCCGATGCCCAGCATGCTGCGCGCGCTGGCATTGATCAGATTCACTCTCCCGTCGAAGTCGAACACGACCACCGCGCTCGGGGTCGCCTCCAGCAAGCGATCCAGCAATCCCTGACGCTCGCCTGTCCTCAGGCGCTCCTCGTGGAGGCGCGCCAGCATCGCATTGAATGTGCCGATCAGGTCATCAAGATCGGGCGATCCTCCCGGGCACAGGCGTGTCGAATAGCTGCCTTCCAGCAGCATGCCGTGTAGTTGCCTGGTGTAGGCAAGCGGCGCCAGCGTCCTGTCCGCCAGGCGAAGTCCGACGACAAGGCTCGCCGCAAGCGCAAGCTCGGCACCGATGAAGGTCCACGGGGATGCCGGCAGCAGCAGTGTCGCGGCGGCGAACATGGCCAGGTGCAGCACGGCGAGGTAGCACAGCAACGAGGTGCGAAGCTTCACGCGCTTTCCCTGGAGCCGATGCAGAAACGTTCGAGACGGCGGTACAAGGCCGTCCGGCTGAGGCCGAGCGCCTTGGCCGCGCGCGCGACATTGCCGCCATGCTGTTCCATGGCGCGCGTCACCATGAGGCGTTCAACCTGATCGAGCGTCATCCCGTCGACACCGAGGCTGCCGGGCGTTTCGCCCTCGGCATGGGCTGCGGCGGCGACAAAGTCGGATTTGCCGAGTTCGGCCTTGCCTGACAACAAGATCGTACGTTCGAGCGATTGCCGGAGCTGGCGGATATTCCCTGGCCACAGCTGGGCCGTCAGCCAGTCCAGCGCCGACGGCAGCAGCGTGACCTCGTCGACGTGGTAGTCGTGCGCGACCCGTGTCGCGAAATGCCGGGCCAGCAGCGGTATGTCGCTGCGCCGGTCGCGCAGGGACGGCATCCGGATGGTGATCAGATTGATGCGATAGAACAGATCCTCGCGGAACTCGCCTGCCGCCACCAGCTCGGCCAGCTCGCGATTGGTGGCCGCCACGATACGGACGTCCGCCTGTTGCGGCTGGCTGGCGCCGACCGGCAGGTAGCGCTGGTCCTGCAGCACGCGCAGCAGCTTGACCTGTTCGGAGCGATGGAGCTCTCCGATCTCGTCGAGAAACAGGGTGCCGCCCTGCGCATGGCCGATATGTCCGGTGCGGTCGGCCCTGGCGTCGGTGAACGCCCCCCGCACATGACCGAACATTTCGCTCTCGAACAGCGTGGCAGGTATCGCCCCCATGTTGATCTTCACGATCGGCGACGCCGCGCGCGGGCTGTTGCGGTGAATCGCGTCGGCGATCAGTTCCTTGCCAGTGCCGCTTTCGCCGAGGATCAGGACTGGCGCCCGCGTCGCCGCCACCCGGACGACCATGGACAGTACCTTCAGCAGCAACGGATGTTCGCCGACGATCGACGAGAAATCGCAGCGCGCATCCAGTTCGCGGCGCGTCGGCCCGGCGCCGGCCGGGATGCCCGTTTCGAGTGTGGCGCGCACCAGTTCGATCAGCCGGGCGTTGTCCCATGGCTTGGTGAAAAAATTGGCGGCCTGCGCCTGCATGCCGCGCACGGCGAGAGCGATGGAACCCCAGGCCGTCATGAGCAGCACGGGGAGAGACGGTTGCGCGGTCTTGATGCGGGCCAGCAGATCCAACCCTTCCTCGCCGCTGGTGCCCAGCGAGAAGTTCATGTCCTGCAGCACCAGGTCGAATCGTTCCGCGGCGATCGCGTCCAGGGCCTCCTGCGGTCCACCGCAGGCACGCGCCTCGAAGCCGGACTGCTTGAGCAGCAGCGCCAGCGAAACCTGGACGGCGCGGTCGTCGTCGACAATCAGGATGCGCGGGATGCGGGGCGATTCCATCGGCTATTGGTGGCGGAGTGCATCGGTGGGCGACAGCCGGCTGGCATGCCATGCCGGATACGCGGACGCGAGAAAGGATAGCAGATAGATCGCGCCGGCCGACATGGCGGCGGCCATGCCAAAGGCGGAAAAGTCGAGGATCCCGTCGAGCGCGCCGCTGAGCGGAAGCTGCACCATCAGCGCCAGGGCAATGCAGATCGCCAGCGTCGACAGGAGGAACTGCTCCGCCATGATTTGCCGTCCTACCTGGCGCTTCGTGGCGCCGAGCGCCCGGCGCAGTCCGAGTTCCGGAATCCTGCGCGCCGTGTTCTGCCACAGTACGCCGAACAGGCCGAAGCCAACCATGATCAGCAGGAAGCACGTGACGACTGCGAGGCCGGCGAAAGGGGCGACGACGCCTCGCAATTGCGATTTCCGCGCTTCCGCCTGTACCGCGATGCGATACTCCCAGCCAGGGACGACCGCCTTGAGGTGGCGTGCCAGGGTCGTTTCCATCGTGCGCGGCGTGCCGGGATCCATCGACAGCACCAGCGCGTTGACCTCGGCATGGGGGCGTTGCGCGTCAAACCGCCGGATCACGAAGTTCTGCGGCGCGCGGAAGTCGCCCTGGCCGCGGTAATCCTCGAACACACCCGCGACGCGGTAGGTTTCCCGCCGGGAAGGATCGTTGGCATCGGCCAGCAACTGCTTGCCCACTGCGGTCCCGCCGGGAAACAGTGTGTCCGCCAGGCGCCGGTTGATGACGACCGGGATGATGCCGGGCGCGCTGTCCGCTGCGGAGAACCATTTTCCCGAGACCATGCGCAGGCGCATGGCATCGTGAAAGCCGTCGCTGGCGTCGAACAGGTTGCTCAGGGTGCGCCGGCTGCCATCCGGCAGCCCGACGTCGGTGATGATAACGTGCGTCTCGAATGGCGCGAAACTCGCCAACGCGGCATGCCGTACGCCGGGAAAGCCGGTCGCGGCTCGCAGCAGGTGGTCGAACAGGACGTTGTCGTCGGTTGTGCGTGCGAGCCGTCCGCGTTCGACCGTGACCGACCAAGCGTGGTCGTATTCGAAGCCGAGCGGCATGCGATACAGGCGCATGCCGTGCAGCGCCATCGCGGAGACGGCGAACACCAGGACGAACGCGAGGCCGATTTCCAGCAGCAGAAGCAGGTGGCTGGCCTTTCGCCGCCAGACCAGGGATGACAAGTGGCGCAGCATCAGGCAACTCCTCTCAGCGCATGGACGGGGTCGAGACGCGCCATCCGCCAGGCAGGAATGACGCCCGACAGCAGGCCGAACACGGACGAGGCGGCGACGGCATAACCGAATACCGCCGGGTTGATCGCGGCCGTGAAATAGGGAATCAGGTCCGAACGCTCCAGCCAGGCCAGCACGAGCCAGGCGCCACCGAGGCTGATGGCGCCGCCGACCAGGCAAAGAAGAATGTTCTCGACGACGAACTGGAGCGCAAGCTGGCCATCGGTGGCGCCGAAGGACTTGCGCACACCGATCTCGACGCTGCGCTCCAGGATACGCCCGACATTCAGATTGACCAGGTTCAGCGCCGGCATGAGCATGAACGCCAATGAGGCGACCACCAGGCCGGCCACCAGGACGGCAGTGTCCGGCTCGGGCGTATCCGTCTGGCCGAGGAGATTGCGGGCGACGGCGTCGAGCTGGGTGTCGGCCCAGAATACCGCGCGTTCCCACCTGGACGGATCGTCGAAGACGAAACGCTGCGCCGAGGCCTCGACTTCCGCACGCACCTCGCTGAGCGGAATGCCGCGCCGAACGAGCAGAAGTGCCGTGAAGTTCCCGCTCGCCTGGTGACGGTACTCGGTCGACGGATAGGTAGTGACGGGCGCCCAGATGTCGGCGAATCCATGGGAATGGCTGGAGTCCCGGACGACGCCGACGATCGAAAACGTCTGGCCGGACGCCTCGATCTTGCGGTTCACCGGATCCCGGCCCGGGAACAGACGGGCGGCGGCGGTGGCGCTGAGTACCGCCACCATGCGCCCCTGCGCGGCATCGTCGCGGTCGGGCAGTCGGCCCGAGAGCAGCCTGAAGTCGAGGATGCTCCAGTAGTCGGCATCGACGCGGCGCATCAGCATTGCCTGGGTGCCGGACGCCTGTTGCACCGTCACCGACTGTGGCTGCGACACCGCAGCGACCCGCTCGACGGTGCGCAACGGGCGCAGGTGATGCTCGATCGTCCGGTAGCCGAGCGGGGCCTGCAATCGCGAATGGCCATCCCGGCCGATCCAGGTCATGACTGGCACCTGGAGCAACCGGTCGTCGTTGGCGCCGCTTCCAGGCGGCCGCACCATGAAGTCGAACAGTGCCGCCGCCACCAGCAGGACGACCAAGGTCAGCACGATGCAAAGCAGATTGATGGCGGTGAACATCTTGCGCCGCCGGTAGACCGCCCAGCAGGTCAGCAGATAGTGCCTCAGCATGCCAGCTCCGGCGCCATCAGATGGCCGTCGAAGACACGCACGATGCGATCAGCGCGCTGGGCATGCCGCTCGTCGTGAGTGACCATGACGATGGTCGTTCCGTCACGATGCAGGCTTTCCAGCAGATCCATGATCTCCTCTCCCATGTGGCTATCCAGATTGCCGGTCGGTTCGTCCGCCAGCAGGACCTGCGGCTGCCCGACAATGGCGCGTGCGATCGCCACGCGTTGCTGCTGGCCGCCCGACAACTGGTTGGGATAGTGGTCCATGCGGGCCGACAGGCCCACGCGCTCGAGCGCTGCGCGGGCCAGCCGTCGCCGCTCCGCGCCCGGCGTCCCACGATAGAGCAGAGGCAGCTCGACGTTATCGACGACCCGCAGGTCGTTGATGAGATGGAAGCCCTGGAACACGAAGCCGAACGTGACGTTGCGCAACCGGGCGAGTTCCCGGTCGGCGCGCTTCCCCACGGCGCCGTCGCCGATCCGGACGATGCCGCTGTCCGGACGGTCGAGCAGGCCGATCACATTGAGCAGCGTGCTCTTGCCGCAGCCGCTCGGGCCCATGATGGCAACGAATTCGCCCTTGTCCACGCGAAGATCGATATTGCGAAGGGCAAGCGTTTCCACCTTGTCGGTACGGTAGGTCTTGCTGACATTCTCCAGTCGAATCATGCGATTTCCTTTCAGTGTGTCAGGCGCAGCGTCGCTGCTTCCTTGCGATGTACGGCGCCCGCGACGATCAGGCGGTCGCCTTCCCGCGCGCCGGCCAGGACTTCGAGCCGCCGGCCGTCGCCGGCGCCGAATTCGAGCGGGGTCTTGTAGGCCATATCGCCGCGGACGACGAACACGTCCTGCCGGCCTCGGCCCTGGAGGGCCGCGCCGTGATCGACGATCAAGGCGCCGTCCTTGTGCGCGGTGACGATATGCGTCTCGACGCGCAGGCCGTTGCGCAGCATGCCGTGGTTCGGCGGCGATGGCGCGATCAGCACCTTGACACTGCCGTTGCGGATCTCGGGCAGTACGGTCTGGACGATCCCGGGGAGCGATTGCCCTCCCTGCTCGATGCTTACCGGTTGCCCGGGCGAGAGGCTGCGGGCGTGGACGTCCGATAGCGTCGACTCGATCCGGAAATTGTCGAGCACGGCCACGCGCGCCAGCGTCTGGCCTGGAGATACGGCGGCCCCTTCCTCGGTGGCCAGCGAGGTTAGCACACCGGAAATTGGAGCCCGCACCTGCATGCTCGCTAGCAGCTGCCGGGCCTGCTCGATCTGCTTCTGCAGAATGGAAGCCTGCAGCCGTGCGGCGTCGATCCGGGTCGCCGTCGTGCGGCGGTTGTCCTCGATCAGCTCCCGCTGCTGCAGCAGCTGGATCTCCGTTCGCCTGACGTTCAGCTCGGCGGCCAGCATGTCCTCGCCGGAGACGCCGCCGCTGGCGCGCAGGACGCTGTAGCGCTGGAACTTGGCCTTGGCGCTTTGCAGGTCCAGGTCGAGGAGTTCTACCTGGCGGGCCATCTGCTTGTGCTTCTGTTCCATTTCTTGTGTCAGCATGCGGATGGCGTTGTTCTGTTGCGCGCGTTGTTCCAGCAGGCGCTCCAGCGCCAGCCGTGGTTCGCGATCGTCAAGGCCGAGCAGCAGGTCGCCCGCGGCGACGGCCTGACCCGGGCGGGCATGGACCTGCGCGATCCTTGTGGACAGCGGGCTGGCAATGAATTCTTCGTGCTGAGGTATGACGATGCCGGCGGCAACGATCGTATTGGCGATGCTGCCGCGTCGCACCTCGGAGATGACGACGTCGGAAATGCGTACGGCCGGGGCGACGACGCGGTTGACTCCCCATGCGGCCGCGGCGCACAGGATGAGCGCGGCCGTGGCGGCCGCGAAGCGGAGGCGACGGCGGCGGCGGATGACGGTGGAAGGAATCGGAGTGTCCATGCTTGGTAGGGAAGGATCGACACGCTGTACGCTTGCAAGCGCCGTGCCACGCCGGGATACCGCCGTCGAACGGCCATTTCGGGTCGACAGGATGCCCGCTGGCGTACGCTGATGTCCGGATCCGGACACCATGGTCTTTCTACGGTGACTTCGCCCACGCGATTGCGCAGGCGTCGAAGCAGTTCGGGCAGTGCGCCCCGGGCGCGCGTGGTGGCGGTCCGCATCGGTTCGTACTGGATGGTGTGCCGTGGGCGCAGGAAGCGCCGGTCTGCCGGCCGAGCCCGGCATGCATGGCAGCCGTGGCCATTGCGAGACAGAGCGGGTTGTAGCCGATGAGCGCTGACCGGATTTCCTGATGTACGCTTTCGGCGAGTCGTGATGCGCAGCGGGAGAAGCGGAAGCGGGAAGCGCAGGCGCTGGACGCAGGGCAGCCGGTTCAGTACGCTATGAAGCCTTCCTGGTTGGCACTGCGATCCCGGTCCGCTAAGCCGGTCCCGAAGATCGGTGTGGCGAGCCGACGCTCGCGCGAACTGTTTCATCAACCCGGGCGTCTCAGGCGGCTTGCTTCCCGCATGGTCGACGCCTCGTACATGCCAAACATAGGGACGCAAAGTATGAAACACCATCGGGTATGTCAGGCAGGGCGCCGTCGGCATATCCAAGCAGAACAGAATGCGACATACGGATAAAGAGCAGTTCAGGCCAGGAAAGCGCGAGGATCGTCATGTCCGGAAACAAGACCAAACCCACTGACGCAAGCATCGAGGACTACATCGCCGCGCGAGCCAGCGAGCAGCAGCGCGCCGACTGCCGGCAGCTGATCGCCATGCTCTCCCGTGTGACCGGGCAGCGGCCCGTGATGTGGGGCCCGAGCATCGTCGGCTTCGGCGTCTACCGCTACACCTACGACAGCGGTCGCACGGGCGAGGCGCCGCTCGCGGGCTTCGCCATCCGCGGCCGGGAACTCGTGGCATACCTGTCCGCCGAGAGCCAGGAACAGCAGGCGCTGCTCTCCAGGCTCGGGAGGCACAAGTTGGGCAAGGTGTGCCTGTATTTCAGGCAACTGGACGATCTCGACCAGGAAGTGCTGGAGCAGCTGGTGACGAATTCCGTCGCCGACGTGCGTCGGCGCTACGGATAAGCAAACAGGACTCCTCCGCCAAGGACTTTCACATGACCATCGAAACCCAGGACGACGTCGTCGCGCTGAATCGCACCGGGCGCATCGCATGGTCGTCACCATCGAACCCTTCCGGTCGACGTGCAGCGGCATCGTCGCCGGGACCGCTGACGGCTGGACGCTCGCTGGCGTCAGCGGCAGTCTCACCGCGCAGCACGAGCACACCATGATCATCACCCGGGGCGCACCGATCGTCGTCACGCAGGATTGACGGCACGCGCGCCCGGCATCGCCCGCCGCGCATCCGCATTGCGCGATGCGCCGTCCCGCTTGCCAGGACCCGAGGATTCAGCGAATGACCGACCAATTCCATTTCCCGACCACGGTGCCGCGGCTGGAAGACAATGCGATCACCCTGCGCGAACTCGCCGAGGACGACATCCCGTCCTGGTACGAGCGTGCGACCGATGCGGAATCCGCCGCGCTGGCCGGCGATCCGATACCTGAATCGCCCGCGATGGGCTTCGCGTGGCTGGAGCGCAGTCGCGAGCGTTTCCGCCGGCAGGAGGCCATCCGCTGGGCGATCGTGCCGCACGATGCAAGCCGGAGCATCGGTTCGATCGGATTGACGATCGCCTCGCGCGAGGAGCGAACGGCCGCACTCGGTCTCGTCATCGGCCGCGCGCACTGGGGCAAGGGCATGGGGACCGCGGCAACGGCACTGGTCGCCCGCTACGCGTTCGACATCCTCGGCCTCACCGAGATCGGCGCGGAGCTGCTGCATTCCAACCTGGCTTCGAAGCGCATGCTCGAGAAGTCGGGCTTCCGGCTGCAATGCGAGATACCCGAGTTCGACAGGACGGACGATGGATTCGTGGACGGATACCGGTTCGTGCTGCGGCGTGCCGACCTTTGCCCGGATGGCCGCAGTGTCCGGTGACAGCGGACCATCGGACTGACCTTGCCCCGCCGTCGCGATCACGCTCGTGCCGTACCATGTGGCGGCAGGTGTGCGGCATGCCGGTCGGGGCGCATGCCGAAGCCAGGCAGCGCTAGGGTCTGTCTGACTGATCTTAGAGTAGCCACATGACGATTGATGCGAGGAAGACGCCGGCGAGGTAATGGTATCCGCGCTTGTCGTAGCGAGTGGCGACTGCGCGGAAGTCCTTGAGACGGTTG
>Ga0196981_1000288_pt1 | contig 23479 bp, 15 predicted proteins | sample S3_2013CmetaG_FD_155462 | JGI IMG/M metagenome (GOLD analysis project Ga0196981, IMG submission 155462) | Soil microbial communities from Anza Borrego desert, Southern California, United States - S3_20-13C | ecosystem: Environmental > Terrestrial > Soil > Desert | place: USA: California... | reverse complement strand
TAATAGAAGTATGGGTTATCCTTCATTTAAATCCCGCCTTGAGCTACGGGCGTGGCTTCAATCTCAGTCTCCGCAAATCCGCGCGGATTACGCCCGCGCCGTTTTAATTAAAAGAAAAGAAGAAAAGAACCTTCAATACGCCCCTTCTCAAGTGGAATTAAGGAGTCTTCCCGAATTTCCTTCTATTAAATTCTATAATGTAGTATTCGGCGGCTATCATAAACTATGTGAAGAATTAGGTTTAAAAAATAAATACCGCGCGGAATATACTCCTTTTGTAGAAAATAAAACATTTGATAAAACAATTATTATAGATAGCCGTGAACAATTGCCCATTAAATTTAGTAAAAACATAAAAACAATTACCGCCGGGTTAAAGTTTGGTGATTATTGTATAGAAAATAAGACCGATATCGTTTTAGAAAGAAAAAGCTTGTCCGATATGATTGGGACCCTATCTAAAAATATTGATCGGTTCCGCGCGGAGTTAACAAAAGCAAAAGAAGCCAATTCTTCTTTATTTATTTTAGTAGAATGTGATTATGAAGATGCTTTAAATTTTGATAAAAAGGATTGGATTCGGCGGTTTACAAAGGTCAAACCTTATTTTATCTGGCACCAAATCAGGGATTTAATTCAACAATTCCCTCATATTCAATTCTTATTCTGCGGCGGCCGCCCCGAAACCGCGCGGATTGCTCTAAAACTACTCTATAATGGAGAGATTTTAAAGAATTACGATCTTCAATATTTACTTGATCAGTCAATTTTATAAGAAATAAGTAATTTCATTGCATGAGTCTTGCAGAAAATCGTGTAATATAAATATAGTTATGGCGAAAACCTTATCAGAGTACGCAAAAGAGAACCAAATCTCATATAATTCTGCGTATAGAAAATTTCTTGCGGGGCAAATACCGGGGGCAACGAAGCTTTTTAACAATTCTATTGTCATTGAGGAACCAGAACAACCTAAACCAATAAAAGAAATACTTAATCACGGTCCGAAGACGATTACAGCATCCGACATGTATCGGGAGAACTATACCGCAATTAATACCGATCCAGCAAATAAATATGTAAATTTAGAAAATAGTTTATTACCGTATAAATACAATCATAATGGAGTAGGGAATTGCTCTACTATTTCGGCACACGACATGGTAGTCCTCTGTGCTAAAGCTTATTTTTCTGTTCCCATTGTCCGAAACGTTATCGAATTAATGGTTAGTTTTTCGAGCGAAAAATTCTACTTAACCGGCGGAAACAAGAAATCGCGGGATTTTTTTGAAGCATTATTTAAAAAAATTAATATAATGGATTTTCAACGAGAATTTTTTACCGAATATTATCGTTCAGGTAATTGTTTTATCGCGAGACACGATACGAAAGTTCAACAATCAGATATTATTAATTTAACCAAAACCTATGGTTTATCCGAAGCGGCCGCGAATATAGAACTACCAAGCAGATATTTACTTCTGAATCCTGCCGATATCACCGTTATCGCGGGTGCAACCTATGGTGGAAGATATCAAAAGATACTGAACGATTACGAACGAGACGCATTAAGAAATCCAAGAACGCCCGAAGATAAAGAAATTTTTGAATCTCTACCCCCTGAGAGTAAAAAAGCACTCCAAAATAATAGCGCCGTAGCAATAGATTTGGACATGTCTAAAACCTATTATCTTCATTATGGTAAACAAAGTTATGAAAGCTTTGCGATTCCGCCGATGTATGGAACGCTTTCCGATATCGAATGGAAGATACAGATGAAGAATATTGATATGGCAATTTGCAAAACAGTGCAACAAGCCGTTTTATTAGTCACAACTGGAAGTCCTGAAATTGGCATTAATCCTAACAATATCGCCGCTCTACAACAAATATTTGCTAATGAATCTGTCGGGCGCGTTTTGATTTCAGATTTTTCAACTCAAGCAAAATTTGTCACGCCGGACGTTTCTGACTTATTGGACCCCCGTAAATATCAAATAGTAGAAAATGATATCCGTCTTGGACTTAACGCGGTTATTTTCGGCGGAGATTCGGGCGAGAAATTCGCCAACAAAAGTATCTCATTGGAGATATTTACCCAGAAACTTAAAACCGCGCGCGAGAACTTTTTAAATAATTTTCTTAATATTGAAATCAAGAGAATATCTAAATTAATGGGTTTTAAAACATATCCCGAAGCCAAATTCGAAGATATTACGTTTAAAGACGCAACGGAATTTAGCCGTTTAGTAACAAGACTTGGCGAGATAGGTGTATTAACACCTGAAGAATTACTTCGCGCAATGGATACTGGTCGGTTACCATCGCCGGAAGAATCGATTGAAAACCAAGAAAAATTCAAAGAGTTGAAGGACAAGGGTTTATACGCGCCAATTACTGGGGGGACTTTTGACCAAAAAGAATTAGCTAAAATGAGTAATGACGCCAAACTTGAACAACAAAAACAAAAAATACAAAGTAAACCCGCTGGTCGCCCCGTTGGGGGCGGGGGGTCTCCTACGACAGTTCGAAAGAAAACGAAAAAATTAACGCCGGTCGGGAAGAAATAAATGTTAAACCGTAATATCTTTTCACATGAGGGGGTTTACGTTTCGACGAGCCCCAGTTCCGGGGCGCAATTCTTTTACACAACTGGAGTTGAACCGAATAATGATTATAACGTCGGTTTAGATAACGTTAATCTTACTAGACCTATTCCGCGCGTCCAATCAGCTTCTTACTCTATTAATCTGGAAAGAACGCCGATTCAGATGTTAGGAGTCCGGAGCGCCTATACTCCAATCGTAACTTATCCGTCAGTTAATTTAAACTTTAATTATTTATCCGCCGGAATATCCAATGAGATACGATTAGGGTTTGACGCTAATTACCGTCAAGTAAATAGCGGAACAACCAGCGGAACGCCCTTTTACGCTGATAACTTTGCTGTTTGTTGTATCTCGGGGTTTTTAACGCGAGATTTACAATGGGATGTTAATCGATTTCGAAATACATATCAGGATAAAAAGAATATCTATATTTGTGTAAATCGTTCGGGGACAGAGACCAATCAAACCACATCCACCCAAGCGCCGGATTTTCGAAATTTAACAGTTTATTCTTTCGGCGACTGTCAACTTACTAGTTACCGCGCTTTTGGGGCGGTTTCAGAATTTCCTCAAGTGAGTGTAGGATTTGTTGCGCAAAATCTAACGATTCAAAATTCCGGCTCGGGGTTTAGTAACCCAAGTTTAAATACGACCACGCGGGAACCTTTTTCCGATGTTAAAATTGTCATTCCATCTACTTTTCAGGGAAATAATGTAGTATCAACTTTATTACCTTCGGATACAACTGTTTCAATTGTTTCCCGCGCGAAACCTACGAATGTGTTTATTTTCGCGGGCACAGGCTTAACCGGAACCACATCTTCTTCTACGATTTATGATCTCGGCGGGGTTGATTTTCAAAATTTAGTAGTTCAATCATATGATATTAATCTTAATTTAAATCGGGAACCTTTATTCTCTTTGGGGGCGAAATTACCCTTAGATCGGCGGATTACCTTTCCGGTATATGCTACTTGTGACTTAAATGTTATATTTAATAACAATATTTCAGGAGATTTATCCCAACTCTTTAATAGAGACTTAGATTACGATATTTCGTTAATAATGAATCGGCAGACCTATCGGGGGGGTGGGGTGGGTCTACGTTATGACTTCCGCCGCGCCAAATTGAACGGTTTTTCCTCTCAATCCACGATCGGAGCGAATAAAGCAGCCAATATTTCTTTTATAACAGAAATTAACCCCGATAATCTTTCGCGCGGCTTCTTTATGAGCGGGGAATTAAACATGTCACCCGAAGTTGTTCAAAAAAACTATGGGGTTTTAATGTTAGATTCATTGGGAGACGAATTACTCTTTGAAAATGGAGATAGTATATTATTATTCGATCAAGTTCAAATTTAACTGTAATTTAAAGGTAAAGGTATAAGGTAATGGCTAACTTAAAATTAAGTGATTTATCAAATTCTCTTGTTACTCCGTCAAGTAGTACGTCCGCCCTCATCTATGTAGTAGATGGTTCGGCTAGTTACAAGATGCAATTAGAAGATTTTTTTAAATACCTTAATTCCGAAAACAATTTTAAACTAAGTAATCCAACATATACGGATGTTAATTATAACCATTCTTATAGTCGGGGGCATCTGGTTTCGGGTAATTTTTACGTTAGCGGAACAAATATCGTATTTCGGGTTAATGGAACGGGCTTAATAAATACATTATTAGGGGGCTCTTATACCACTAATAGAGCTACTCAATACTCGGCGGTGGCTGGCGGCGCAAATAATAAGGTATCTGGAATATATGGTTTTGTCGGCGCGGGGGAAGGTAATGCGATTGGGGATTTTTCAGATTACTCAGTAGTCGTCGGTGGACTAAATAACACTGTATTAAGCACAAATAGCATCATTGGCGGCGGCGGTTCTAATTATGACTCTGGTATATCTTATAACGTTATCGGGGGAGGATCAACCAATAAAATCGATACTCTAGATAATAGTTATGTAACAATTGTCGGCGGAAAATCCAATACTCTTTCTCCCAACGTTCCTTATTCTGTAGCCGGGGGTAATGCTAATTCTATTTTAACTGGCAGCTCCGCCGTGGTTGTTTTTGGTAATTCAAATACCGCTTCGGGCGCTTGTATCGCCGTATTTGGTCAAAATCAGAACGCGCGCGGACTAAATTCTCTTGCCTACGGCTTCCAGAATATTCTTGTAGGTAATTATTCCGTCGCGGGCGGAAATCAGAACCGCGCGATCGGTTTATATACCGTCGTTTTAGCCGGTAATCAAAATTTAGTGACGGGCGATGGAGCTATGATTGTTAATGGTGTCTCTAATCGCGTCGCAAATGGTGTTTATCCTACTGTTATTAATGGAACGAGTAATCAGGCGCATGGGAACCATTCTACCGTTATTAATGGATCAAGTAACTTTAACACCGGCTCTTATAACACTATATCCAATGGTTCGTCGAATCATGTCAAAGGAACTCATACATTTCTTGGAGCCCCTTATCAAAGCTCAATCACGGGCGATTACTCATCCATTGTAGGAGGTTACCAAAATACATCGGATGCCTCCTATGCGGTGATTGTAGGGGGAACAAATAATCAAATTATCGGAAGTAATGATGCATCCGTCATTGTCGGCGGCGGGGTAAACGTTATTGAAGCAGGATCGGCGCGGGCAGCTATTGTTGCTGGTAACGGTAATTTCATCCGCGCGGGTTCAACATACGGGTTTTTGGGCGTAACATCAGTTAGTGAATTATCTGGTAATTACAGCGCGATTGTTGGTGGTATTAGTAATGGATTAAGTGGGTTATACTCATTTATCGGCGGCGGTCATACAAATAGAATAGCTTGTTCTAATCAAATTGTCTATAATGCTCTCGTCGGGGGTAGTAATAATAGAATAAGCGGATTCAACTGTTTCATTGGGGGCGGAAACCGGAATTTGGTAACGGGTGATTATTGTTCAATTGTTGGTGGTGATAGTAATAAGGTCAAAGGAGCTTATTCCGTTATCGTTGGCGGTAATCAATGTATTTCTTCTGGTAATTATCAGATTGTTGGTGGTTCTTTTGCTCAAGCAGACATATCTCATCATGGAGCGGTCCTATTCGCGGATTCTCGGCAGACATCTAAATATTCTGCGGCCGAAGATGCGATGACCTTAAGATTTAGGTCTGGAACGCGTTTTCTAGATGGAAATCCGCATTTTGAATTAAATCGACGCGTTCCTTCGACGGCTACATCCGTGGGAACCGCCGGGGAATTCTGTTCCGATGGAAATTATTTATATGTTTGCGGTAGTACGAATTCGTGGAAGCGCGTAGCTTTATCAACTTGGTAAAAGAATTAATTAAAACATGAAAAACTTACATTCTACTATTTCAGTTATTAAAGATACAAATCGCGTGGTGGCGTGCTCAGACATTGATATGTCGGTAGTTCGGCCCGGGAGTTTTTTCCGCGCGGGGAATGATTCCGTCTTTTATACAGTTTTAAAATCTAGTAAATTCTTTTTTATTGAAGATTTTAAGGTGATTTCTCGAAGTCAAATTCAGATAAATAAGAATATTGGTATTGATCTATTACGGGGCGATACTCTTAAATTATCTTATAAAGAATATACTTGTGACACCTTGGTAGAGATTAAGAACGGCGGCGGGGGATATAAAATTGGAGACGAAATCACCCCTAATGGTGGTTCTTTATCCATAGATATTACCACTGGTTATGGAGTCCCGGCGGTTTTTCGCGTGGAAGATGTTAACGAAAAAGGAACCATTACTAAAGTCTCGATGAAAGATGCCGGGCGGTATATCATCGCGCCGCATCCCATCGCCGAGTTAAACGGCGGCGAAGGTCGCGGGGCGGTCTTTGAAATGATCTTTTCTTTATTAAGTAACCGCGCGCTGATCGAAAGGGAGGTTTCCACAATTACCTTTGAAGGCGGTGTTACAAACATATTCTTTGATTATAGTCTACCGGCGAACGTCACCGAAGGAAAGTTATCAGTAGAGAAATATGAATTAATCTTAACTTCTCCTTACTTGGGAGACACAAAGATTTCTGAAAGTTTTGATCTTTCGCGCGATTTTACAGCCCATCTCAAGCTACCCCTCTTAGTTAAGAATAGCTTTTCGCGGGAACAACTTATTAATCAAGCTTTTAATATTTTAGACAATCGAATTGCCGCGCTCGAAGCTAAAATTAAAGAATTAGGTGGTTAACCCCTTTTTTGAAACTCATTACTCAGAATTCCGCCGGAACGTAATTCCTTCGTAATAACTTCTTTTACCGCCGCGCGGATACTATTTCCCAGTTCTTTCGCCTGTTCGGGCGTGATTCCCTGATTATTATTTTGGGTTTGGGTTGCCGCTTGACCTTGCGGTTGGGTCCCGGGCGCGCCTCCGCCCGCTTCGATATTAATCTCAAAGTTAAATTGCGGACCATTCTGACCCTGAGTTGGTTGGGTTTTTCCAGCTAACGTCTGAGTTAAATTCTCCATTAAACCTACTAAACGAGTCAAAGGATCGGAAATAACATTTAAATTAGGAGTAGAAATTGAAAGATTATTTTCACCAACTACGCCCCCATAAGCATATTTCTTTATTTCTCCCCGATTTAACTTATCTAAGAAATTCCGCCCGACTCGATTGACAGTCTCGCGCGGAATGATCATTTCGCCCTTCATGAGCATCGCCGGAACATTATCATTATCGGCGATACCGCCCAAAGCATAACGTTTAAATCCGTCACGGGAAGCTAAACCACCCATTGCGGCAAATCCCACGTTTGTATTTGAAAAACCAGTGGACGTAGGGAAACCACCATAAACACTTCCTTTACCTCCGGCGTTCTTAGGAACACCGCCGTAAGGACTTGGACTTTTAGCCGCTTGGAACGCCGCGCCGCCAACTTGGATTGCCGCGCCAACATACGCCGCGATCATTTGATTACGAATGCCGCGCCGATACTGTTTCATCGCCTCTTCTTTTTGTTTATCATATGCGGCTCGCGCATTGACATAATTATAAAGAGCATTTTCCCGCTCTAATCGCAGAGCGTTTTGAGGATTATTCTCGTCATCCAAAGCTATCGCAGACAATCTCGGGTCAATATTTGCCTTTCCGGTCGTCGGTCGTAATTCATTATCGTATTCAAAACGATTAGTTAAAAGGATATTCTCAATCCCGGCGACACCATATTTATTAACGGACGATTGTTTTAAAACATAATCTCCTTCTTTTAAGATGACGGGATTATCATCAACAATTCCGCTCCCACTGATAACTAAACCCGGGCGCGCCTGCCCGCCCGAAGCGAATCTTTGCACATATCCGCCTTGATTATAGTTTTTATAAACGGGACCGCCCGAAGCTTTCCGGCGGAATGAACTAAAAGCGGAACTTAAACCGCTCACAGCCGCGCCGCCGATAATATCCACGCTTCGATCAATTGCTTTATTCGTGATATTTGTTAATATTGAAATACCTAACTCTCGAACGATATCTTTGGAGCTTTTCGCGCCGGATGCAAAAGTTTGGAAAGCGTCTTTGAACGACGATTTCATATGCCGCGCGAGATCGGTTGTATCTTCGTAAATATCTTTGTATAAATCTCGTTGCTCATAACGAAATTCATTCACAAAACCGCCGCCGATATCTTTAATATCTAACTTACCATCTTTTTCCAGTTTTGCGTTGATATTACGATTATAGGTTTGACGATATAATTCCGCCGAAATCTTTCCTTCTATTAATAATTCCGAATGTAACCTTTTTAATAAACTGGCTTCGGCGATTTCCCGATCGCGGCGCAATTTTAAATCTTCTTTTAAAATCGATAAACCCTTACTAAGTTGTTCATCTTCGGTCAGTTCGCCCCGATCATTATAATTAATATTAGCAACCCCTCTTGCTAGCGCAGGACGAATCGCCAACTGATTCCTTGGTGAAATTCCCGTATCAACCCTCAAACTACCCGATTGTGCGGAAAGTTCATTTAAAAAGGTATCGATCCCCGCTCTTAATTTATCCAATTCTTGATCCGCTCCCCCCGTTGTCGGCGCGGATGTTTTACCCCTTCGGGTTGGGAAAAATGGATCGTTCGGATTTTTTAATAAATCGCCTAAACTGGCTACTTCGATTGAAAGAGAGCGTTGCGGCGCGGTTGCGCGATCAACGCGATTAACTCTATTCGGAGAGATACCACCGAATTGGAAACCTTTAAAATCAAAAGTTTTTACCGGCGGAATATTAGGTAACGAAACGGGGGAAATTCCTCCGTATTCTAAAGTCTTAGATTGAAAACTTGTCGCCGATAAATCTTTTGGTGTTATCGGTTGAGAAATGCCGCCATAAGATAATCCGCCCCGGAAATTAGCCGGAGGGGGTTGATTTGGCAACGGAGAGATGCCGCCCGGATTTAAATTCGGCGGGACAATTGGGTTATAATTAATCGGCGGAACGGTTTTAGGACGATTAAATCGATCAATAAAGGTTTGCGAAGCAGAACCATACGCAAAGTTATCAGTTGGAAATCTATCTGATAAAGCATTAAAAGGAATATCTGGTATCTCCGCCGCGCGGTTCACAGATTGTTCCGCCGCGAGCCTTTTCATGATTTCATTGGCTCTTTGGATTTGTTCCAAATCTTTTTGAAAATCAGACTGAGGAAGTTGGGGAGTATTAATCTCGGGAATAATAATATTGCCCGGGTCTTTATACTCCGGCGATTGTAAACTACCTAAAGCGTAAGTAACAAGTCCTGAAATATCAGCTAAAAGACTTTTTGTGCTTAAATTTATTTTAGTGTCTTTTAAACCAGTTTGTGGACCGGTAGATGGTAATATCTCTAGTTCTGTCGCAGCGGGATTGATTCGCGGCACAGGAATTCCTAAATTTATATCAGCTTCCGGTCTAAAACGATTTGCAAAGGATAAACGAGCATTTTCTCGTAAACTATCATCTGTTGCAAAACGATCGAAAACTCCGCTAAAATTTCGAGCATTTTGCACGTAGGCATCTTCAATTGTGCGCCTACGTTGTGGCGAGACTTGACCGGCAAATAAGTTTTCTAACTCCGCGAAGAGGAAAGCCCCTTCACCGCGCACCGTTTCATTATCACTTCGGCTAAACGCTAACGCTTTTAATAGAGTATCCGCGCGTTGGGAACTACCCCCAACAACGCTTTCAATTCCGCCGCCGAAATTAATTTTCTTTTGTAAAGCGATCTGATCTTGTAACTGAGTATTAAGATTCTTTGATAATTCAAGCCGAATTTTTTCTTGAGTAAATACTTGAGTCTGAACACCTTGTAATTCTTTATAAGTCTGAGTTAATGCTAAGATCGTTTGACCTAAACCTTCGTTTAAATTTCTAGTATTAAGATTATCCTTATTATTGGGGTCTTGAGCGGCTTTTGCTACAGGCTCCCGCGCGGCATTTAAAGTATCAAGTAATTTTTCTAAGGCGACGGTTGCCCCATTGATATCTCCGGCGGATAATAATCGATTAAAGTTATTTCTATCTTGATTAATTGGCTCAAGAATATCAAATGCCGCTTTTTGAACCTTATTTGGTTCGGCGATGGAACTACGGGCACGGCTAAGTTCGTTATTAATAATTTCTAATAAACCATTAGAGATATTAGTATTCGCGCTGGTTTGGAATTGCCGCGCGGCTTGATTTAAATTAGCATCCCTTTCTAATTCGATCTGCCTTAATTCCGTTTGATTACGAAGATTGGCAATCGTTGTATCGCCCACAAATGGAGAAATATTTTCTATTGCTCCCCGGGATAATGTTTGGAAAGAATCAATTCGACCCTGATTTCCGATTGCGGATAACCTTTGAATGGTCTGAAAATCTAAATTAGCATTTAAGAAGTTTTGACTGGTTGTAAAAACTCGATCGTCAAATCGACGAACATCGATTTTTCGATTTTTTTCTGCTTCCGCCCGAATACGTTCAGCTTCTTCTTGATTTTGTAACGCTTTTACATTAAAACGCTTCGAAAATTCTTCGACAAAAACGGGTCGATCCGCCTCTTTGAAACCTTGAAGAACTATAGAAATTAATTCCACGCCGAGATCATTTCCCGCCGCTAACGCCGCTTTTTTAAATGCTTCCAAAAACGCCTCAGCGGATTCTTTTTGAGCGTTTTCTAAAGTAGTTAACGTTTGTTTATTTAATAATTGAACATTTAAACTTGTTTTGTTGTCGTTAGACCGAGCATTAAGTAATCTATTAATTGCGTTTTCAACGTCGGCTTTAAGAGTCGGTTTAAGTTCGGGCGGAGTTCTTTCAGTTGGAACAACTAAAGGTCCAAATTCTCCGCCAACGGGTATAATTTGATCATTTATTGCTCTTCTTTGACTAATACCAGTCGATGCTAACTTTCTGAAAGCAATTACCGCGTCAGTTTTTTGTTGCGCCAGAGCGTCTTCGTCGGCGATTTCATTTTGAAAACGTTTTATTCCCGATAATCCTTCTAATTTTTCTAGCTCGTTTAAACGGGCTTGTCTCTCCGGCGAAAGGTTTGCGAATGCCTCCGATTGTTGTTTTCTCAACCGATTAACAACATTTATATTTACCGGCTCGCCATCTTTTCCTAAATTTGCTAAAACTTCAGTAGCATTACCATATCTAGAAAGACTATCAGCACTCCGCGCGGCGGAATCTTTTAATTGTTCTAATTCTTTACTTAAATCAGTGGTATTATCTTTGAACGCTTTAACAACATCAAGGAGAGAGGGTAACAAACCAATCAATCCGCCCGCAACCGCGCCGATCGGATTACCAGTTAATGCAAAACCAGTAAACGCACCACTAACCGCCCCCGCACCCGCGCCAACACTGGCTTGCGCTAAACGAGAACCATAAGTTTCATCTCCAATAACTTGAGAAGCAACTCCCCCAGCGATTGTTGCGGCGAAGCCCGCTCCAAAAGATAAATTACCATAACGTTGTTGATTTAACGCAGATTTAGCTCGCCGCGCTTCCCTCCGTTGCGTTAATTCTTGTTGCACCCGCTCTCGTTCTAGAGCTTTAAGACGGTTTTCAGCTAATTTTTGAACTAATAAAGGATTTGTAACAAAAGGAGTTTCCCCCGCGCGGCCGGTTCCTTGTCCGTAACCTTCGTTAATTCGGTCTATTTCAGCGGCTAAACTTGGTTTTTGTGCTAAACCCGAACGTCTCAAAGCATTTTGATAATCAGTAATTTCTTGCGCGGAAGATTTTAAAGGATATATACTTAATCTACCAATAGGTCCTCCGATGGGTTGATTAAACGTAGATATCGGGGGGCTTTGTAAATTCGGGGGCGTTGAAGTATAAATCGACGGTGTAACGCCGGGGACGCGACTCACGATTGGAGCAGAACTATAAATAGAAAGGGGCGGCGAAATCTTTGGTTTTGGTTCCGTAACGATACGATCGGTCGGATCACTCCCCGGGAACGCCGCTTCCGTTGGCGTGAAGTCCGGCGTATAAGGAGTTGAATATTGTATCGGCAACCGCCCTAATCCACGAACGGGTTTGACCGATGCTCGTTCAGAAGCTTTTAGACGACGCTCTAAAGAACGTTGGGCTTCAGCATTTAAATCAAACTGTTTTCCTAACCTTTCCGCTTCCGTCGCGGCAAAACCAATATTCTGAGTAAATTTCCTAAGAACTGATTTCGTCCTTTTAATTTCATCTTCGAGACGAAAGAATTCTTCGGGAGATAAACTAACAATATCTCGACCAGTCACTAATCGCGAATCAGCAAAATTCGGGATTAACCCCGCCGCGCTGAACGGTTTTTCCGTATAAGGATTAAAACCATGTCGATTAATAAAGTTTTCGCGGTAAATCTGTCCCGCTTTACTTTGAACCGGCGGCATGATCGCCGGTTGGGCAAAACCAAGATCGACGACTTTTTCGGCGGTATTATAAACCACCCGTCCCAAGTTCGGAACATCTAATTCTTTAATTTGACCCGGTTGATAGCCACCTTCAATCGCGCCGATCGCCTCAGAAAGATGTTCTGGTTTTACAAAATTTGGAATTAGTCCGGCGACACTCTTTTTCGGTCTTAAATATCCCGAATCAACGACGCGTAAACCGTAATCCTGAAAAAGCCGGTCAATAAATTTAAAATCACCATAACCTAATTGAGCATCCGCCGGAAATTGAGCGATTTGTGCTAATTCACGAATCACGTCCGATTTTTCATAACCGCGCGCATAACCTAAATTCCTTAAAGGAAGATCGCCCGGCAATTTGATTTGACGACCGTCCCGCAAATATTTAGTAGAGGTCCTATAAGATTCAATAAAACCCCGATCCTTTAAATAACTAGTCAGCGCGGAGGAAATATTAGCTTCTGGATCACTTCGATATTGAAAACCTGTATAAAATTCCAATTCACGATTATCCGTTAAATTAAATGGGTTAACTTTTTCAATTATCGCCGCATTTTTTCGGCGGAATTTCTCTTTCTCGCCCCGGAATCTCGCAAGACCTATCGGAACATTAACGTCCGAATATCCGTAGAATTTGGGGACCGGCGCGCCCGCGTTAGATAATTGTTCGTGAATCTCAAAATCCTGCACGGAATGTCCATAAGCCGCTTTCCGTCGCAAAACTCCGGCGACTACATCATCAGGATTTAAATTAAACCGTTTATCAAAAAGATCATGTTGTATTGATTTAACCGAGAAAATATCTTTATAAGAACCGCCGCCTAAATACTCGCCCAAACGAATTTGAGGATTAAAGGCATTTTTACGAATTGGAGCATAATTGGGAATCAGTCCGCGCGCGAAACCAAACGGTTCATGCGGGTCTGTTCGGCCGGGTTCCAGATGCCAAATAGTTTTAATGAATGCGTTTTCCGGATTATCCAAAGCTACCGCCATAACTTGATCCACGCCTTTTTTACCCGGTCGGCGGAGTAGAATTTCGCGGATATCCCCCGCATCGGTAGTTTTAACTTCAATAATCTCGCTCGGATTTATTCCTAACGTTTTAGGGACTTGCGGAATGGCATCGAAACCAAACCGGCGGACATCATCTAAAACAGCCTTTTTCGCGTGAGAACCATAACCCAAAGGAATATTCCTTAAACTCAGAACTTTTTTAATTAATTCTTGAGGAATGGATTGAGAACGATGGAAACTGGCGTAGTTTGGAATCTTTTTATTATAATTAGGAATAAGCCCCCGCGCGGCTTCTTTAATTAATCCTAATTTTAAAGCCTCTTCAATTGCCGCCGGATTATTGGAAGCGAAATATTTTAATAAATCATCTAAAGATTCTCCTTTGAAACCTTGAAGTGTTTTTTGATATTTACCCAAGAAACCACTTAAAGCGACGCCGCTCGTTTCGTTTGGATTAACATAGCCGCGCGAATCAATGACTTTATAGCCACGGTATTGATTGTAGTTGGGGATTAAACCTTTATTTTTAAAAAACTTAAAGCGTTCTTTTAACGGAATCGATGACGCTATTCTTAATTCCTTGTTAAAATCATCTGTCCCATAACTTACCAACGCTTCTCGTGGAATATTCGTTTTTGAAAATCCAACAACACCAATATCACTGGGGTCATATTCAGCGTATTTATGAGACGATAGAAAAATTGGATTAGGTTTTTTCGTAAATCTCTCTCGTTCATTAAAATAACTTTGAATTAGTGAATTCTTATTTGGTTCGAATCGATATCCATAGTCTTCACGAAAATTTTTAATTATTTGTTCAGCGGCATAAGGATGAATACCATCTTTCTGCATGATAGTATTTAAAACAAAGGAAAACTCATCAAAATCACCCGTTTTTTGTAAACGCGTCGCATTCCGAAAATCGTTACGAATACCTAAAGCCAAACCCCTATCTGTCGTTGCGGATACTCCCGGAAACTGTCCGCCCCCCAAACCGCCGCCGTCTCTAAACGCGTAAATTTCTTTAGCTTTATCAATGCCGGAAACGCTTTTTGTAATGTGATATAATATATCGGGAATTTCTTCAAAATCTAACGGTTTCTTGGGTGAATAAAAAGCGGGCGCGCCCTCACGGTTAACATAGTATTTTCCCGTGTTAGAAAAATAACTTTTCCTCTCTACGATATCGGAGCGACGCAAAATTATATTGGCATAATTAGGAACTCCATAAGTCTTGGGATTCAATCCTTCTGCATAAGCCCGCCGAATACCCTGTTCCAACCCCGCCGGTTCATCTTCCGTATTATAAACACCTAATCCCAGTGGATTATCTCTAGAAACCAATTGCGGGGATTTCCCAACTTTGATTTTCGACGGCGCAACTCCGGCGGCTTTCTCCCTTTCAATTGCATGAATTAAAGGGTTATTATAATTAGGAATTAATCCGCGCGGCGCGATCCTTTCAATCGTTTTTGCTTCCGCCACGTTTTTCGGTTGATAATCGGCGAAGTTCGGAATTAAACCGTCCGCCGCTCTTCTTGTGCGCCGGGGGAGGGGATTGGCTCCCGCGCTGATGATATTATCCGCCGCGCCCCGCACAAAACTGGCGGCGCGCTCCCGTAACAAAACCTCTTCTCTTAATAATTGTAAGACTCTGGATTGAGCTTGTTCTTGGCTAACAGTGCCACTTAAAATCGCTTGCTGAAGAGATGATTCTTTAGTTAAGATATTAAGAACAGCCGATTCAACATCCGCGCGCTGTTTAACTAAAGAGTTTATATTTAATAATGTTCCCGAAGCGTCTGCTACGAATTTCGCAAAACCTTGAAACACTCTCCGAAGAATCGCGCCGATAATAATTAAACCCGGACCCGACAAGTAAGACCCAATACCATCAACAATGCCTTTACCAAATTTTTGACCAATATCGCCCGTATCTTTACTATTAACTACGTCTAAAGCCCCATTCGTTATATCTAAAACTCTTTTTAAAGCTGGGTTAACAACCGATTGACCGATACTCGCGCCGAACTGTGTTAAGTTATTCTTAGTTATAGAAAGTTGCGCGGCAATGGTTTTATTTAACTCTTCATTTCGTCTTGTAGCTTGATCGGTTGAATTGGAGGCAATATCTAAAGCGCTCTTATAGATACCATATTCTTTATTTAAATCAGAAAGGGCGGCTTTTAAAGTGTTAATTTGGTAAACCGAACCAACTTCTTGCTCAATTCTTATTTTAGTGGCGTGGGAAACTCCATCGATCACCCCCGCCAATTCGTTAAAAACTTCTAACAATGGTCTAACATTACCATTAGCATCCCGCGCGGAAACACCTAAATCTTCCAAATCCTGAATCACTTCCGGACGTTGGAGACGAGTAAAAATCGTTTTGAAAGCGTTACCAATAACAGAAGCTTCTCGACCGGTTACTTGTTTTGCGGTAGTGACGATCGCAACTAATTCATCCAGACTCACCCCGGCGTCTTCAGCCACCGAACCAACCCGTTTCACGGCTTCCGCCAAGTCGCCCGCCGAAATGGCGAACGCCGCGTCAACTGCCGCGAATTTATTAACAACTTCCGTTGAATCCAGCGCGGATTTACTAAAAGAGTTAATGGTAGCAGTTAAAGCTTCAACCGCATCCGCCGCGTTAATCCCAGAAAGACGAGTTAAAACAAGAGCATCATTCGTTCTTTTCAGGGTTTCTTGCATTCCCAAGCCCTGTCGCGCGAATTCCGTTGCGGCCGTGGCAACGTCTTTGAAGGATTGACCGGTATTCCGGGCGATATTAAACAAACTATCACTAAATTTACTTAAATTATCCTGACTAGCATTAAGAATAACGTTGATATCAGTCAGTTGCTTTTCCACCGAAATGGCGGATTTAACCATTTCACTAAAAGCCCTTTGAACACCATAAATAACACCGACGGAAGCGCCGAACGCCAGAACACGGGCGTTGGCGGCTTTCATCGATTTTTCGAACTCTAACGCATTATCACTTAACTTACCTAACGGACGGTCAAACCCGCCGGTATTAAAAATTGAAATAGGTTTAAAATAAGAATTAAGCTTCTGGGAAAATTGAAGCGCTTGCCTTTCCCCCGCCGAAAAGTCTAAATTTACTGGAACTACAAATGGTGCCGCCATGACCTTTTACCTTTTAAACTATAATAAATTACACTGAATTTATTATTTAATATCAGTGATACCATGAAGGCGTAATAAATCCATCATTCCTAACTTTCCGCCCGCTTTTTCCGCTTCCTTACCTAAATCTACCACTTCTCCTTCCAAGCCCGCGTTTTTAATATCTTCTTTCGAAGCTCCCATAATCGCCACACCCCCGCCGACTAACTCTCGATCATCGTTATTATTTAAGTTTTGTGACTGTTGGACAAATTTTTCTGCATTTTTAGTTGTATTAAATCGATCGATTAAAGCATCGGGGTCTTCCAGCGCGGAATCATCCAAACCCTTCATCTCTGATAAAATATGTTTAAAATACCGCCCGTGGTTAAATAATTCAATTTGATAAATGGTTAATAAAGAAGTTGGTTTATTATAAAAATGATAGGCATTATCTTCACAGAGATAGAAAGTATTAAGAAAAAACGGAGAAAGAGCAATTCTCTTGAGATTTTGCTCACTACATTTATCAGTGCATGTATTATGAATAGTTATTAGTTCGGTTAATTCCGTTTCTTCTAAATCGTCGAATTCTTCTTCAGTAAAATACCGCGCGGTTAAACTTTCATCTTTATAAATAGCTTTGAACATATAATATTCATTTGCTTTCTTTTGCGCATAAGCTTCGCGGGTATAACCAATTAAAATAGACTTTTCTAATTCGGCGGCACTTAATTCCGCGCGGACTTCTTTAATCTTCTTTTCCACTTCTTGTATATCGGCTTTTCGAAACAATTTTGATTTAGTTAAATTAAGATTAGAAAGTTCTAATTTCCAATCTTTAATTTTCTTATTCCTCTCTTCGGACCATAATTTTTCTTCAATAATATATTCTTCTCGTTCCACTAAAGAGGGAAGTGCGGCGGCTTTAGCTTGGAATTCTTCATTTTTAACATCTATATCCGCTAAATCCATGATATTAAAATGTTTAACGAAGATTCGTTTAAACCGCGCGGAAAAAAACGCCGAATACCCTTTAAGTATATCGGCGAATGTGATTTTTAACTGTGTTTGACTAAACTTGATTATACCTCCACTTCGGGATCAATTATGTTAATTTTCTACTTTAAAAAGCTTATCTATCTCTTTAAAATCCTCTTCCGTTTTTCCCCGCCCAGATAGATAAAAAGTAACATAAAAGAGAAAGCGTTGGACGACTTCCACCCAAAAAGGGTCTTCTCCTTCGTTATATTCATCATAAACTTTCAAACGATCTTCGTAAGAACCGTCACCAAAGAGCGGCGAAATCTTCCCGTCTTCATCTTTATAAGCGAGCTGCAAAACCCACCAAATAGTAGTCTTCGCCCGCGCGCGGGCTTCGGCCGTATTTTGGTAAAGACTTTGTTCTACTTGCTCATATTGAATAAGTTCTTCCCTTATATCTGATATCTTTTTAAAGACATCATCGATCTGCTTTTTAATATCTTCAGTTTTCTCTTGCGCTTCTAAACGCTCGTATTCCCGCTGTTGTAGACCCAGTTCTTTGACTAATTCTTTACGTTTTTCTATGCTGGCGCGGGAGAAGATACCGCCCTCATCGCTATACTTTTTAAATAGTAATTGTTCTGTCAACATTCCCGCTTTTAGCGCCTCCGACCAAGCAATACCATGTATAAGCTCGGCTTGGTCCCACAAACTTCGATTGGGTTTTTTTAGAAAGAAATTTCGCGGAATTTCTTTTACAACTTGCTCCGTCTTGGTTAATTTTTCTCCATTAACTTCGACTTCCTTCTTTTCCTCTACGGTTTTCTTTTGGTTAACCGAGAATTGATAGACCTTTTTCATTAATTATACCTTTTTTAAAATAGTTATTTTACGAATACTAAATCAACGCGTTCAGATGGCATAGTCGGCGGTAACACTCGATTAATTACCGTAATGTCTGATTCGCTTGCTATAACATTAATTTCGGCGGGCGTCATTATAGTCTCGATTGTCGCTTTTGCTTGTCCGCCAACCTCAAGTGACCAAGTAAGTTTTTGCACATGACCTAAATCCGTGCCGTTTGATAGTTTAACAAGCGTGCCACCGCAAGTTCCATCTGATTTGATTATTAGTTTTACCGGTTCTTTATTACTCATAATTTTCTGCTTTCCTTATCATTTTCAACTGAAAAAACGAACCAAGATTTACTTCAATTTTCGTTTTCGCTTCATTTGATAAGTGATTAAATATCCGTGCGACGTTTCTTAATATTTGTATTGGTGTATTAAGAGTCTGAAAACCAATTTCTTCTAGTATTTTTAGTACTTCTGGTTTTCGAATTCTTGTGAGTAGACTTTTAACTGCGTTTGCTACCACGTCGGGTTCTCGATCTTGATTATATTTAAAGATATTAATTAAGTCATCTAAAGAAACTTTTGCTTCTACCGCCGTAGCAGCAACTCGTCCAAAAGCTTGTGCCAAATTTTCACTAAATAAATCGGTCATAATTCCTTAATGAATTCCTCTGTTTTTTTAAAATTAGCCGCCCCGCCTAACACGGAAATAAACTTCTTTTGTTTCTTTTCATCCCATTGACGATACGCTTTTAAAACAGATTTAATAGAATGAACATCAGGAATATAAACATCTAAATTCTCTAAAGCTTTTTGAGTGCTTTGTAATTGTAAACGTTGATCAATGATACTACTAATACTATTAGAATTCTTCCATAATGTAGTTTTCATAATTATTACATATATATTATAAATAAATCCGCGCGGTTATTTAAGGGTAAAATTAACTTTACTTAATAGTTCGTCTAGTTCGCGAACAGAGTCCCCCAATACATCTAACATTTTTTTTCGATATTTTTGGAAATCGAAATCCTGATTATTTTCTTTGATTTCTTCTAAGAGATGAAGAGAAGTTTTAGCGACGTATGTTAAACGCCTTGTTATTTGGAATTTAACAAATTCTTGAAGCCTTTCATTTTCCTCTGACATAACCTTTTATACCTTTAGCCGTTTAAAGCTAAATTAGATTACACTTAAAAATTCAAAAATACCGCGCGGAAATAAAAAAACCGAAGATGATGTATCTTCGGCGCGGAAATAAGTTTTTAAAAAAGGCTAACCTTTTAACTCTTTTTTTAATGCAAGATCGTCTTGAACTTTTTGCATATTTTCAATTGCTAGTAAGGGTCTTAAATTTTTAAAATTAAAACATTCTTTTTGCTGCTCCGAATTAGTTAGATCAAATGCGCAGCATGGGCGGATATGATCGACATGCCAAAAATTTCCATAATTTTCCCACGTCATTCCGTCGCGGAATTGTGTTTCTAAATGTTTTTTAAGTTCTTCATACGAACATCCAAGAAGTTCTAATGATGACGCACTTTTCGTCCCCTTTTGTTTCGAAATCATGGATGCCAAACGACTTCGAAATCGTTCCGCGATTTTGGCGGATGGATTACGTTCAAAATATTCTTTTCGTTTTCTTTGTTTTTGACCACTTTCATTTAACCATTTTCGATATTTTTTTATTTTATCTTGGTTGTTGTAGTAATAATCAGATGCTCGTTTTTTATAAATCTGAGGGTTTTCCTCATAATTCTTCTTCATTGTTTCTAATCGTTTTTCTTTATGTATTTCATAACTTTTTCTTTTTTCTTCTTTCGATTTTTCCCAATTTACGTAATATTGGTTTTTTCGGCATTGTTTGCATTGGGGTCGTCGGCCATCTTTTAAGCTTTTTAAAATACCAAAATCGGTAATGGGTTTAATCTTATTACAAACACAACAAATTTTAAAATCGTTTGGGTTATTCATATTTATCTATTTTTAGTTCTTTTAAAGATAAAGCAATAAAAAAACCCGGAGATTTTTCTCCGGGCTTTTTGTTCAAAATGTATTCTACTTAAAAAGTAGACTACTCTACTTTAATTATATCCTGAGAGGAACACACCCTTGCCTAATTGCTGAGGTCCCCCAATGGGAGTTTGGAATGTTAGCGTGACCGATTTATTACTTCCGATGCTCGAACTAAACGATTGACTATCCAAGTTACCAGATGCCAACGTATAAGTAACAATCTTCTTCGTTGAATCCGAAGGATGAGCGATACTTACCGTGGTAGTAAAGGAGTTATTGTTATTAAGCATTTCCGTTAATTTACCAGTATCTAAATCGCCAACATCAGCGGTAATACTAAGAGTAGTACTTAATGGGAACGCTAATTCCTTTGCGAAGGCGAATTTAGAACCTAACTTCAAGAGGTTTTCGCGAGTTAAGTCGAAACCAATTGAGTAGCTCTGGATTTTTGCATCAGTGAGGTTAACACCACCCTCTGCATAACCCATTGAGAAGGTAATATCACCGGGGCGCAGTGCCGAAATAAACTCACCGGTCGAACTTTGACCTTTAGGCAACTGATATTGCCAAGCGGTAATCGGTGTTCCGTTTGACGGATTGACGGCCGGAATGTTCATTGTGCCCGAAGTCTGTCCGGGGGCAAATGGATCAATGTCGAAGTTCATATTAAGACCTTCAACCGTGACCGACGCGCGCGGAAAATCTCCAACGGACGCACTGGCAGTATAGTTACTAATAAATCCGTTTCCAATCGCAATAATCTTACTATTGACCGACGTATCGCCGTTAGCGTCATTACCTTCGGAAACCGTCTTAATAAAGTAGTTTCTTTCGTCTTGGGTTTTATTCAAAATACCAGAAATACAAGAAACATTCGTTCCAGTACTGATGGTAAATCCTAAAATCCTCTCATTATAAAGACCATTAACAAGATAATCAAAGGTCAGAGAGACGGTCGGCGGATCAAGGATCAAACGCTCAATAGACGCAAGTTCTCCGAACTGATTGACATCTCGGCGGGGGATGTTAAAGCCGTAATTCGCGCTTTGAACACGATAAAGCTGTTTGACAAGGTTATTACCTGTATTCGTTCCGGAATACCCAGAATATTGACTAGCGGACCCTGAGTGAAAGTGAGCACCCGTCGCGGGGGATGGTCCGGCGTAAAGCGCCTCACATTGCGTTATAGTTCTATTACGTGGCATAGTATTAATTAGTTAAAAATGTTATCTAACATGGAATTACACTTAATTTTTGATAAAAGTTATCGAAATTTAAATTCCGGCGGAAAAGGTATAAAAATCATTAATTATCACTTTTAACCGCGCGGATTAATCATTTGTTTCAGTATATCTCACCCAATTTGTCCCATTATATACTCGAAGTCCCGGGATCGCGTCCTGTTGGAAAATCATCATACCACTCGCTGGGGTTAAGCCACTGCGCATCGCTTTAGTCATAGGAGTAAGAACTATTTCTCCGGAAACACCTACTTTAAAGACAGTGGTTCCACTATTAGCAACCTGTAACAAATGTCCTTGTGTATGTTTGGCGTTTGAATTAAAAGAATAACAATGAGTGCTCGAATCAGCGCATGGACGGAACTCGTATAAAAAATTATCCCCCGCTTGCCCATAGAAAAGACAATCGGAAATACCAGCGTTTACATTAAAACTTACTCGGCTTTCTTTGTCCTCTCCGGCGGAGTTTCGATAGAATCGCCGGGCATACACTGATGTTGTATTATAATTAATATCCGCCTCAAAAGATGCACCAGTGCCTATAGATGAAGTTTGATGGATAGTATTATAAAACCCAATATATTCTGGTCCGCCCGCGTCAACGCGGGAATAATTAATATAAGAATTATCGTCACTATTCCAAAAGCCCGACGCTTTGGGACCAATTTGAATTCCGCCGTCTTTGGTTATAACAAGTTGATTTTGTCCCGTTTTTCGAACTTCTACTAAATTTCCATTACTTCTTTCTCGATTAGTATCGATAATTAATGGGGTAATTCCGTTTGCCGCGCCATTAACAACGCGTATTGGTTCATTTTCATCCGTATCAAAATAGTGAGGCATAATACAATAATTACAGTTAATACTTTAATAATTTTTTAAAATCTTACATGTTCGATCTCAAATTGTAACAATCCTTTAAAAACTTCAGGATTTAAATCTTTGAAATCAACAAATCGCCGCGCGTTAAGGTCAGAACTGTAAACCTTTCTTACAAAAAGACCGCTGCCGATATCAATCTTCCCCGCGCTCGCGCCGGTATAGTTGAAACTGCCCGATTTTAAGCCGCCAAATTGATTAAATGGTTGATTTTCCAAACTTAATATAGGAATGTAGGCTTCGCACTGGTCTCGAAATAGACTTTTAACCGCCTGTAATTTAAATTCGGAATCAGATAAAACATAGGCGAGAATTGTTTGTTTGGTGCATCTGGTGCCGCCCAAAAAGTAAGGTTCGTTGTAGGATTCGGATTGTTTAATATAAATACAGGGATAAGTATATTGATTACTTTCCAAACCTGTTGGGACCTGTCCGCGCACCGGGCGGACTTCAAATTTAGTTTCTAATAGTAATTTAACCTCATTTTCGGTGGTTAAATGAATATTAAAATCTTTAATAGCAAAATTCCCGCTGATTCGTGGGTTGGTTAAGGCTCCAGTAAAATACAGCCGCCCGTTGTTGTAATCTATTTGGGCTAAACCACTTTGACCGATTGTTATAAAAGTATTGTTTAAATAAACGCCGGTCATTACCGGTGCCCCGGCGGAGGAATCATAAGCAAATTGTTTAAATGGAGAAGCATAAGTATAATATCCATTATAAGTTTGACTTACCGGATAGAATAGAGAAGAAGTACTTATGTATCCGGAACCATCTTTAATAAGTTTATGATCCGCCCAAAGTAAAAAGGAAGATATGGTTAAATTATCGTATCCGACGCGCATTAATTATAAATTACAGTTAAAACC
>Ga0196981_1000287_pt1 | contig 23636 bp, 13 predicted proteins | sample S3_2013CmetaG_FD_155462 | JGI IMG/M metagenome (GOLD analysis project Ga0196981, IMG submission 155462) | Soil microbial communities from Anza Borrego desert, Southern California, United States - S3_20-13C | ecosystem: Environmental > Terrestrial > Soil > Desert | place: USA: California... | reverse complement strand
CAGGACGCGTTTCGCGCCCTCGGGGAGATCTGCGTCTGTCTGGATAAGCAGGCGCGGGCGATTTAGCTCAAACCGCCCGCGCCGGATAGTCAGTAGATAGGAGCCGATGAGGGCTCCTTGAAGGCGTTACCAGCGGTAGTGGCTGAAGGCGCGGTTGGCCTCGGCCATCTTGTGGGTGTCTTCGCGCTTCTTGACCGCGGTGCCGCGGTTGTTCGAAGCGTCCAGCAGCTCGGCGGCGAGCTTTTCGGTCATCGTGTTCTCGCCGCGCTTGCGGGCGGCGTTGACCAGCCAGCGGATGGCCAGGGCGCGGCGGCGGTCGGGACGAACCTCGACCGGCACCTGATAGGTGGCGCCGCCGACGCGACGCGAGCGGACCTCGACGGCCGGGGCCACGTTGTCGAGCGCGGCGTGGAAGGTCGCGACGGGCTCCTGGTCCTTCTTCTTGTCGGCCAGGATGTCGAACGCGCCGTACACGATGTTCTCGGCGACGGCCTTTTTGCCCTCGTACATGACGTAGTTCATGAACTTGGTGACGATCAGATCCTTGAACTTGGGATCCGGCAGAACTTCGCGCTTCTGTGCGCGGTGACGACGGGACATGTGGCTGGCCTTCTGAAACGGTCTCTGGGGTCCCGGACGGGCCGGGAAAATCTGGTGGAGGGTCGCTTACTTCGGACGCTTGGCGCCGTAGTGCGAACGGCGCTGCTTGCGGTCCTTGACGCCTTGCGTGTCGAGCACGCCGCGCAGGATGTGGTAGCGCACGCCGGGCAAGTCCTTGACGCGGCCGCCGCGGATCAGGACCACCGAGTGCTCCTGCAGATTGTGGCCTTCGCCCGGGATGTAGCACACGGCTTCGATGCCGGTGGTCAGACGCACCTTGGCGACCTTACGCAGGGCCGAGTTCGGCTTCTTCGGGGTCGTCGTATAGACGCGGGTGCAGACGCCGCGGCGCTGCGGGCAGCCCTTCAGGGCCGGCACCTTGTTACGGACCGGCTTGGGCGTGCGCGGCTTGCGGATCAGCTGATTGATAGTCGGCATCGAGTACTCGTTCTTCCAGTCGATGGGGGCGTGTGCCTTTCGGCCGGAGCGCCCCGGTGAGCCTTCTTTTCGGACGACGCCGGCGGCGCCGTCCCGGGTTGGGTTCCGGGCAGTGACCGCGACAAACAGAAAAGCCGGAACGCGCGCTTTGGGCGTTCCGGCGGGCGACAGCCCGGTCGTTCGATTGTCACGATCTCGATGAACGCTGACGCGCCCGCCTCGAAAGTGGGCGGCTTCTACGCCGGGAGGGACCCGGGGTCAACCTTTGACTGGCGGACCGCGATGTGGAGCCGACGCCGGTCGCGGTCACCGGAGCGGCATGAACCGACCGTTCGTCATTGCCACGCACCGGCATTCAGCTTCAGCCAGGGCCCGGGGGAGCCGCAATACGGCCATGCTCACCGCTTCCATTGACGGCTGCAAGGTCGGAGGGTGGATGAGAAAGTGGGCCTTGATCTGGCCGTCGTGGGCCGGCCGCGGGCGCAAGCCGGCGATCGTGATCCTGTCGGTGGGCGTACACGCCCTGGTGCTGGGCCTGATCGGGCTTCGCGCCATAGGTCTCGACGCGCCTGTGGGACCGGTCGAACGCACCATCTACGTCGAGATCGAGCCCCGCCCCCTTTTGCCGGGCGAAGTGGCGCGGGTACGGGCGCCTCCGGATCGGCCCGACGCCCCGTCAGAGGCGCTCCCGGACGCCGGTGCGCAGACGGTCCGGACCGAGCCTTTCCGCAGGCCGGAGGACGAGGAGGACGGTCTGGCGCCCTCACCGCGGGGGATCGCCCCCGGCGCTCCTGCCCCGCCCGCCGACATTGGCACGGCGCCGTGGCAGGTGCGGCCGGAGACCATGGGCGCCCGGGTCGGACGGGGCCTGCGCACGCGGCCGGTCGGCTGCGCCAGCCCGGGCCTGCTGAGTCCGGCCGAGCGCGAGATCTGCGACGACCGTTTCGCCGATCGCGCCGCAAACGCCGCGCCGATCGAGGGCAGCGGTAACCCCGAGCGCGACGCCCGCTTCGCCCGCGAAGGCGCCCGCGCCCTGGCCCAGTACGAGGAACGCCGGCGTCCGTTGAGCGGCGGCGTCGGCGTGGTCGGGCCGCAGGACGGCCCCGGCTCCAACTTCGGCATGGGCGTGGCCGGTGCGCATCTCGATCCGTCGCTGCGGCCGGACTCCACCACCAACATCCGCACCCGGCGGGACCGGGATCGGGAGGCCGAGGAAGACTGACCCTCCTCTCTCGCCCGGACTCCCCACGAGCAACCGCCGGACAGAGGCAGCCCCCGCGCTCAGGCAGCGAGCCGCCGCGCGGCGGGCGACAGCCTCCAATAGAAAAGGGCGGCTCCATCGCTGGAGCCGCCCTCTTCAGTTCAGTCCGGATCTAGAGATCAGCCTTCGCTGTTCTCCAGCTCCAGGGCCAGGTCGGCCGGTAGCGGCTCGATGGCCTCTTCGCGTTGCGACGTCAGTTCGGCGTCGCGCTCGTTGGCCACCTTCTGCAGGGCGCGGAGGTAGGCGCCGGTGCCCGCCGGGATCAGCCGGCCGACGATGACGTTCTCCTTCAGGCCTTCCAGCGTATCGACCTTGCCGTTGACCGAGGCGTCGGTGAGGACGCGGGTCGTCTCCTGGAAGGACGCCGCCGAGATGAAGCTGCGGGTCTGCAGCGACGCCTTGGTGATGCCCAGCAGGACCGGCTGGGTGGTGGCGATACGGCCGCCACGCTTCTCGACCTTCTGGTTCTCGAGCACGGCTTCCGCCACCTCGACCGTGTCACCACGAATCAGGGTGGTCTCGCCCGAGTCGAGGATCTCGACCTTCTGCAGCATCTGGCGAACGATCACCTCGATGTGCTTGTCGTTGATCGGCACGCCCTGCAGTCGGTAGACCTCCTGCACTTCGTTCACCAGGTACTCGGCCAGGGCCTCGACGCCCTGGATGCGCAGCAGGTCGTGCGGATCCGGGTTGCCGTCGATGATGTAGTCGCCCTTGTTGATCAGATCGCCGTCGTGGACGGAGATGTGCTTGCCCTTCGGGATCAGGAACTCGACCGCCTCGCCCTGCACGCCGTCCGCATTGGGCTCGGGCGTGATCTTGATGCGGCGCTTGTTCTTGTAGTCGCGACCGAATTCGACGCGGCCGTCCATCTCGGCGATGACCGCGCAGTCCTTGGGACGACGGGCTTCGAACAGCTCGGCCACCCGCGGCAGACCGCCGGTGATGTCGCGCGTCTTGGCGCCCTCGGTCGGAACGCGGGCGATGATCTCGCCCGGCTTGACCACGTCCCCGTTGTTCACGGACAGAACCGCGCCCACCGGCAGCAGGTAACGGGCGTCGGAGCCCGAGGCCAGCTTGGCGTATTCGTCGCCCTTGGTGACGCCCATGGCCGGACGCAGGTCCGCGCCGCGGGGGCTGGCGCGCCAGTCGGAGACGACGCGCTGGGCGATGCCGGTCGCCTCGTCGGTTTCCTCGCGGACCGACAGGCCCTCGACCAGATCCTCGAAGCGGATCGCGCCGCCCACTTCGGTCAGGATCGGAGAGGTGTAGGGGTCCCACTCGGCCAGACGCTGGCTGCGCTTGACCTCGGTCCCTTCGGTGACCCGCAGACGGGCGCCGTAGGGGATCTTGTGGCTTTCGCGGTCCTTGCCGTCGACGACGATGGTCACCACGACGTTGCGGCTCATGGCCACCAGGTCGCCGTGCGCCGCCTTCACGGTCGGGCCGGTGATCTTGGCCACGCCGGGGTTGGTCGCCTCGTAGAACGAGGTTTCCGCCACCTGCGCCGTGCCGCCGATGTGGAAGGTCCGCATCGTCAGCTGGGTGCCGGGCTCGCCGATCGATTGCGCCGCGATGACGCCGACGGCTTCGCCGATGTTGACGTTGGTGCCGCGCGCCAGGTCACGCCCGTAGCAGTAGGCGCAGATGCCGGCTTCGGCCTCGCAGGTCAGGGCCGAGCGGACCTTGACCGACTGGACGCCGGCGTTGTCGATGATCTCGACCTCTTCCTCTTGCAGATAGGTGTCGGCGGGGAACAGGACGGTGTCGCCGCCCGGCTCCTTGATGTCCTCGGCCGCGTAACGGCCCAGGACGCGCTGACCCAGCGAGACCAGCACGTCGCCGCCTTCGACCACGGCGCGCAGGGTGATGCCCCGCGTCGAGCCGCAATCGTCCTCGGTGACGATCGAGTCCTGCGCCACGTCGACCAGACGACGCGTCAGATAGCCGGAGTTGGCGGTCTTCAGCGCGGTGTCGGCCAGACCCTTGCGGGCGCCGTGGGTGGAGTTGAAGTACTCAAGGACGGTCAGGCCTTCCTTGAAGTTCGAGATGATCGGCGTCTCGATGATCTCGCCCGACGGCTTCGCCATCAGACCGCGCATGCCGCCCAGCTGCTTCATCTGGGCCTGCGAACCACGGGCGCCGGAGTTGGCCATCATGAACACCGAGTTGATGTCCGGCGCCTGACCCTTGGCCAGCACGCGCGGCTGGGCGATCTCGCCCATCATCGCATCGGCGATCTTGTCCGTGGCCTTGGCCCAGGCGTCGACGACCTTGTTGTACTTCTCGCCCTTGGTGATCAGGCCGTCGGCGTACTGTTGCTCGTACTCCTCGACCTGGGTGCGGGTGGCGGCGACCAGGGTGGCCTTGGCGGCCGGGATGACGATGTCGTCCTTGCCGAAGGAAATGCCCGCCTTGGCCGCCTCGCGGAAGCCCAGCTGCATCATCTGGTCGGCGAAGATGACCGTCGCCTTCTGACCGCAGTGGCGATAGACCTGATCGATCAGGTTGCCGATCTCCTTCTTGGTCAGGTTCTTCTCGAGCAGCCGGTAGCCGATGTTGGCGTTGTGCGGCAGCAGGGCGCCCAGCTTCATCCGGCCCGGCGTGGTGTCGATCACCTTGGTGATCGTCTCGCCGGCGGCGTTCATCTCGGTCCAGCGGGCCTTGATCTTGGTGTGCAGGGTCACGACGCCGGCGTCGAGCGCCGCATCGATCTCGCCCATGTTGGCGAACAGCTTGCCCTCGCCCTTCTCGCCTTCCTTGACCAGCGAGAGGTAGTAAAGGCCCAGAACGATATCCTGCGACGGCACGATGATCGGCTTGCCGTTGGCGGGCGACAGGATGTTGTTCGTCGACATCATCAGGACGCGCGCTTCCAACTGCGCTTCAAGCGACAGCGGGACGTGAACGGCCATCTGGTCGCCGTCGAAGTCGGCGTTGAAGGCGGTGCAGACCAGCGGGTGCAGGCGGATGGCCTTGCCCTCGATCAGCTTCGGCTCGAACGCCTGGATGCCCAGACGGTGCAGGGTCGGGGCGCGGTTCAGCAGGACCGGGTGCTCGCGGATGACCTCATCGAGGATATCCCACACCTGCGGCTGCTCGCGCTCGACCATGCGCTTGGACTGTTTAACAGTGCCGGACAGGCCCTTGGCGTCAAGGCGCGCGTAGATGAACGGCTTGAACAGCTCGAGCGCCATCTTCTTGGGCAGGCCGCACTCGTGCAGCTTCAGCTCGGGGCCGACGGTGATGACCGAACGGCCCGAGTAGTCGACGCGCTTGCCGAGCAGGTTCTGGCGGAAGCGGCCCTGCTTGCCCTTCAGCATGTCGGCGAGCGACTTCAGCGGGCGCTTGTTGGCGCCGGTGATGACGCGGCCGCGGCGGCCGTTGTCGAACAGGGCGTCGACCGACTCCTGCAGCATCCGCTTTTCGTTGCGGATGATGATGTCGGGCGCGCGCAGCTCGATCAGGCGCTTCAGGCGGTTGTTGCGGTTGATGACCCGGCGATACAGGTCGTTAAGGTCGGACGTGGCGAAGCGGCCGCCGTCCAGCGGCACCAGCGGGCGCAGCTCGGGCGGGATGACCGGGACGACCGTCAGGATCATCCACTCGGGCTTGTTGCCGCTCTCGAGGAAGGCTTCGATCAGCTTCAGGCGCTTGGAGGCCTTCTTGGCCTTCATTTCCGAGGGGCTGTCGGCCAGTTCGCCGCGGTGCTTCTCGGCCTCGGCGTGCAGGTCGATGCCGATCAGCAGGTTGCGCACGGCCTCGGCGCCGATCTCGGCGGTGAAGCCGTCATCGCCGAACTCATCCTGGTAGCGGTAGAACTCGTCTTCCGTCAGCAGCTGGTTCTGCTTCAGCGGGGTCAGGCCCGGCTCGGTGACGATGTAGTTCTCGAAATACAGGACGCGCTCGACGTCCTTCAGCGCCATGTCGAGCATCAGCGAGATGCGCGACGGCAGCGACTTCAGGAACCAGATGTGGGCGACCGGGGCGGCCAGTTCGATGTGGCCCATCCGCTCGCGCCGGACGCGGGCCAGGGTGACCTCGACGCCGCACTTCTCGCAGATGATGCCCTTGTACTTCATGCGCTTGTACTTGCCGCACAGGCATTCGTAGTCCTTGGTCGGGCCAAAGATACGCGCGCAGAACAGGCCGTCACGCTCGGGCTTGAACGTGCGGTAGTTGATGGTTTCCGGCTTTTTGATCTCGCCGAACGACCACGAGCGGATCTTTTCCGGCGAGGCCAGGGCGATCTTGATCTGGTCGAAGGTCGGGGTGACCGGGACCGGGTTGAAGATGTTCAGGACTTCCTGGTTCATCTTGATTCCTTCTGCGGGGCTTCCCGCGTAATTTCATGTGGAGAGAGCGAAAGACCGTCCCTCCCCGCTTGCGCGGAGAGGGATCATCCGGTCGGTCAGCTGTTCTCCAGCTCCACGTTCAGGCCCAGCGAGCGCATTTCCTTGACGAGCACGTTGAAGCTCTCGGGAATGCCCGCCTCGAAGCTGTCGTCGCCGCGGACGATCGCCTCGTAGACCTTGGTCCGGCCGGCCACGTCGTCGGACTTCACCGTCAGCATTTCCTGCAGGGTGTAGGCCGCGCCGTAGGCTTCCAGCGCCCACACCTCCATCTCGCCGAAGCGCTGTCCGCCGAACTGCGCCTTGCCGCCCAGCGGCTGCTGGGTGACCAGCGAGTAGGGGCCGATCGAGCGGGCGTGGATCTTGTCGTCCACCAGGTGGTGCAGCTTCAGCATGTAGATGTAGCCGACGGTGACCGGGCGCTTGAACTGCTCGCCGGTCTGGCCGTCATAGACGATCGACTGGCCGGTGCGGTCGAGGCCCGCCTTCTCCAGCAGGTCCTCGATGTCGTTGATGTGCGCGCCATCGAAGACCGGCGTGGCGAAGGGCACGCCCTTCGACAGGTTGCGGGCCAGTTCGACCAGGTCCTCTTCGGAGTCCGGCAGCGGGGTGTCGGGTCCGTAGATGCTGACCAGATGGTCGACCAGCGCCTTCTTCTGTCCGCCCTGTTGCCAGGCCTCCAGCAGGCCCTGGATCTGCTTGCCGAGACCGGCCGCGGCCCAGCCGAGGTGGGTTTCGAAGATCTGGCCGATGTTCATGCGCGACGGCACGCCCAGCGGGTTCAGAACCAGGTCGACGGTGGTGCCGTCTTCCAGGTGCGGCATGTCCTCGATCGGCAGGATCTTGGAGATGACGCCCTTGTTGCCGTGACGGCCGGCCATCTTGTCGCCGGGCTGAAGCTTGCGCTTCACGGCTACGAAGACCTTGACCATCTTCATCACGCCCGGGGGCAGTTCGTCGCCGCGTTGCAGCTTCTCGACCTTGTCCTCGAAGCGGCGGTCAAGCGCCTTGCGGGCGTCCTCGAACTGCTTCTTCATGGCCTCGAGCTCGCCCATCGCCTTCTCGTCATCGAGGGCGATCTGCCACCACAGGCCGCGCGACAGCTCGCCCAGCTTCTCCTCGGTGACCGCGCCGCGGCCCAGGCCCTTCGGACCCGAGGTGGCGTTCTTGCCGATCAGCAGGGGCTTCAGGCGGCCGTAGACGTTGCGCTCAAGGATCTTGAGCTCGTCATCGCGGTCCTTGCCGAGGCGTTCGATCTCGGCGCGCTCGATGGCGACCGCGCGCTCGTCCTTGTCCACGCCGTGGCGGTTGAACACGCGCACGTCGACGATGGTGCCGGCGACGCCGGGCGGCAGGCGCAGGCTGGTGTCGCGGACGTCCGAAGCCTTCTCGCCGAAGATGGCGCGCAGCAGCTTCTCTTCCGGCGTCATCGGGCTTTCGCCCTTCGGCGTGACCTTGCCGCACAGGATGTCGCCCGGCTGGACCTCGGCGCCGATCGCCACGATGCCGGCCTCGTCGAGGTTGCGCAGGGCTTCCTCGCCGACGTTCGGAATGTCGCGGGTGATCTCTTCCGGACCCAGCTTGGTGTCGCGGGCCATGACCTCGAACTCCTCGATGTGGATCGAGGTGAAGACATCGTCGCGCACGATGCGCTCGGAGATCAGGATCGAGTCTTCGAAGTTGTAGCCGTTCCAGGGCATGAAGGCGACGAGGGCGTTGCGGCCCAGGGCCAGTTCGCCCAGGTCCGTCGACGGACCGTCGGCGATGACGTCGCCGGCCTTCACCTCATCGCCCACGCGCACGATCGGGCGCTGGTTGATGCAGGTCGACTGGTTCGAACGCTGGAACTTCGACAGGCGGTAGATATCGACGCCCGAGCGGCTGGCGTCCTGCTCGTTGGTGGCGCGCACCACGATGCGGGTGCCGTCGATCTGCTCGACGACGCCGTCACGCCTGGCGACCACCACGGCGCCGGAGTCCACGGCCACGACCGCCTCCATCCCCGTGCCGACCAGCGGCGCGTCCGACTGCACCAGCGGCACGGCCTGACGCTGCATGTTGGCGCCCATCAGGGCCCGGTTGGCGTCGTCGTTCTCCAGGAACGGGATCAGGGCGGCGGCGACCGAAACGACCTGCTTCGGCGACACGTCCATCATGTCCACGTCGGCGCGGATCAGCAGTTGCGAGTCGCCGTTGATACGGCCCGGAACCAGCTCCTCGACGATCATGCCGTCCTTGAGCTCGATGTTGGCCTGGGCGATCGTATATTTCGCCTCTTCCATGGCCGAGATGTAGACGACCTCGTCCGTGGCCTTGCCGTCCTTCACGCGACGGTAGGGGCTCTCGATGAAGCCATACTTGTTGACCCGGGCGTGGGTGGCCAGCGAGTTGATCAGGCCGATGTTCGGGCCTTCCGGCGTCTCGATCGGGCAGATGCGGCCGTAGTGGGTCGGGTGGACGTCACGGACCTCGAAGCCGGCGCGCTCGCGCGTCAGACCGCCGGGGCCAAGCGCCGAAAGGCGGCGCTTGTGGGTGATCTCGGACAGCGGGTTGGTCTGGTCCATGAACTGCGACAGCTGCGACGAGCCGAAGAATTCACGCACCGCGGCCGCGGCCGGCTTGGCGTTGATCAGGTCATGCGGCATCACCGTGTCGATATCGACCGAGGACATGCGCTCCTTGATGGCGCGCTCCATCCGCAGCAGGCCGACCCGGTACTGGTTCTCCAGCAGCTCGCCGACCGAACGGACCCGGCGGTTGCCGAGGTTGTCGATGTCGTCGATCTCGCCGTGACCGTCCTTCAGGCCGACGAGGATCTGCAGCACGCGCAGGACGTCGTCCTTGCGCAGCACGCGGATCTCATCCGACACATCCGGGGTTTCCAGACGCATGTTCATCTTGACCCGGCCGACGGCCGACAGGTCGTAGCGCTCGCTGTCGAAGAACAGCGAGTTGAACATGGCTTCGGCGGCTTCCGGGGTCGGCGGCTCGCCCGGGCGCATGACGCGGTAGACGTCGAACAGCGCGTCCTCGCGGCCGGTGTTCTTGTCGATGCGCAGGGTGTTGCGCATGTAGGCGCCGACCGTGACGTGGTCGATGTCCAGCACGTCGATGGTGGTGAAGCCGTGGCTCTCCAGCAGTTCGATCGTCGGCTGGTCCAACTCGTCGCCGGCCTCGGCGTAAATCTCGCCCGTCTCGTAGTTGACGGCGTCGGCGGCCAGGTACTTGGTCAGCAGGGCGTCGGCGGCCAGCGACAGGGCCTTGACGGTGTCGCCCAGCTTCTTGGCCTGACGGGCGCTGATCTTGGCACCGGCGGCGGCGACCACTTCACCGGTGTCGGCGTCGACCAGGTCGAACTCGGGCTTCACCCCGCGCCAGCGTTCCGGCTTGTAGGGCGTGACCCAGCCTTCGCCGCGCTTCTCGTAGGGCACGGTCTCGTAGAAGGTCTTGAGGATTTCCTCGCCGTCCATGCCCAGACCCATGAGGAAGGTCGTGGCCGGCAGTTTGCGGCGGCGGTCGATGCGGACGTAGACGATGTCCTTGGCGTCGAACTCGAAATCGAGCCACGAACCGCGGTACGGGATCACCCGGGCGGCGAACAGCAGCTTGCCCGAGCTGTGCGTCTTGCCCTTGTCGTGGTCGAAGAAGACGCCCGGCGAGCGGTGCATCTGCGAGACGATGACCCGCTCGGTCCCGTTGACGATGAAGGTGCCCTTGTCGGTCATGAGCGGGATGTCGCCCATGTAGACGTCCTGCTCCTTGATGTCCTTGACCGAGCGCGCGCCGGTCTCCTCGTCCGATTCAAAGACGATCAGGCGCAGCTTGACCTTCAGCGGCGCGGCATACGTCATGTCGCGCTGGATGCATTCCTCGACGTCGTACTTGGGGTCCTCGAACTCGTACGAAACGTATTCCAGGATGGCGCGCTCGTTGAAGTCCTTGATCGGGAAGACCGACTTGAACACCGCCTCGATGCCCTGGTCCTTGCGCGGGCCCGAGCGGACCTCGCGCTGCAGGAACTGCTCGTAGGAGGCGCGCTGAACCTCGATCAGGTTCGGCATCTGCACCGCTTCGGGGATCCGGCCGAACGAGTGGCGGATGCGCTTCTTGCCGGTGAAGGTCGTGGCGTGTGCGAACTGGCCGTTGGCGACGGCGACTTCGGCGGTGGACTTGGCCATTCTGTCTTCCCAATCGCGCCGGGCCGGGCAGCCCGCGCTCAATGCAGCAGCCACGGCTCCGCCAATCCGGCGACCCGTGACCATCGGTTTCGGCGTCCACCCTCGGCTGAATCAGCCAGGACGCCTGAAATGTAGGGCTCCCTTGGGGAGGAGCGCGCCTTCGCACCGGTCGGAGGGCGACAAACCGGGCCTCGGCGCTTTCGCGCGTATCTCTCTCGGAGTTAGCGGAACGCGCTGATATACTCGCTTTGACGGCGAAATAAAGACCGTTGGCATCCTTTTTCGGAGCCGGACGGGCTACGACGGTCCCGGCGCCGGGTCCGCCGACCCATTGCTTTGCAACAGCAGGGAAAATAGCGTCGCCGCATGACTCGCACAGCGCTCGCGGCCGCCGCCGCCCTGACCCTTTCCGCCTGCGCCACGGCCGGGCCGAACCCGTATGACTTCTCCGGATCGTCGACCCAGGCCAGCTGGGACGCCGGCAACGCCGCCTATCTGACCTGGAACGCCGCCCGGAGCGGCTGGACCACCACCGCATCCGGCCTGCAGTACCGCCGCGTCGGCCCGGCCAACCCGTCCGGTCGCCAGCCCGCCTCGACCGACACGGTCAAGGTCCACTACCGCGGGACCTTCGTCGACGGACGCGAGTTCGACAGCTCCTGGGCCCGCAACGAGCCCGCCGAGTTCCCCCTCAACCGGGTCATCAAGGGCTGGACCGAGGGCGTCGGCCTGATGCGCGAGGGCGAAAAGTTCGAGTTCGTCATCCCCGCCTCGCTCGGTTACGGCGAGCGCTGGGTGGGCGGCGACGAACTGCCCCCCAACTCGACCCTGCTGTTCACGGTCGAACTGCTGGAAGTGAAGCCGGCGGGCTGAGCGGTTTGTCCCCGCCCGTTTTGTCGCCGTCGCCGGGACAACAGCAGGACAACGAGGGACAGGGGCGGGACAGACGCCGACTCCAACTCCAGCACAGGGAGGCGCTTCGGGGCGGATCGTCCGGCCGGGCCCGGGGGGAACCGCCAACATGACAGGGATTTAATCCGGCGAGCCGGCGCGGCGCTCTAGCTTGCGGCCGAACCTCACTGACCGAGAGCCTCCATGATGCGTCCCGCCCGCTTGCTTGTTTCCGCCTGCGCCGCGGCGCTGCTGTTCGGCTCCGTTCCGGCGCTGGCCCAGGTCGGGACGCCGGCGCTGGACCGGGCGCTGGCGCCAATCCCCGCCCCCCGGGACGCGCCCTATGCCGGGACGATCTCGCTGGACATGGACGCCACCGACTTGGACCGTCGCATCGTCTCGGTGAAACAGACCATCCCGGTGGCCGCCCCGGGGCCGCTGATCCTGCTGTATCCGCAGTGGATCCCCGGCAACCACGGCCCGGTCGGGCCGGTCGACGACCTCGCCGACCTGCGCATCACCGCCAATGGCCAGCCGCTGCGCTGGGTGCGCAACACGGTCAACACCAACGCCTTCCAGGTGGAGGTTCCGGCGGGCGCATCCGCCGTCGAGGTATCGTTCAAGTGGCTGACCCCGATCGACGGCGCCCAGGGACGGGTGGTCATCACCGACGACATGCTCAACATCCAGTGGGAAAAAGCCCTGCTCTATCCGGCGGGCTACCGCTCCAGCCAGATCACCGTACGCCCGACGCTGCGCCTTCCGGCCGGGTGGCAGTACGGCACCGCGCTGGACACCGAGAGCTTCCAGAACGGCGTGGCCGCCTTCGCCCCGATCACGCTCGAGCATTTCGCCGACAGCCCGGTGTTCGCGGGCCGGCACTATCGCCAGATCGACCTCGATCCGGGCGGCCGGTCGCCGGTGCGGCTGAACGTGGTCGCCGACAGCGCGGCCATGCTGGCGGCCACCGACGAGCACATCGAACTGCACCGCAACCTGGTCGATCAGGCCGACCGCCTGTTCGGCGCGCGCCACTTCAACCACTACGACTTCCTGCTGGCGGTCAGCGACAAGCTGGGCGGCATCGGCCTGGAGCACCACCGCTCGTCCGAGAACAGCGTCGACACCGACTATTTCACCGACCGGACCAGCACCGTGGCCGATCGCGACCTGCTGGGTCACGAATACACTCACTCCTGGAACGGCAAGTGGCGGCGGCCGGCCGACCAGCTGACCCCGACCCTGAACGAGCCGCTGCAGAACTCGCTGCTCTGGGTCTACGAGGGCCAGACCCAGTACTGGGGCCAGGTGCTGACCGCGCGGGCGGGTCTGTCGAGCAAGCAGCAGGCGCTGGACTGGTTCGCCATGACCGCCGCCAACTACGGAACCATGCCGGGCCGCCAGTGGCGCGCCCTGCAGGACACCACCAACGATCCCATCATCGCCCAGCGCCGTCCGCAGCCGTGGACCAGCTACCAGCGCAGCGAGGACTACTATTCCGAAGGCGCCCTGATCTGGCTGGACGCGGACACCTGGATCCGCGAGCGGACCAACGGCCGCAAGTCGCTTGACGATTTCGCCAGGGCCTTCTTCGGCATCGACGACGGGAACTGGGACCCGCGGCCCTACACCTTCGACGACATCACCTCGACCCTGAACGGGGTGCAGGCCGACGACTGGGCCGGGTTCCTGCGCACGCGGCTGGACGCGGTCGGTCCCGACGCGGCCCCGCCGCTGGCCGGCATCGAGCGCGGCGGCTACCGGCTGGTCTGGCGCGAGACCATGAACGACTACCACAAGGCGCTCTACAAGGAGCTGGGCCGCAACGACTTCCAGTATTCGCTGGGGATCATGACCAATGACGCCAACCGCATCTCATCGGTGCGCTGGGGCTCGCCGGCGTTCGAGGCGGGGCTGACGTCCGGCTGGGAGGTGGTGGCGGTCAACGGCCGGGCCGCCAACCCGGCCGCGATCTCCGACGCCATCACGGCGTCGAAGGGCAACACCAGGCCCATCGAGATGATGCTGAAGAACGGCGACCGCTTCCGCACCGTCCGTTTCGGCTACCACGACGGCCTGCGCTACCCGCACCTCGAACGGATCGAGGGCGCGCCGGACCGTCTGGGCGATATCCTCGCCCCCCGCCGCCGCTGATCGCGAGGAAAGACCCATGCTGAAATCCGCCGCCCTCGCCCTGCTCCTCGCCTCCGCCGCCGCCGCCCCGGTGCTGGCGCAGACACCCGCCTCACAGGCCCAGACGCCCCTGCCCGCGCCGACCAGTCTGCCGCGTCCCCTGCCGCCGATCCCGGCGCCGCAGGATCGCGACTATCCCGGCGTCATCGCTATCCAGGCCGACCTGACCGACCTCGACCACCAGGTGATCCGGGTGCGCCAGACGGTGCCTGTCAGCGCCGGCCATCTGGTCCTGCAGTATCCGAAATTCATCCCCGGCAACCACGCCGACACCGGGCCGATCCAGCTGGTCTCCGGGGTTACGGTCACCGGGAACGGCCGGCGCATCGAATGGGTGCGCGACACGGTCGACCCGCACGCCTTCCACCTCGACATCCCGGCCGGCGTGAGTTCGATCGAGGTGGCCTTCGAATGGCTGACCCAGCCGAGCAACACCGTCTGGCGCGTGGTCATGACCCCCGAGATGGTCAATCTGCAATGGGAGAAGGCGCTGCTCTATCCCGCCGGCTACGCCCACAGCCGCATCACCTTCGCGCCGTCGGTCAAACTGCCGGCCGGCTGGCAGCAGGGCTCGGCGCTGGAGGCGACGGGCCGCGAAGGCGACGTCATCACCTTCGCCCCCATCTCGCTGGAGCATCTCGCCGACAGCCCGATGTTCGCCGGCGCCCACTTCAAACGCGTCGATCTCGATCCCGGCGGCCGCTCGCCGGTGTTCCTGAACATCGTCGCCGACGCCGCCGCCAACCTCGCCGCCAGCGATGAGCAGATCGGCAAGTTCCGCGCCCTGGTGGATCAGGCCGACTATCTCTACGGAGCCCGGCATTTTGATCGCTATGACTTCCTGCTGGCCCTGACGGACCGAATGGGCGGCATCGGGCTGGAACACCACCGCTCGTCCGAGAACTCGGCGCCCCCCGGCTTTTTCACCGAAGGCATGGAGAAGAGTTTCGGCACCCTCGCCCTGCTGCCGCACGAGTACACCCACAGCTGGAACGGCAAGTTCCGGCGGCCGTCGGACGAGTATGTGCCCAACCTCAACGTCCCGACCCAGAACTCCCTGATGTGGGTCTATGAGGGCCAGACGGAGTACTGGGGCGAGGTGCTGACCGCCCGCTCGGGCCTCGCGTCGAAGGAGGAGCAGCTCGCGGTCATCGCCGACGTCGCGGCCTTTTACGAGAACCAGCCCGGCCGCCGGTGGCGGGCGTTGCAGGACACCACCAACCACAACCTGCTGGGCTACCGCACCACCAATCCGTGGCCGTCATGGATGCGGGGGACCGGCGACTACTACCGCGAGGCCCTGCTGATCTGGCTCGACGCCGACACCCTGATCCGCGAGGCGACCAACAACCGCAAATCCCTGGATGATTTCGCCAGGGCCTTCTACGGCGTCGAGGACGGCGTCTGGGAGGCGCGGCCGTATACGTTCGAGGACGTGGTCGAGACCCTGAACGCGGTCCATCCGCACGACTGGACGACCTTCCTGCGCAGCCGGCTGGACGCCGTCGGGCCGGACGCCCGCGCGCCGCTCGACGGCCTTGCCCGCGGCGGCTACCGCCTGACCTATGTCGACAGCCTGACCCCGGTCGAGAAGCGGGTGCAGGACGGCTGGGCCAACGACTTCCAGTATTCGCTGGGCTTCACCCTGGGCTCGGGCAACCGGATCACCGGCGTGCGCTGGGGCGGCCTCGCCTACCAGCAGGGCCTCGGCGCCGGTTGGGACCTGGTGGCTGTCGGCGACCGCACGGCCTCGGCCGAAGCGCTCCGCGAGGCGGTGACCGCGGCGAAGGGCGGGTCCGCTCCCATCGTACTGGTGGTCAAGCGGGGCGACGAGTTCCGTACGCTCAGCTTCGACTACCACGGCGGCCTGCGTTACCCGCGTCTCGAGCGGGTCGAGGGAACGCCCGACCGGCTAGGCGACATCTTCACGCCGCGGCGGCGGTAGGAGCGCCTACCAGCAGGCCCGCGGTTTCGGGGTTTCCCGCAGGGCGTTGGTCTGAGCGGCGCACTGGGCCGAGGCCTCGTCGGCCGTCAGCTTGTCGAGGTTCCAGCGCAGATCGCGCAGTTCCGTGCGCAGCGCCTCTTCGCTGGCCGGATTGCCCTGCTTCAGCTCGCAGGCGTGCATGTCGTATTTGAGCGTGGCCAGTTCGCGGCAGGAGTTCGAGAGATTGCCCATGATCAGCCGGGCCTTGGCCGCGGTCATCGGCAGGTCCGGCGACGGCGGCGCCGGCGGTCCGGGCGGCGGCGGCAGATCCCGGCCGGTGGCGATCTGATCGCAAGCGGCCAGGCTCAGGCTCGCCACAAGCGTAGCGGCGACGATGTTCAGCTTCATGGCAGCCCTCCCGCTGTCGACGCAGGGGGCCACAACCGGCGGCGGCTGTCCATGCCCCACGCACGGAAAACGGGCCGGAGATCGCTCCCCGGCCCGTTCCAGAACTGTCCCGAAAGACGGTCCGTTCTTACTTGATCTGCACCTTGGCGCCGGCTTCCGTCAGCTTCTTGGCGACTTCGTCGGCGTTCTGCTTGGAGACGTTCTCGACGACGTTCTGCGGAGCGCCTTCGACCAGGTCCTTGGCTTCCTTCAGACCGAGGTCCGAACGGACGCCGCGGACTTCCTTGATGACGTTGATCTTCTTGTCGCCGCCGTCCAGCAGGACGACGGTGAACTCGGTCTGCTCTTCAGCAGCTTCGGCCGGGGCGGCGCCGCCGCCGGCGGGCATGGCCATGGCGACCGGAGCAGCGGCGCTGACGCCCCACTTTTCTTCCAGCAGCTTGGACAGTTCGGCGGCTTCCAGAACGGTCAGTTTCGAAAGGTCTTCAACGATTTTGGCGAGATCGGCCATGGGATGTTTCCTTCGGAGGATTGGGTTTCAGTAGAGAGTTTGCAGAGATGAAAGAGGCGGGTCCGCTTACGCGGCGTCCTTCGTGGCGTAGGCGTTGAACACCCGGGCCAGTTGGGCCGCCGGGGCTTGCACGACGCCGGCGATCTTGGTCGCGGGAGCGTTGAGCAGGCCGAGCAGCGAGGCGCGGATCTGATCCAGCGACGGCAGTTTGGAGAGAACCTCCACGCCCTTCGCGTCCAGAACCTTCTCACCCATGAAGCCGCCCAGGACGACGAACTTGTCGTTGGCCTTGGCGTATTCAGCGGTGATCTTGGCGGCCGTCACCGCGTCGTCGGCATAGGCGATGCCCACGGGACCCTTGAACAGGCCGTGGTATTCGCTGCCTTCGTCGGCTTCGAGCGCCTTGAGCGCCAGGCGGTTCTTGACCACCTTGAACGTGCCGCCTTCTTTACGAAGACGTCCACGCAGGTCTTCCATGTCCGCAACGGTCAGACCCAGGTTGTGGGTCACGACCACGGCGCCCGCGTCGGCGAAAACGCCCTTCAGCGTTTCGATCGACTCGGCTTTTTGTGCGCGGTCCATTGCGGTCTCCAGTCTGGTATTCGCCGTCGGGCTTATTCCCGACGACGGATTGGCCAAAGCGCCGCGCATCGCTGCGAGACGTTGAGGCCGGTCGTATTGTCCGAAGGAAGCTCAAACCCCGTGCCCCCGGAAACCGGGTGACGGTGATCGTCTGCATCCCCATCTCCCCACGGCGCCAGAGGGCTCTCTGGCATTTACGGCATGGGTGGCCCCCACGCCCCGAAGTTCTCGGACAGGACCGCCGCGGCCGAAGCTGCGACGGAGAAGGCGCGCTCTATACACGGAACCGGCGGGAACTCAAGCGGGCGCACGCCCCTGCACGGCGCCTGCACCAGAAATCCTCGAGACGCGCAGGGCCAATGTGGTGCAGGTTGCCCGGCATACGGAGGGGAACCGAATGACCGACGCCATAGAAGCCACCGGACGGGACAGCCTGGGCGGCGACGGCGCGCCCTGGCTGGGTCCGGTGCGGCTGGCGATTGGGCTGCTACAGGGCCTCGGCCTGCTGTGGCTGCACCGCGCTTCGGACGGCGTCGTGGCCTGGCCCGCGACCCAGCCGCTGCTGTTCGGCCCCCTGTTGCTGGTCCTCGGCTTCCTGCCGGTCATGCTGCTGGCCGGCGTCGGCCGGCTGCGAGTGACAACGCTGGGCGGCTGGGCCGTTGTCGCCGGGGGCGTCCTCGCCCTGCTGGGCCTGCACGACATCGCGCGCCAGAGCGCCGACACCCTGCAACATCCGCCCTTCCTGTCGGGGCCTGTAATCCTGTTCTCGGCCGCCGCCCTGTTCATCGCCCATCATCTGATCGCGCCCGCCGACATGGAGCGGCGGCGCATCGCCAGCTTCCCGGCCTATTTCGATACCGCCACCAAGTCGCTGGTGCAGTTGGCCCTGTCGATCGGCTTCACCGGGGCGTTCTGGGCCCTGCTGCATCTCGGGGCCGCGCTGTTCCGGATCATCGGCCTGGACTTCCTCGAGGACCTGCTCCGCAAGGACTGGTTCTACATCCCCGTCACCTTCGTGGTGTTCGCGATCGCGGTGCATCTTACCGACGTGCGCGACGGTCTGATCCGGGGAGTCCGCACGGTCGCGCTGATGCTGCTGTCGTGGCTGCTGCTGGTGATGACGGTGATCGTCGCCGGCTTCGTGATCGCCCTGCCCTTCACCGGGCTCCAGGGCCTGTGGGAGACCGGCAGCGCCACCTCGCTGGTGCTGTCCGCCACCGCCGCCCTCATCGTGCTGATCAACGCCGCCTATCAGGACGGCCGTCCGGACAACCGGCCGCCGGTGGTGCTGCGCGTCGCCGTAAGGGTCGCCGCGGTGCTGATCACGCCACTGATCGTCGTCGCTTTCTGGGGGCTGGCGCTGCGCATCGGCCAGCACGGGCTGACGCCGGACCGCGTCATCGCCGCCGCCTGCGCCGTCGTCGGGGCCGCCTTTGCGATCGGCTACGGCTGGGCCGCACTGAGCCCGTTCTGGGGCAAGGGCGACTGGATGCGGCCGCTGGAGCGCACGACGATCGGGGCCGCCGCCCTCGCGCTGGTCCTGATCCTCGCCCTGTCCAGCCCGCTGCTCGATCCGGCCCGGCTGTCGGTCGCCGACCAGACGGCGCGGCTGGAGCGCGGCGCGGTGACGCCGGACAGGTTCGACTATCGGTTTCTGCGGTTCGAAAGCGGCAAGGCGGGTCAGGCGGCGCTCGCGCAATTGGCCCGATCAGCGAATCCCGAGACCGCGCGGCTGGCGAAAGCCATGCAAGCCGAACGGGACCGGCACGACGTGCGGGTCGCGGGGGAGCGGCCTGCGCCGGTGATCGAGCCATGGCCGGCCAGCGCGGCGCTCCCCGCCGACTTCCTTGCGCTGGCGAACCGGACCGGCCCCACCCTTTCCTGCCGCGCCGCCGGCGACTGCGTGGCGACCCGCCGCGACCTGAACGGCGATGGTACGAGCGAAATTCTGTTGGCGCGGAGATCGGGCGCCTCGATCTTTGAACAGACGGAGGGCGGCTGGCGTCTGGCGGCCGACTACGAGTTCCGGGCCTGCCGTCGGGCGCTCGATCCACGAGTGGCGTTGAAGACCGACCGCCTCAAGGTTGGTCCCTCCCCGTGGCCCGCCCTCGCACTCGGCGATGGGGAACTCGCCAGCCCGGACGTCGATGAGGCCTGCCCGCCCGACGCCCCTCCGACAGAAGTCGACAGCGATGAGGAGCACGGCCGGCTCACCCCGCGCTTCTGACCTCCTTAACCCCTCGCTCACCACCCCGCACAACCCGATCTTCACCTTGTGCGGGGTAGAAACGTCCCGGAATGAGCCAGTCCCGCCGCAACGAGGACCGGCCGCAGACGTGATGATGAAGGGTGACCCGCGATGGCCAGGACCGTACTCGTGGTCGACGACGATCCGACCCAGCGCCGCCTGGCGCAGGCGGTGCTGGAACGCGAGGGCTATGCCGTGGTCCACGCCGAATCCGGCGGCGAGGCCATCGACCGCCTGACCAAGGGCGGCGGCGCCGACGTCGTGCTGCTGGACATGGTCATGCCCGGCATGAGCGGCATGGAGGCCCTGGCCGAGATCCGCACCGCCGGCGTCGCCACGCCGGTGATCGTGCTGACCGCCTCGGGCGGGGTCGACGCGGTGGTCAAGGCCATGCAGGCCGGGGCCCAGGACTTCTTCGTCAAGCCGGTCTCGGCCGAACGCCTGCTGGTCGGCGTCCGCAACGCCCTGCAGATGACCCAGCTGACCGCCGAGGTGGGGCGGCTGAAGAAGCACGTCTCGGGCCGCACCTCGTTCGACGATCTGGTCGGCCAGAGCGCCCCGATGCGCATGGTTCGCTCGCTGGGCCTGCGCGCCGCGAAATCGGGCATCCCGGTGCTGATCACCGGCGAAAGCGGCGTCGGCAAGGAAGTCATCGCCCGCGCCCTGCACGGCGCTTCGGACCGCGGCGGCAAGCCGTTCGTGGCGGTCAACTGCGGCGCCCTGCCGGTCAACCTCGTCGAGTCGATCCTGTTCGGCCACGAGAAGGGGAGCTTCACCGGGGCCAGCGACAAGCATCTGGGCAAGTTCGCCGAGGCTAACGGCGGCACCCTGTTCCTCGACGAGATCGGCGAGCTGCCGTTGGACATGCAGGTCAAGCTGCTGCGGGCGCTGCAGGAGGGCGAGATCGATCCGGTCGGGTCCAAGCGGTCGGTTCGCGTCGACGTGCGCATCGTCTCGGCCACCAACCGCGACCTGGCCGAACAGGTTCGCGACGGCCGCTTCCGCGAGGATCTGTTCTACCGTCTCAATGTCTTTCCGATCGAGGCGCCGGCCCTGCGCGACCGGCGCGAGGACATCCCGGTCCTGGTCGACCACTTCATCGCGCGTTTCAACGTCGAGGAAGGCAAGCGCGTCGCCGGCTGTGCGGGCGAGACCCTCGCCCTGCTGACGGCTTTCGACTGGCCGGGCAACGTCCGCCAGCTGGAGAACGCCATCTACCGGGCCATCGTGCTGTCCGACTCACCCTTCCTGCAGCCGCACGACTTCCCGGCCATCTCCGGCCTCGCCGCGCCTTTCCTGCCCATGGAGCACGGTGACGGCGAAGCGGCCGCCGCACCGGTGAGCGACGGCGTCGACCTGCCCCCCCTGCCCGATACGCCGATCCGCATACTCGACGAGCGCGGCCATCTGCGCACGCTGGAGGAGATCGAGCGCGACCTGATCCAGCACGCCATAGAGGTCTACGCCGGCCATATGTCGGAGATCGCCCGCCGTCTCGGCATCGGCCGCTCGACCCTGTACCGCAAGGTCCGCGAGCAGGGTCTCGAGGGCGCGCTCAAGGACGCCGGCTGAGCCTTCCCGGCAACGCCTCCGGAAAGCCCGCAACCTGAACGAAACTTCACTCAGCGCCAACGGCGCGGACGTGCGACACGAACGCGTCCGCAACTCCCGGTTTCGTTGTTGAAACACGACGGAAATACCGGCGCGGCACGTTCAACGCCGTTGTCCCTCCCTCCCGGAACGCCGCCGTATGCTGCTCGTGACCACCGCCCTGTCCGGCCTGATGGCCGGCGCGATCCAGACCGCGCCGACGCCGGCCGCCCCGCCGTCTCCGCAGCAACCGCCGGCCCGGCAGACGCCGGAGCCGGAAGCGGCGCCACAGGAGGAGGATCCCGTTCCGAGGGCGACGGCGGAGGACGCCCGGGGCGCCACCGATCTCGGCACGGTGAACGTCACCGGCCAGAGGCCGCGCGGCAGCGTCGACAGCGACATCCCGCCGGACCTGACCCTCAGCGCCGAGGAGATCCAGGCCTACGGCGCCTCCAGCATCGCCGAACTGCTGACCTATCTGGAGCCGGTCACCCGCAGTTCGCGCGGGTCCGGCGGCCAGCCGGTGACGCTGGTCAACGGGCGGCGCATCTCGGGCTTCCGGGAGATCCAGAGCCTCCCGCCCGAGGCCATCGAACGGGTCGACATTCTCCCCGAGGAGGTCGCGCTCGAATACGGCTACCGCGCCGACCAGCGGGTGGTGAACTTCGTTCTGAAGGCGAACTTCCGGTCCATCACCACCCAGGTTGAAGGCCGCACGCCCACCGAGGGCGGCCGGACGGTCACCGGGCTCGACGCCAACGTCCTGCGCATTTCCGGCGGCCAGCGCTGGTCCATGGAACTGGAATACGACCGGGCCACGCCGCTGTTCGAGAGCGAACGCGACCTGGTCCGCGACCCGGGCTCGGCCCCGTTCGACCTGACCGGCAACATCTCCGGGATTCCTTTCGGGGCCGAGATCGATCCGGCGCTGTCCGGTCAGGTCGGCGAGACCGCCACCGTGGCCCCGGTTCCGACCACCGGTTTCACGCTGAGCGATTTCGCCGCCGCCTATGGCGATCCGCGCACCGGCGATCTGGGAGCCTACCGCACCCTGATGTCCGCAACCGAAAGTGCGTCGGTCGGCGGCTCGATCAAGCACGATCTCAACGGCACGACCCAGATCACCCTGAGGGGGAGCCTGCAGGATGACAGCAACCGCAGCTTCAACGGCCTGCCGGGCGTTGTCCTGACGCTGCCGGACGGCAACCCGTTCTCGCCCTTCGCCGACGATGTGCTGGTCTACCGTTATCTGGACGACGCCGCCGCGCTGGGACGCCAGACGGACACGCTCACCGGCGAGGCCGGCGTCCTGCTGGACGGCTACCTCGGAGAGGACTGGCGCTGGTCCTTCAACGGCGCGTTCACGCGCGTCGAAACCGACACGATCACCGGACGCGGCTACAACGCCGCCCCCTTCCAGGCCCGGCTCGACGCCGGCGACGCCGCGGCCGATCCCTTCGGTCTGCTAGCCCCCGCCGACTTCACGCGGACCGCGAATGACACCGCCCGCTCGGTGTCCCAGCGGCTCGACACCGAACTGGTGCTGAACGGCGACCTCTGGGAGCTGCCCGCCGGCGGCGTCTCCACCACGTTCAAGGTCGGCGCCGACAGCCTGTCCCTGGATTCCACCAGCACCCGGGGCGGCGTGACCACGGAGCGGAAGCAGTCGCGCGACCGCATCAGCGGCCTGACCAACGTCACCTTCCCCATCGCCAGCCGGCGCTCCGAGGTCCTGCCCCTGCTCGGCGACCTTTCAGTCGGCATCAACGCCGGCTTCGAGGATCTGTCCGATTTCGGCGGCCTGTCGATCTTCGGCGCCACGCTCAACTGGTCCCCGATCGAAAAGCTGTCCTTCCTCGCCAGCTATACGGAGGAGGAGGGTTCCCCGAGCATCAGTCAGCTCAACAATCCGGTGATCGACACGCCCAACGTTCCGATGTTCGACTTCCGCACCAACGAGACCGTGCAGGTCACGCGGATCGACGGCGGAAATCCCGACCTCGACGCCGAGAACCGCCGCGTCTGGAAGGCGGGCGTGACCCTGCGGCCGCTCACGGACGAGGATCTGACGATCAGCTCGACCTGGACGCGCAACGCGACCGACGACGCGATCAACAGCTTCCCGACCATAACGTCCGAACTGGAAGCCGCCCTGCCCGGCCGCTTCACCCGCGACCCTGCCGGCAATCTGGTCTCGATCGACGCGCGACCGCTGAATTTCGCCCGCGCCGAGCGCGAGGACATCCGCACCGGCTTCAACTTCTCCAAGGCGTTCGGCACGCCCACGGCCCCCGCGCCCGGCGCGCAGCCGAGGCCCGGCATGCCGATGATCATCGGCGGCGGCCCGGGCGGACCCGGAGGCGGCGGGGACCGTCCCCGCGGCGAGGGCCGGGACGGCGGCGGCGGCGGCGGCGGACCGGTCGTCCGCATGGGCGGCGGCGGCGGGCGCGGCGGCGGCAT
>Ga0196981_1000286_pt1 | contig 23817 bp, 18 predicted proteins | sample S3_2013CmetaG_FD_155462 | JGI IMG/M metagenome (GOLD analysis project Ga0196981, IMG submission 155462) | Soil microbial communities from Anza Borrego desert, Southern California, United States - S3_20-13C | ecosystem: Environmental > Terrestrial > Soil > Desert | place: USA: California... | reverse complement strand
GGTGCCGGCGCGGCCTTCGGCGGCTCGGCCGCCTTGGCGGATGCGGGCGCGGCGGCGGCGGGCTTGGCCGCGTCGGCCGGCTTGGCGGCAACCTTGGTGTCGCCCGACTGGCCGATGATGTGGTTCACCGCGGCCTGGACCTGGGCATCGGTCAGGTTCGGATTGCCGCCGCGGGCCGGCATGGCGGCCTTGCCCTTGATGGCTGCGGTGTACAGGGCTTGCGGGCCGCCCTTCATGCGCGGCGCCCATGCGGCGGCGTCGCCGATCCTTGGCGCGCCGGCGATGCCGGCCACGTGGCAGACGGCGCAGTTCTGGTCGAACACGGCCTTGCCGTTGGGGAGATCGGCGGCCTGCGCCGGGACGAAGGCGGCGGCCGACAGCACGACGGCGGCGACCGCGCGGGACAGGAGCTTGGTGTTCATGGCGCGCTCCTTATTTCTTCGCAGCCGGCGCGGCGGACGCGGGGCTGGCGGATGGCGGGACCGCGAGCGAATTGATGGTGCTCTCGTGGACCTGGGTCGGCGTGCCCGGCTTGCCGGAATGGCACAGGTTGCAGTTCTCGATCGACCAGGCGATGTTGCCGTTGTGGCAGGCACCGCAGTACTGGCCGTCGATGATCTTCACCATGTTGATGTCGTTGCCGCCGGCCTTGAACTTGAAGCCGAGGTCGGCGTGGCAGACCTTGCAGCGGAAACGGATGCGGTGGAACCAGTGCGGGAACACCGCCGGCCGCATGCCGGCCGCGTCCGAGTAGTTGTTGATGACGACGTCGCCGTACTCCGCGTGCGCCGGCTTCATCTCGACGAAGCCGGCCACCGCCACGAGAAAGACCAGGAGCAGCCTCCTGATCGCGACGAAACTCCCCTTGAACTGCCGCATACGTACCACCTTTCCCTGCTCTTTATTAGAAATCCCCGAAAGACCGCGCGACGGTGAACATGATCGACTTGTTCGGCTTGCGGCTTTCCTCGATGCGTTCGATGCCGGTCAGCGGATCGATCGAGCGGCGCAGGGTCGCGCTTTGCGCGACCAGCGCCGCCAGGCGCATCTGCAGCCGGCCGACATTCCAGTCCAGGCGGCTTTCCCATCCGGCGGTCTCCTGGTCCTTCGGGCCGCCGACCAGCGGAAGCAAGGCCTGGCTGTTCAATCGAAGATCAGAAGCAAACCTCAGGCCACGTACCCCGAACGCGCGCGTGTGCTGGTAACTGAGGGTGCCGGTGGAGGTGTAGACGGTGTCCTGGTCCTTCGCGTGCAGCACCAGCACGGCGAGCGGAACGCTGCCCGGACCCAGCACCGGACGGTTCTGGCGGATCGCCTGGATCGTCAGGTTGCCGCTCCAGGAACTGACGCCGGACAGCGGCAGGCTCGACAGGGCCTGGAAGTTCACCATCCGGAAGACCTCGCGCGAGCCGGTCACGCCGCGCGAATCCGAGCCCGACAGGCGCAGCTGGACCACGCCCTCCTCCAGCCCGGCGTCCCAGCCGAGCGACATGCCGTGGGTGACCTGGGTCGAGGTCGACGCTGCCGCCGATTTCCCGATTTCGGAAACGGCAACACGCCGGTTGTTCTTGATCGTGGCAATCGCCTGGCTCGCCTCCAGGCTGAGGCTGGAGCCGCCGGGAACGGTGAAGCTGCGCGCCAGCGAATGCGACAGGAGCGCCGTGATCTGGCGTGTGGTGGCTTCGGCGTCGCCCGCGTGACGCGATACCGAGGCGGAGGCCGACCAGTTGTAGCGGAAGCCGCCCAGCGCGATCGATTCGGGCTGGAAGCTGATGCCCGCCGACTGGGTATGGGTGGTCACGCCGGCGCGTCCGGTGCTGTCGAGATGATTGAGGTTGGCGTTGGCGTTGATGCGCGCCGCCTTCGACAGATCGTAGTTGACGCCGCCGTTGACGTTCACGTTGCGCATGCGCGCGCCGTGCTGCACCGCGTTGCCGGTCAGCGGGTCGAAGATCGTGCGGTTGGCGACGTTCAGGGCCAGCACGCGCACGCCGGCGGTGACGATCAGCGGCTGTTCCTCGGGCCGCCAGAACGCCATGCTGGTGGCCTGCACCATGCGCGTGTCGCTGGTGCCCGAGACGAGCTTGTAGCCGGAGCGGCCGAGGTTGACCATCGACTCGATCGACAGGGCGTCGCTGGCGGCATAGCTGTCCTGGAAGGTGAAGTTATGCAGCAGGGTCGAGTCGCCCGTCGCCATGTGGACATTGCGGGTGACAGTGCCGCTGGCGGACAGCCGGTGCGCGTCGAGCGTGTGGGACAGCGTCAGCTGCAGCGTGTCCTGGCGGTCGCGGCCGCTGGTCTCGCTGGTCTGCGTGTTGCGGTCGAAGCTGAGCATCGCGTCGCCGTTGTCGCGCACGTGGCGTTGCGTGAAACCGAGCCGCTGGCTGGCGAAGTCCGACAGGACGATGCGGTCGCTGTTGAGTCGGCTGTCGTTGCGCTCGACATGCGCCTCGAACGGAAAGCGCGACAGCGGGAGGATCGACAGCCGGGCGGTGCCGGTGAGGATGACGGTGCTGCTCTTCATCGTCGTGTCGTAATCGCCCAGCCGGCGCTGGTTGCCGTCACGGGTGGCGGACACGCCGAGGTTGACCGCCCATTGCGAGAACCACGGCTGCCAGATGTAGGACAGCGTGCGCGCGTTGATGGTGGCGGTCACGCCGCGCTGGCCGTTGCTCTGCTCTCGGCCGGTGTCCTTGCGCAGCTCGTAGGACAGGGTGCCGCCCAGGTGCACCGGCGGAAAGGTCCAGCCCTCGGACTGCATGCCGCCCTGCGCGGCCGCCGGCTGGGCGCCCGGCGCCGGCGCGGCTGCTGCCGGCATGCCGGCAGCGGAATCGCCCGCGGCGGCCGGCGAATTGCCGGTGGCCGCGGGCGGGACGGCCGCGAGCCCCTGCCGCCCGGCGATCGCGAGCGACAGGAAAGCGCACAGCCAGGTCGAGGCCAGCGTTCGCCGAGTGGGCTTGCTGCTCACGATGCGTCTGCCCGAAGGGTCGTCTCAGCCGGACCGCCCTTCTCCCGCTATTTCTTCTGCGCCGGCTGGCCCGGCAGCATCGCGTGGGAACCGGTCGCGCTGGCGTCGGGCTTCTCGGCCAGCGGCAGGAATTGCGACTGATCGATCTGCGGCGGCGTCTTCTTCTTCAGGCCGGCGACCATGTCCTTCCAGGTCCGGTCGCTGCGGTCGCGCTGCAGCAGGTCGGCTGCGCGTCCCTTCACCCGCTCGAACGGATTGAGCTTCGCTTCCTTGCGGTCGATCACGCGCAGCACCGCGATGCCTTCGAGGACCTGGGTCGGTTCCGACAGCTCGCCCACCTTCATCCTGGCCAGCACGTCCTCGAGGCCTTCCGGCAGCATGCCCTTGTGCAGGTAGCCGAGATCGCCGCCATTCTTCGCAGAGTCGTCCTGCGATTTCTCCTTCGCCAGCGTGGCGAAGTCGGCGCCGCCCTTGAGCGCCTTGAGGATCTCGGTGGCGTCGTCGAACGCTTTCACCCAGGCGGCCGACGCCGAGGTCGGCGGCACCTTGAGCAGGATGACGCCGACGCGGATCTGCTCGGGCTCGGTGAACTTGGCGGCATTGGCCTCGTAGTACGCACGCACGTCCTTCTCTTCCGGCCGCGCCACGCCGCGCACCGTCTTCTCGAGCTGCTGCAACAGGCTGTCCTGCTCGAGCTTCATGGTCAGCGACGGAATCATCTTGTCGCGGTTCTTGACCCATTGCTCGCTGCTCGCGTAGCGCTCGTCGTAGGCCTTGATGGTCTTCTGGATCTCGGCGCTGTCGGCTTTCAGGCCGCGCTCGTTCGCCTCGCGAAGCAGCAGCACGCGCTCGACCACCTGGTCGGCGACCTCGCGCTGCAGCTGGGCGATCTCCTTCTCGGGCGGCTTGCCATGGTAGTACTTGGCGCGCATCGCGGCGAGCATGGCGGCGTTGTATTCGTCCCAGCCGATCACGCTGTCCCCGACGCGGGCGAACGCCCCGGACGGCTTGGCCTGCGCGGCAGCAGCCGGTGCGGCGGCCGCCGGCGCGGCATCCTTTTTCGCCGCGGCCGGCGAAGCCTTCCTTTCCGCAGCCGGCTTCTTCGGCGCGGACGCCGCGGCGGGGGTGGCTGCGGCCTGGCCCGCAGCAAGCATTGCGAGCGCGATCGCGGTCGCCTGCGTCAGTCGTGTGGTCTTCATCGTTGTTCTCCGGCTCCCTCGATTGGATGTGTGCATCCGGTGCGTGCTACGGTTCGTGCCGGTCACGCCCTCCCAAAAAATCGGAGGGCGGACAAGTCGCCCTGTCCGCCCTCGTCTCGCCGCCGCGTCGCAGCGGTCAGTGGATCACTTGATGTGGCACGACAGACAGACGGCGCTGCCGGTGTTCGCGATCCGCAGGAAGGTTGCGTTGGTGGAGTGCGGATCGTGGCAGCTGGCGCACTCGACGAACGGCTGCGCGCCTGTCAAGGTAGTAGCACTAACTGTGCCATCGATGTTCAGCGCGCTAGCGGCGGTTCGCGTGTAGAGGAGCATATCGGTCTTCTCGCGTACGCCGGCCGAACCGGTCGCGGTGTCGACCCACCATGCGGACTGGCCGTTCAGCACCGCGGACTTGGCATCCTTGAAGTCGGCATCCTTGAACAGTGCGTTGGTGTAGTCGGCAGGTGCAGCGGGAACGGTGCCGGCCTTCGGGCCGCCGCCGTACTGGATGCCGACCGGGTGGTCGTTACGCAGGTCCTGGCCGATGTTGGTGATGATGCCCGCGGCCAGCTTGCCGGCCGACTGGTTCGCGCCGCTCCATGCGCCGGCGAGCGCGCTGCCCGAGGCGTTGTAGCCGCCGGAACCCGGCTGGTTGATCATCACGTTCATGGCTTGGGTGCCGTCATGGCAGGACAGGCAGGCCAGCGACACGGAACCGACCGGCGCGGTGGCGCCGTCCAGGCTGGACGTGCCCAGGCTGTTGTACGTGGTGTAGGTGGACGGTGCGGCGACCGCACGGTTCCACAGCGGGACGGCGGCGGTGGTATCCGCGCCGTGCGGCGTATGGCAGAACACGCAGATCTCGCCGGTGCCATTGAACTTGTTCACGGCGTTCGGATCGTTGTTGGTGCTGCTGCCGAGGTTGTGCTTGGTGTCGGCGATGCCCGCGGCGGCCGGTTGCATGCCAAGCGCAACGAAGATGACTGCCACTGCTCCCGCGCAGCGCAGCATGACGTTGATGAGCGATGTCTTCTTCATTTCCCTATCTCCCTGACTGGTAGGATGCGGACCTGGGTCCGCTGATGTGTTGCACGCTTTACATTCAGCAAGAAGCTTGCCATCCGAAAAATTGACTGCGGTCAAGTGGACGACGCCGTCTGGCGGGATTTCCGGTTGCCCTTTATCGGAAACCGGAAAGCCCGATTACCGTTTTCCGGAAACATGGTCCCGCCAATGCGCAGGCGCCGGATCGTCGGGAGAACAACGCGGCGACTTCCCGCCTGCCGCCATGCGGCGGATCACTTCCTGGCCGGCGCGGCGCTTTCCTTCGCCACGGCAAAGCCTTCCTTCTCTCCCAGCCGCGCGGGACGATACACATCCACCTTGCGGAAGAACTGGTCCACCACGTAGACGCGGCCGTCGCCGTCGATCGCGATGCCGGACGGGAGCATGTACTTCGCCATGCCGTCGCGCTCCGACCGGCTGCCGACCGACAGCAGCAGCTGTCCCGAGGTATTGAATATCTGGAAATTGCCGAAGGCGCTGTCGACGATGTACACATTGCCGTCCGGGTCGATCGCCGCTTCCTTGGGGCGCGAGAACTGGCCGCTCTGGCGGCCGATGCCGCCGAACACGCGCACGAAGCTGCCGTCCGGCTTGAACACCTGGACGCGGAAATTGCCGCCGTCGACCACGTAGATCAGGCCGTCGGTGCCGACCGTCACGTCGCGCGGCAGGTTCAGCTCGCCGTTGCCGCTGCCGCGGCGGCCGAAATCGAGCACATGCTTGCCGCTGTCGCCCTCGAACACGCGCACCCGGTGGTCGTCGGACGTCACGCCGCCGGTGTCGACCACGTAGACGCGCTTGCCGTCGGCATCGACGGCGATCCCCGAAGGCCGGTTGAACCACTTGCTGCCACCGATGCCGCGCAGGTAGTTGCCATCCTTGTCATACACCTGGACCAGCTTGGCGGTGCTGTCGACGACATAGATGTTGCCGCGTGCATCGACATCCAGGCCGATCGGCATGGACAGCTTGCCGGGATCGTCTTCCCCGATCTTGAAAAAGCGCTGTCCCGGAATATCGAAAACGGCAATCGCGTGCAGGGCCGTGTCGGTGACATACACCCGGCCGTGGTAGACCGCCACGCCGTAGGGTTTGCCCAGCCCTTCTCCGGCGCGCGATTCGCCGGTCAGCATGCGGCGCAGGTCGGCGTTCTTGTCCTCGCGGACGACGTCGGCACTGGTATAGAGCGCGCGTTCGAAATAGAAGCGCGGCTCGTCCGGCGGCGACGGGAAGACGGGAATCGCCTGCGCCTTGGGTGCTTCGGTCGGCGTGGCGCACGCGCCCAGCAGGGCGATTGCGGCCAGGACCGCGAAGCCGCGCAACAGGCCGGTCTCATGCCGGCGGGTCGGAATGTCTTGCTGCATGGTGCGTTCCTCGCTGAGGGCGAAAATGGACGATGCGGTTCCCGTTAGCAAGCGGCGTGCCTGTGTTGCATCCAGGCCATCTTGTCGGCGGGCACTTTTCTTGCTCAGCGGTTCCTCCATTCAGAACAGGCATTCCAGGGGACCCATCCATGAAGCGGCAAACCATACGACCGACCATGATCCTGCTGGCGCTGGGGCTCGGCGCGGCAGCCTGGCTGCCGGCGCAGGCGGCCCCGCAGGCCAGCCAGGGCGCCATCAAGCCGGCCAAGATCTATCACGACTATTGTTCGGTCTGCCATGGTGACCGCGGCGACGGCAGGAGCCGTGCCCAGAACAGCCTGATTCCGCCGCCGCGCGACTTCACCACGCCGGAGGCAGCCACCCTGCTCAACCGCCAGCGCATGATCGACGCCGTCGCCAACGGCCGCAGCGGCACCGCCATGGTCGGCTGGAAGTCGCAGCTGACCCCGAAGGAAATCGAAGCGGTGGTCGATTACGTGCGCGACACCTTCATGCCGGCCCATGCCAGCGCCGACAGCAACCGCGGCCGCCAGGTCTACAGCCGCAACTGCGCGGTCTGCCACGGCGAACAGGGCGACGGCAGGAGCCGCGCCCAGAACAGCCTGCACCCGCCGCCGCGCGATTTCACCTCGGCCGCCGCGCGCAGCACGCTGTCGCGCGAGCGCATGATCGCCTCGGTCACCTACGGCCGCCCCGATACCGCGATGGCCGGTTTCAAGTCCCAGCTGTCGACCCGGGACATCCATGCCGTGGTCGACTACATCCGCAATGGCTTCATGCGCGACGACGGCCGCGACGACATCTCCGGCGTGCGCAACGCCGCGCGCCACCCGTCGGCCATGGCCGCCGATGCCGCCCGCCAGGCCGCGCAGGCCGCCGCGCCCGCTCCCGCCGCCGGGGCAAAGGCCGCGGTGCTGGCCGACATGAAGGCGCCGATGCCCGACCGCCTCAAGGGCGATGCGGTCAAGGGCGCCGCCTTCTACATGAGCAATTGCGCCACCTGCCACGGCACCACCGGCGACGGCCGCGGTCCGCGCGCCTATTTCATCAATCCGAAGCCGCGCAATTTCCTGCACACGGCATCGCGCGAACAGTTCAACCGTCCGGCGATCTATCATGCCGTCGCCAACGGCAAACTCGGCACCGAAATGCCGGCCTGGAACAAGGTGCTGGAACCCCAGGAAATCGCCGATGTCTCGGAATTCGTGTTTCAGCGCTTCATCCAGCCAGGCGCCGGCACGGCACAAGCAAAGGCCTCCCGATAATGCGTCTGGTCGCGACATTCTTCCTGATCCTTGCCCTGGCATCCTGCTCGCAGCAGGATGCTCCGCCGGCCAGGGACGCGGCATCCCCCCGGGCCGCGGCCGCGGTACCGGCCGCGACCGTCGAGCTCGGCCGCAAGATCTACAACTTCCGCTGCTACTTCTGCCACGGTTATTCCGGCGATGCGAAAACGCTGGCCGCGACCTATCTCGACCCGAAGCCGCGCGACTTCACGACGACCACGCCCGAGCAGCTGCCGCGCGAGGCGATGCTCAAGGCGATCCGGGACGGCCACGAAGGCACGGCGATGAAGGGCTTCGCCGACATCCTCACTCCCGAGGAGATCGCCGCGGTCGCCGATTTCGTGCGGCACGAGTTCATGATCAGGCGCCTGCCCAACACGCGCTATCACACGAAGGAGAACGGTTGGCCGGACCACGAGCGCCACGCCGCGGCCTTCCCCTTCGCCACCGGCCGGATCACGCTGGACACGCCGGTCGATGCGCTCACGCCGGAGCAGCGCGCCGGGCGCCGGCTGTTCATGTCCACCTGCGTGTCCTGCCATGACCGCTCCAGGGTGCAGGACGAAGGCGTGCCGTGGGATTCGCGCCCGCTGTCCTTCCCGCGCAACGGCTTCGTGCCGGGCGACACCGGTCCGATCGATGGCGTCGCCAGCGCCACGCCCTATCACATCCACGACAAGCCGCCGGCCATCAAGGGCCTGACCGCCCAGGAGAAGCGCGGCGAGACGCTGTTCCAGCAGAACTGCGCGTTCTGCCACGGCGGCGACGGCACCGGCAAGAACTGGATCGGCGCCTTCCTCGAACCGCATCCGCGCGACCTGACCAATCCGGATTTCATGCGCCACATCACTCGCGCGCGGCTGGCCGAAGCCATCCGCGAGGGCCTGCCGGGCACCTCGATGCCGGCCTGGAAATCGGTCATGACCGATGCGGATATCGAGGCGATCGTTTCCTACATCTCGCGCGCCTTCCATCCGGTCGGCCGCGACGACCGCGCGGCAAGCCAGGCGAGCGCCGCCCCGCCATCGGGCGCGTCCGCGCAGGGTCCGGCGAGCGCCGCCGCGCCGCCTGCCGGCACCCGCTGATGCCTTGACCGCAGTCAAGCGGCGTCCTGCCGATTCCTGCGCATGACAATCCGGCGCGTTCCCGTTGTCAATAGTGGGAACGTGCCGGCACTCCGGTGTCCGGGGCCGGCCTGTCATGAGGCATGGTGCGTTGTGCCGACCTCAATTTCCTGTTGATAACTCTTGGCACATTCCTTGCAAAAGCGAAACGCGGGGTCCTTCCCCATTTCGCTGCTAATCCTCATTTCTCTCTAGGAGTTGTCATGAAAGTCAACACGATCGGCGCCTTCGTCGCGGCAGGCATGCTGCTGGCCAGCACCCAGGCCTTCGCCGGCGGCAAGGAAGTCTATGAAGCCACCTGCGCCGCGTGCCACGCCTCCGGCGCCGCCGGCGCACCGAAGCTCGGCGACAAGGCCGTCTGGGCGCCGCGCATCAAGGATGTCGCCGCACTGAAGGCTGCCGCCATCAAGGGCAAGGGCGTGATGCCGCCGAAGGGTGGCAATGCCTCGCTGTCCGACGCCGACGTCAACGCCGCCGTCGATTACATGATCGCCCAGTCCAAGTAATCCGCGGGTTGCCGGTCATGCATGGCGGCGCGTCCGCACGGATCGCCGCCGCCCCTGCGGGCAGCGCCGCACGGCCTGCCCGCAGGCTTCCTCTGCAAAGGAAAGCGCCATGCGCAAGTACATCATTCCCAACCTGCTGCTGATCATGTTCCTGGTCGGCGCCGCGTCAGGCTTCTTCGTCAGCAATGTCGGCTGGTGGGGGATGCATCGCAATGCAGAGGACCTGGAACGCATCCATGCCGCCGGCGCCGCCAGCCTGCGCCATGTCTACGATTTCGAAAAGCACGCCCTGCGCCTGCAGACCATGTTCCTGGACATCGTGCGCCGCCAGGCGGTCACGAACGCCGACGAGGTCATGCTCAACCGCGCCGACGGCGAACTCAAGCAGCAGCTGGCCCGCCTGATCCGCGACGACACGCCGCGCCGCGACTTCTGGTCCGAGATCGCCAACGCCAACAACCGCCTGTCGATCAGCCGCCAGCAGGTGCTGCAGCTGCTGCTGCAGGATCCGCAGCGCGCCCTGCGCCTGCATGCCACCGAGACCCAGCCGCTGTTCGACGAACTGTCGCTGGATGTCCATGCCGCGCTGCCGATGATCGTCTATCACAGCGAGACCCTGCACGCCGACGCGATGGCCCGCAACACCGAGGCGCGCAACCTGCTGCTGGGGTTGACGCTGCTGGCATCGCTGTTCTTCTGCTTCACCGCCTACCTGACCTATCGCGAGGCGGCCGAGCGCCGCCGCAAGAGCCTGGAGCTCGACAGGAAGCACATGCTGTTCAAGACCCTGTTCGAGGGCGGCAGCGACGGCGTGATCCTGTTCGACAAGGCGGGCTTCATCGACTGCAACCGCGCCGCGCTGCGCATGTTCGGCGCCCACGACGTCGAGGCGTTCCGCGCGCTCGACTTCTCGCGCCTGCAGCCGGAGGTCCAGCCTGGCGGCACGCCCTCGGCCGACGGCCTGCGCGACCGCATCGAGGAAAGCATGTCGCGCGGCGCCCACCGTTTCGAATGGACCTTCCGCAGCCTCGACGGCCGCGAATTCCCGGTCGAGGCGACCATCAACACCGCTCACCTGCGCGACGGCACCACGCTGCAGATGACGGTGCACGACATCTCGCGCCGCCGCGAGAACGAAAAGCAGATGCGCCTGGCCAACCAGGCCTTCGAGAATTCGCTGGAAGGCATGGTCATCACCGATGCTGCCCGCAACATCCTCAACGTCAACCACGCCTTCACCACCATCACCGGCTATACCCGCGAGGAAGTCGTCGGCCGCAATCCGCGCGTGCTCAGCTCCGGCCGCCAGAGCCGCGACTTCTACGACCAGATGTGGAAATCGATCGATGCGACCGGCAAGTGGCAGGGCGAGATCTGGAACATCCGCAAGAACGGCGACATCTATCCGCAGTGGCTCAACATCAGCCGCGTGACCGACGAGCATGGACGCGTGGTCAACTACGTCGGCGTGTTCTCCGACATCTCGGAACGCAAGTCGGCCGAGGAGCGCATCCTGCACCAGGTCTATTACGACCAGCTGACCGACCTGCCCAACCGCGTGCTGTTCAACGACCGGCTGAACCACGTGATGAGCATGGCCCGCCGCCATGCGGACAACAACTTCGCGGTCATGTTCCTCGACCTGGACCGCTTCAAGCTGATCAACGACAGCATGGGCCACGATGCCGGCGACCAGCTGCTGCAGCAGGCCGCCCATCGCCTGCGCGGCAGCGTGCGCGAGTGCGACACCGTGGCCCGCATGGGTGGCGACGAATTCACCGTCATCCTGTGCAACATCCGCAGCGGCAAGGACGCCGCCAACGTGGCGCAGAAGATCCTGGACGCCTTCCATACGCCGTTCCGCCTCAATGGCGAGGATGTATACGTCTCCGTCAGCATCGGCATCAGCCTCTACCCGGACGACGGCAGGACGGTCGAGGTGCTGATCAAGAATGCCGACATGGCGATGTACCGCGCCAAGGGCGCGGGCGGTTCCTGGTACGAGCTGTACGACGAAGGCCTGAGCGACCAGGCCAACGAGCGCCTGGCGATCGAGACCGCGATGCACAAGGCGCTGGCGCGCAACGAATTCGAGCTGCATTACCAGCCGCAGTACGACTGCGCCAGCGGCCGCCTGACCGGTTTCGAAGCCCTGCTGCGCTGGCGCCATCCGGAGCGCGGCCTGCTGTATCCGGGAACGTTCATGCAGATCGCCGAGGAAACCGGCCTGATCGTGCCGATCGGCGAATGGGTGCTCAACGCCGCCTGCAGGCAGGCCCAGCAATGGCGCGAGCTGTTCCCCGGCCACCGCGTGATGGCGGTCAACCTGTCGGCCCGCCAGTTCCAGAACGCCGACATCGTGCGCCAGGTGACGCTGGCGCTCGAGCACAGCGGCCTGCCGCACCACTGCCTGGAGCTGGAGATCACCGAAAGCATGATCATGCAGAACCTCGAATCCAGCGTGGAGGTGATGCAGCAGCTGGCCGACCTCGGCGTGCAGTTCTCGGTGGACGACTTCGGCACCGGCTATTCGTCGCTGGCCTACCTGAAGAAGCTGCCGATCCATGCGCTCAAGATCGACCGTTCCTTCATCCGCGACATCGTCATCGGCCATGACGACGCCGCCATCGTGTCGGCGATCGTGGCCATGTCGACCAAGCTCGGCCTGCGTGTCGTCGCCGAAGGCATCGAGGAACCGGGACAGCTGGAGCACCTGCGCATGCACAAGGGCATCGTCGGCCAGGGCTACCTGCTCGGCAAGCCGGCGCCGGCCGACACGGTCACCCAGACCACGCTGATGGGCCGACCCGACATCGTTGCCGCCTGAACGGCAACAGCACGAACAAGGAGCCACGACGTCCGATGCCTACCCTGCACGCTCGACCTCATTCCCTGTCCGCCGCACGCGAACCGGCGGCCGATTACCTCGTGTTCCGCCTGGACGAACGCGAATACTGCCTGCCGCTGGCGGATGTCGCCGAACTGCGCCATGCCGGCGACGTGCATCCGGGCCATGCCGATGGCGCGCACCAGATCGGCAGTCTGCCGCGCGCGGCCGGCGAACTGCCGGTGTTCGACCTGCGACGCCTGCTGGATCTGCCGACCGCCGACGTGCTGGATCGCTTCGAGGTGATCGTGGTGCGCGGCGAGTTCGCCATCGCGGTCGACAGCGCCACCGATGTCGTAGCGCTGGGCCAGGGGCACTGGATGCCGATCACCCGGCCGGCCAGGGAGCGCAGCCGCATCCGCGCGCTGGCCCGCGACGGCGGGCGCGTGCTGCGGCTGGTCGATCTGCCCGCGCTGGCCGACCGTGCGGGCAGCCGCGGGCCGGCGCGGCGGGAAGCGCGGAGAATCGCCGCATGAACCGGGGCGCCGCCCTGGTCGGTGCCCTGCGCGGCGCCCGCGCGGTCGCTTCCGTCTGCCGGATGTGCGGGCCTGCGCGCCGCGCGCATCCTTTCGCAGTCCTTGTCGCCGCCGGGAGCCCCGCATGAACCGCCTGGTCACCACGCTGATGGGCAACGTGGCGGACGAGGCGCGCCTGCGTTCGCGCCTGCGCGCCGTGACGGCGCTCTCGTTCCTCATGGCGCTGCTGCTGCTGGGCGGCCTGGCCACGCTGTTCATCCGGCTCGAGATGGTCCACAAGCAGCGCGATGCCGAGATCATCGCCGCCAACCAGGTTGCCGCCATCGAGGAAAGGCTGTCGCGCTCGCTCTCGGCCACCTATGCGCTGGCGGCGGTGGTGCGCCAGGGCAATGGCACGATCGACCAGTTCCATACGCTGGCGGCCGACATGATCCGCCTGTACGGCGGCATCAGCAGCCTGCAGCTGGCGCCCGACGGCATCATCCGCGAGGTCGAACCGCTCGCCGGCAACGAGCGTGCGCTCGGACACAACCTCCTGCGCGATCCGCAGCGCAACCACGAAGCGATCCTGGCGATGGAAAGCCGCCGCCTGACGCTGGCCGGACCGTTCGAAGTGCTCCAGGGCGGCATCGCCGTGATCGGGCGGCTGCCGGTGTTCCTGCCCCAGCCGGACGGCCAGGAACGTTTCTGGGGTTTCACCACCGCGCTGATCCGCATTCCCGAGCTGCTGCAGGCGAGCGGCCTGCGCCAGCTGGCGGATTCCGGCTATCACTACGAGCTGGCCATGGTGCCGCCCGGCGGCGAGCGCCATGTGTTCGCCCGTTCCTCCGACACGCCGCTGGCATCGCCGATTTCCCGCCGCATCGAAGTGCCCAACGGCGAATGGCGCCTGAGCATCGCACCCGCGGAAGGCTGGCTCAAGGCCTACTTCCCGCTGTCGGCCATGGTCGGCACGATCCTGTCGGCGCTGCTGGTGGCCGGCATCACCCACACCACCTTCAAGCAGCCGATGCTGCTGCAGCGCCTGGTCAACCAGCGCACCCGCGCGCTGGAGGAAGCCAACGCCTTCCTCAACGCCGAGATCATCGGCCGCGAGCGGGCGCAGCAGGCGCTGATGCATGCCAACCGCCTGTACAACGTGCTGTCGCGCACCAATGTCGCCATCGTCCGGATCACCGACCGCCAGCACCTGCTCGACGAGATCTGCCGCATCGCCGTCGAGGAAGGCAAGTTCCCGCTGGCGCGCATCGCCCTGGCCGACACGGCCGCGGGTACCTGGCGCTGGGCCGCGTGCTGCGGCAGCCAGTCCGGGCTGCCGTCGTGCGACGAGGTGCTGCCTTCCTGCCTGCTGGCCCACCGCGATGCCGCGGTCGATCACGGCATCCACGTCTGCAGCAGCGAACCGGTGGACGGGCATGTCTGGCATCCGATCTGCGTGCAGGCGATCGCTTCCGGCTTCCGTTCGCACGTGGTCCTGCAGCTGCGCCAGGACGGCCAGGTGGCCGGGGCATTCAGCCTGTATGCGCACGAGCCGAAATTCTTCGACGAGGCCCAGCTCAACCTGCTGCGCGAGATGACAGAGGATGTGTCCTTCGCGCTGTCGAACATCGCCCGCGAGGCCAGGCGCCGGGCCGCCGAGGAAAAGCTGCGCAAGCTGTCGCATGCCGTCGAGCAGAGCGCCAATGCGGTCGTCATCACCGACCGCGACGGCGTCATCGAGTACGTCAATCCGTGGTTCACACGCATCACCGGCTACCGCGACGACGAGGTGGTCGGCAAGACGCCGCGCATCCTCAAGTCCGGCGAGACCCATCCCGAGACCTACAAGCGCCTGTGGGATACCATCCTGTCCGGGCGCGAATGGACCGGCGAGCTGCACAACACCAAGAAGAACGGCGACCTGTACTGGTGCCTGGAGACCATCTCCCCGCTCAAGGACGAATCCGGCAACATCACCCATTTCGTCGCCGTCACCGAGGACATCAGCGAGCGCAAGCAGGCCGAGCAGACCATCCGCCACCTGGCGTTCCACGATCCGCTGACCGGCCTGCCGAACCGCCGGCTGTTCCGCGACCGGCTGATGCAGGCCGCGGCGATGCGCAACCGCGACGCGAACGCCTTCGCCCTGATGCTGCTCGACCTCGACCGCTTCAAGACGGTCAACGACACGCTCGGCCACGATACGGGCGACGCGCTGCTCAAGGCGGTGTCGTCCCGCCTGCTCGGCAACATCCGCCAGGGCGACACCCTGGCGCGCATGGGCGGCGACGAGTTCGCCCTGCTGGCCATCGGCATCGACCATCCTGAAGACATGGCCCACCTGGCCGGCAAGCTGCTCGAATGCCTCAAGCATCCCTTCCAGCTCGGCAGCCACGAGCTGTACGTCACCTCCAGCATGGGCGTGACGCTGTATCCGTCCGATGCCATCGACGTCGATGCCCTGGTGCGCAATGCCGACATCGCGCTGTACCGGGCCAAGGACGAGGGCCGCAACATGTTCCGCTTCTTCACCGAGGACATGAATGCCGCGATGATGCAGCGCCTGCGCCTCGAATCGAGCATGCGGCGCGCGATCGAGCGCAATGAATTCCTCCTGCATTTCCAGCCGCAGGTGGATCTCGCCACCGGCACGATCCACGGCACCGAGGCGCTGATCCGCTGGAACAGCCCGGAGCTGGGCATGGTGTCGCCGGCGGAATTCATCCCGATCGCCGAGGACACCGGCATGATCGTGCCGATCGGCGCCTGGATCCTGCGCACCGCCTGCCTGCAGGCCAGGGCATGGGAAGAGGCGGGCGTGCCGATGCGCGTGGCGGTCAACCTGTCGGCGCGCCAGTTCCAGCAGGACAACCTCGCCGAGATGATCGCCGACATCCTGCGCGAGACCGCGCTGGCGCCGGCGATGCTGGAGGTGGAGCTGACCGAGAGCATGCTGATGAAGGACACCGCCAGCGCCAAGGCCACGCTGGACAAGCTGCACGCGATGGGCGTGCAGATCTCGATCGACGACTTCGGTACCGGTTATTCGTCGCTGTCGTATCTCAAGCGCCTGCCGATCCAGCTGCTGAAGATCGACCAGTCCTTCGTGCGCGACATCCACACCGATCCGGACGACCGCGCCATCGTCACCGCCGTCATCGCGCTGGCCCATAGTCTCAAGCTTCGGGTGGTGGCCGAGGGCGTGGAGACCGAGGAACAGCTGCGCTTCCTGCGCAGCCACCGCTGCGACATCATGCAGGGCTATCTGTTCAGCCGGCCGCTTCCCGGGGATGCGGTGACCGACCTGCTGCGCTCCGGGCGGTGCCTGCCGGCGCCGGCCGACGGCGCCTGAAGTTCCGCCGACATGCTCCTTCCCCCTCGCCGGGCGCCCTCTTTGTCGCGAGGCGCGATGCGGGTATCATCCGGCCACAACGCCATGCCGCAACAAGCGGCGCGCGCCACCAACGACAAGTACGACAGGGAGCCGCATGTCCAGCATCCGGGTGATCAGCCTCGAGCGCTCCGCCGCCCGGCGGGAAAAATTCGCGCGCATGAACGCGCATCTCGATTTCCGCTTCTTCGATGCCGTCGACGGCGCGGCGCTGGCGGCCGACGATCCGCGCCGCGCCGCCCTGTTCCGTCCCGGCCTGCCCTACAGCCCGGGAGCCTACGGTTGCGCGCTGTCGCACCTGGCCCTGTGGGAGGAAGCGATCGCCGGCGGCAGCCCGGTGACGGTGGCCGAGGACGACGCCATCTTCCGCCTGGATTTCGTCGCGCGGCGCGATGCGGCCCTCGCCGCGCTGCCGCCGGACTGGGACATCGTGATCTGGGGATGGAACCTCGACTATGTGCTGTCGCTGGATTTCATGCCGGGCGTGTCGCCGGCGGTGGTGCGCTTCGACCAGGACCAGATGCGCAACGGCATCGACGTGTTCCGCGCCATGACGCGCGCGCCGCAGCTGCTGCCGCTGGACATGGTATGGGGCATCCCGGCCTACACGATCAGCCCGGCCGGCGCGCGCCGCTTCCGCAAGCGCTGCTTCCCGCTCGAGTGCTTCAGTCACGCGGTACCCGTGACGGGTGCGGTGCTGACCAACACCGGCATCGACAGCGCGATGAACCGCATCTATGCGACCACGCATTCCTACGTGAGTTTCCCGCCGCTGGCGATCACCGAGAACGACCACAGCATTTCGACGATCCAGCAAGTGAAGCAGAAGAGTCTTCTCTCTAAAAAGTTCCGCGCGCTGCGCGAGCGCGTGCGGCGCGCCTTCGGCCGCCGTGCCGCCTGACGCGGCGGACGCGCCCGCGCCGGCGCGGATCGTCCCGCAACCCGCGCCGGCATGCGATCGCACGCGCCCGGCGCGCCGTGCCGAACGAATGCCGCGCCTGCCTGTCTACCCGCCCTCGCGACGCGCTCGGTCCGCGCCACCGCCGTGCGGCGGCGCAACGCCGGTTGATGCGCTGCGGCGAAGCCCGGTATAATCCCGTTCCTTTTTGCCATCCGGCAGAACGCGTTCCAGTCCCGCCGCAACAAATCCCTTGCGAAGCAAGCGTCGTCGTCAGCAGGCCCGCCCCGCCGGCCCGCCGCTGGCGTGCGTTCCGGCGCCGACCGAACCGTTGTGCCCTTCCCCTTGTCCCCGGGGCGCCTGTGCTGCGATGGCGCGCAGGCCCCGCCCAAGGGTCGATCTGGCTGACGTGATGCAATTGCAATGAACAAGACACCAAAGACCTTGACACTCGCGCCCCGCGCTGCCTGGACCAACGCCGACACGGACGACACGAACGCATCGCCGACCCCGATCAGCAACGACATCCTTCCGGCCATGCTGGCATCGCACGGCGCGGACGACATCCGCCACGGCGATGCGCCGGCGGCGGCGCGCGCGCCGGTCACGGTGGTGGTCAAGCGCTCGCGGCTGGCGCGCGATCCGCATGCCGCGCCCGTGGCGCCGGCACCGGACGACGCTGCGGACGTCGTTGCGGCGACCACCGCGCCGGCCGCCGGCGTATCGGCCACGGGCGTACCGGCCGCCGACGTGCCGGCCGCCGACGCACCGACTGCGGGCGTGCCGGTCGCGGCGCAGCAGGAGCCCGCTGCCGTAGCGGAAGCGCCCTCCGCGCCCGTGATGGATGTCGCGGACGCAGCAGCTGCCCGCGCCGGCGACGACGCGCCGTCGGTCGATGGCGAGCCGCTGTGGAGCGCCGCGCCGGCGGCCCCCGCCGTCGTACCCGTGATCAAGCGCAAGCGCACGCGCCTTGCACAGGAGATCCGCGACGGCGACAAGCCGGCCGCTCCCGCCGTGGCCGAAGCCCCGGCTCCCGCCGATGCGCCGGCTGCCCGCGGCAAGGTCCGCGTGCTCGCCCGCGGCGGCGCCGTGACGCAGCCCCCCGCCTCCGCCCGCCCCGCGCCTGCCGTGCCGGCAGCGCCGGCGGCGTCCGTATCGGCGGCGGCCAGGCCGCAACGCGCGCCGGCGCAGCCATCCGCGCGCGCCGCCTCCGAGCCGATCGTGGTGACCCCGGCCGCGCAGCCGGTCCAGGCCGTGCATCCGGCACCGGTCCAGGCCAGCCGCGCCGGCCGCAAGCCGTCCTCCCTGCCGCTGGATTCCGACGAGGTCGCCGAATGGAACGCCGCCGAGAGCGCCGAGCTGCGCGCCGCGCGCCGTACCACGGCGGTGCGCGCCAGCCGCGAAGGCATGGAGCAGTACCGTCAGCAGCTGGCCGCGCTCATCAAGCGCGGCAAGGACCGCGGCTACCTGACCCAGGCCGAGATCCATGACCAGCTGCCCGAGGATGTCACCGATCCCGAGGCGCTGGCGCTGATCCAGCGCACCATCGAGGACATGGGCATCGCCATCCACGAGCAGGCGCCCGACGACGCGCTGCTGCTGCTGGAAGACCGCGTGCCGGCCGTGGCCGGCGACGACGACGAAGTCGAGGCCGTGGCCGCCAATGCCTTCGCCTCGGTCGACGGCGACTGGGGTCGCAGCACCGACCCGGTGCGCATGTACATGCGCGAGATGGCCACCACCGAGCTGCTCACCCGCGAAGCCGAGATCGAGATCGCCAAGCGCATCGAGGCCGGCCAGCAGGAGATGGTCGGCGCGATCTCCGCCAGCCCCGCCGCGATCGCCGAACTGCTGTCCCTGGCCGAGCGCATCCGCGCCGACAAGCTGGCGATCGACGACGTGGTCGACGGCCTGGCCGAGCTGGAAGACGCCTCGGCCGCCGTGGCCCTGGCCGCCGGCGACGACGAGGCGGACGACGAGGACGACGACGACGGCTCCGCCGCCGAGACGGCCGGCATGTCGGCGGAGGATCTGGCGAGGATGAAGGCGCTGGCGCTGGCGAAGTTCGATTTCATCGCGCGGCAGGCCGAGTCCATGCGCGCCGGCGGCGACGCCCGCGCAGCCGCGCAGCGCGCCATCACCGAGACCCTGCTGGGCATCCGCTTCACCGCCAAGATCGTCGACAAGCTGTGCGCCGGCGTACGCGTCCAGATGGACGAGATCCGCGCGCTCGAAAAGAAGATCATGGCCATCGCGGTCGACCAGTGCGGCATGCCGCGCGAGCGCTTCGTGGCGACTTTCGCCGATGCCCAGACCGACCCGGACTGGGCACAGCGCGAGGCCGACTGCGGCTATCCCCACAGCGCCGCGCTGGGCCGCCAGATCCACGCGATCCGCGAGCTGCAGGCGAAGCTGGCCGAGCTGGAGCAGCGCGCCGGCCAGCCGCTGGCGGAACTGCGCCAGGTCAGCCGCCGCATGCTGGCCGGCGAGCGCCGCACGATGGAAGCCAAGCGCGACCTGACGCAAGCGAACCTGCGCCTGGTGATCTCGATCGCCAAGAAATACGTCAACCGCGGCCTGCAGTTCCTCGACCTGATCCAGGAAGGCAACATCGGCCTGTTGCGCGCGGTGGACAAGTACGAATACCGCCGCGGCTTCAAGTTCTCGACCTATGCCACCTGGTGGGTGCGCCAGAACATCACGCGCGCGATCGCCGACCAGGCGCGCACCATCCGCGTGCCGGTGCACATGATCGAGACGATCAACAAGATGAACCGCATCATCCGCCAGACGATGACGGCCACCGGCGCCGAGCCGGACGCCGCGACGCTGGCGGCCAAGATGGGCCTGACCGAGGACAAGGTCAACGAGATCCTCAAGATCGCCAAGGAGCCGACCTCGCTGGATGCGCCGGCCGGCGACGACGGCGACGCGCTGCTGGGCGATTTCATCAGCGACGACGGCACCATGTCGCCGGAGGCGGCCGCGATGCGCGCCAGCCTGCAGCGCGCCATCGCCGAGGTGCTGGAAGGCCTGCCGCCGAAGGAGCAGAAGGTGCTGCGCATGCGCTTCGGCCTCGACGCGGTGAACGAGCACACGCTGGAGGAAGTCGGCAAGCAGCTCGAAGTCACGCGCGAGCGCGTGCGCCAGATCGAGATGAAGGCGATGGCCAAGCTGCGCCAGGCATCGCGGGCGGACAAGCTGCGGCCGTTCCTGGACGACCGCGGCTGACTTGCGCCTTGGCAGCGCTCCGTCCAGGCTCGCTTCCCCTTCCAGGGGGAGGGTTGGGGAGGGGGTAGTGCGCCCGAGCGCCTTCCCGATGACGATCGCACGCGCCCCGATGCTTCCCGCAACCTAACGATCCCCACCAGTTTCCGCACGCGCCGGCGCAATCAAGGGCGGTCCGGTGCGCGCCAGCGCATCCTCGCAATAGGCTCGTCGTCCCTCCCCATCGAGGGGCGCCACGATCTCCGCGAGCCGCATGCGTAGCGATGCCGTGATCGTTGCCATCCGCAGCGACGGCATCGGCGGCGTACCGGCGGGTGCCTGGCTTCCCGGCACCGCCATCTCGGCGAGGGCACGCATCGACGGGCTGGAGATCCTGTCGCGCCGGGACGTCTTGTCCAGCATCACCTTGTTTAGCACGGCGGCACGGGCGATCTCCTGCAGCCATCTGCCTTGACGCAGTTCCGCGAACCGCTCCCTGAATGCCGGATCGACGCCCGCGCAGAACTCCTCCAGCAGTTCGGCCGAGTCGTAATGCATCTGCAGCATCGCATCGGCCATCAATGCCATCTTCTGCTCGCGCGACATTCCCCCGGCCTGCGCGAGGCTGGCGGCCAGCATGAGCGCCGCCGCCACGGTCTCCCGGATCACTTCGCCGTGGGAGCCGCCGCCGGCGGCGCCGTCGCGATCACGATCTGCAGCGCCTGCTGCGGCGTGAAGCCCTTCTTCACCAGTGCGTCGTAGAGGTTCTTCTTGAAGGCCGCCATCTTCTCCGCCGTTTCCGGCTTTGCCGCGGCATTCGCCTGCGCATCGATGATGGCCTCGGTCATCGGCCCCATCACGCCGACCATGGCGCCCATGGTGGCCTGCATCAGCGCCTTCATCTGCTCGGGGCTGGGCGGTTGCGGAGCCTGTTGCGGTTGCTGGGCGTGCGCCGCCAGGGCGGCAAGGGACAGGGCGAGCGCGGCGGTGAAACGGATGGATTGCATGTGTGTTCTCCTCGGGTGCGACGCGGCGCGCAGCCGTTGCGGCACCGCAGAAGCCGGGAGTGTAGTGGCGCGAGGCATCGGCGTGCAACCGCCGCGCCGTCCGTTGCAGGGATGTGCAGTCGTACGGCGTTCAGCGCTCGTGTCGCACCAGGTAGATGCCGGCGCAGACGATGATCGCCGCGCCGACGATGGTCCAGCGGTCCGGCAGCGTCTGCCAGAGGAACCAGTCGATGCCCAGGCTCCAGGCCAGCGCGGTGTATTCGTAGGGCGCGATGGCCGACGCCTCGCCGTGGCGGAAGGCTTCGGTGACGAAGATCTGGGCCAGGAAACCGGTGACGGCCAGGCCGGCGATGACCGGCCAGTCGGCGCGCACCACCTCGACCCAGCCGGGCGCGGCCATCGCGCCGGCACCGATGGCGACCAGGAAGGTCAGCCAGAACACCAGGCTCTCGGCCGAATCGGTGCGCGCCATGACGCGCACCGTGATCGCCGTGACCGCGTAGCCGAGCGCGGCGGCCAGGCAAGCCAGGCCGCCGAGGCTCATCAGTCCCTCGCCGGTCGGCCGCAGCACCACCAGCACGCCGGCGAAGCCGACCGCGATCGCGATCCAGCGCGCGCCGTCGACGTTTTCCTTCAGCCAGATGACCGACAGCACCGTGATCAGGAGCGGCGCGATGAAGAACAGCGTGTAGGCTTCGGTCAGCGGCAGGGTCTTGAGGGCGAAGGCGAACAACCCCAGCATGGCGATGCCCATCGCGGCGCGGAACAGGTGCATCCACCAGCGCACGCGGAACAGCGTGCCGACCTTGCGCCGCCACACCACCCAGGCCGCCACGAGAGGCAGCGAACTCATGCCGCGCAGGGCCGCCACCTCGATGGCCGGATAGCGCGCGGCCAGCAGCTTCATGCAGGTATCCATCAGCGAGAACAGGCCCACGGCGATGACCATGGCGACGATGCCGCGCAGGGTCTCGGCGCGGCGGGCGGCGTGAAGGTCGTGCTGGTCCTGGGGCGTCATGGTCGGTCAATACGGTATCGCTGCCGCGCACGGGGCGCGGCGGGAGCGGTACTGTATCACCGCCGGCGGTCTCCTGCAGGGAGCGGTGGCGGGCGGCGCGCCGTTCGTGCCGCCCCCTCTCCTTGCGGCCTGCCGATCAATGCTTCGCGGTGTGCGCGCGGATCTGGTCGAGCAGCTCCTGGCCGGAGACGTGGGTGTAGTCCTTGTTGATCTCCAGCGCGACGGCCTGCTCCAGGGACGGGTCGAGCAGCGGGCGCAGCACGCCGAGGAATTGCGGCGACACCACCAGTTCCAGCTTGTCGAAGCGGCCGTCGCGGTGGGCCTGCAGCAGGTAGTCGGCGATGCTGCGGGCGAACTCCTCCTGGGCGCGCTGGGTGGGCGTGGTGGCAGGCTGGTATTGCTTGTTGGGCGTGGCGCCGCCGGTGTTGTGGGAACTCTTGGTGGCGGAGGTCGGGCCGATCTTGTCGGCTTCGGTTTCCTGGGTGGTCAGGCGCACGGCGGTGTTGGACATGTCCTCGACTTCCTCGAGCGGGTCCGACGCATGCGGCTGGGAAAAGAATCTTGCACGGCTGGAATTGGCGGATACGATCCAGGTAGCGTTCACGGTGCAACCTCATTGTCAGATGGATACCGAACTTCGATGCGCGCGGGCGCCGAATCGTTCCATGCCGGCGGCCGGGACGCCCGGCCGCCGCGGCATCGGCTAAGATGTGCGCATCGGCACTCCCCGCCCGCCCCGCACATGCGCAAAGCCACCGCCAAGCTGTTCTTCAACACCGTCGGCATCCTTGCCGTGGCGCTGGGCGTGATCGGCATCTTCCTGCCGCTCGTGCCGACAACGCCGTTCCTGCTGCTGGCGTCGGCCTGCTTCATGCGCGGGTCGGAGCGGCTGCACCGCTGGCTGCTGAACAACAAGATGTTCGGCGAGTACATCCGCAACATCGAGGAGAACCGTGGCATTCCGCTGCGCGGCAAGATCTATGCGCTGGTGCTGATGTGGGTCTCGATGGCGACGTCGATCTACATCGTGAAGTACGTGGCGCTGAAGGTCATGCTGGCGTTCATCGGGATCGGCGTCAGCGTCTGGATCCTGCGGATGAAGACCCTGCGGACGGAACGGAGTGCCAGGTAGGAGGCCTGTCTGGCTTTCTTGGTGGTCCTTGGTGGTCGTTGTACGCGCCTGGCGAGCCAACGGGCGCGGGGGACGGGGGCGGCACTACGCGGCCCGGCATACTCGTGCGTTGTCGGTTTGACCGGTCGCCTGCTGTTCGGTGTACGCGCATGACGAGCCAACGGGCGCGGGGGACGGGGTCGGCACTACGCGGCCCGGCATACCGCCACATGCGTGGCGTGTATCCGGCTCGCCGCTCCGCACCGACCCCGTCCCCCACGCCTTACCCTGACGCGCACATACCGTGACT
>Ga0196981_1000285_pt1 | contig 23842 bp, 17 predicted proteins | sample S3_2013CmetaG_FD_155462 | JGI IMG/M metagenome (GOLD analysis project Ga0196981, IMG submission 155462) | Soil microbial communities from Anza Borrego desert, Southern California, United States - S3_20-13C | ecosystem: Environmental > Terrestrial > Soil > Desert | place: USA: California... | reverse complement strand
TGTCGGTCGCCTTCTGTTTTGTCTCCGCCTCCGTTCTCACTTCGACTCCGACAAAACAGCCGGCCCTACGGCTACGCGGGGGTCGTCGCACTTCGCTCCGCTGCCGCTACGCTTCCTGTGCTCCTTCGATGTGAGAACCCATCCGCCGATACTCTTGATCGGCGACGGGCGCCGAAAATTGTGGACTCGTCTCTATGGCTTTCAAGGCGCGAAAAAAATTATGGCCCGGATTGATAGGCTCCTGAAATCCGGTTCGCAAGCTCCGGATGGGACGAAGCCCGATGCCTTGGCCGACCGATTGCCACGATCATGAGGCGAGCACGCCGTGGAAGAGTCTGCAATCAGATTGATCCCGGTTAAAGCGTGCGCGACGGCTATCATCCTGTTCTTTTTCGAATCGGCTGCCGGCGCGCAGCCATTGACGCCGCCGGAAACGCGCGGAAAGCACATTTATTTCCGGGGCGAAAGCCCGGCCGGAACGCCTATCGCGGCGCTGGTCGGCAAAGACGATACGGAACTGAACGGACGCTTGCTTCCTTGCGCCAATTGCCATGGCAAGGAAGGACTCGGGGGAACCGAAGGCGGCCTGGCGCCGCCGGATATCACCTGGTCCCATCTCACCAAGCCTTATGGCCATGTTCATGCCTACGGGCGAACACACCCGCCGTTCACGGACGAAACACTCGCCCGGGCCATTACGCAAGGTCTCGATTCGGCGCGCAACAAGCTCGATGCGGAAATGCCGCGCTACCGGATGTCGGCTCGGGATCTGGGGGATTTGATTGCCTATCTCAAGCGCATCGAAGACGATCGTGATTCCGGCCTGAGCGACGGCGTCATCCGTGTCGGCGTGCTCGTTCCGGCCGACCGGAAAGGCGAGCGGATACGGCGGACCGTCACGGCGTATTTCCAGGCGCGAAACCGCGAGGGCGGCTATTTTGGCCGTAACGTCGAACCGGTTTTTCTCGACGGCGAAAAATCCGGCGCCGAGTTGAGGACATCCATCGAGAAAGCCGATCTGTTCGCCCTGCTCGGATTCGCCTCCGTCCGAACGCAAGCCGATCTCGCCGATATCGCCGAGATGCTGCGCATCCCCGTCATAGAACCGTCCATCGAGCTTTCGGACCCTGAACGAGCGGTCAACCCTTACACGTTTTATCTGCTATCCGGGATAGGCGAGCAAAGCCAATTGCTGGCGGATTACGCGGCTCGCGCTATCGCCAGGCGCGGCGCCGTTTTCGCGGTCGTGCGCAGCCCCGGAACGGCCGCTAGCACGTTGGCCCGGCGCCTCGTCGAACGCATTCGGCGCAAGAACCTTGAAGTTGTCGAACCCGTCGAATACGCCGGAACCGGGATACATGTCAGGGAGATGGTCGGCGCTCTCCGCCGGCGCCAAGTGGAAGCCGTTATCTTTTTGGGTTCGGATGGCGAGTTCGCGGAGTTTTGCCGGAGTGCGACGGAAGCGGCCTGGGTGCCGTGGATCTTGTTGCCCGGCTCGCTGGCCGGACCTTCGGCGCTCGATGCGTCCCCGGCTCTTCGTCAACGGCTGCTGATCGGCTACCCGACACTTCCCCGCGACCGCGCTCCCGCGAGAATCGCCGAGATTGCAGCGCTTGCGGGCGATCGGCGGCCCGCGTATCCGGAAATAGTCGCTTATGTCATGGCCGGTCTGTTCGACGAAGGGGTGCGGCGCGCCGGGCGGCGCCTGGGGCGGGACCGCTTTATGGCCGCGCTGAGAAATCTGAATGGCCACGATACCGGTCTAATCCCTCCGATTTCCTTCGGGAACGGGCGGCAGATCGGGGCGGCCGGCGCCTACATCGTATCTCTTGACCCGAAATCGCCGGCGCAGGCGACGTGGGTCAAAATTGACGAACGATTCTGACGGCCGATTCCGTTCCTATTCGGCATGGGCGGAAGCGACACCCTGCCGTTTTCTCCGGGATTGTCGAAGGAGTTGACCGGAACCACCCTAAAACGCTTCCTCCCACGGCTTGGACAGAACCATGGCCGAGTGGATGATGCCGACCATGGAGTAGGTCTGCGGAAAATTGCCCCACATTTCGCCGGTTTTAGGATCGGTGTCTTCGGACAGGAGTCCCAGGTGGTTCCGGCAGTGGAGCATCTCTTCGAACATGGCGCGGGCGTCGTCTTTTCTGCCGATGGCCGCCAAGGCGCCGATCATCCAGAAGGTGCAGATATTGAAGGCGTTGTGCGGAGCGCCGAAGTCGTCCGGCTCCACGTACCGCATCATGTGATTGCCGCGCCGCAATTCTTTTTCCGCCGCCTCCACGGTGCCGATGAAGCGCGGATCGTCGGCGGCGAGGAATTGCAGGTCGTGGAGGAGCAAGAGGCTCGCATCGAGCTCGGAGCCGCCGAAGCTTCCGACGAAGGTGTTTCGCTCGGGATCGTAGGCGCGCTCGGTGATTTCCGCCCGGATCCGTTCCGCCTGGGCGCGCCAGTACTGGGCGCGGTCGTGCAGTTCCATGTGATCGGCGATGCGCGCCAGCCGGTCGCAGCCGGCCCAGCACATGACCGCCGAAAAAGTGTGGACGCGGGCGAACCCGCGGAACTCCCAGAGGCTCGCATCCGGCGCGTTATACAGCTTGGTGCATTGACGGCCCAGGTTTTCCAGGCGTTCGAAGAGACGCCGATCTCCCGGATGGGCGAGACGGCGGTCGAAAAACGCCTGGGTGGCGGCCATGATCACGCTGCCGTAAATATCGTTCTGGATATGCTCGTAGGCTTGGTTCCCGATGCGCACCGGCCGGTGATTCCGATAGCCCCGGAGCGAGCTGATCCGGCATTCGATCAGTTTTTTCTCGAGAGCGATGCCGTACACCGGCTGAAGCAGGCTGTCCTCGGCGCCGGCCGCGATGTTCGAGATATAGTCGAGATATTCCTCCATGGTTCCGGTCGCGCCCAGGCGGTTGAGGGCGCTTACGACGAAATAGGCGTCGCGCAGCCAGCAATAGCGGTAATCCCAATTGCGCTCGGTGCCGGCCGCTTCGGGAATGGAAGTGGTCATGGCGGCGATCACGGCGCCGGTTTCCTCGAAGCAGCAGAGCTTGAGCGTGATGGCGGCGCGGATGACGGCTTTCTGCCATTCGAACGGGATGGACAGCGACCGGGTCCATTCGCGCCAGTACAAGAGGGTTTGCTCGTAACTTTCGCGGGTCGCTTCGGCAACGGTGTAACGCAGGGGTTCGTCGGGACCGAAGGTGATCGCCGAAGGTTCCTCCAGCAGAAACGGCATTTCGTCCAGGATGTAGGAAACCGGCATGTCGGTGCTCATGCGGAAACACATGCCGGGCGCCACGTACTGGATGTAGTTGGACCCCTGGATGGTTTGCATGGGCTTGGCGCCGTAATCGTAAGTCGGACGCACTCTCACGGAAATCCGCGGCGTGCCGTTGATCGGCTGGAGCCTTCTGATCAGCCGCTGCGAACGGTGCATGTGGCCGTACCGCCTGAAGCGCGGCGCGAAATCGGTAATCTGCACCGCCGCGCCATGACGGTCGTAAAGCGTGGTCACCAGGATCGCGGTGTTGTGCTCGTAATGCTGTTCGCTATGGGAGAAATCGTCGATCGCGACGTCGAAGAAGCCTTCCTGAACCTCGTCCTCGTCGCCGTTGATCAGGCTGCAAAAGATGGGATCGCCGTCGAAACGGGGCAGGCAGCACCAGACGACGCGTCCCTTGCGGTCGATCAGGGCGCTGTACATGCAATTGCCGATAATTCCGAGTTCGAGATTGCTCATGACGGTTCCTTATACGTTTGGATCGCTGCGAAGTTTTTCTTGGCTCAAGGGATGCGCCGGGTCATCGAAGGCGCTTCGACAGGGATGAGCTTCAATGGTTCCGCAAAAAACGTTCGCCGGTGTCGGCATCGAACAGGTGAATCTTCGCCGCGTCGTAAGCCAGTTCGATCCTTTCGCCGCGTTGGAGCCGAAGCTCGGGAGGCGCGCGCACGGTCAGAACGGGGCTTGCCGGATGGGCTTCCGGCTCTCCGGCCGTCGATTCGCCCCGCGACGCCGGTCGGACGTGAAGGTATAGATCGGCCCCCAGCCACTCGATCAAGACGATTTCGGCCGGAAAAACGGGGCCGGCCGGGTGCGGCGATCCCGGCGGATAAAAATGCTCGGGGCGGATGCCGGCGACGACGTTGCGGTTGCTCAGGCGGTCGAAGGGAAAAGAAGGCGGCAGGGGGCAAGGCCCCATGGGCAAAAGCAGGTTGCCGCCGCCGATCTCGGCGTTCAGGAAGTTCATCGAGGGCGAGCCGATGAAGCCCGCCACGAATTCGTTGCGGGGCGTTTCGTACAGTTCCTTCGGCGTCCCGATCTGCTGGATCTCGCCGCTCCGCAGCAGCGCCACGCGATCGCCCAGCACCATGGCCTCGGTTTGATCGTGCGTGACGTAAATGGTGGTGATGCCCAGCCGTTCCTGGAGAGCCGCGATTTCGGCGCGCATCTGAACGCGCAGCCGGGCGTCGAGGTTGGACAAGGGTTCGTCGAGCAAAAACACCTGGGGTCTTCGCACGATCGCCCGTCCCATGGCCACCCGCTGGCGCTGTCCGCCCGACAGATCCGAGGGCTTGCGGTCGAGCAACGGCTCCAACTGGAGGATGGCCGCGACTTCGTCCACCCGCCGCTTGATTTCGTCGCGCGCCAGCTTGGCCAACTTGAGCGGAAAAGCGATGTTCTCCCTGACCGTCATGTGCGGGTAGAGCGCGTAGCTTTGGAACACCATGGCCATGTTGCGGTCTTTCGGGTCGAGTTCGTTGATCCTTTTGCCGTCGAGCCGGATTTCGCCCTCGCTGATCTCCTCCAGGCCGACGATCATGTGGAGCAGGGTGGATTTGCCGCAGCCGGAAGGACCCACGAAAATGAAGAACTCGCCGTCCTTAATCGTGAAATTCGCCCTCCTGACCGCCCATGCTCCGCCGGCGAAACGCTTGCTGATATGGTCCAGGACGATTTCGGCCACTTCGTTTCTCCCGCTTATCCCTTGACGGCGCCGGCCGTGAGTCCCGCGATGATGCGGCGCTGGAAAGCCAAAACCAGCGCGATGACGGGTATCGTGACCACCACGGAAGCGGCGGCGACGGAACCGGCGGGCAACTCGAATTGAGAGCTTCCGGTGAAAAACGCGATCGCGGCCGGCACGGTGCGGGCGCGATCGGTGGAGGTGAGGGACGCGGCGAACAAGAAATCGTTCCAGGCGAAAATGAAGACCAGGATGGCCGAAGCGAAGATGCCCGGCGCCGCCAGCGGCAAGATGACCTGCCGGAAGGCTTGCGACGGCGTGGCGCCGTCGACTCGGGCCGCCCGCTCCAGGTCCCATGGGACCTCGCGGAAAAAAGCGGTCAAGGTCCAGATGGCGAGGGGCAGGGTGAAGCTCAGATAGGGCAGGATCAGGCCCGGCCAGGTGTCGAAAAGACGCAGCGTGCGCCAGAGATCGAACAAGGGACCGACCACGGATATCGGCGGAAACATGGCCACCGCGAGCGTGCTGTAAAAAATCCAGTGTTTGCCGCGAAAATCGAGCCGGACGATGGCATAGGCCGCAAAAACGGCAATTAGTATGGAGAGTCCGGTGGCAATCGAGGCGATGCCCAGCGAGTTCAGAAGCGCCGCCGGAAACTGGGGATCGTTGAAGACCATCCGGTAGTGTTCGAAACTGAGCGTATTCGGGAAAAAACGCGCATCGTTGAGTTCCCGCGCCGGCTTGAGCGACAGCGACACGATCCAGATCACGGGCAACAGCGCGTAAGTAACGGCGAGGAGACTTCCCAAGGCGCCGAGCAGTCCTTTCATCCTAGAAACGGCAGTTGGACGCATCGGAGTGTGCGGCCGACGGGCCGGATGGCAAGGCGCGACGCCGCCGCGGGGTAGTCTCCCGCAAGAAGGGTCGCGACTAAAGCGACCGTTTGCGATTGAAGGAGCAACGCCGCCAGGCGACCCGTCGGCCGTGCAATCGGGTGCGTAGCGGCCTCACCTAAAGGGTGAAGCGGATAAATGCGATAACCGTCAAGGCTCAAAGGGCTTTCCGGTGCATCGAAGCGGTCAACTGCCGTTTCTAGGTTCATAGCCTCATGTCACCGTCCCGTGCGGAGCAGGGGTGTGCCGAAGCCCTTGATGAAGAGCAGCGCGATGCCGAGCGTGCACAGAAAAATCAGCACCGACACCGCCGAGCCCAAACCCAGGTTGAGGCGCACGATGAGCGTGTTGTATCCGATCACCGATACCGATTCGGTGCCATGCGCGCCGCGCGTCAGAACATAGATCGAATCGAAGATGCGAAATGCATCCAGGCTTCGGAACAACAGGGCGACCAAAATCGACGGCTTCATCAAGGGTAGGGTAACGAGGCGGAAGCGCTGCACGGCGGAGGCTCCGTCGACCCGGGCCGCCTTGAGCACATCGTCGGGGACGAGGCTCAAGCCGGCCAGCAGCAAAAGCGCCATGAAAGGAGTCGTCTTCCAGATTTCGCTGAGAACGATCACACCGAACGCCGACCAGCGTTCGCCGAACCAGGCGCGATCGATGCCGAGCGCGCTGTTGACGAAGCCGGTGCTCGGATCGAATGCGAACTTCCAGGCCAGGGCGGCGACCACCGTGATGATGGCGTAAGGCGCCAATACCGCCGAGCGGACCGTGCGCCGCCCGAACACGGCTTTGTGCATGAGCAGCGCGAAAAAGAAACCGAGCGCCAGCTCGCAAAAAACCGAAACGGCCGTAATCAACAGCGTGTTCGAAAGCGCCTGCCACCAGATTCCCGAACTCAGCACGCCGAAATAATTGCCGAGGCCGGTGAAATCCGGAGAAGCCGCATAGCGGAGGTCGTAGCGGTAAAGCGAAAGCCGGACGGCATAGAGGATGGGATAGGCCGTAACCAGCGCCATGGCCGCCAGGGCAGGGGCGCACAGAAGCCAGCCCTTGAGGTTCCGGGCGCGCTTCATAGCAATCCTTCCGAACGCAGCGCTCGCTGCACGGCCGCCCGCAAACGAGGCTCGTCCCGCTCCGGATCGATGTCGCGCATGGGGTGGAGCGTACGGCTGACGGCGAGGGACACGTCGTTGTACGCCGGCGTCTGGGGACGTTGCACCGCATCGTTCAGGGTCTGGCGCAGCACGTCCGCAAACGGAAATCGGCGGCGCACCGCGGAATCGTCATAGAGGGCGTGCAAGCTTGGGGGGAGTCCGCCCCGTTCGGCGGCGATCCTCTGATTGTCCTTGCCTGCCAGGCATTCGGCCGCATGAAAGGCGAGTTCGGGGTGTCGCGAGTAAGCGCTGACGGCGAGATCGATTCCTCCGACCGCCACCCGGCTGGGCCGGCCGGGCAGAACCTGGGGCCAGCGCGCCCAGCCCATGTTCGCCGCTACCTCGGGCGCATTCTGCCGCGCGCTGGGCCAGACGAAGGTGTAATTCAGCATGAAGGCCGAATGGCCGGTTTCGAAGGCCAGCCGCGCCTGGTCCTCGCGGCTGGTGGACAGCCCCGGATCGGCCGCGGGAGAAGCCGCCAGCCGCTTCATGATGCTCAGGGCTTTCCGGGTGGGCTCGGTTTCGAGGGAGACTTGGCCTCCCTCGGCGTTCAGGATCGTGCCGCCGGCCGAGGCGAGCAGGGACACGAAAAGGACCGTCAGCCCCTCGTAGCGCTCGCCCTGAACTTGAATCCGGCCGTTCCTGCCGAGCTTCTCGGCGGTATCGATCATCTCGTCCCAGGTGTCCGGCGGCGTTCGCACACGGTCGGTCCGATACCAGAGCAATTGGATATTGGTCGTGAACGGCGCCGCCCAAAGCGTATTCTTATAAATAGCGGTTTGAACGGTTATCGGGAATCGGCCGGCAGTGGCCGATTGCGCCGAGGGCCATGGCCGTATCCAGCCCGCCTCCGCGAATTCGGCGGTCCAGATCACGTCCATCCCGATGATGTCGATGGCCTCGTCGCGCGCCGCCAGGCGGCGGGTCAACTGCTCCCGCTGCTGATCGGCATCGGCCGGCAGAGGGACGAGATCGATGCGGTAGCGGCCCGCCGCCGACTCGGCGCAACGCCGCGCGGCTTCCCGAAAGGCGCCGGAGGGCTCGTCGAACACGTACCAGGTCAAACGTGGCGGCCCGACCGGCTCCGGATCGCGGCAGGACCATGCCGACAAGCCGAGAGACAGGAGAAACAGCGGGCGGGAGAGCGCGAAGAAGCGCCAAACCGGGATGCGGAATGGCCAATCGACGGGGAAAAAGCGTCCTGCTCTCAGACGGCCGGCGTCCATGGGAAAGTCCGTTCTCCGTGGCATTCAACTGGCCCGAAGTGGAACACCGGCGCGGGTTTCGTGTCAAGTACGGACGAGGGCGGAAAACGGGCCGAAGCGGGAAGACGCCATGCATTGTTCGGCCGTTTTTCGCCGAACGTATGGCCGGCGACGATTTCTAAATCATCAGGAGACGATGCAGTGGAGCGGGTTTGAGTCTGCCTTGTATAAGGGTCAATACGTATTGCCCGGCAAGCGTTTCGAAGCGGTTTTGTTGCATGCTCGATGCGGTTCCGTTCGGCATAAAGTTTTTCTCGGGCGTCTCGCAGTCGAGGAACCGAAATATGTTAGGCTACGTCTTAGCGGTAAGAGCCGCGAGCGCCGCATTCCGTAGTGCGGATGGATGAGAAAGCCACGTTCGCTATGACAGGGACAATTAATACGCTCGTTGTCTTAACCGGCAAACTATCGAACGCGGCAGCTTGCGGTCCTCTCGCCGGAGACGTTACGACCTTATTTGAGCATCTGCCGATTGCAGAGGAGACCTCGCATCTATGGGTATCTTCGATCACTATCAATCCCGCTACGAAAAAGCGCGCGAAGAAGAGTATTCGCTTCAGGAATATCTAGAAATCTGCCGTAAGGACCCGACGGCCTACGCCAGCCCCTCCGAGCGTATGCTGATCGCCATCGGCGAACCCGAGTTGGTCGACACCCGGCTCGATCCGCGCCTTTCACGCATTTTTGCCAACAAAGTCATCAAGCGCTATCCCGCTTTTGCCGATTTTTACGGCATGGAGGAAACCATCGAGCAGATCGTGGCGTTTTTCCGCCACGCCGCTCAGGGGCTGGAGGAGCGCAAACAGATTCTGTACTTGCTGGGCCCGGTCGGAGGCGGCAAGTCTTCGCTGGCCGAGAAGCTGAAGCACCTCATGGAACAGGTGCCGTTTTACGCCATCAAGGGTTCTCCCATCAACGAATCGCCGCTGGGTCTGTTCGACCCCGAAGAGGACGGCCCGATTCTGGAGAACGAATACGGCATTCCGCGCCGTTACTTCAATACCATCATGTCGCCTTGGGCGGTGAAGCGCCTGCACGAGTACAACGGCGACATCACCAAGTTCCGCGTCGTCAAGGTGCGCCCGTCCATGCTGGACCAGCGGGCGGTCTCGAAAACGGAACCCGGCGACGAAAACAACCAGGACATCTCTTCCCTGGTCGGCAAGGTGGACATCCGGAAACTGGAGCGTTTCAGCCAGGACGATCCGGACGCCTACAGCTTCTCGGGCGGGCTTTGCCTCGGCAACCGGGGCATCATGGAATTCGTGGAGATGTTCAAGGCGCCGATCAAGGTGCTGCATCCTTTGCTGACGGCAACCCAGGAGGGAAACTACAAGGGCACCGAAGGGCTTTCGGCCATCCCGTTCGAGGGCATCATCATGGCCCATTCGAACGAATCCGAGTGGTTGCAGTTCAAGAACAACAAGAACAACGAGGCCTTCCTGGACCGCGTTTACGTGGTCAAGGTGCCTTATTGCCTGAGGGTTTCGGAAGAGATCAAGATTTACGAGAAACTCTTGATCCACAGTTCTCTTTCCGACTCGCCCTGCGCGCCCCACACCCTGAAAATGCTGGCGCAATTCGCGGTGCTGTCGCGGCTCAAAGAGCCGGAGAACTCCAACGTCTACTCAAAGATGCGGGTCTACGACGGCGAGAACCTGAAGGACACCGATCCCAAGGCGAAGTCGTATCAGGAATACCGGGACTTCGCCGGCGTCGACGAAGGGATGACCGGACTCTCCACGCGCTTTGCGTTCAAGATCCTGTCGAAGGTGTTCAACTTCGATCATTCCGAGGTCGCGGCGAATCCGGTTCACCTGCTGTACACGCTTGAGCAGCAGATTCCGCAGGAGCAATTCCCGCCGGAGGTGCAGGAGCGTTACCTGCGCTTCATCAAGGAATTCCTGGTGCCGCGCTACGTCGATTTCATCGGCAAGGAAATCCAGACCGCCTACCTGGAGTCGTATTCCGAGTACGGACAGAACATCTTCGACCGCTACGTCACCTATGCCGATTTCTGGATCCAGGACCAGGAATACCGCGACCCCGATACGGGCGAGAGCTTCGACCGCAGGGCTCTCAACGAGGAACTCGAAAAGATCGAAAAGCCGGCAGGCATCAGCAATCCCAAGGACTTCCGCAACGAAGTGGTGAACTTCGTGCTGCGCGCCCGTGCCAAGAACGCCGGCAAGAATCCGGCCTGGACCAGCTACGAAAAGCTGCGTGCGGTCATCGAGAAGAAGATGTTCGCCAATACGGAGGAACTGCTGCCGGTCATCTCCTTCAACGCCAAGGCATCGCTGGACGATCAGAAGAAACACGAGGAATTCGTGAACCGGATGGTTCACAAAGGGTACACGCCCAAACAGGTGCGGCTGTTGTGCGAATGGTATCTCAGGGTGCGCAAATCCTCTTGACCGAGCGATAGGTATTCAGACCCATGAGTCAATTTATAGACCGCCGCTTGAACCCCAAGAACAAAAGCGCTGTCAATCGGCAGCGCTTTCTCCAGCGTTTCCGCGGCCAGATCCGCAAGGCCGTTGCCGATGCCGTCGCGAAGCGGTCGGTGACGGACGTGGACCGTGGCGAAAGGATTCAGATTCCGACCAAGGACATTTCGGAACCGACGTTCCGGCATGGCCATGGCGGGCGGCGGGAAATCGTGCAGCCCGGCAACAAGGAGTTCATAGCGGGCGACAAGGTGCCCCGTCCGGAAGGCGGGGAGGGCGGCTCGGGCAATCGCGCCAGCGATACCGGCGAGGGCATGGACGAATTCGTGTTCGAGCTGTCCCGCGAGGAGTTTCTGGAATTCATCTTCGAGGATCTCGAGCTGCCGAACATGGTGAAGCGGCAGCTCGCGAGGGAAGCCGCTTTCAAGAGCCAGCACGCGGGCTTCACCAGCGACGGATCGCCGTCGAACCTGCACGTCATCCGCTCGATGCGGGAGGCCCTGGCGCGCCGCATGGCGCTTCGGGCCCCGTCGGCGGACCGGAAGCGGAAGCTGGAGGCCGAACTCGCGGCCTTGCTCGACGGCGATGAGCCCGACGAAGAGCGCGCCGCCGCGCTGGGCGAGGAGATCGCTCTGCTGGAGCACAAGATTCGGGCTGTGCCGTTTCTCGACACCATCGATTTGCGCTACCGGAACCGCATCCAGGTTCCGAAGCCCAGCGCCCAAGCCGTGATGTTTTGCCTGATGGACGTGTCCGGCTCCATGGACGAGGTGAAAAAGAATCTGGCGAAGCGCTTTTTCTTGCTGCTTTACCTGTTTCTGACGCGAAATTACGAAAAAACGGACGTGGTCTTCATTCGCCATCATACGGTGGCGCTGGAGGTGGACGAGCAGGATTTCTTCTATTCACGGGAAACCGGCGGCACCGTCGTGTCGAGCGCGCTCGAACTGATGCGGGACATCATCCGCGACCGCTACCCGTCGGGCGACTGGAACATCTACGGCGCCCAGGCGTCAGACGGCGACAACTGGCCCGAGGACTCGACGAATTGCTCGCGCTTGCTGATCGAGGACATCATGCCGAGCGTGCAGTATTACGCCTATATCGAGATCAACAACCACGAGCCCCACAGCCTGTGGATGGAATACGAGAAGGTGGCGGAATACTGGCCGAACTTCGCCATGCAGCCGATTTACAGCGCCGCGGACATTTATCCGGTCTTTCGAGAACTCTTCAAGAAGCAGCAGGCATGAGCCGCAAACCTCTTTCCGAAGGCTCCGAGTGGACTTTCGAACTCCTTCAGAGCTACGACACCGAGATTGGCCGGATCGCGGCGGATTTTGGCCTGGACACTTATCCCAACCAAATCGAGATCATCACCTCGGAACAGATGATGGACTGCTATTCGAGCACCGGCATGCCGGTGTTCTACCCGCACTGGTCCTTCGGCAAGCAGTTTCTGACGGTGGAAAAAAGCTACCGGCGCGGATACATGGGGCTGGCCTACGAGCTGGTCATCAACTCCAACCCGTGCATCGCCTATCTCATGGAGGAAAACAGCATGACCATGCAGGCGCTGGTCATCGCCCACGCCTGCTACGGCCATAACTCGTTCTTCAAGAACAACTATTTGTTCAAGACCTGGACCAATGCCGACGCCATCATCGACTACCTGGTGTTCGCCCGCAATTACATCGCCGAATGCGAGGAGCGCTACGGCGTCGCGGCCGTCGAGGAGCTGCTGGACTCCTGCCATGCCCTGATGAACTACGGCGTGGACCGGTATCGCCGGCCCCCCGCGCTTTCCATGACCGAGGAGATGCACAGGCAGAAGGAGCGGGAGGAGTATCTTCAGTCGCAGATCAACGATTTGTGGCTGCGCACGGTTCCGAAAAAGGAAAGATATTTTCAGGAGCAGCCCCATCGCTTTCCGGCCGAGCCCGAGGAAAACCTCCTCTATTTCTTCGAGAAAAACGCGCCGCTGCTGGAGCCCTGGCAACGCGAGGTGATCCGGATCGTCCGCAAGATCGCGCAGTATCTCTATCCGCAGCGCCAAACCAAGGTGATGAACGAGGGCTGGGCGACCTTCTGGCACTACACCCTGCTGAATCGGCTCTACGACGAAGGCTTGGTGACCGACGGCTTCATGCTGGAATTCCTGCAATCGCATACCAACGTCGTCAGCCAGCCGCCGTATTACAGCAATCATTTTTCGGGGCTCAATCCTTATGCCTTGGGATTCGCCATGATGAGCGACATCCGGCGCATCTGCGAACATCCCACCGACGAAGACCGGAAATGGTTTCCCGATCTTGTGGATACCGATTGGACCAAGACGCTGGACTTCGCCATGCGCAATTTCAAGGACGAAAGTTTCATCGCCCAGTATCTCTCACCCAAGGTCATCCGCGACTTCAAGCTGTTCAGCGTGCTGGACGACGATTTGAACGACGAACTGGAAATCACCCATATTCACGACGAAGACGGCTACCGGGCCGTTCGTCACGTGCTTTCCGATCAGTACAACCTCGGCAACCTGGAGCCCAGCATTCAGGTCTACCGGGTAGACACCCGCGGAGACCGGTCGTTGACCCTTAGGCATTACCAGCATCTCCGCCGCCCCTTGGGAGAGAGCACCAACGAGATGCTGCGGCATGTGCGCCGGCTGTGGGGATTCAAGGCAAGACTCGAAACGGTCGACGAGAACGGGCGGGTTCAGAAATCTTACGAATGCGATTGACCTGAAAGGACGCCGCTCATAAAGACGTGACCGCCAAGACCCACCTGGACGATCTTCATCTCCTCGTTAGTCTCCTGCCGCAAGACCTCCAGAAATCCCTCGCGCTGCAAAGCCAGGGCGAATTGCTGGAAATCATTCTAGACCTGGGGCGCCTGCCGCAGGCTCGCTATCCGCACGCGGCCCTGAATCTGTCGAACAGGCCGGTCGTCCGCGAAGACCTCGACGCCGTAACCGGTACCGTGGGCGAATTCGGCGCGGACAACCGCGCGGGCATCGAGGGGACTTTGCACCGCATCTCGGCCATTCGCAACCGGCGCGGCGAGATCATCGGCCTCACCCTGCGCGTCGGACGCGCGGTGTTCGGAACCATCGACCTGATCCGGGATCTCGTGGAAAGCGGCAAGAGCCTGTTGCTGCTCGGCCGGCCCGGCGTCGGCAAGACGACCAAGCTCCGGGAAGTGGCGCGCGTCCTGGCCGACGATTTCGGCAAGCGCGTGGTGGTGATCGACACATCCAACGAAATCGCCGGCGACGGCGATGTTCCCCATCCCGCCATAGGCAGCGCCCGGCGAATGATGGTGGCGCATCCGGACCGGCAGCACGCCGTAATGATCGAGGCGGTGGAAAACCATATGCCCGAGGCCATCATCGTCGACGAAATCGGCACGGCGACCGAGGCGATGGCCGCCCGCACCATTGCCGAGCGCGGCGTTCAACTGATCGGAACGGCCCACGGCAACACGCTGGAGAATTTAGTTCTGAATCCCACGCTGTCCGACCTGATCGGCGGCGTGCAAACGGTCACCCTCAGCGACGAAGAGGCCCGGCTCAGGGGCACGCAAAAAACCGTGAGCGAGCGGAAAGCGCCGCCTACCTTCGACATCGTCGTGGAGATTACCGCCAGGGACGAGGTGGTCGTCCACCCCGACACGGCGCAGGCGGTGGACGCCATTCTCAGCGGCATACAGCCGAAAGGCGTCACCCGGCGCGGATCGGCCGCCGCACAGGCGCCGCCGGCGAGCGAACCCGAGCCGGCCGGAGAAATGGCGCAGGAGGCTTTATTCGTCCGTTCCGACCGCCCGCAGCGGCCGGTTCGCATCTACGCTTACGCGCTCAGCCGCGACTCGGTGGAGCGCGTGATCCGGGATCTCCACCTGGAGGCGCGTACCGTGAGATACCCGGATCAGGCCGATCTCATCGTTACGTTGCGAGCGCGGGAAGACGACGCCAGCCTGCAACGCCTCGTTCAGGCCGGCCATTTGCCCGTGCATGCCGTCAAGAAGAACACGACCGCCCAGATCCGGCAGCTCCTGCGCGGCCTGTTCCATATCGTGTCCGGCGACAAGCAGGACGAGGTCGGGGAAATGGTGCGCGAAACCGAGCGCGCCGTGCAGCAGGTCAAGGCCGAAGGCGTCATGGCGGAACTCACCCCCCGCTCGGCCGCCTTGCGCCAAATGCAGCACCGCATCGTGACCCGCCATGGCCTGGTCGCCGAAAGCATCGGCCGTGAACCGCACCGCCACTTGGTGATCTATCCCGTGTAAACGCCTTCGACAAAATCAGCTTATGGCCTCCCATTTGGCGGTGATCGTCAGCACTTCGGCAGGCAGCGACGACAAGGAAGGACTGGAAAAACGGCTCAGGGCGTTTTTTGCTTCACGCAACCGGGACGCGCGCCTGTGGGTCGCGAACAGCGGCGATGAGGTCGCCGGCCTGGCTCGCCGGGCCTTGGCCGAAAACGCCGACCCGATCGCGGCGGGCGGCGGGGACGGCACCATCAACGCCGTGGCTTCCGTGCTCGCCGAAACCGGAAGGACGCTCGGCGTACTGCCGCTCGGCACGCTCAACCATTTCGCCAAGGATCTCGGGATTCCCCTGGACCTGGAGCAAGCTGCGGAAGTTCTGGTCGACGGCACGGTTTCCCGAATCGATCTCGGAGAGGTGAATGGCAGGATTTTCGTCAACAATTCCAGCCTGGGGCTGTATCCCAGCATCGTCCATAACCGCGAGGATTTGCAGGAACGCCTTGAATACGGCAAATGGCCGGCATTTGTCTGGGCATCGCTGGCCGTTTTGCGCCGGTATTCGTTCCTGGAAGCCCGCTTGCGCGTCGACGGCCATGAACTCGTGCGACACACGCCTTTCATTTTCGTCGGGAACAACCGCTACCGGATCGAAGGCTTCAATATCGGAGCGCGAACGAATCTCGACTCGGGCTGGCTGTGGCTGTACACCACACGGGAAATCGGCCGGCTCGGCCTCTTGAAATTCGGACTTCGGGCGTTCTTGGGGAGTTTGCGCAAAGACAAGGATTTCGACATGCTGCGAACCAAGGAGATCGTTATCGACACCCGGCACAGCCGGCTTCGGGTCGCAACCGACGGCGAGGTCGCCATCATGCAAACCCCGCTGCACTATCGTATCCGTCCCGGAGTGCTTCGGGTGATGGTGCCGAACAAGAGTATGGAATCCGGCAATAGACCCTTTGCGAACTAAGTTCGGCCGCACATGCGAACCATCGTCCATCTTTCGGATCTCCATTTCGGCCGTGTCGATCCCGCCCTGGTCGATCCGCTGATCCGGACCGTTTGGGAGTTACAGCCCGATCTGGTCGCGGTCTCGGGCGATCTCACCCAGCGCGCGCGAACCGCTCAATTCGTCGAGGCCCGCCGGTTTCTCGATGCGCTGCCGAAGCCGCAGATCGTGGTGCCCGGAAATCACGACGTGCCGCTTTACAATCCGTGGGCGCGTTTTTTTCGGCCGCTCGTGAAATATCGCTGCTATATCGGCGAGAACGTCGAGCCGTTCTATGGCGATGACCAGATCGCCGTGGCCGGGGTCAATACGGCACGATCCCTGACTATCAAGAACGGTCGGATCAATCAACGGCAACTGGGCTGCATCCGGGAACGCCTGTGCCATTACCCCGATGCGGTTACCAAGATCGTGGTGACTCATCATCCTTTCGACTTGCCGCGAGGCTACCGGGAGGGCAGTTTGGTCGGTCGCGCCCGCATCGCCATGGAAGCGCTCGCGAGCTGCGGCGTGGATCTATTTCTGGCGGGCCACTTGCATGTCAGCCATTCGGGACATACCGGAGAACGGTACCGGATCGCGGGATACAAGGCGCTCGTCATCAGCGCCGGAACCGCGCTTTCCTCGCGCAGGCGCAGGGAGAACAATGCTTTCAACGCACTCCGCGTCGATCACCCGAGGGTGGGCCTGGAACGCTATGTGTGGCAATCCGAAAATGCGCGCTTCGACCTGTCCGGCGTGGAATATTTCGAGCGTCGCCCGGACGGTTGGATGCCGATACCGATAAGCTGTCCCGGCGCCGCAGTCAGCGGATGAACCGCGATTATTGCTTCACGCGGATATCGTTTTTGACGGCTTTTACGCCGGCGACGCCTCTCGCTACCGCTTCGGCGCGCTGTTTTTCCATGGCCGTATTGGCAAAACCGCTGAGTTGCACCGTGCCTTTGAAGGTTTCGACCTGGATGTCGAGCCCCTTGACCATTTCATCGCGCAGCAGGGCGGTTTTTACCTTTGCGCTAACGGATGCGTCGTCGAGGTATTCGCCGGTGCTTTCGCGGGTTTTCGATCCGGCGCATCCGGCTACTGCGGCGGCTGCGGCCAAGGCAAGAAATTCTCTTCTTTTCATCGTTTCCTCCTTGCGGCTGATGAACGGTCCGGGACACATAATCCTAGAAACGGCGGTTGAGCGCTTAGATGGAGTAAAAAAGCCCTATGAATTCCGACCGTCCTGCCTTCTACCGATTTCACCGCTTGGGTGAAGCCGCTACGCGCCCGATTGCACGGCGGGCGGGTCGGATGGCGGCGTTGCTCCTTCTTGCGGGAGACTACCCCGCGGCGGCGTCGCGCCTTGCCATCCGACCCGCCCGCCGCACACTCGGGCGCGTCCAACTGCCGTTTCTAGGATCATCGAGCAGAGTGCGCCTTGCGAAGGCTCCACGCCTCGGAAAACCGATAACGCACTTCGATCGACGGGATTGGCGCGCCGAAACCGGCGTTTGGGGCAGTCTTTGAGCGGCAGGGGCAAACGGGCGAACGGCCTTCGCCGTGCGGCGGAATGCGCAGGCATCTAAACCAAGGAAGGAAGAAAAACGGAACTTCCTTGTTCCCCACGATACATCCCAGCCAAATTCGGATCAGTCCAGTTACATGCGGAGCATTCCATTTCCGTGTCGAGCGTCCCGGCCCGAGAATAAGGAGCGTCCAGAATCCGTTGGAACACTCCAACTCCCTTCGCAACATCCCGGTTGCGTTTGGGAACGTCCTGTTCCTGGCGACATCCCTGAATCCTTTCGCCGCTATGCCATCCTGCAGGAACGTCCGTGTTCCGCACCCGAGTAATCTCAGGTGGCTTTATTTAAGCTCACCGCATCCGGATTAAACATACGTACATTTTCGTACCCGCCGAAATGACGTCGGCGAGGCAGCAGTTTGGACGATTGCCCTTTCTGCGTCTTTCAGGCCGCCTTGTCCTTGCCAGCGGCTTTTCCCGGCGTCAATCCCTGATTCAAGCCGGGTATGCCGACGCTTTGGATGTGCATGGCGTTGCTGCCTTCCTCGTAGCGCGGAAGCCTGCCTTCGGTGTGCCACAAGCGATAAGCCAGAGCCGCGGTCAAAACCCGGATCGGGTAATCGCGGGGAAGGTTTTGCAGATAGGGCTGGATGGTCACGAAATCGCGGGCGCCGTACTGCGTCATGATCGAGCGCAGACCGCCGTTGGCCGGCCCGATATTGTAGGCGAGGAGACCTAGGAACAGATCGCCGCGCATCTCCGCCAGATACAGACGCAGGGTCGCCGCCGCCACGAAGGTGTTGTGGCGCTGGTTGAGCATGTCCAGGGTATCGATGTCCAGGTGTTTCTTGACGGTGCCGACCGCCGACTTCGGCGGGGCGGTGATCTGGAAAAGCCCGTGCCCGCCGTCTTTGCTGTCCCTGGGGTAGAATGACGATTCCGTTGCGCCGATGCCGACCATGACCTCGGGATCGACGTCGAAGGCCTTGGCCGCTTCGTGGATCGTCGGCAAATAGATTTGCGCGCGTTCGATGATGCGCTGCATCTGGGCCAGGTCGGAACGCCGATAAGCCGCGAACACCTGATGCGCGATGGTGGTACGCTCCGCCTCCTGCATGCCGCCGACCAGGGTGCGAAGCTTGCCGAGATCGCGGCCGAATTCGTCGTGGGCGGCGAACCAGCCGGCTCCGACGGCGACGAGCATCGCCAGGATCGCCGGCAGGATCACGCCCTTGAGCACCAGCCACGAACGCATGCCCAGCCAGAGGCGCAACAGCACCGCGTTGGCGATGCCGACGCCTAAAACCATGCCGGCGAAGGGAAGCAGATTGGACCACAGGCCGGTTCCGGCAAACCAATCCGCCGAGCGTCCCAACACCGCGATGATGCCAATCAGGGCCGATGCGGCCAATGCCAGGATCTCCGTGGCGATAACGGCGGGCCAGCGCCATGGACTCGGTTTCGGCGCTTGCGCCACGCCTTTTTTCGCCCGTGTCCGCTTCTTTTTCGGGGTGGCTGCGTTGTTGGCGCCGCGTTTTTTGGGAGGGGAATTGGCCGGGGGAATTAACGCAAGTTCGCCCTGGACGGGGGCGCGCGCCTTGTCCGGCTTCGTCGCGGAGGAATCGGAGGACGAAGCCGGAGACATCGAAGCATTTTCTTTGGAGATCGATTTCCGAACCGACACGAATCACCTATCGATGGGGGTTCCGAACTCCGTCCTTGGCCTATCTTGCGTCTGGCGGCGCGATCTCTCCTTCAGGGTTGCAACCGCTCGGCGACGCGCCAGCCGACCGTTTCGCCAGCCTTCAGCGGCACCAGGGTATCGTCGCCGAACGGAATGGTCTCGGGAATTTTCCGCTCGGCTTTTTCGAGGACGATTTTCGCCCGGTTGCGCGGCAGACGGTAGAAATCCGGGCCGTTGAAGCTGGCGAAGGCTTCGAGCTTGTCCAAGGCCCCGGCCGATTCGAAAACCGTGGCGTAAAGTTCGAGCGACGCCGGGGCGGTATAACAGCCGGCGCAGCCGCAGGCCGATTCTTTTTGATTCCGCGGATGAGGCGCGCTGTCGGTTCCAAGAAAGAACTTCGGATTGCCGCCGGTCGCCGCCTCGACCAAAGCTAGGCGATGGGCTTCGCGTTTCAATACCGGCAGGCAGTAAAAATGGGGTCGAATGCCGCCGGCCAGCAAGGCGTTCCGATTATAAAGCAGATGATGGGCGGTGATCGTAGCCGCGATGTTCGGACCGCTGTCCCGCACGAATTGGACGCCATCGCGCGTGGTGACGTGCTCCAGAACGATGCGGAGCCCCGGAAATCGGCCCGCGATGGCGCTCAGATGCCTGTCGATGAAGGCTTTTTCCCGGTCGAAGATATCGACTTCCGGGTCCGTCACTTCGCCGTGAACCAGCAAGGGCACGCCGTGCCGTTCCATCGCTTCGAGCACCGGGTCGATCTTTTCCAGCGCCGCGACTCCGGCTTCCGAATGAGTCGTCGCGCCGGCGGGGTAAAGCTTCAGCGCCACGACGCCGGGCTCTTCGGCAACCCGCCGTATCTCCTCGGGCGAAGTTCCCTCGGTGAGATAGAGCGTCATCAGGGGGGCGAATTCGAGCCCGGCGGGCAAGGCGTCCAGGATACGGCGGCGATAGGCCAGGGTGTCGGCGACGGTCGTAACCGGCGGCTTCAGATTGGGCATGACGAGGGCGCGGGCAAATTGCCGCGCGCTGTCCGGCAGCACGGCGCGCATGGCGGCGCCGTCCCGGAGGTGTAAATGCCAGTCGTCGGGGCAGGTGATGGTGAGTCTTTCCATGGTGCGGGCGGTAGCTTTCGAAAGACGCCATCTTACAAGATTCGGCGCCGTCGTAGTCCTGCGGCCCACATTTTCCCAGCCGCGACAGGCCGCTTCGAAAAGACTTAAAATGGTCCGTTAACACAGCGGCGGAGATACAGCCGCCCGGTATCAATTATTCACTCTCGACCGAAAAAAACCGTGAATTCCGTTTTCCACGAACGCATTCCTCTCAAGGATTTCACCGAGAAGGCGTACCTCGACTATTCCATGTACGTCATACTCGACCGCGCCTTGCCCAGCATCGCCGACGGACTCAAGCCGGTGCAGCGGCGCATCGTCTACGCCATGTCCGAGCTGGGCTTGTCGGCCCAGGCCAAGTACAAGAAATCCGCGCGCACCGTCGGCGACGTGTTGGGCAAGTACCATCCCCACGGCGATTCGGCCTGTTACGAAGCCATGGTGCTGATGGCCCAGCCGTTTTCCTACCGCTATCCCCTGATCGACGGACAGGGGAACTGGGGCTCGCCGGACGATCCCAAGTCCTTCGCGGCCATGCGCTACACCGAGGCGCGTCTGACGCCGTACGCGCAAACCCTGTTGTCGGAGTTGGAGCAGGGCACGGTCGACTGGGCGCCCAACTTCGACGGCACCCTGGACGAGCCGGCCTTGCTGCCGGCGCGCTTGCCGAACATGCTGCTGAACGGCTCGACCGGCATCGCCGTGGGCATGGCGACCGACATTCCGCCGCACAACCTGCGCGAAGTGGTCGGAGCCTGCATTCGCTTGCTGGACGATCCGAGGCTCGGCGTCGAGGAATTGTGCGAATCGATCAAGGGGCCGGATTTCACCACCGAGGCCGAGATCATCACCCCGCGCCAGGATATCGTCCGCATGTACCAGACCGGGAGCGGTTCGATCCGCTTGCGGGCGCGCTGGGAGCTGGAAGAAGGGAATATCGTCGTGACTGCCTTACCCCATCAGGTGTCCGGTAATGCGATCATGGAGCAGGTCGCCGCGCAGATGCAGGCGAAGAAGCTCCCCATGGTGGAAGATCTCCGCGACGAGTCCGATCACGAGAACCCGACCCGGCTGGTCATCATGCCGCGCGGGCGGCGCATCGACGCGGATCAACTGATGTCGCATCTGTTCGCGACCACCGACCTGGAGAAGACCTACCGGGTCAATCTCAACATGATCGGCCTGAACGGCAAGCCCCAAGTCAAGAATCTCCAGGAAATCCTGCTGGAATGGCTGAGCTACCGCGCCGAGACCGTGCGCCGGCGGCTTCAGCACCGGCTGGACAAGGTCGTCGCGCGGCTGCACATCCTCGAAGGCCTGCTGATCGCCTACCTCAATATCGACGAGGTGATCGCGATCATCCGGAACGAGGACGAACCGAAGCCCGTGCTGATGGCGCGCTTCGGACTGAGCGACGCCCAGGCCGAGGCGATCCTGGAATTGAAGCTGCGCCATTTGGCAAAGCTCGAAGAAATCAAGATCCGCGGCGAACAGGACGAACTGGAAAAGGAGAGGGCCACCCTGGAAGCCACGCTGGGCTCGCAGAAAAAGCTGAATAATCTGATCAAGAACGAACTGAAGCAGGACGCCGACAAATACGGCGACGCCCGCCGTTCGCCCATCGTCGCACGGCAGGCATCGCAAGCGCTGGACATTACGGCGGTGATCGGCAGCGAGCCGGTCACGCTCGTTCTGTCGGAAAAAGGCTGGATTCGCGCCGCGAAAGGGCATGACATCGACCCGACCACGCTGGCCTTCCGTTCCGGCGATGGCTTTCTTTCCGCCGCGCTCGGGCGTAGCAACCAGGCGGCCTATTTCCTCGATTCCACCGGCCGAAGCTACGCGGTGCCGGCCCATGAGTTCCCCTCGGCCAGGTCCCAGGGCGAACCTTTGACCGGACGCCTCAACCCGCCGCCGGGCGCACTGTTCAAGGCGGTTTTGGCGGGCGCGGACGACGACTGGTATCTGTTCGCGACCGACAGCGGCTACGGCTTCGTCACCCAGCTCAAGGAGCTTCACACCAAGAACCGGGCGGGCAAAGCTCTGTTGACGGTGCCGGAACATGCGAAGGTGCTGACCCCGGCACGAGTCGGGGAGCCTCAGTCCGATACCGTCGCGATCGCAACCGCGCAAGGCCGTCTGCTGGTGTTCCCGGTCAGCGAGATCCCGGTCCTCAACAAGGGCAAGGGCAATAAGCTGATCCAGATTCAACCGGACGATCTGGCCACGCGGCAGGATTACGTAACGGCCATGATTGCGCTGGCGGCCGGCGCCGGCCTGAAGGTTCACTGCGGCAAACGGAGCTTGAATCTGACCGCCAAGGATCTCGCCCACTACCAGGGAAGCCGCGCCCGCCGAGGAAATCCGCTGCCGAAAGGGTTTCAGCGGGTGGAGCGGCTGACGCTTTTGGCCTAAGCCTTAAGAGGATTTTTGTGGGAGCGGGCTTTAGCCCGCTCCCACGTCCGAATTCGAAATACCCTAATGCTCGGTCGGAATCCGTATCTTCTGGCCCGGAAAAATTAGGTCCGGGTCCTTAATAACCTCGCGGTTGGCTTCGAAAATCTTCGAATACTTGTTGGAGTCCTTGTAAAACTGCTGCGCGATTTTCGACAGGGTGTCGCCGGGCTGGATGACGTAGTACCGCGTATTGTCGAAAGTTTCCGCGGCCTCAGGGCTGGCTAAGTCCGCCGGCAGCTTGACGCCTTCCGCCTTCACTGCCTCGACGCCTTTGATGTTGCCGGCCATCAGCGCCGCTTTCTGCAAGGCTTCCGCCGATTCCGCCTCGCCCGAAAGATAGGCGACGGAATCCCGGTAATCCACCTTCAGGTTCTTGATGCCGGGGTTGTTTTCATTGATGTGCTCTTCTATTTTTCGAGCGGCCTGTCCTTCCTCGCTGAAGAGCCGATGTCCGATGTCTCTCGCAAAATCGAAAAGTCCCATGGTCGTTGCTCCTTCGCTTTTCCGCCTCCGTAGCCTCTGCGATAATTAGACCGTCTGCGTGGCGACTTATCCGGCCTTTAACGGATTCCGGGGAATAAGGGACAACGCAGCCCGTTTCGGAAATTCCCCTGGTACGGAATGTCCCTGTTTGCACTTTTTTCGGCTTCCCCCACTCCAAGAATCAACCGTCCCGTTTCCGACCCGGAAGCCATGCGCGGCGATTTCGATGCCGCGATCCCAAAAGCACGCAACGAATACCGCCGGATCGCATAGCCAATTGAAAAGGCCGCAGTTGACAACTTCGTCACTTCGCCCTGAGCTCTTACGCCAAACCAAACTAAGGAACCTCTGAATAAAACCAAATTAGTCGACGGGAATCCGGTGTGACGAAAAAAACCATGCGAGCGTGCCATTCATCCGAGTTTTCCGCTATTTTCTCCGGTCATTTGGACCGGATTCGCCGGGTTGGGCGATCAGCGGGCAGACTTCGCCCGTCAACTCATCAACGCCTGCCTCTTCAGATACAGGTTGGTCAGCCCAATCAGCGTGAACACCTGGG
>Ga0196981_1000284_pt1 | contig 24154 bp, 30 predicted proteins | sample S3_2013CmetaG_FD_155462 | JGI IMG/M metagenome (GOLD analysis project Ga0196981, IMG submission 155462) | Soil microbial communities from Anza Borrego desert, Southern California, United States - S3_20-13C | ecosystem: Environmental > Terrestrial > Soil > Desert | place: USA: California... | reverse complement strand
TCGCGTAGAGTTCCGCCACGACATGCTTCCAGACCAAACCCGTGAACGCCGCGACCGCCATCGTTACATAGGTAAACAAGGCCATCCAGGCGGCGGGCACATGGATATACATGATCCTAACTGTTTCGCCCTGCTGGTAGTCGGGCGGTGAATCAAAAAATGAAACGTAAAGTCCGGCCGCGAGGAACAGCGCCGCCAACGCCCAGGCAAAGGGCAACACAGCGCCCGCGAGCGCAAGAAACCGCCCGGGATTGGCAAAGCGCGTAATGATGCTGCCGCTGTTGCTCAAGACGACCTCTGATGCATGTTGAAGAAAGCGGCGGCGGCGGCGGGCGCGAGCGGAAGCGCCGCCAGCGCAAGCGCCGTTTGCAGCAGAAGATAGGCCTTCACGGGCGCATCGGCAAGGCTCGCCTCCGCCGCCATGACCCCCAGAATCAGCATTGGAATGAAGAGCGGCAGCACAAGGACGGCCAGCAGCAGACCCGAGCGGCGGGAGCCGAGCGTCAGCGCCGCGCCAGCGCCGCCGAGCAGGCTCATATATATGGTGCCTGGCAGCAGCGAAAGGCAGAGCAGCAGCGCATCATCGGTCGCAACGCCGAGCATCACCGCGACCGGAAAAGCGGTGACGGCAAGCGGCAGGCCCGAGAGAAGCCAGTGCGAGAGCATTTTGGCAACAGCTACCGGCGCGGGCAGGGAGGACATCAGCAACAGGTCGAGCGTGCCGTCCTCCGCATCCCGCAGGTAGATCGTGTCGAGGGAGAGCAGCGCGGCCAGCAGCCCGCCCACCCAGATAATGGCGGGTGCGGCGGCAGCCAGCGCGGCGGGATCCTGCGCCAGCGCAAACGGAAACATAGATGCGACAGTAATGAAGAAAAACAGCGTCGCCGCAAGTTCCGAGCCGCGCGCGCCGAACAGGCGCAAGTCACGCGAAACGATAGCGCAGAGAGCCTTCATGCCGCCCCCAGCGTCACCCGCCGCAACGTGCCGGTTGCGGGCGGCTCGACATTCAGGTGGCTGGCAATGACCGCGAGCCCGCCTTTCGCAGTGTGACGGTCCAGCGCTGCGCGAAACAGGAGCGAGGATTCGGCATCGAGCCCGTTCAGCGGCTCGTCCAGTAGCCAGAGCCAGCTGCCCTTCATGATCACGGCGGCGAGGCTAAGGCGGCGCTTTTGTCCCGCGGAAAGAAACCGTACGGGGCGGTCGCGAAGGTCGAGCAGGCCTAGGGCGCTCAAGGAATTTTCCGCAATATCCCCGCCAATGCCCCAAAGCCGCGCCCAGAACATCAGATTTTCATATGAAGTTTCCAGAACCTTAAGGTGGGTGTCGTTCGCGGGCAGATAGGCGAAGCGCGCAGCATGAGAGGCGCGGGTATTTTCCGAAATTGGAGTGCCCTGCCAGGCGAGCGCACCTTCGAAAGGCAGCGCGCCCGCGATCACACGCAGCAGGCTTGTTTTACCCGCGCCATTTGGCCCCGCGAGATGGATCACATCGCCTTCGCCCAGCGACAGCGACAAATTTTGGAAAAGCACGCGCCCGCCCCTGCGGCATGTCGCCTGATCAAGTGTTAAAAGGGCGTTTGAAGCAGTCACGTATTGGCCTATTATCTTTGGAACGTCTGGACTATAAACCATGCATAAGCGCATGACAAACCAAAGTAACTGACTGAAAAAATAGAGGGAGTTCCGCTGTGACGGTAACTGGACACGATACGCTCAAAACAAGAAAAACACTGACCGTGGACGGCCGGAACTACGATTACTTCAGCCTCGCCGACGCCGCCCCCACGGTTGGCGATATTTCGCGCCTCCCCTATTCCATGAAGGTGCTGCTGGAAAACCTGCTGCGCTTCGAGGACGGCCAGAGCGTTACGGTCGAGGACGTCAAGGCTGTCGGCGAATGGATGACCAACCGCACCAGCAACCGCGAAATCGCCTACCGCCCTGCGCGCGTCCTCATGCAGGACTTCACGGGCGTGCCGGCGGTCGTCGACCTTGCCGCCATGCGCGACGCGATGGTGGCGCTCGGCGGCAATCCGCAGAAAATCAACCCGCTCGCCAACGTTGACCTCGTCATCGACCATTCGGTCATGGTCGACAGTTTCGGCAGCAAGGAAGCCTTCGGCGAAAATGTGAAGATGGAATTCGAGCGCAATCTCGAGCGCTATGTGTTCCTGCGCTGGGGCTCGAAAGCTTTCAATCGCTTCCGCGTCGTGCCGCCCGGCACCGGCATCTGCCACCAGGTGAACCTTGAATACCTCGCCCAGACGATCTGGGTGGAGGAAGATGAAAACGTGAAGGGCGCGCAAGTCGCCTATCCTGATACGCTTGTCGGCACCGACAGCCATACCACCATGGTAAATGGACTCGCCGTGCTCGGCTGGGGCGTCGGCGGGATCGAGGCCGAGGCCGCGATGCTCGGCCAGCCGGTATCAATGCTGATCCCCGAAGTCGTCGGCATGAAGCTCACCGGCGCGATGAAGGAAGGCACGACCGCGACCGACCTCGTCTTGACCGTGACGCAAATGCTGCGCAAAAAAGGCGTCGTCAATAAATTCGTCGAATTCTTCGGCCCCGGGCTCGACCACCTGTCGCTCGCCGACCGCGCGACGATCGCCAACATGGCGCCCGAATACGGCGCGACCTGCGGCTTCTTCCCGATCGACGCCGAAACCATTTCCTACCTGCGCTTCACGGGCCGCGACGAGCACCGCGTGAACCTGGTCGAAGCCTATGCGAAGGCGCAAGGCATGTGGCGCGACGCAAACGCGCCGGACCCTGTCTTCACCGATACGCTGGAGCTCGACTTGTCCTCGATCGAACCGTCGATGGCGGGGCCGAAACGCCCGCAGGACCGCGTCGCGCTCGCCAACGCCGCGCAAGGCTTCAGGGAATCGCTCGCCAAGGATCTCGGCGACAAAACCGAGAAACCCGTTGCGGTGAAAGGCGTCGATTACAGCCTCAACCACGGCGATGTCGTAATCGCTGCGATCACCAGCTGCACCAATACCTCAAACCCTTCCGTCATGCTGGCGGCAGGTCTTGTCGCCAAGAAGGCGCTTGAAAAAGGCCTTAGCGTGAAGCCCTGGGTGAAAACCTCGCTCGCGCCCGGCTCGCAGGTGGTGACGGACTATCTTGAAAACGCAGGGCTGCAGGCGCCGCTCGACGCGCTTGGCTTCAATCTCGTCGGCTATGGCTGCACGACCTGCATCGGCAACTCCGGGCCCCTTCCCGAGCATATCGAGGAAGCGATTAAGGCGGGCGACCTGACCGTTGCCGGCGTGCTGTCGGGCAACCGCAATTTCGAGGGCCGCATCCATGCCTTCGTGAAGGCGAACTATCTTGCCTCCCCGCCGCTGGTGGTCGCATACTCGCTTGCCGGCTCCCTCAAGATCGACATCAGCAAGGACGCGATCGGCAACGACAAGAACGGCAACCCCGTTTACCTGAAAGACGTCTGGCCGAGCCAGAAGGAAGTCGCCGACACGCTGAAGCAGGCGCTGACGCAGGAAATGTTCAAGAAACGCTACGCCAACGTCTTCCACGGCCCCGCCGAATGGCAGGCCGTGCAGACCGAAGGCGGCGAAACCTATAAGTGGAATTCCTCCTCGACCTACGTGCAGAACCCGCCCTATTTCGCGGGCATGACGATGCAGCCGGAGGAAGTGAAAGACATCAAGGGCGCGCGCGCGCTTGCGGTGTTCGGCGATTCCATCACGACCGACCATATCTCGCCCGCCGGTTCGATCAAGAAAGACAGCCCGGCAGGATCGTATCTCGTCAGCTACCAGGTGCGCCCGGTTGACTTCAACTCCTACGGCGCGCGCCGCGGCAACCACGAGATCATGATGCGCGGCACCTTCGCCAATATCCGCATCAAGAACGAGATGCTGGGCGGCAAGGAAGGCGGCCTCACCCGCCATATCCCGTCCAACACCGAAATGCCGATCTATGACGCCGCGATGAAATATATCGCGGAAGGTACGCCGCTGATCGTCTTCGCCGGCAAGGAATACGGCACGGGCTCCTCCCGCGACTGGGCGGCGAAGGGCACCAAGCTGCTCGGCATCCGCGCGGTCGTTGCCGAAAGCTTCGAGCGTATTCACCGCTCGAACCTGGTCGGCATGGGCGTTCTTCCGCTGCAGTTCAAGGACGGCATGACGCGCGCCGCGCTCAACCTGACCGGCGAGGAGACCTTCGACATCGCCGGCATCGCGATCGGGCTGCAGCCGCGGATGGACCTGAAGATCGTCATCCACCGCGCCGGCGGCGCGACGGATGAAATCACCGTCCAGTGCCGCATCGACACGCTCGATGAAATCGAATATTTCGCAAACGGCGGCATTCTTCAGTATGTGCTGCGTTCGATCGCGGCCAAGGCGGCCTGATTTTAAAAAAACGGCCGGGAGACCGGCCGTTTTTCTTTGGGGAAAGGAATTTTCAGATGAAATATTTTATCCTGGCCGTGATCGCGGCGCTTGCCGTGGCGCAGCCGGTGCTGGCGCAAAACACGGGCGCGGCGCAGGCCCCCGCCCCCAATCCGCTGGACCCGCCCGCACCGCCGCCGTCGAACGAGCCGAAGCCCGACTGGATGGGCTACCAGACGCCCTATAACGGCGAGCAGAATGACCTATCCGCCCCGCACCGCACGCCGGAAGAAATCATCGCCTGGGTGCGCCAGATGGCGACCGATGTGCTGACCTTCACGTCCAAAACCGCCTATGAGCGCATGAAGGCCGCGGGCGCCGACGTGAAATACGACGACGTGAACGGCAAGCTGTTCCGCCTGAAGCCCTACTTCACGGACAAGGCCTGGGCGCAGTTCGCCACCTTCGCGACGCAATCAGGCATCATCGACAAGGTGCGCAACCAGGAATATTCGATCACGACCATCATGAACGGCAATGCGCTTGTGATCGACAACAGCCCCGCCGACGGCACATATCACTGGGCGGTGCGCACGCCGCTGATGATCAGCTATCTTCTCGTCAACGAGGCGGGCGAGCAGCAGCCGGTCGAAGATGGGCAGTATGAACTGGATATCGTCGTCGGCCGGATCCCGCCGAAGAACACCGAAGACCACGGGCTGGTCATCGAAAGCTGGTCGATCCGCGAAAAGGCGCTGTAAACGGCGTCAGCTTTTCTTGAAAAGCGCATCGACGGCGCTGCGGTGCTTGTCCTTTTTCTCGATATCCGCTTCGACGCGCGCAATTTCCTCTTTCAGCTGCATCACATAGTCGCGCAGCTCGGGCACCGAGAGCTTGTCGAGATTGCGCGGCCTGGCGCGCTTCGTTTTCGGGTCGGTTTCGTCGTCGAAAATCATTATACTGCTCCTGCAAAGCCACGAGAAGTTTAGCGGAAAAACACCATGACCAAAAGACCGGCGAAACGCGCCAACACCCTTCCCAAGGTAATGCGGGCTGCCGCAATCCATGACCAGAAGCTGATCATCGAGGAGCGGCCGATTCCCGCGCCGGGGCTCGGCGAGGTGCTGGTGCGGGTGGCCGCTGCGGGCGTCAACCGCCCCGATCTGCTGCAGCGAAAAGGTCTCTACCCGCCGCCCGCCGGGATCACCGATATCCCGGGGCTGGAACTGTCGGGCGAAGTCGTCGCGCTCGGGCGCAAGGTGACCGGACTGAAAAAGGGCGCGAAGATCTGCGCGCTCGTGGCGGGCGGCAGCTATGCCGAATACTGCGTCGTTCCTGCGCCGCAATGCCTGCCGGTGCCGAAAGGCATGGATATGACCGCCGCCGCGGGCCTAGCGGAAACGCATTTCACGGTTTGGACCAACCTTGTCGATCGCGGAAAACTGAAGAAGGGCGAAACGATTCTGATTCATGGCGGCGCCTCCGGCATCGGCACGACGGCGATCCAGGTCGCCCGCGCGCTGGGCGCGAAAGTGTTTGCCACGGCAGGCACGGATGAAAAATGCCGGGCCTGCGAAAAACTCGGTGCCAGCGCCGCGATCAACTACAAGAGCCTGGATTACGTCGCCGAGATCAACAAGCTGACCGGCAATCGCGGCGTAGATGTCGTGCTTGATATGGTCGGCGGCGACTATGTCGGCCGCAACCAGAAGGTCCTGGCATCCCATGGCCGGCATGTCAGCATCGCCATGCAAAAGGGCCGCACGGTCGAAATCGACCTGTTCCAGATCATGTCGAAGCGTCTCGTTTTAACCGGCTCGACGCTGCGTCCCCAGCCCGTCGCGGTGAAGGGTGAGATCGCCCGTGCCCTGAAGAAAACCGTCTGGCCGCTGCTCGCCCGCAAAAAGATCAAGGTGGTGATCGACCGCGTGTACCCTTTTGAAGAAGCGCAGGCCGCGCACGAACATCTGGAAGCCGGGAATCACGTCGGAAAGGTCATCCTGACCTTCTAGCATTTACATAAATGTCGTTTTTTCCGCGAGTGAGGCGGCAATTCTGCGGTCCGTCCCGTTACTTTTGACATATTCCGCCCGTTCTGCTATTCCTTTTGCATAACAGGAGCAGGAAGATGGGCCTTTCGGATGCCTTCAACAGCGGCTATCGCGCCGACAAAGCCAACGACTATGTTCTGACGGTGAAATACGACGTCGCCGGTTATACGACCGTGCTGGCCTATGATTTCATGGCGCGCGTCATGACGCTGCGCACGGACGGCTATGGAGACGGCGGGGTCCGGCTGACCCCCTTCGCCCAACTTGACCGCGACTCGCTCGTCGGCTTTCGCGACGAACTTGTGCGCCAGGGCGGCAAGCCACCCGAACTGCCGCCGGAGGCCCCGCAACTGCCGAGGGCCTCAAGGGGGCTGACGCCATGACCGACACCTCCCTCAGCGAAGCGTTCAACGACAACTACGCCGGCAAGAAATTCAACGACAACATCCTGCAGGTGACGAGCGGGTCGATCAATTACTTCTATGATTTCGCAGCGCGCATGATGATCATGCGCGGCGACTGGGGATCGGACTATAACCTGGCGACGACGCCCTTTTCGCAGCTTGACCGCGACGTGCTGATCGCCGCGCGCGACAAGCTGGTGGCCCTGGGCGGGAAACCGCCCGCCCTGCCCGCCGAAGCGCCGCAGCTGCCGCAGGCGCAACGCAAATTCGCCCCATAGGAAACGTATATGTCACTCTCCGCCAGTTTTAACCAATCCCATAGCCCGAGCCGCATCAGCGACAGCGTCCTTGCGCTGTCCTACGACTACCAGAAATATTTCTATGATTTCGAGCTGCGGCTGCTGACCACGGTCTTTCGCTACAGCCAGACGGGCGGCGTGACGACCCCGCCGTTTTCGCAGCTCGATCGCGAGACCCTCGTCGATATGCGCGACAAGCTGGTCGAGCTTGGCGGCAAGCCGCGCGACCTGCCGCCCGAAGCGCCGACACTCCACAAACCCCAGCGCGGCCTTCAGCCGTAGGAGAAGCAACCTTGTCCCTGTCCCAGGAATTCAACCAGACCCACAGCCCCGAAAAGGTCAACGACCAGGTGCTGAAGGTGAATGTCGAGAACATTTCCTTCCTGTACGATTTCCGTCAGCGGCTGGTCACCGCGACCTATCGCTACGGCAACGATAAATGGGCGCAGGTTACGCCCTTTTCGCAGCTCGACCGCGAAGTGCTGGTCGATATGCGCGACGCGCTTGTCCACATGGGCGGAAAGCCGAAAGAACTCCCGGCGGAGGCGCCCTCCCTGCCCCGCCCGCAAAAAGGACTGAATGTATGAGCGAGGCTGCATCGATCAAGGATTCCTTCAACGATATGAGCCTGTCGAAGCAGCGCAGCGCGGTGCTTGCGGTCAGCAACGGCGTCACGACGGTCTTTTACGATTTCGCGCAGCGCCTTGTCATGAATACCACCACTGGCGGCTATTATAATCTCACGCCCTTTTCGCAGTTCGACCGCGAAACGCTGGTGGCCTTGCGCGACCGGCTTGTCGATCTTGGCGGCAACCCGCCCGAATTGCCGGCCGAGCCCGCAACCGCCCTGCCGCGCCAGGCGCGCGGGCTCAACCCCTGAAGGAAACCGCGATGGACCTGACCGCCGCTTTCAATTCCAGCGAGGCCGAAGCAGCCAAGGCGACGCCTTTCGTGCTCGACATTTATTACCGCAGCCGTGGCGGCGGCATTTACATGACCTATGACTTCATGAGCCGCGTGCTGCTGACACGCACCGGCAATTCCGAAGGCGGGCTGAGCGTTACCCCCTTCAACCAGCTCGACCGCGAAACGCTGGTCGCCGCGCGCGACCGCCTGGTGCAGCTGGGCGGGGAGCCGCCCGAGCTTCCCGCCGAGGCCGCAACCCTCCTCAAGCCGCGCCCGCTCAAGCCTTGAAAGGAACCGCCATGGCACTCGACGTCGACTTCAACGATAGCAGCACGAATTACGGGCGGAAGATCAACGACTTCGTGCTCGGCGTCTCCTATCCGCTCTACCCCGGCTCCTCGGCGACGAGCTACTACCAGTATGACTTTGTGGCGCGCATCATGACGGCGCGCACCGGCGCAAGCGAGGGCGGGGCGGTCATCACTCCCTTCTCCGCGCTCGACGGCGATTCGCTGGAGGCGCTCCGTCAGCGGCTTATCGACCTCGGCGGCAAACCGCCCGCGCTCGGGCCGACGCTCGACAAAACAGCCCTGCGCAAGCCGGGCGCGCTGAACGCCTGACTTCCGCGCCGATAGCGGAACCTGCCTCTATTTCGTTTGACAGAACATTTTGGCTATAGTAACTTTGTTTCTGTTTTCAGCAGGTATAGGGAATTTTACCCATGGTTTTACGCAATCAATTTAATGATTCTTTCAAAGCACCCTCTCTCGATGACATGATGCTCGGCCTGTATGCGGCCTCCAATTACGGCAGCAATGCCTATTGCTTTGCGCAGGCGGCGCGCATTGCCGCGCCGTCGAATGACCACGCGGAAAGCGCCGGCGAGGGCGCCTTTACGCGGCGGCTCAAGCTATAATTGGCTGGACTCCCGGCAAAGCCATCCCGTATAGTCCGAAGCATCTTCCCTAAAACGATTGAACCTTTTTCAATCGTCGCCTTTCCCCCGAAAGGCGCGCAGGCCTGAAGATTGCCTTGCGCCGGGAGCACTGTTTTGAACGAAGGAGTCCGATAAAATGGCTTATCCCCTGATGCCCAAGGCGACCGCCGCCTGGCTGGTCGACAACACCGCCCTCACATTCGACCAGATCGCCGAGTTCTGCGGGCTGCACCCGCTGGAAGTCCAGGCGCTCGCGGATGGCGAGGTCAATTCCGGCATCATGGGCACCAGCCCGATCCTGAACGGCGAGCTGACGCAGGAAGAAATCGACCGCTGCGAGAACAACACCAATGCGAAGCTGAAAATGCAGCGCACCGACCTGCCGAAGCCCCGCGCGCGTTCCAAGGGCCCGCGCTATACGCCGGTCACCAAGCGCGCGGAGAAGCCGAATGCGGTCGCCTACCTCCTGAAGACCTTCCCGATGCTGGCGGATGTGCAGATCGCGAAGCTCGTCGGCTCGACCAAGCCGACCGTCGATGCGATCCGCAACAAGACGCATCCGCAGAGCTCGAGCATGAAGCCGGTCGATCCGGTTTCCATCGGCCTCTGCACCGCGGACGAGCTGGAGAAGGCCGTGAAGAAGGCGCAGCGCCGCGTCGAGCGCGAGAAGAGCGGCATCGCGACGCCGACCACCTTCGGCAATCCCTTCCAGAAAAAGACAGCAACCCCCGCGGCCGCTGTCGTTACCGACGACGAAGATGACGGCGATGAAGACGGCCTCGATGATACGAATGATGACGAGCTTGAGGAAACCGCAGGCGCGGACGACGCGCAGGCGCTGCCGGAGACCGGCACGCACTGAGATCCCGATCGTTGCACAATAAAAAACGGCGCCGGTGACGGCGCCGTTTTTTATTGAACCGGTTTTCGCTAGCCGGTTGCGCGGAGGCGTTCAATTTCCTCTTTTACATGGAGTTTTTGCTCCTTCAGGCGGCGGATATCGAACTCGTTCCGCGATGCATGCATCTGCTCGTCCCGGATTTTCTCCTCGAGAGCGGCATGTCTTTTCTGTAGCGCGTGAAGATGTGCTTGAGCCATATCGTATCTCCTCTCTACTAGTTCAGTGCTTATATCCAATGATACACCGACTATTCTATCACCGGAGAATTGACAAAAAATTAAGGCGTATATGACTGAAGTGTCAGGAGATTTTAGCCGCGATGAAGTCGCGCAGCGCGGTTGCGGTATCTATGGGCATCTCGACCATCGCCGTATGCCCGCATTCCGGCAGCAGAACGTGATGCGCATCCGGAATCAGCGCGGCGAGCTGTTCGCCTGCAGCCGGCTTCACCATCTTATCCTTATCGCCCGATAGCACCAGCGCGGGAACGCGGACAGCTCTTGCCAGCGCCGCGCCATCCGCGAAATTGTCGCAGACGGCAAGATCCGCGCCGACGGCTGCAGGGTTGGCGGCGTGCATCACAGCGCTTAATACCGTGCGCACCGCGCCCACCTGCGGATGTCCCCCATGCACACCCCATTTCACGATCATGCCGATTGCCTCGTTCGGCGTTTCGCGCGCGATTTTCAGCAAGTCGGCGTTGACTGGCATCTTTGCCGCCGCGCCGATCAGCACAAGTCCGGCGACCTCCGGCGCATCCGCCGCGGCAAGCGCGATCAGCGCGCCCATCGAATGGCCGACGAGGATCACATCGCCCGGCCCGCCGGCGAGCTTTTCTTTAAGCCAGGCGGCCATCGACGTGATATTGGTGAGGAGATCCGTGCTCGATTGCGGATCATGCCCGGGCAGCGTGAGCGCGCGGAAATGGTGGTCGGGCAAGTGCGGCGCGAGGCCGCCGAAAACGGCGCCGGTCATGCCTGCGCCATGCAGCGCCACGATCGTTTTGCGGGAATTGCCCATGGGCAAAGGATACCAGAAAAGCCCTGTCATTTCAGCCGCACGTGAAGCGGCATTTGACAGCCCGTGAAGCGGCCGTTATGTTAAAACCGGCTTTAAAAAACGGAGGCTGAAATGTCGAAATGGCGCAAAGGCGCGTTATCGCTGGTGTTCGCGGCGCTTGCGCTTGCGGGTTGCGACATGCCCCGCAACGACGCGCAAGCACCGGCGGCGCCCGGTGCAACTGCCGCGCAAACGCAGAATGCCGCCCCCGCCTACTACGTCACCGTCGACCTGCGCCAGTCGCATTTCACGCTCGACCCGTTCGAGCATGCGCGCGATTCATGGAACGCCGTCGAATTCGCGCTGCCCGCGTCCAAGGCGCAATATGACCGCCTGAACAAGGGCGACAATCTTGTCGATAAATTCCGCAGCGCCAGCTTCTGGATCGACGGCTCGATCGGCAGCACGAAAATGACGGTGGAGGGAAAGCCCGCGGTGCGCGCTGATGCCGATGCCACCGCCTATAAGGTAAAACTGCAGCTGTACCAGTCGAACCTTTCGCTCGACCCGTTCAAGCACCTGAAAAATTCGGGCAATGCGATCGAGTTCAATTGGGAAGTGCCGGGCAACGTTTATAACGAAATGAAAGTCGGCGACGACCTGATCAAGGACGGTTTCCGCACCGGCAGCTTTGTCCTCAAGGGCAGCGTTGGCAAGTGGCACCTGAAGGTCGCCGAGAAGAACGGTCCATCCTTGCAGCCCGCCGCGACCAAATCCCCTGCGCGATAAGCACGTTTTCACCGCACAAAAAAAACCGCCCTCTTTACAGGGCGGGGTGAAGACGTCACGAGGAGGCACAGATGAAGGTCAAAATTCCGTGGAACCAGTCTTGTTCCTAGTTCCAGAATAGCCTGCCTCGGTTAAGGACAAGTTAACGCCGTTAGCGCGGTGATTAAATCTTGGGTAACTTTGAGTTAAGCACCTGAAACTGCACGGAGAACACAAGATGCGAACAGCTCTTAACTGGGCTTTTTTTCGGCCGGCGGCTTCTTGGCGCGCGGTTTTGTGGTGCGCAGCCGAGTCGTTTTCAGCTCGTTCGCTTCCTCGAGAATCGGGTAGGCGATGAGCGACACGTAGGAATTGATGCGGCGGAGGTCGCGCAGGATGTCGAGATGCAGCGACGAGGTCGCGATCGTTTCAGCGACGCCCTGGCTGAGGCGCTTGAAGTGGCTTTCCGCCGCCATCATCTCCTGGTTGCGCAGCACGACCTTTTCCTCGAACAGCTTGCGCGCCATCTTCACGTCGCCGGTCATGAACACGTTCTGCGCGAGGTTCATGTTGTCCATGACGCGGTGGTGCAGGTCCGAAATTTCCGCGAAGCCCTGGCGCGAGAAATTGTCCTGGTTGCGGATTTTCTTCGACGCCATCTCCATGAGGTTCTTGTCGATGATGTCGCCGATATGCTCGAGATTGGTCGAGAAGGTAAGTATCTGCATGTAGCGCTTGGTCTCGTGCTTGTCGAGCGGGTGGGACGACAGGCGCGCGAGGTAGTTCTTGGTCGACTCGTAAAGGCTGTCGACGATCGCTTCTTGGTCGCGGATGCCCTGGACCAGGTGCGTGTTGTTGCTGCGGAAGGCTTCCAGCGTGTCGCGCATCATGCGCTGCACGATATCGGAAATGCGCAAGGTTTCGCGCGCAACGCAGGCGAGCGCCGCGGGCGGCGTCGCGAAGGCCGTCGGATCCAGGTAGCGCGGCAGCGATTCATCCTCTTCCCGCGCGCGGTCGGGCAGCAGGATCTCGGACAGCTTGGTCATCGAGCCGATGAAGGGAAGGAAGCCGAGCGCGACCACGATATTGAACAGCGTGTGGAAGTTGACGACCTGGCGCGCGGGGTCGGGGTCAATTTCGGCCACCAGCGGCGCAACCAGCGTTCCCATGAACGGCAGGAAGATAAGCGCGCCCATGCCGCGCATCATGAGGTTGCCGAGCGGCACGCGGCGGCCGGCCGGAATGTCGCGCAGCGTCATGATGACCGGCGCGATCGCCCCGCCGATATTGGCGCCGAGGACGAGCACGAGGCCGAGGCCGACGGGGATCATGCCGGCCTGCACGAAGGACATGAACAAAAGCACCGTGCCGAGGCTCGAATGCACGAGCCAGGTGAACAGCGCGGCGAGGACGATGGCGAGGATCGGCTGGGAGGAGAGCGGCGCGATCAGCGCCTTCAGCCCCGCTTCCTGCCCGATCGGCGAGGCGACGTCGCGGATGATGCTGAGCGAAATGAAGATGAGCGCAAGGCCGACCATCGCGCGGCCGACATGCTTGTAATGCGATTCGTCCCAGACCTTGGTCGTGACATAGCCGGCAAACAGCAGCACCGGCACCAGCCACTTGATGTCGAAGGAGATGATTTGTGCCGCGAGCGTGGTGCCGACATCCGCGCCCAGCATCACCGCGATCGCGGAGGAGATAGTGATGACGTTGCGCGCGGCGAAGGAGGAGACGATCATGCTGGCGGCAGTTGAGGACTGCAGCAGCGTCGCGGTGAAGATGCCGACGCCGAAGGCCTTGAAGCGGTTGGAGGTCGAATTCGAGATAAAGCGGCGCAGCGTCGTGCCGAAGGCCTTGTTCAGGCCCGACGATACCATTCCGACACCCCACAGCAGCAGGCAGACCCCGCCGATGATGTGCAATATGATATGTGACGCGTCGATGGCGGCTACTCCGAATAATAAAGTCGCGGGCCGGAAATATTCCGGCTGTTACACACCCGCCGCCAATCTTTTGGTCGCGCGGTTTTTTTGCCTGTTAGTGGATCGTGCTCCAGACCTTGCGCTTGGCGGCCAGCATGATCGCGCAGAAGGCGAACATGAACAGCATGACCTTGATGCCCATCGACTTGCGCTGCTCCATATGCGGCTCCGCCGCCCAAGCGAGGAACTGCGCCACGTCGCGCGCTTCCTGGTCGAGCGTGTTCGCGGTGCCGTCGCCATAGGCGACCTGCCCGTCATTGAGCGGCTTCGCCATCGCGATCTGGTGGCCCGGGAAAACCTTGTTGTAGTTGAGGCCCGGCATCACCTGCACATCGGCGGGCGCATCCTCGTAGCCGTTGAGCAGGGCGAAGACGTAATCCTCGCCATGCTCGCGCGCCTTGACCAGCAGCGACAGGTCGGGCGGCAGCGCGCCGTTGTTGGCGGCGCGCGCGGCCTTGTCGTTCGCGAAGGGGGAGCGGAAGCGGTCGGCGGGGCGCGCCGGGCGGTCGAACATCTCGCCCTCGTCGTTCGGGCCATCCTGGATCGTGTTCTCGGCGGCGACAGCCTTCACCTGCTCGGGCGTATAACCGAGCTGCTGGAGGTCGCGGTACGACAAGAGCTTCATTGAATGGCATGCGGCGCAGACTTCCTTATAGACCTGGAAGCCGCGCTGCAGCGCCGCCTTGTCATAGGTGCCGAAGACGCCCTGATGCGGCCATTTCTGGTGCTTGAGTTCTTCGCCTTCCGAGGCAGGCGCTGCGGTGGCGGCGCAGAGCAGCACGGCGGCGGCGAGCAGGGGGAGAATGTTTTTCATTGTTGTTGGTCTCCGGTTAATGCTTGCAGCAGCCGGGATCGGCGGCGATCGAGGCGGGCACGGGCAGCGGCTTTTCCTTGAAGCTCAGGATCGGCAGGATCACGAGGAACAGCGCGAAATAATAGATCGTGCCGATCTGGCCGAGGATCAGCGGCAGGCCTTCCGGCGGTTTCGCGCCCGAATACATCAGCACGAAGAAGTCGACGAAGAGCAGCCAGATGCACCATTTGAAGATCGGGCGGAAGCGGCCGGACTTGACCGGGCTGCGGTCGAGCCAGGGCAGGAACAGCAGGAGGATGATCGAGCCGAACATCGCGAGCACGCCCTGCAGCTTCGCCGGCAGCAGCACGATCTGCGTGAACGGGATCGTGATATCGGCGGTGAAGGCGCGCAGGATCGCATAGAAGGGCAGGAAGTACCATTCCGGCACGATATGCGCAGGGGTCTGCATCGGGTCGAACTTGCGGAAGTGGTCGACCTCGGTCAGCGCGAGCGGGGAGAAAAACACCACGCCGAGGAAGATGGTCAGGAACACGACCATCGCAAAGCTGTCCTTGGTCGAGACATAGGGCGCGAAGGGGACGGTGTCTTCCGGCGATTGCGGCTCGACGCCGGTCGGGCCGTTCGAGCCCGTCACGTGCAGCGCCCAGACGTGGATGAACACGACGCCCAGGATGACGAAGGGCAGCAGGAAGTGCAGCGCGTAGAAACGGTTCAGCGTCGGGTTATCGACCGAGAAGCCGCCCCACAGCCAGGTGACCAGGCCGTCGCCGACCAGCGGAATGGCGGAGAACATCGAGGTGATGACCGTCACGCCCCAGCCTGACATCTGCGACCAGGGCAGCGCATAGCCCATGAAAGCGGTCGCCATCATGAGCAGCAGGATGACAACGCCGAACATCCACAAAAGCTCGCGCGGCTTTTTGTAGGAGCCGTAGAACAGCCCGCGGGCGATGTGGATATAGACCGCGATGAAGAAGAACGACGCGCCGTTCATGTGGATGTAGCGCAGCAGCCAGCCGAAATTCACGTCGCGCATCGTGCGTTCGACTGAATCGAACGCGAGCGAGGTATGGGGCGTGTAGTTCATCGCCATCATGATGCCGGAGAGGATCATGATGCCGAGCATGGTCATGGCGATGCCGCCAAAGCTCCACATATAGTTCACGTTGCGCGGCATCGGAAACACGCCGTATTCCTTGATGAGCATCGTGAAGATGGGCAGGCGGTTGTCGATCCAGCGCACGACCGGGTTGTTGAAGGGGCTTTCGCCGAAATGGGCCATGTTGTTCTTCCTTGTTCTTAGCCGATGCGGATCAGCTGGTCGCTGACGAAGGCGTAGGGCGGCACCGCGAGGTTGCGGGGCGCCGGGCCTTTGCGGATGCGGCCGGATTTATCGTAGTGCGAGCCGTGGCAGGGGCAGAACCAGCCGCCGAATTCGCCCTTCGGCTGGCCCATTTTCGAGCCCATGGGGATGCAGCCGAGATGGGTGCAGACGCCGACCAGCACCAGCCATTCATCATGGCCCTTCAGCACGCGGTCGTCATCCGACTGCGGGTCGCGCAGCGCCTTCCAGTCCTCGGCGCGGATCTCCTGGATTTCCTGCGGCGTGCGGCGGTGGATGAAGACGGGCTTGCCGCGCCAGACGGCGAGGATCGTCTGCCCGGCCTCGATCTTGCTCACGTCGATTTCGGTCGAGGCAAGCGCGAGCGTGTCGGCGGCGGGGTTCATGCTGTCGATCACGGGCCAGAGCGCGGAGCCCACGCCGACCGCGCCCATCGCGCCCGCCGTGAGATACAGGAATTCGCGCCGGTTCGCGCCGTCTTTGGTCGAGTCCATTGTTTTTCTTCCTTTTTACAGGACTTTCGGAGAACCGCCGTTTTTTTGGGACAGCGGTTTAAATTGGATATGCGCGGGCGGCGCCGAAGGCTTGAGACTCCGTGCCGCGCGTCTTCCCGATACTACTGATTTTCTGGGGAAATAAAAGCACCGGGAACGAATATTTCGCGGACGCAGGTGGGCTCCACATTTACGTAATGTCAGAAATAGTACATGCCCTGCAGGAGGAGCAGCTGCGCCGTGTAGAGCTGCAGCGTATTATGTCCAATCCAGCGGCAGGCGCGGGAAACGGCGTCGGCTTTCCTGCGGCGGATCGTCTCGAGCAGCAGCGCGCGGAAATGATACATGAGCACGGCAGTCGCCGCCGTCGTCGAAACGACGATCGCCCACTGGACGGGGTTGAAGGGAAAGGTATGCGCCGTGAACAGCAGGAAGATCGTTGTCACGAACCCGAAATAAAGCCGCAGGTCGACGATGCCGGCGGCGCGGTCACGGTTTTTCAGGAGCCAGCCCGCCAAGGCGATCATGAGCGCGATGGTGCCGTATTCCATGATCTCGTCGGTCTGTTTCATGACGAGGATGAAGCCGATATTCAAAACCCAGAAGCGAAAGCGCGAGCCGAGGCTCCATTCCGCGAGCGGGTCGATCACATAGCGCGTGAAGATGATGGTCGCAACGGCGGAGAGCGGGAAAACGCCGAAACCCGTGATCGCCCCCGCAACCGCCAGCAGGATCGCGCATTGCCACATCCAGAGGTCGGTCTTGCGGCCCGCGTTATAGCCGGCGGGGATGAACCAGACGAGCGCGAACATGCGAAAGACGCGGAACCACAGGTTGTCGTCATACATGTAAAGGCCGACATGGTCGACGATGAATGCCGCGACCGCGAGCGCATAGAGCTCGTATGATGCCATCCTGTATTTCATGGGCCCGTTCCGTTATCCTCGACTATGGCACTAAACAAGAAAGGTGACAAACGCCGATGCGCCTTGCGCTGTACGAGCCCGATATCCCGCAGAACACCGGCGCGATCATGCGCCTCTGCGCCTGCTTCGCCGTGCCGCTCGACGTGATCGAGCCTTGCGGGTTTATCCTCAGCGACAAAAACCTGAAACGCGCCGGCATGGATTATATCGGGCAGGTCGATATGGCGCGGCATTCAAGCTGGAAGGCGTTCAACGCGGCGCGCCGGAACCGGCTCGTGCTGCTGACGACGAAATCGGACCGGTCCTATCTCGATTTCCAATTCGAGCCCGGCGATATCCTGATGGCGGGGCGCGAAAGCGCGGGCGTGCCGGATGACGTCCACAATGCCTGCGACGCGCGCATCACGATCCCGATGGCGGCAGGCGCGCGCTCCCTCAACGTCGCGATGGCCTGCGCGATCGTGCTGGGCGAGGCGCTGCGCCAATCGGGAAATTTTCAGGCGCGGTTTGCAAAATAGCAGGAAAAGGCGCTTAATGCGGCCATTACCGAGGGATTCGCGATGAGCCAGACACAACGCCAGCCGACCGGGGCGCAGGACCGAAAACAAAGCGCAGCCGCATGGTTCGAATCCCTGCGCGACCGGATCTGCGCGGAATTCGAGAAGATCGAAACGGAACTGACCGGCACGCATAGCGACCTGCCCGCGGGGAAATTCGAGCGCAAGCCCTGGGACAAGAAGGACTCGCCCCAGAATGACGGAAAACTTTCGGGCGGCGGCATGATGTCGGTCATGCGCGGCCGTGTCTTTGAAAAGGTCGGCGTGAACATCTCGGCCGTGCATGGCACGTTTTCGTCCGAATTCCGCAAGAATATCCCGGGCGCGGGGGACACGGGCGAATTCTGGGCGGCGGGCATCAGCCTCGTCGCGCATATGCGCTCCCCGCTTGTGCCCGCCGTGCATATGAACACGCGCCATATCGTCACCTCGAAATCATGGTTCGGCGGCGGCGCCGACCTGACGCCGATGGTGCCGGACGATGCCGACACGCGCGATTTTCACGCCGCGCTGAAAACCGCCTGCGACGCGCATGACGCCGCTTACTATCCGAAATTCAAGAAGTGGTGCGACGAGTATTTCTTCCTGCCGCACCGCAACGAGCCGCGCGGCGTCGGCGGGATCTTCTACGACTATCTTGAAAACGACTGGGAGCGCGATTTCGCCTTCACGCAGGATGTCGGCAAAACTTTCCTGTCGATTTACCCGCAGCTGGTGCGCCGTCACATGAACAAGCCGTGGACTGAAGCGCAGCGCGGGCACCAGCTGGTGCGCCGCGGGCGCTATGTCGAATTCAACCTGCTGTATGACCGCGGCACGCAGTTCGGGCTGAAGACCGGCGGCAACACGGAAGCGATCCTGATGTCGATGCCGCCCGAAGTGAGGTGGCCTTAGGCCTCCGGCGGGTTTTTAGGCGCGGGCTCTTCTTTCTTCGTCACCGGCACCTCCGGCTCCTCGACCGGGAACGGGATCAGCATATAGGCAACGCTGATCAGCGCGACCATCGCGGCGCCCCTCTGATGCGCGACGGCGACCAGGTACAGCATGAAGCAGAGCGTCCAGCCCATCGCGATGATCTTGACGTAGTTCGGGCGCTTGCCTGAAATCCACGGCCTGTTGATGCGGCTGCCCATGAGTGCGCAGGCGCAGCCAACGATGCCGATCAACCCGTTCAGCCCGTCGGGCACGAATTCGCGCGCGCCCGAGACGGCCGAGAAAAACAGGAACAGGCAGAACAGCGAAAGCACGCCGTGCAGCAGCTTGTGCGCGATGAACATCAGGCCTGCGACTGGCGCGAAAAGAGCGGCGAGCATCATTCCCCTTCACGCCCCGGAACCGGGGCATGGGAGGAGTATAGGCAGCGCTGTCCGATTGCGAAAGACCAAGGACGGGTCCTTGCCTTAACCAAGATTAATCTTGCAAATAGTTAACAAATTATGTACATTACGTAAATACCCTTCAGGAGGTCACATGTTCGAGAATCTCAAAGCACAGAAAGCCATCGACGCCATTGCCCCGACGCTGAAAGAGCTGGACCAGAAGCTGGCCGCCGTCGATGCCACGCCCGATCCGATCGACCGCCTCGTCAAATTCTTCAATGCCGTGGCCCCCATTTACGACCAGCCCGAACAGCTCAACGCCGCCGTCGCCGCGGCGCAGAAGGCCGGCAGCAAATTCACCGAAACGGCGGAAGCGCTGCGCGACCTGCAGGTGCATGTGCAGCAGTCCGGCCGCGATCCCTATGGCTGGAACCGCACGGAAAAGGGCGAAACCGTCACGGGCGACAACGTATATCTCGGCAACATTTATGGCCGCTTCACCAAGACCGCGAATTACTGGCAGAGCTCGTTCAGCCGCGATCATTCCTATGCCGACGAGGACCGCCAGATCATCGGCGGCCAGGCAAAGGGCTTTGTCGAATCGCATGTGCCGAAAATGCACAAGGACATCGCCAAGATCACCGCGCCCAAGCGCTAGAATTAAAGTCAGCGACAGCCATAAAGCCCGCCGGCGGAGAAACCGCCCGGCGGGCTTTCTTTTCCAGCCTTATCAACCGCTTCAAGCGGTGTTAAGACTCTTATAACCGCCCCTTCCTATAATGTTATGTAACCATCCCTCCGGGCCCTGCGAACAGCAGGTCGAAGCATAATTTGAAGGAGCGCCGCAAATGGCCCAAGCATTCAGACTGACGCCCGAGGATCATTTAAAAATATTGGAGCGCAGCGCCGTCGACGGCGACCTCTCCACCATGATGAAGAATATCGGGGAGCTGCACCTGCGCTGGAACAGCCTGACCCCCTCGCTGCAGACCGACGTCAAGCGCATGGAGGGGGTTTTCCTGACCCTGTTGCAGGCCCGCACGGCAGGAGCACGCGCATGAGCACAGAACCCGCAAACCTCCAGGACCTGATCCGCCAGATGGCCGAGAGCAACCCCGCCGTGATCGCCGAGCTGGGCGGCGCGGACACCTTCAACAAGACGCTGCAGAACATCGGCACGCTCGACCAGAAATTCGAGGAACGCGGCGGCGTGTTCTTCCATACCGGCAGCGACGCCTTCGACACCGCGGCGAAATTCACGCAGCTGCATGTGGAGGAATACCGCTCGACCGGCCGCCCCTCCCTGCCCGCGCTTGCGGCGCATCACGCGGAAAAGCTGGGCCTCGACGCCGGCTCGCCCGAATACAAGGCGATGATGCTGGTCGCCGCCCGCGCCGAAGTGGAAATGGCGGTCACGCCCGACTACCACAATAAATTCCATTACACCGACGTTGCCGCGATGACGGCGAATTTCCTCGAGAAGAACGACGCCTTCGTCGCAGCCGGCGACCCGCGCGGCGTGCCGCTCACGAAAGAGGAAAAGGCGCTCACCTTCATTACCGCGATCGGCCACGACATCGACCATGCGGGCAAGAGCAACCCGAAGGAAGATCCGCTGTTCAACGAGAAAAAATCCTTCGCCGCGATCGAGCCGCTGCTGAAGGAAGCGGGGCTGAGCGCACGGCAGATCGCCGATGTCCACACGATCCTCATGACGACCTCCCCCAACGGCCCGCATGCCGTGCTGAAGTCGCTCGCCAAGGGCGACCGCGAGGGCGCGCCCGCGACGCTGGAGGGAATTCGCGATGCGGATGCGGAGGGCAAGAAAAAGATGGGCGTCGCGCCCGACGCCATCAAGCCGCTTTATTTTGACGAGCTGAAAGGCCTGGAGGGCAACGGCAAGCTGATCCAGATGGCGGCCATGCTGTCGGACGCCGATCTTTACGCCTCTTCGGGCGCGGGCATGACCTCGAGCATGGCGATGAGCACGGCACTGACGGCGGAAGGCCGCAAGTTCATGGGCCTCGACCTCGACTTCACGACCGACAAGAACCGCAAGTTCTTCCTCGACCAGATCGTCGGGACGGAGGGCTATGCCTCGAATGCCGGCCGCGCGGTCGCCAACGACAAGTTCATGGAGCTGCAGCAGGAAACGAACCGGCGCGTGGCCTTCAACGCAGCCGCCGCGCCGCCGCCGGCCGCCGAAGCACCCAGCAAATTCATGCAACCCGCCGAAAAGGCGCCGGCCGCGGTCGTCAACGCCGCGCCCACCCGTAAAACCGGCGCGCCGAAGCCGGGCGGCATGTAGAGCCGGCTGGCAAGTGCCTGGAATGACAAAAGAATTGATTTGGAACTAAAACGTTTGGGTGTGCGTTATCCAATCTTCGGCGGTAAAAGCACCGCCGGCACAAGGGCCAAATGAAAGAAGTCGCGGGCTATCTCGCCGCCATTGTCGAATCATCCGACGATGCGATTATCGGTAAAACACTCGAGGGAATTATCACGTCGTGGAATCCCTCGGCGACCCGAATCTTCGGCTATCAGCCGGAAGAGGCCATCGGCAAGCATATCAGCCTCATCATCCCGCCCGAGCGCGAGGACGAGGAATTCATCATCATCGGCAAGGTCAAGTCCGGCCAGCGCGTCGACCATTTCGAGACCGTGCGCCGCCACAAGGACGGGCGGCTGATCGATATTTCGGTCACGGTCTCCCCCATCCGCAATGCGGACGGCGACATCATCGGCGCGTCCAAGATCGCCCGCGACATCACCCAGGCGCGCATCGCGGAGCGCGTCAGCGCCCATCTCGGCGCCATCATCAGCTCGTCCGACGACGCGATCGTGTCGAAGAATCTCGACGGCATCGTCACGTCGTGGAACCCTGCGGCGGAGCGGATCTTCGGCTGGACGGAAGCGGAGATGGTCGGCAATTCGATCACGACGATCATCCCCAAGGACCGGCTGGACGAGGAATATGTGATCCTCAAGAAAATCCAGAACGGGGAGCGCATCGAGCATTTCGAGACGATCCGCCGGCGCAAGGACGGCGGCCTGATCGAAATTTCGGCGACGATTTCACCGATCCGGGACCGCACGGGCACCGTCATCGGCGCGTCCAAGATCGCGCGCAACATCGCCGAGCAAAAGCGCATCGAGAACGAGCTGCGCGAAAGCAACCGCCGCAAGGACGACTTCCTCGCCAATATCAGCCACGAGCTGCGCACGCCGATGAACGCCGTGATCGGCCTCACCCAGCTGCTCGGCATGTCCGACACGCTGAACGAGCGCGAGCGCAAATATGTCGACACGCTGCAGCAGAGCGCCGACGGGCTGCTCGCCCTCATCAACAGCCTGCTCGATTTCGCCAAGATGGAATCGGACGAGATCGAGCTCGACGACAGCGACTTTTCGCTGCGCCAGATCGTCAGCCGCGTCACCGCGCAGATGGAGGTGGCGGCGCGCAAGAAGGGGCTTCGCCTCGACGTGCAGTATGCGCCCGGCTTCGGCGACAATTTCACCGGCGACGCGTTGCGGATGCAGCAGGTGCTGACCAATTTGCTGGCGAACGCGGTCAAGTTCACTGAAAAAGGCGGCGTGACGCTCAAGCTGCGCCAGAAACCGCCGGGCCTTGTCGAGCTTTCGGTGGTCGATACCGGCATCGGCATCCCGGCCGACAAGCTCGACAGCATTTTCGAAAAATTCTCGCAGGTCGACGTCTCGATGTCGCGCCAGCAGGGCGGCTCGGGCCTTGGCCTTTCCATCTGCCGCGCGATCGTGCATGCGATGGGCGGCACGATTTCAGTGCTCTCCCGCCCCGGCCTCGGCTCCACTTTCACGGTCGAGGTGCCGCTCGAGCAGGCGGGGCTCAGCCTTGCGGCCACCGAACCGCGCGAGCGCCCGCGCAAGAACGTGCTGATCGTCGAGGATTACGAGCCGAACGTGCTGGTCGCGACGGCCTTCCTCGACCGGCTCGGCTACGATTACGACATCGCCCGCAACGGGCTCGAGGCCTTGCGCGAATTCGAGCGCTGCCTGTACGACGTGGTGCTGATGGATGTGCAGATGCCCGGCATGGACGGGTTTGAAAGCACGCGCCTGATCCGCGATTTCGAGGCGCGCGAGGGGCTGACGCCCGTGCCGATCGTCGCGATGACCGCCCATGTGCGGGAAAAGGACAAGCAGCTCTGCCTCGACGCCGGCATGGATGATTTCATCCCCAAGCCGTTCCAGCCGCAGGTGGTGACCGATACGCTCGCACGCTATATCACCAAACAGCCGCGCCTGCTCGGCACGAACTGATCCCCTTACCCCGCCTTGACCACGGGCGCTGCCGGCTTTTTCGTGCGGCTCTCGAGGAATTGCTTCGCGCCTTCCATGCCTTTTTTGTCCGTCAGCGCATCGAAGCCTTCGCTCGACAAGAGCTGGTCCGCGCCCGTTTTTAGGTTGCGCGAAAGGACGAGGCGCTGCGACGTCGCGAAATTGAAGACTTCGGAAAGCTGCAGGTTGTTGTCGCGGTCGAAGCTGACGGTGCCGACCTGCTGCGGGCCCATCAGGCGCCAGGCATTGGCGGCGCCGCCGTCCTGGGCCACGATGCGCGCCTTGATACGCTTGTAGGCGACGCTGTCCGTCGGCACATGCCCGATCGCCTTGTCGAGCTCCTCGAGCGCGACGGGGAGCTTTTCGAGGATCGCATCGACAACCGCCGTCCGCGCATCCCAGCCGGTATGCCAGCGCGAGGAAACGGCATGCACCAGCAGCGTGCCGCCCACCGTGTCGCGGAAGGCGGGGTCGGTGTTGCGGTCGAGGATCGCGGTCACGAGCTTCGCCATGCCCGCCTGCACGGCGAGGTCGAGCGGCGACCATTTGTTGGTGTCGGCGGGGGAAACGCCGGCATCGAGAATTTTCAGCGCCGCCGCTTCGTTGCCGCTGTTGATGGCCGTGTAAAGCAGGTTGAGCGTCGCGCCTTCGGGGTTGCGGGCGAGCACCCAGTCAAAAGCAGCCGGCGACTGCGGCTGCATCGCGGCATAGGAGAGCAGCGAAACCTGCTCGTCGTAATAGACGGGGCGGATCGTGACTGTCTCGCGCG
>Ga0196981_1000283_pt1 | contig 24310 bp, 49 predicted proteins | sample S3_2013CmetaG_FD_155462 | JGI IMG/M metagenome (GOLD analysis project Ga0196981, IMG submission 155462) | Soil microbial communities from Anza Borrego desert, Southern California, United States - S3_20-13C | ecosystem: Environmental > Terrestrial > Soil > Desert | place: USA: California... | reverse complement strand
TGAATATATAGACAATCTCTTAACGGTTAAGTCTTTGGGATCAGATATTGCTCGGAAACTACAATCTATGTCAATTGGCGCCGATCCTAAAGAGATAACAGCAAAACAGGCAATTCTTGAATCAATACTTAAACAAACTAAAAACGCTGACGATATTCTCATTAAAGCTAAGGGCGTTGATTTTAATGACATCAATCAGGCTACAGACTTTTACAGACAGTTTGTCAAGCCAAATGCAGAAGATTGGCTTACCCTAGTGCGCTACAATTCAATGCTTACCTCGCCCAACACACATATCATAAATACCGCCTCAAATTTTCAAGGCACAGGCATTCTGGCACCAATTGAAAAAACCGTCTTAGGAGGAGTGGACTTTCTTCGTGCTAAAGCAACAGGAACAGAAAGAAAATATCTCGCAGGTGAAGGCAAGGAATTTGCAAAAGGATATTATGGCGCGCTTCGTGACGCCTCTTTTAAGTTTGCAGATGTTATGAAAGGTAAAGTCCTATCAGGTAACCCTGATGTTCGCAATCTTCCTTTAACTAAAGCAGGAACAAAAGCCCGATTGGTAGAAAGAACGTTAGACGTACCATTGAGACTGCTAGAAGCTACGGATCAGTTTTTTCAAACACTTACTACAAAAGGTGTGGAAAGGTCGCTCGCCTATCGCGCTTCAAAGGGAGTTAAAGCGCCAAACGCTCAGGCAACAGCCATAAAGGAAGCTCAGAAGAGACTATTTAGGCAAGATACTGGCGAGAAAGGACAAGGAATAGTGCTAGGTGCGATGGATGAAGTCACCAATGCGATAATGAGTTTTCGAAACAGTAAGAATGTAGTGGTTAGAAATCTAGCTCGCTTCACACTTCCTTTCGTCAAGACTCCCATGAATATCATAAAGCAAGGCGTTGAGTATTCGCCACTGGGAGTTACAAATTTAATCGGTAATACGGCAAAACAGGAGGCTATTACTAAAATAATAATAGGTTCATCTATTGGTCTGGGAACTGCAATTCTCACCTCATCAGACCGACTTTCGTGGGGTGAGCCAATTGATCAAGACAAGAAAAATGAATATAGGGCGGCAGGCATTCAGCCTTATTCAGTACGTATAGGTGACACATGGGTATCTTATTCAAAACTTCATCCTGCCTTAGCTATGAATATGGCGCTTGTTGCCGCAGTAAGAGATTCACTAGATAACGGCAAAATCGAAGATTCCCAAGCAGAGAAGATCCTACAAGGTTTATCTAACTGGTGGCAATTTTACGCAGATCAGTCGTACCTTAAAAGCGTAGGAGATATGATCTCGTCTGGCCGCGGAGATGTTGAAGGGAAAGGCAGAATACTTGCTAATTATGCACAACAACTTGTTCCATTTAGAGCGCTTCTAGGATGGGTAACACGAATTATTGATCCATACCAAAGAAAGTCTGATCCTGACGCTGGTTTTGTAACACAGCAACTTCAACAGTTTATGACGCAAATTCCAGGCTTGTCCCAGCAAGTACCTGCAAGGGTTAATTCTCTAGGTAATCCAATAGAAACGCAACATAGATTTTTAAATGCGCTATCTCCTTCCCGAATCTCAACCCAAAATCCTCAGAAGGCAGAAGAGTATAAACAAATACAAGAAATTCAAAAGATTAACAAAAAAGCTGATTATGACAGAAAGCAAGCACGTGAACGTGCTCTTCCCGTATATGAGAAGCTAAAGACTCTTTCTCCTGAAGTAGCTAATCAAATTGCAAAAGACATAAAAAAGAATGATCCCCTAGCTTTTACCGAGCTTAAGAAAGAAGTTGAAAATAACAAATATGGTCTTAATTACAAAGAACGAAGCATAAGAAATCTAGGTGTTGAAGATGGAACACGCGCCAAATACATCGCCAATGAGTTTAAGAAGCTAAAAACAAAAGAGGAAAAGAACGCTCTCTATAAGGAGTGGAAAAAGAAAAAGATTATTACAGATAGAGTGTTGCAACAGTTAAAAATTATGAAAAAAAGAGGAGAACTATGAGTAAATTCACAGAGTTTGTGGGTGCGTGGAATGGTAAGTATTTGACAGTTTTAAATCCTGGTAGGCAATGTTTTGATGTCCCTGCCAAGTGGTGTGATATTTTAGGTGTACCTGATTTTCCAGGTAATCCCACCCCATTTCCCTACGTTAATGCACATCAAATCTATACGTCATTTGGTGAGTTTCAGGCAAAGCATTTTGAACGCATCGCAAATGGCCCTTCCAATTCTCCTCAAGAAGGCGACATTGTTGTCTGGGCTGCCTCATATAACGGAGGTATAGGGCATGTTGCAGTTGCAACAGGTAAGGGTGATGCTAATACTTTTCAAGCCTTCTCTCAAAACGATCCTACAGGTTCGGTATGCATTGTAAGAAACTACAATTACAACCATGTTTTAGGATGGCTTAGACCTAAAAATTACAATGTAACTCCATCGCCTGTTCCATCTAATCCATCACTTCAGCGAAAAGCCTCATGGTATGACAGATGGGTCATAGCACGTGAAGGCGATCAGGATACAAACAAGAGAACTGATGCTCAGGATAAGGAATTTGGAGAGCGATCTTTAAGGGAAATGAAGCGAGCTGTTACAACTGATGAGGTTGTAAAGGCGCTTTTCCCAGGTCAAGATTCAAACAAAATTACAAGCAAGCAAATCTTAGAAAAGCTCGGTGGATTTACGCAGAAAGACCTTGATGAAGCATTCAAAAAAGGAAGAATTAAGGGCATAGAAGAGGTTGATATAGCAGTCCATAAATTACTTGGATAGCTACTGGCAGATTAACAGTTTAATTGCTAATGAAAAGACTAACAAAAAAACAACAGATACTTGCAGAAACATTGTTAAAAGTCAAAGAAGAATTAAAAGAGGAGATTATAAAAAAACGAATAACCGATCTTGCACGAGGTATGAAGTGGAGAGAGAAGATCAAGCTAGTTTTTAAAATATGACACTTAGAAAGATGGCACCTAAAAGTAAACACAAAGACGAAATAACTCGCGCCTTGTCTAACGCCTTGCGTGAGGTATTTGGTGAAGGTGAGGATAAAAAGCGATTTATTGATGTATCGCGAATACCTCTTATCTGCAAATCAATCATTGAGATCAGAGAGGATATGAAAGTCTTGAAAGATCATGTAACTCAGATTGACGGTAAGGAAGCTCAGGAGCAGAAGGAAAGGGAAAAAGAGCAACAACAGAAGGATAGATGGAAGGATTGGGCTTCAATGGTTGTTGCAAACGCTATCGTGTTTCTCATCATTTTAATTCTTATGAGAACCGAAATCATAAATATCAAATAACATGAACAAATATGTTTTTAGAATTATTTACGTCTTGCTTGGCTTGCTGTTTATCGCCATTGCTATTGGTATTTTTAATTCTCCATCTTCAACTGAGGAAGTTCCAAAAGTAACTCCGACAGTTACCCCCACTCCCTCATTTGTCTATAACCAACAAACGGGAGAGGTGAAGCCTTTTATTGCGCCAACACCAATTGTTGTAAAAGAAACGCACACGGAATCAAAAACAGAGGTAAGAGAGGTACAGTCAACTCAACCCACTCATACCCCCACCCCAACTCGACCCCCCCTATTACCATTACAAATTCCATTTTAGAAGGGAGGTGATTATATGTTACAAGCACTTTTAATTGCAGTCCTTATTCTTGTGTTGTTGCAGTTTCTTTTAGATGCTGTTGGGCTTGAACCAAAAGCCAGGCAGATCATCTGGGTAATTGCAGTTGTTATTGTTGTCTTATACGTTGTTACAGGGAGGGCTCTGTTGTGAGTACAGAGTCTTGGACAAGCAGGAAGTTTGTATTGGCGGTTTTGGTTTTTTTTACCGCCACCTGCTTTGTCGTATTTAATAAAGCAAATTTTCAGGACTGGTCAAATATTGTCCAGTGGATATTAGTTACCTACCTTGGAGCAAATGTAGGTGAACATGCTGTTGAACGCATGGGCAAAAAATAATGGCAACCGAAGCTCATAGACCATATCCAAATAAGATCACCTTGCCAGATATAACAAGACGCGATAAAAAACGTCTTAAACAGATTCTGACAGGTTTTCAGGATAGATCACTCGAGCTTCGTCCAGCTCCATTACCAGTTATAGGGAGTATCTATGAGCGCAGAAAGACCCCATATAGAAGGAACGGAATATAAGAATCAATGGTTTCGAGGCAAGCTATTTGCCTTTGAAGATGCTCTGACTAAAGCTGAGATTGATAAAGCACGCAAATTACCAGTTCCCCGAAGAGGAGTACACCACCCCAAAACTCCTCTCCCCATCCCCAAACAATGAAAGAAGGAGAGGTAAGACGAATTGAAGTTAAAAAGCCTGGGGAGATTACACCCTCCTATATACTTCTTCACTGTCATACCCTAAGACACCACATAGATGACCTACCACCTGAAGCTCAGGAACTTGTGGGGAAAACAACAGATATGATTGTAAACTCCAACAATCCCATGGATACCAAAAACTTCCATCACTTTATGGAAATGCCCATAGGCCAGTTTGACATTCTCTACAGACGGGTTCTTCTTAGAAAGTTAGAGGAGAAAAGGAGGCAACATGGCACTCGGAGAGCTGGCTAAAGTTGAGCCGTTATCAATCGCTCACCCTGAGCCTACATTTAGAGAACGTGTTGAGGACGTATCAGACAAGCTATGCGGGTGTGGAGGATGCAGTACAAGACACCGTGATTTTCAGCTTAAATACCAAACCTTTGACACAACATCTCGTTCTGAAGATTTAGCCCTGTTAGCCCATTACCGACAGATTATTAGTTCCCAAAAAAATGTTAATAGAAAGCCAGCCCCTACCAAAACTAAAGCCTAAGCGCCCCATCTGGTCTTTGGAGCAGATAGAGCGATTTGCTGACCTGTGCCAGCATAATCCTGACCTTGCAACAGAAATCTACAAAAGAAAAAGAATGCTTGATGAGCCTTCAAAAATAGCGCCTTCTGAGTTAGAAGTTCATAGGGAGTTCTTGCGGGATTGTAATTTCCTCCCACCCCTATTTGACAGGAGGTATCCAAAACTATGAGTATTGAGAAGTGGCAACCAGATGCGGTGGATATGGAGTTATTCTTAATGCAGGATGAGGAAGTGTCTTATATGAAAGACACCCTCTCAACATTTATGGACGCGTGGGGACTCTCTCAAAGGTTTGTCAAAGACCATCAGGACAAAACACTGCTTCTTCCCGTACAACTTTCATCAGGTGATGTCATACAGGTAGATATACGAGACCAGATACCAAACATCTTAGCATCAATGGCACAGCAAGCCTTTCATGAGATGAGAAAAACAGGACATGAGCGGATGGGACGAGAGATTGTAGATAGAGCCAAAGAGAGATGGAATCCTAAGGAGCCGAGATGATTAGAATGAGCTAACTAAACTTCTTGTCTCTTGCATCTAAATATAGATTAAATAGTTTATTGAGCGCTTTTTGGGCTTCTACCAAAGTCATATAATCATTCTTCTTTGGTCTTCCTTTGCCAGAATATTTAGCTCTGTTTATTAATTTTCTCTCAGAGAGATGTAATCCATAAAAATCCTCGTTTCTCATAACAATTATTTGAGTGAATTTAATTTATATCCTTGTTCTAGTAGAGACTTTACCATTCTTATATCTGTTCCTAAAGGATGTACTGAAACTATTTTATATGGAAGGTTTTTAGAGCTTACTTCTAAATGAGCATAGTATCTTCCTATATCTGACATTTTTATGTATTTAACTACTTTTTTATTCATATCCTATTTTTGTGAATTTAACTTCTTAAAAACCATCTTAAAAAAAATAAAAACCCAGTAATATATAAAGCCACCATAAAAGGATATAGGTCACAATACCATTCACCAGATTTTATCCACTTTTTGAAACAACAACTATTCGTAGCCAATCCGCCTTTTCCACAATAGGAACAAACCCATTTTCCTAGAGTAGGACGTGGAGTCCAATCTAATTTTCCCAACTCCATTATTAAACTACTTTTCATACTCCCTCTTTATTTTGAATTGATAATTTAGATTCAGGTTGCCACCAGGTTAAGCGCCATGTATCGTATGTTCCCAAATCCTCTTCTTCTCTGAGGATTTTAGATTCTTTAGGTAGTCTCTTCTTAAACTCATCCAGCGCCCATCTTGACATAAATGTTCCTATTCTAATATTTTGATAATCCCTTATAGATAATTGCTTGTTCATAAAATTTAATTAACTTACAGCTTTAGGACACTCTGTATGAGTATATTTCCATACATGATGTTTCGTTAACATATCGTATGTGCTCTCAAACGGATTCCAATCAACTTGAATGCCAATATATGATTCTCCTTCTTTTAGCTTCTTATGGCATTTGCTGCATTCTCGTTTCTTCTTTTTCATCTTCTTCTAAACAAATTCTTAATCCTCTTACACGGCTCAATAAACTCAACTAAAATCTTCACCTGTCTATCGGGACGTCTAAAGTTTAATAGTTGTGGCATAACCGTTGATAGAGCTTCCATATAACTTCCATCAGTGTTTATTCCTTTTTTAAGGACTGCTATGTGAGTTCTAAGCTCGCTTCTTTCCATGTTTTTTAATAGCGCCTATCAACTCGTCATATCGTATCTTCCAGTAAATCTCTTTCTCTTCGTGGGGTGTGAATACTTCTTGAGCTGGCTCATCAAGCATTATGGTTGTAGTTCTTCTCTCTCGTTCTTCCTTCCTCGCCTGTGTGAGTTCTTTACGGATGAACTTTTTTATCTTGGTAAGTAATGTGTTCTTTTCTACAGACACCACATACTCTAAACACATTTCATCAAATTCGTCTTCCCAATCTTTACTTACTTTTCTTTTGTACGCCATATTTCTTTTTGAGCCAATACAAACTTCTGGTATTTATAACCTTGTAATATCCTTTTGTGTGCATTTTAGATTCAAGGTCTGAGAAGATTAACTCTGCCATCTCCCATTGAGCATTTATCACATCAGTCATAGTAATAGGCTTGGTGTTTTCGCTCCATATTGATTCCTTCTTCCTAAATAGCTTAAAAATGTTCATGATTGGCTTTTTCTTTTAACTTCATCTTGAATCTTAATAACCGCTTTTTTCCCTAAGCCTTTTATTGTTTCTAACATCTCTACTGGAGTTCGGCGTAATACACCTACTTTATCTATATTTGCACGATAGAGAGCATTTATAACCCTTGTGGGCAAATTGAGTTCATCTACCATAAGCTCATCATTGGGATTGGGATTTATAGAAATCTGTTTCATTGGTTTTGTTCGTAGTTGCTGATATTCTTTAATCAACTTAACACCCTCTGCCTTTGCTTCTTGGACTGCCATCTGCCAACTCTCACCTAAAATAACTCGTTTGCGGGAAGGATGTTTTAGTTTGCGAATTGCTTTCGCCTCAAGCTGTCTTATTCTCTCTCTAGTTACACCGAATTGTCGTCCTACTGTTTCTAAGTCCTGTGGTTTATTCCCGTCTAATCCAAATCGCAATCTTAAAACTTTATTCTCACGAGGACTTAAAGTTTCTAAAACTTCGTCTATTGACTGTTCCCATGTTTTTGCCGCCCCACTATGTAAAGATCCCATAATTGCTCGTAACAATCTTATCTTTCCAATATAACGCCGTTGAACTTCAATGGCTTCCTCTAACCTCATCTGAAGTTGTACTATTGCACTCGCATTTTTCATATCTTTTATAAATTTCTAACAGGCTCTTAATTGAGAGCTTGGTGGATTGTAGGAGGTGGCGCAACCTTTCGGCTTCCCCTTATTCTTCAGGGACATCCCGCAATCCACGAAACTCTCTCAATCACCTTTCCTTCACTACATATACCTGTCGTCTTTCACACTCTTCCATCTCTTTATGTTCAGGACACATCACATCTTCCTTTCTCTCGGCTGTTACGGTGTGTTCTTTCTTACACTTACAACAATGTATGATGAATTGTTTCATACTCTGTCTTGAGTATTTAATAACGTATTTAGACGGTCTATTATTTCGTTTATTTTGTCGTGCTGCATGGCTTGTCTTATTCTTATCTCATTTGCCGATGATTCTTTTATGGGACCTAGACCGATTCCTTCAAATTCCAACTTCTCTATCTCTTTCTTGGGGGGAGTAATTTGCTCATATAAATTGGGTGTATGCTTGCTCATCCACCTCATAAGCTCTTCTCTATCCTCGGAAAGACTTTTTCCACATTCACAAAACTTCTCCATTTCATTAGTTTCTAAATCTAGATATCGTTTCTTAAACTCATGCTCGTGCTTTTTCTTTTTCATAATCTCATTGAGGAATTAACTTTTAATTTCTTCGTCTAAAACTATTATTAGACTATCACTGTCTTCTCCTCTGTATCCTGCATAACTATTCATAGTCCATCCACCTTGCACATCAACAAACTGTGAGAAATATACATTCATATTTTTTTTCTTTTGTTCTAGCGTCTTTAAGATATTACGCTCCCAATCATTCTCGGGAGTTAAGACTATCTGTTGTCTATCTTCTCTTATAAAGATTGCACTTTTCATATTTATTTTGAATTTATAATTACGAACTTACCTTTAGGACGACTACAAGAACACATCTTTACCTGTATGGGTAACTTATTTTTTCTGTTTACTGATGAGTAATGAATATGTGTCATAAAGGTTTTCCAAATAATTTATTGAGTTCCCTTTTATTTCTGAGTTTTATAATTATGGCCGTCTTGTTTCCTGCAATTAAATCTTCGGTGCTCAGTTCTATGTGATAACACGATACTATTTTTCCAGCCAAGTTGTCTGCCATAACTTTTATATGTTTCATCATCTTGTTAGATATACCAGTACTTATCCTTTGAGCTATTTGCTTTGCTAGGTAGTTGTCTATGGTCATCTGATACATATCGGGTAATGTGCGTACCGTATGTGTCTGTATCTTTTCTTTCTTTTTCATATCATCCAACTAAGAACTACTAACCCCATACACCCCACAACAAACCCTAATACATAAGCGAGAAGGCGTTGGTATTGGTCACGTTCTTTACGGAGAGTTTTTAACTTATCGTAATCTTTGAATAAGAAGTCTGTTGTATCGTCTTTGTCTTTATAGAAAAAGTTGGGCGCCATTGGAAACGAAGCGGTTGTCATATTCCCTCCAAAATCTTTCATATACTCATTCAAGATTTCTGCTAATTTTCCTTCTGCCTTCTTTTTATTTATAGATTTGAATCTTATCTCAGGCACATCAACTCTTCTCAAATACATCGTATGAGTATTTGCAGGTTCTTTACTCTTCCACACTAAGCCAAAGAACTTGCCCTTCAGAAGCTCTTCAGGGATGCGATAGAACTCTCCTTTTTTAGACTGAAGATATGGTTTATTTTTCATATAGGTATTGAAATATATAACTAAGCTCCGCTGCTAAAACTATTAAATAGGAAGCTACATGACCTGTGAGTAACCCGTAAATGAAATAAGCCCACTTGGTGTTTAGTATGTTCATGGCGTTGCTATGACCTCAACGTTAAGGTCAATTAGTAACTGTTCTGCGCCCTCGATGGAATCTATAACCTCTGCAATGCCCCCCTTATCTTTAACCTCTTTTAGAAAATTGACCTGAAACGGTGATGGCTTCTTGCCTTTTCGTTTGATCTCAAGTGCGACAAATAAGCCTTTTGGAGAAACGCCTATTATGTCTGCCGATCCTTTTAAGCCTGCGTGAAACATACGTGCATTTCTTCCCTCTCCTATGTGCACCATGCCCGTATTATTTCGCCAGAGATAATAACCTCTGCTATTAAATAGAGAGAGCGTAAAGTTTTGGATTTCTTTTTCTGTCGGTGGTGGTATTTTGTATTCGTTGTTTTTCATTATTTTTTACGAAAATGCGCCATAAATTTGCTAGGCATGCACCGTATCCCAAATCGTTTTTTTGGTAAAAACGTAACCACGCCCCAACCATGACCATTTTTCGATACCCTGATTTGACTGGTGAACATGTGTTTACTTTTCATTAGTATTGATGTGGATGATCAGTGCCAAAATTATCTCTTGGCGGTGTCCCATTAGACTTTTGAATTTGTAATGTCTGAAACTTTTTATTCACCTCTTCCTCTGACAACTTATTCCAATCCTTATAATTCATGTATCTAGGATCTGACTGCCATTTAACTTTAGGAGCAAAAGCGGGAAGCTTGCCTGTCGCAAACCATTTCTGAAAATCTGTAATTTCTTGTTCCACCACATCTTTTGTTGTTCTTTTATCCTCATCGGAAACAGGTTCGTTAATGTCATATTCGAGAATGTATACTCTGAGATCATCGCAATTAACGTAATGAAGTCTATAAAGATTTGAATCGAGTCCTAAAGCGTAATATGTCGCCTGTAGTCTATGATTTATGTCGGCGGATTTCTGCTCGACAATTCTTTTGTATTTTTTGCCAGTAACAGACTTGATTTCATCTGGTGTGAGGAGACTCGTTCCATTTTCTTCAGATGCAACAGAGTCGCAGTAACCAATACAGTCACGATAAGCGATTGGCACTTGCTTTGCTCCATCTAAAAATTGCGTGTACCATGCCTCTACCTGTTCACCCCGCAGGAACTTAAGTAGAGTATAAGCATCAAATGACTCAGTAAAACCGTGAACTGATAGCAATTGCCACAATAGAGGCTTACCAAGTTGTGTAGGTGAAAATTTACCCGATCTTTTACGAGCTTCTCTCTTAACTCGATTGACTTCGAGTATGTGGTTTTCAATCTTTTTGTTTATGTCTGTAAGTACTTTTGGCATATTATTTGTGTGCTCCTTGAATTGCTAACATCGTGTCAAAGATTCCAAACTGTACGGGTTCTACCTTCTTCTCATCTTCCTTCCAGTCAAAGTCGTAGAGGTGATAGGTTTGTAGGGGATTGCTCTTACTCTGAAATGCGCGCTCTCCTTTCTCAACATTCTTTAAGTCTTCCCATTGAATTGTCATCGTTTGATTAAGCTGACGACACTTTATGATTACACCTTTTCCCTCCTCTACCGCTTTATTCCACTGATAGGATCTAATGGTTGCCACATACTTTGTTCTAAAAGACACGGTGTTTCCTGAATAAGTCTCTATTCGTTTTGGATACAAGCGGTCAATGTTTATTTTTAGGTATTGGCGTTTCATATGTTTTTGCAAACTTTTACCCAATCGCTCCACAACACTCGGAGATTATTCATAGGATGTCCACAACCATTAGAGTCGTAAGCAATGCCTACCGCTACCTCCTCTAACCTTGACTCTCTATATTCAGTTCTTTTGCATTTAGAGCATTTGCGCTTAGTGGCATCAATTACCTTGTTGTAGCACCAGTCGTGTAAACAAACTTTTTTCATAAAAATTTATATGCTGTGTCGCAGTTTGGCCCATTGACACCGCGAATATATAAACAGGTAAGGTGTGCGTTACTAAGATGTCTCCTCTGTTCAATCCACATGGAAACCTGTGTTGCTACCGCTTCAAATGTTGAGAAGCAAGTGGGGCCATCAACTTTGGGGTTCGATTCTGCGTACCCGAAGCCGTTATACATGCCTTTCTTGCGGCATACATCGTTTTTGCCAAATGAGGATTCGTGCTGATAGATGTGTGCGACAAGCTCTGCGTGTGGAAGTTTTGCAATAATCTGCGCCTCACTCTCGTCAGGAACTTGTGTTGGAGATGGCTTTTTATTAACAGCGGCAGCCACCATATCCTTAGATTGTGTTTGTGCCTTAGTTGCTTTGAATGCCTGTTTAGGAGGAGATGATACTTTTGCTTTAGGCACAAACTGGTAACCACCGCTGCGCGAAATTGTGTAGGTTACGGTAAAGGTCTTGGCCTCTACTGGAAGTGAAACAAATAACAGAAATATGATTGCTGAGAAGGCTTTTACAAACTTAAATACTGCATCCCAATTGGTAAGGCGTGCGCCACTTGCAAAGCGATTAAGGTCTGATGGCTTCAAATGGTCAACAACTGCTTTTTTAAGCTCTGCGGTATCTTTAACATTTTTGAAACGGTACTGATGGCCGTTTGAGCGCATCCAGCGGATTGTTATTTTGGTGGCGAGATTAATATAGTCTTCCATATTAGTTCTTTCCTAAAAGCTTGGGCTTATTTTTAATAACACTAGCTCGCGTCTCATCTTTATTCACACTTATTGATGTAATAAACGACTTATTGATTACGCTCTTATTTGGAAGCACAACAAACTGTGCTTGTGTTCTTAATATGTTCTCTTTCGTCTTACCCGTTATGAGATGCTCTTTTCCATCAGACATGCAAAGCGTGTAAACAATAAATTCTTCAGGAACCTCATTTAGCTTCATACGTTTACAACAGCGTGTTTCCTATCGCGGTTAGAACTTATAATTTCAACGGCGTGGTAATACAGCTTCTTGGTCGATGTTACTCTTGATGCCCAGAACTTATGCTGTGCAGTGGAATCTATTAATAGCCTGACCTTATCAGCCCCGCCAAACTTTCTAATAAGGAGGTTGCAGTAATTGCGGTTTACCTGCTCGGACTCATCAAGCGCTGGTAAACCTAGTCTTTCTTTTAGGTAGCCTATAAGTGAAGTGATTTCTTCGCTTCCGTATTTTGTTAAGCTCTTTTCCTCTTTTTGTAATGCGTTAGCATTAGTTTCTACTCTCTTCTCTTCTTTTCTATTCTGTTGTGTTCTATTGTGTTCTGTTCTATTCTCTTCTCTTCTATTAATACTGACTTTGTCGGATTTTGTCAGACTTTGTTTGATTTTGTTGGAGTAGGGATCAAGTCTTTCAAGCATCAAGGCGCTATACAACCTTCCATCATGCTTTTCAAAGATTTTCTTATCATCGCAGAATTTGAGGAATTCTTTTAAGAAGGTGATGTCTGTAGCACATTCATCCGCTAATGTCTCTAAATCGTGCATTTTCTCTACATGACCCCAGTCTTCTATGTTATTTGGCTTCACATGTTCGCCAATAACTTCAAGGAGTGCTTGATACACCCCATACCCCTGTGCCCCAAAGCGTTTTCTTATTAGCTTTGAAGGTACTGAGTTGCGGTCTGTTGTATAGTGCTCAAAATATTTCATAGGGCTTTTATCCTTTCCAAACCTTAGAAGTTGTCCCCCGATACCTCTAAGGTCTGTCTGCAAGCCCAATGGTTTCTTACCTTGCAGATGACCAACCCTCAATATATGTCTTAATGTCCGAAACAATAATTTCCTTCTTCGTCTTTGTGAAATAGATACTTCTTGCCAGTCTTTTTGGATGGATATTGACTCCATTCAAGCTCTACTCCATGTTTATCGCATACCTTAGGTGTTCCATTGCTCGTTGGTGCTGGCTTAGCGACCACTTTGGCGCCTGGAAATTTTTTCTCATACTTATCAGTCAGACGATCAAATTCAGCCTCATCATTCTCGCGTATGACAATCATGCAAAATCCCTTGCTGTCAAGCTGCCACTGCAATCTATTAAAGGTTTGCTCGCTCATAGTTTTGTTCCTCCCGCATCTGCTCAACTGCTAACTCCATAGGATCTATATCCTCACTATCAACAAACTCTGGCTGATCTGAGGACAAGTTCCCACAGTCCAGGCAATAAATCATGTTGTTATCGTCACGCTCCATGTTTCTACTGGAGCAGAACTCGCATTTATGATTCATGTTTTTTTGGAAATGAACTTACAATGTCTGTGTGTACAGACTGAGCAAATCTGATTCCATCTTGATAGCCTTGAATGTATGCCAACTTCTCTACACTTGATCCGTAGGAGTTGACTTGATTCTCGGCTGCATTAAAGAACGTCTGGTCATGCTCATTGACTTTTTGTTCTTCTGTTTGTAAACTTTTCATAGTTTTTTGGTGAAATTTATAAAGTAAGCGATCTTTTACGAGGTCGCTTATTTTTTTGACGTAACTTCTGCTGTAAAGGTTGCTGAATTTATAACTTCAGGATATTGAAACGCCTTCCACATCGCTCCAACTCTGTTATCAAGTAAAAGGGCTGTTAATACGACTCCGACTGCAAATCCAGCAAGGTATTTAACTGCCTCATTGCAAAAGTCGAGTATTTTGTTTTTTGCTTTATTGACCATGTACCTCACCTCCTTTTTCCTTAGCTTTTTTAATCATGTGTTCAACTGTTTGCGCATACTCAAGTCCAAGTGCTCGTTTTATTGCAGAAGGTTTTACCTTATATTTATCTTTAAGAAGCAAAACGTTATCGCAGACAAAGGAATAAAGCTTCTCATCTTCGCTTCTGTGAAAGAGCGCCTGATGATAAAGATCAGCAGTCTGTTTTAAAATAGTCTCTGCTTGAGTTTGGGTTGTCCTGGTGCTATAATCATTCATAGGTTTGTTAGAGAATGAATGCTTGACTTCATGCTGGGCTTATAGCAGAAAGTCAGGAGTATTCGTTCTCTTCCTTTAAGATTACTATAGTAATTTGCGCTTGTCAAGTGTATTTTATTTGCTTAATCTTAATGCACATATGAGCCCCAAGCGTCAGGCCTTTGAGGCCTATCTCTTTTTAGACCGAAAACTTAAGAATCGTGCCACTTTACATACGATGCTTAATCATTGGTACGAGTTTTTTGACGATAAAAGAGACTTCACAAGGGAAACCTTCACGTCATTCATATCCCACCTTATGGATCGCGGGATGTCTCTGGGATCTTTAAATAACTTTATAGCACTTGGTAAAAACTACGATAAGTTTCAGGGAACACACCATCTTGAGGATTATAAGTACTTTATCATAGAAGACCATGAGGTTGAGGTACTAACCATCTCTGAGATCAAATCACTCTATACCCTTCAAGTACCCTATGCGCGGATGTCTACCCATTTAAACCTCCTCTACGGTCTTATTATTGAGCTAATTGCCCTTACTGGATGCAGGATCAATGAGGCACTAGACCTTCGAAAGAAACATCTATTTGCCACTCCACCCTCTGTATATTTTGCAAAGACAAAGACAGCAAAACCAAGACGAGTGCCTATCCCCTACAAGCTCTATGAGAGGCTGCGTGACCTGTCATCTGATGACTATGTATTCACATCATACAGGGGCAAGAAGCTTGACACATCAGGTGTGAATCAAGACCTTCATAAGAGGGCAAGAATATTAGGAATTAAGAAAAAGGTACACGCTCACATTTTCCGCCACTCCTTTATTACAGAGTGTATTAAAAGAGGCGTGCCTATTATTATGATATCTCGAATGGTCGGGCACGCAGACATCCAAACGACCAATAAATACTACTCGCACCTTGACCTAGAAGATATAGCAAACGCAGTGTCAGTACACCCTTTACTTTCTGAAGGGATTACGCTAGACTTCATTAGAATTAAAGTACAGGAGATGATAGCAAAACTCACTGACGGAACCCAATTCCATACCAAAGTATCAACTAATCCTAATGAACTGTGTTTCAATGTCACAAAATCACGATAATGCTATGGCATTTCTTGTTGCCTTATTATTTGTAATGCTACTTGGTAGCGTTTATCATTACAGGACAATACTGCGTAAAGAACGAGATTATAGAAACGCACTTCTTAAGATGGTGGAGAAAAAAATGAAGACGAAGAAATAAAAAACAGCCTACGAAGCCCCCCGCGTAAGCTGTTTTGGTTTTTTTCACACAATGCCCTTATCAGGCGATTTAAGATATCATAGACGCATATTACTTCTTGTACTTAAATCTGCAACAAAAAGCGAGTAAGAGATGGGTAATAAATACCTCTTGATTTTTAGTATATATTTCATTAGAATAAATGCATTCTCGTTGTATTACGAGACACGGCCAGACAATTTGCAGTTATCAAGAATTTTACAACTAGCTCTTTTTGTACAGTCCTGGTAACAGTAATGTTCTAGGGCCGTGCAAGGAGAGCTTTTTTCATGCACTTTAAAAGAGGATATATTTAGGAGGAGACACCCCTTGTTATCTTTCGTGGGCTAATAGCTGGAATAAGCCACTCAAAGTTTTACTGAGTGACTTATTATCAGTTTAACGTCTATGAAAGGAGGTGAGTAAAATAAAAAAACTCACAAAAAAACAAATAGAGGTAATCCTTGGCGCTAAGGTCAAGGATCTTTATTTGAATAAAAAACTAGGTATTTATTTGCCGAAAGGTAAGTAAGTATCTCGGGGGAGAAAGCAGCTCCTCCGAAATATCTTCTCTTTAGCGCATTATAACAATCCGCATAGAAATCTTCAACTGAAAACTTCTATTATATTAGAAATTCTGCGCTTAAAAAGATGTTACATACAATGTAACTCAATGTCAAGTTTGGCCTCATTTTATCCCCTTGCAATTTATAAAATGTGAAGTAATATAAGAGCAACCTCAATATATGCCATTTCACACAATGGCAGATCAATTTGTATTCCACGCCCACAATCATAAACTCAAAGTCAATAAGTCAAATGGTGACTCAGACGTTACCTTTGAGCTTGACTCTTCTCAACTGCAAACGTTAATTCCATTATTACAAATAGAGCATAATACCGCTCTAAAGATAACAGTTGAAATTGAAAAATGAGACGCTGCAAGACGTGCGGTGAGGAATTACCTAATAAGAGTACGAAAAGATCCTATGCTAGATATTCAAATCAGAGCTATTGCGATAGATATTGTTGGAGTCAACGGGTTATGTATTTTAGGATTCAAAAGGTGAGAGAGAATCGAATGATGTATGGACAAAAATAAAGAAAAGAAAGAACAATTTTTAGCGTACTATCGCGATCTTCCTGTACAAAGATTAGCCGCTGCTTCTATTGGAAAAAATGAAGATACCATTATCAGATGGAAAAATGACGATGCGGAGTTTGCGGATGAAATTGAGATCGCTGCTGCTCAGTGGGCGATGAAACAAGTTAAGGGTGTTAGATCGCGCGAGTGGCTCTTAGAAAGACTAATGCGCGGACACTTTGGACAAGCTATGGATGTCACATCAAAAGGCGAAAAGATAGAAGGACTTGTTATTGTAAAAGATAAAGAATGAGATGCAAATCAACTTATCTAAATGGCAGACAAAGGTATGGGATGATCCACATCGCTTTAGAGTGGTATGTGCGGGTCGAAGGTCGGGCAAGTCTGTATTTGCAGAACTGACAGTTATAGACTGGGCGTCACGTGAGGTTGGAACATATTGGATTGTCGCCCCCACCTATCGTCAGGCAAAACAAATTCACTGGAAAGGATTACAAAGCTATGTCCCACAAGCAATCATTGACAAGAAAAATGAAGTCGAGCTATCAATCACCCTTAAAAATGGTTCGGTCATCGAACTTAAAGGAGCTGAAAACCCTGACGCTCTCCGCGGGGTCAAACTACGTGGCTTGGTCGTTGACGAAATCGCCTCTATACGAAATTGGGATTGGCTATGGTCGGAGGTACTTCGCCCTACCCTCACCGATTACCAAGCTCCTGTTATTTTTATTTCCACACCTAAAGGATACAACCACTTTTACGATCTATACCAGATTGGGCAGGCAACCGATGGTTTATATAAATCATGGCGTTTTACAAGTTACGATAATCCCTACATTGCAGAGGAGGAAATAGATGCACAAAAGAAAGAACTTACAGAAGACACGTTCGCCCAAGAGTTTATGGCGGATTTTAGAAAATACACAGGGCTCGTATATAAAGGTTTCGATAGACAAGTCCACGTTATTGAGCCGTTTGACATACCCCAAGAATGGCAAATATACAGAGCAATCGATTTTGGATCTACTAACCCTACAGCTTGCTTATGGATCGGTGTCGATGGAGATGATAACTGGTTCATATATCAAGAACATTACGAAACGGGGCAAACGATTGATTATCACGCTGGGATCATCAATGCCAAAACAATCAATATGGGAAGACTCATCTCCACTTTCGGAGATCCAAGCGGAGCTCAATGGATTAATGAATTCGCGCAACGTGGGATCTACATTACCCCAGCCAATAAAGAAACAGGAACCAATCAAAACAACTGGGTACGATTCGGCATTGAAAAAGTATCAGAGGCTCTTAAAAAAATACCAGGTCACGCCGTGCCTTCTGTTAGATATGCTGGGGGAGATGGAATGCCCCGACTGTTCGTCTTTAATACATGTGCCAATGTTATCCGTGAATTTGAAACCTACAGGTGGAAGGAAAAGTCAGTCACACAAGCTCAAGATTTAAATGAGCCAGATGTACCTGAAAAGGCAAACGATCATGCAATGGACGCATTAAGGTATTTTGCAGTAAGTTACAAAGGGAAGGAGCAGAAATATATACCACCACTTGATGACATATCGAATAAGAATTGGAGTCTAAACTGAAATGAACGATTACGATAAGCAAAAACAGAATAACGAACAAAAGTACTTGGAAACTCTATCTAAGGCAGACCCAGAGCTTTACCTTATCAAGATGGCGCTTATTGAAACGGGACTGAACCCTATGATACTGCCTAAGATCATACGCTCCATATCAAACCTTATTATTGGATCAGGATACGGCAAGGTACAGATATTTATGCAGGCAAGGACGATTACTCAAATTAAGGGTGAGGAGAGCGTGCAAGTTGATGAAAAGGCGTCTGTTGAGTAAAAACTTGACAATAGGATTTTGTGAATTAACATAGTATTTAAGAAAGCCCAAAGCTTGTAAAAGGCAAAGGCCCACTATTTTTATAGGTGGGTCTTTTTTTATGGCCAAAAACTTATGCCAGCTCGATCTAATTCAATAAACGAGGTTCCTGCAGTTGGTACCAAAGAAGAACGCAAAACCTTTACTGAGGTAGTAGGTCACTATGAAATGTCAAGACAGGATCTTGACACACGCATTGTGGACTTTGACAAAAAAGACATCCTCTTCCGATCCTATATCCAAGAAAACGCATGGCCCTATAAGGCAACCATGTTTGATCCAAGAACCTTCACCGCTTTATATGAAAAGACCTCTCGCTTAGTAGGTAGAAAGCCAAAAGGAAGACTTGTGCCACGTGAAGGAGGAGATGCACTTGGCGCTAAGATCAATAATGAACTTCTATCATGGCAGTGGGATGATAACGAACGAGCTGATGGGCAGACCATGCTTGCTAAGTGGGCTTTAATGGATCTTAATGCAAGAAAATATGGCGCCTCATTTGGTATCTGTAAGTGGAAATATGAAAGAAAGTATGACTCAGATGCTAAAAAATCCTATCCTCACTTTGACGGACCTGACTTTGAAGTCTTAAGTAACCGCGATGTGTTGGCTAATCCTTCATACGCAACCATTAAAAACTGGTGCCAGGTACGCTCCTATCCTACCCTTCAATCCTTGCAGCAAACAAATGACGCAGCACGTAGTAAGCCAATATATAAAAACCTTGATATCTTGCAACGTGTGCTTCGAGAAGATGCACAAGTTGGTGGCGATCAACGATCAACCAATTATGTCGTAAAGGACAAGTCAATTAAAGGTCTTCAGGACTTTTTAGGTCGAGATGAGGTATATCGCACGGTTGAGGTTGTGACTGAATACAGATGTGATAGGTGGATCACCTTTGCGCCAAAGCACGGAGTAATCCTTCGAGATATCCCCAATCCCTATAAGCATGGTCAAATTCCTGTTATTCAGCTTAAGTACTACCCCATAGATCAAGACCTCTATGGATTATCTGAAATTGAACCTGTTGAGAAGATTCAAAAGGCAATAAACGCACTTCTTTCCCAATATATAGACGCAGTCAATCTCACAACCTACCCAATCATAAAGGTCAAATCTACAGGCGGTGCCGTTCAGATGCACACTCTTAACTTTGGCGCAGGTGCTAAGTGGATGATGCAAGATCCCACAAATGATGTTGTGGCGGGTAACTTTACCCCACAAGGAGTTCGTGAGTTTCCCACAACCTATCGTCTTCTTGTTGGCGCTATGCAAGAGGCACTGGGTGAAACATCACAAGGCATATCAGGTATAGACCCAGGAGCAGATGATAAGACCGCGACTGAGGTAAGAGATACAGCGCTGCAACGCTCTGCACGTGATAACTTCAACCAGCAGTTTCTAGGAGATGCCCTTAAGAAGCAAATGATGTTCTGGTTTTCAATGAATCAGCAATTCTTATTCTCAAATCCTCAAGAACGCATAAAGATAATTCGCATTACAGGTAAAGACGCCATCAAATACTTTCAGAATGTTGGTTTAGACGGAGAGGGGCTAACTGATCGCTCAATTGACATGTTAAGCGATGAGAACACACCAACTGACATTAACATCTCTGACTTCACAGAGCCACTCTACCCAGTGTCCGCTGCGGGCGTTACCGTTCCAAAGCTCACGATGGAGGACGACATGCAGACAGGAGCGCTCATTTTAGAACCTGAAGACTTGTCGGGCAACTACGACTATATAGCAGATATTGAATCTATGCGAATCCCCGATGAGGCACAGATACTTCAGGCTTCAAAGAATATGGTTGAGACCGCCCTTAATCCAGCAGCTACCCAAATGCTTGCACAAGAGGGATACAAGCTTAAGGTTAAGGACTTGCTTGAAGACTTCTTTGAGCAACTAGGCAAGAAAGACGCAGACAAATACTTTGAAAAGATACAACCACAGTTACCAGTTCCAGCAATGCAAAATGGCCAACCTATCCAAGGAGGAGCAGGAAGCGCTGCGCCAGTCCCTGTTAATTCAGGCAATGGAGCAGTCGGAGGGGTTCCAGCAGGTATTCAAGCCGTACCTAATGGACAAGCTCAACCAGTCGTTTCCTGATCCAACACATTTTAAGAAGGAAGAAGAGTTTTTATATGCAGCAAAAACTGCATCTGTATTTAAGAAGGTAGTAGCAGAGCTTTTAGGATGGATTGATGCAATGGGCGAGCAGGCAAAGGCCTTAAAGAAAAAAGAAAAGAATGAAATTCAAGATCCATTTGCAATAGGAGGTGAACAAAATGGCGATAGTTCGAGTAAGTAAAGGATTTGTAAATACGGGGTGGAACGTTGGAGATGTCGTTGAGATGGATGATAAGACGGCACAGGAGTTAGCAGAACGGGACGCAGTAGTCATATTAGAAGTTTCAAATAAACCAAAGGAGGTGGTTAAGCATGGGAGTAAGAGTAAAGGCAAGACCAAAAATTCAAAGCGCAACTGAAGTAGTAACAACCGAGTACACAGATAGTTCTATAGATCAAAGAACCACAACGGTTGACGGATATACGTTTCATTGGGGTGTTAATGAGACGCGCAACTTTTTAGATGAAGGTGTAGGCGCAGCACACGCAGCGTTTAAAACAGATGGTGTCGTTGAAGACACACAGCCATTTGGTTCATCAAGATCATGACAAAAGCAGTAGATCCCCTACCAGATAACGATAACGAGTTTTGGAAGGTGGGAGAACATGAAGCAAAAAATAGAGTGCATACCCTTCAGCTTCGAAACTGCGAACGAGGGTTGCATACGTTTGAAAGACGTGGACATGACGGTGTTTGCATTAAGTGCACAACGGGATTTCCCCTTGGTACTGGTGCAGACGTAGTAGACGGGCACATTTACATTAACGGCACAAAGGTCATCTGAGCTCTGGCTCTTATAGGCACTGAATAATCTTTCACTAATCTCATATCCCTTACATGAGGATTCAGTTTTAGCACCTATAGGGGTTGGAACTGGGATGATCTAAATCCCAACCATCCAAGCTATGCGGGCTTGTAAAAAATCGCACATTTTAACAATTAACCTTACGAAAGGAGGTGATAGATGATGGCTACACCACAAGGCAATACAGATCCTGAGAAAGTAACTCAGGACGTGGCAATGCCTGCCACAGAACAACAAACTCCTGATGCGGTTACACCTACTGAAACGGTGGAAACACAAACAACAGAAGGTAAAGACGCACAAGGATTACCCGAAGGGGTAAAAGAACGCACAGCGCGTGAGTTTGAAAAGCTTAGGGAACAGTTACGGGAGGAGCGAACAAGGCGTGAGTATTTTGAGGGAGTGTTTACTTCCATGAATACGCCACAGCCTCAAACGCCCCAACCAGTATACGATCCTGAAACAGGGCTTATTAACGAGAATGTGGTAACACAAGCTCAACTACAAGCACAAGAGGCGATTCAACGAGCACAGCGTGCAGAAGCATCGGTTGCACAATACCTGTATGAACAGGAACAGAAAGAAGCGTATGCGAAGCATCCCGAGCTTGCGGACGAATTATTTGCGACCCAAGCTCAAGGACTTATGTATCACTCTCAAGTAAATCCTGACAAGTACGGGGGAAGACAGCTCTCACTTGGTGAGGCAGCATCTTACCTCAAAAGTATTCAAAAACCTATCGCTGAAAAAACAAAGGCTCAAGTCCAGAAGGAAACTCTGGAGAGCTTAGCTCCTAAAGAACAAGCATCTTTAGAGGCAACGGGTGAGGCAAGAAGCTTACCAGAGGACGATCAGACCCTAGTATACGAAAGTAGACGAGGCAATCAGGACGCCCTTGCTGTAAGACTTTCTAAGATTCCCCGTTAATTTATTTATTTGCTTAGGCCCTTTAAGTTCACATGCCTTATCGGGTATCTCTTTTCATGTGAGAAAGGAAGGTGAAATTTACTTATGGCTTTTGGACTACAAACATATCAGGACGGAGCTCGCCGAGAGGATCTTTTAGATATTATTGGTGATGTTTCTCCTGATGATAATCCATTATCAACAATGCTTGCGACCACAACCGCAAATCAAACGCTTCACGAGTGGCTTGAAGATTACTTGGCCCGACCTACCTCAGTTTCAACTGAAGTGGAAGGTGCTGATGCAACCTTTTCAGACCTTACTCAACCATCCCGCCGCAATAATGTAACTCAGATCATCAGAACAACCTTTAAGGTTTCTGGAACTGAGCGAGCAGTATCTGTTGCTGGCATGGCTGATCCGTATGATTACCAGGCAGCTAAAGCCCTCAAAGATTGGAAAAACAAATTGGAGTATTCCCTCTTAAGAGGCTCCCGCGCGTCAGGTGATTCGGGTGTCGCACGTCAAATGGCAGGTGTCCACAACATTGTGACTTCACATTACACCAACAGAAATTCAGGTACTTCCTTATCGGAAACTGAGTTTAACTCTATGGTGTACGATGTCGCAGTAGATGTAGGAACATCTGATGTGTTTGATATGGTTCTGACCACACTTCAACTTAGACAGAAGATTTCAACCTTTACGGCTGGATCAACTAAATATGTTGATGCGTCAGACAAAAGACTTACTCGACCAGTTATGGTTTACGAGTCTGACTTTGGAGTACATAGAATCTTTGGTCACAAAGACGTCTATTCTTCAAATGCAACTCCTGGACCGACTGTCTTAGGTCTTAAAGAGGACAAATGGAGAATCGCCTATCTTAAGAATCGTCAACCTAAACGTGAATCACTTGATAAAACAGGTGACAACACCAAAGGAATGATTATTGGAGAAGCAACTCTTGAGTTCTTGGCTGAGCGTGCAAATGCTCGCCGAACAGGCTACAACCAAGAAGGCTAATAACCTGGCAGGTGGTAGTTTTTGAGGGGAGACTGATCAACTCCCCTCTTATTTTTTCCTCTTGACACCTATAGCGCCAATAATCAGACTATAGGCGCAAGGGTCTGATCACCCCTTGCTTATACTTGATGGACACCTTCATTGATCAATTTGGTATTCCTCGCAAATTCTCCCATGTTCGTGCTGTTAAACACCTCGAAGAGTTAAAGAAAAAGTCTGGTATGAACCCCTGGCCTGTTATTGAAGAGTGCTTTAAGGTGTGGATCGCCACAAATCCAACCAAATGGGATTCGTACTTAGTAGACGTTCAGGACGTTAAGGAAACAAGAAAAGAAATACGAGTCGGTGGAAAGCGCTTCAGAGGGGTAACAAAGGATAAAGGTCACGATGGGTACATTTCCTACACGATAGACATGCCACAACCCATTCAGTACATGATACGCGCTCTCTATACACCCCAGGAATTGCCTATGAATAAAGAGTTCTTTGTTGAATTTGGTCGTAAGTTCCCCCACCTTCGGATTCGTGAGGCAAAAAACTAATGATAAATCTTGCAACGGTAACTACAAAGGACGTACCTGAATGTACAAAAGAAGTACATGGCGTTCACAAGTTCACAGAAAGCATCGTTGAATTTCAAAAGAGCGAACACTTCAAGGAAAAGTTAAAAATTATACGCTGCGTATATTGTGGCGTCTTTTTAGATAATGGACAAAATAGCCCTCTCCATGATCGCCAAGGGAACAGCGGATGACGCTGACAACCTAAAGCAAGCG
>Ga0196981_1000282_pt1 | contig 24375 bp, 19 predicted proteins | sample S3_2013CmetaG_FD_155462 | JGI IMG/M metagenome (GOLD analysis project Ga0196981, IMG submission 155462) | Soil microbial communities from Anza Borrego desert, Southern California, United States - S3_20-13C | ecosystem: Environmental > Terrestrial > Soil > Desert | place: USA: California... | reverse complement strand
TTTACGCCGCGCGCCGGTAAATCCCCCTTGCTGCTCGGCATACGGCGTGGACGGGCGGATGTGGTGAAGCTTCTCCTCGATCGCGGCGCACAAGCGACACGACAAATCGGCAAGGAAGACGCCCGCACCGCTGCCGCACGGTATAAACGGAGTTTCATGACCAAGCTGGTCGACCCTTACTATAACCGCGAATTGGGCAGCGCCGTTAAACAGGCAGTCGGCTTGACGACCAGCGTCAATGCCCCACAAACCGCGCGTTTCCGCAAGGGGCCGATGCCGTGAACCTGTCTCCGCAGGCGGCCGCGACCCTGATGGCGAACGCCATTCGCAGCGATAATCCCGACGCGCTGCACCGGCTGCTCTTCGAGGATACAGCCAATCCCGACGCTCTGCATCAGGGCAGCACCATGCTGCATCACGCGGCCCGCGCGGAAAATGATCGCGCCATTACAATGCTGCTGCAGGCAGGAGCGGATATTCATTTGACAGACGCGCAGGGCGGCAGCGTGCTTCGTGCCGCCATCAAATCGGGCAACGCGGTTTCCGTGCGCAAACTACTGGCCGCAGGGGCGGACCCAACCGCCATTTCGCCTGAAGATGACGGCAGCAATCCATCCGACGATGTACTGGCTACGCGCTATGGCGGCGAGGTGTCGCATGCGGTCAACATGGCCGTCGATCCGTTTCGAGTTAATCAGTACGCCCGCCTGCAAAAGGCGGAATGGATGGAAGGCTACCTTCTTCGCGGCGTGCCCGCGGACACGATCGACCGGTTCGGCAAGACCGCGCTCATCGAGGCCGTCGAGCTTGGTTATAAAGACGGTGTCGAGGTGCTGCTGCGCCACCGTGCCGACCCGAACCGTGTGATGCGGGACGGCAGGACGGCCATGCATTACGCCGCTGAAAAGGGATATGTCGATCTTATCGAAAATCTTGCTGCCGCTGGCGCCAAGTTAAATACCGCGCTGCCGGACGGACGGACGCCCCTCCAACTCGCGGAAGCGGCGGGCAATAAATCTGCCGCCGCCGTTATTTTGAAGCTGCAGCGCCAGCAGGATGCTATCCTGGCGGACAGCGCCACGCGCCTGTCGCAATCCCTTCCTGCGCCAAAAACCGCGCGTTTTACCCGCAGAAGCCCGGCGCCCTGACCCGCCGCGCTTGTTTGGCGGCCGGAAATATCCTATTTATACGGCATTATGTCGCTTCCGAAGGCCTTTGTAGAAGAACTGCGTGCCCGCGTTCAGCTGTCCGATATCATCGGCAAGCGGACGAAACTGACGCGCGCCGGCCGCGAGTTCAAGGGCTGCTGCCCGTTCCATAAGGAAAAGACCCCGTCCTTCACCGTGAACGACCAGAAGGGGTTTTATCACTGCTTCGGCTGCGGCGCGAATGGCGACTGCATCAGCTTCCTCATGAACCATGACAACCTCCCGTTCATGGATGCGGTCGAGCAGTTGGCGGCGCTCGCCGGTCTGCAAGTGCCGAAGCCGACGAAAGAGGAAGAGCAGAAGTTCAAAAAGCAGATGTCGCTCTACGACCTTATGAACAGCGCGACCAAATATTATGAAGCCCAGCTGCACAATCCCAAACACAAGAAAATCCTGCAATATCTGGTGGAACGCGGATTGAACGTAGATACCATTCGAAGTTTCCGCCTTGGTTTTGCGACCGACGACGCGGGGTTAAGGCAGCACCTCGAGAAAGACGGCTACAAGATTGAAGATATGATGGAAGCGGGGTTGTTTCGCGAAAGCGAGCGCAAGAAGGGCGACATCTATCCCTTCTTCCGTGCACGAGTGATTTTTCCCGTGCTGGACCTGCAGGGCAGGGTGGTCGCATTTGGTGGACGCGTCATGCCGGAAAGCCACGGCGGCCCGCTCGACAAATCTGCGCCAAAATACGTCAACTCCCCCGAGACCGCGATCTTCCACAAGGGCCGCAACCTCTACGGCCTCTCCCGCGCCCGCAAGGTGATCGGCGATGGGGAAACGGTCGTCGTGGTCGAGGGCTATATGGATGTCATCGCCCTCGTGCAGGCGGGCTTCCGCGCCGCTGTCGCGCCGCTTGGAACAGCTCTTACGGAAACTCAGATCGAGGAATTGTGGAAGGTAATGCCGGACGGGAAGAAAAATCCTGTCCTCTGCTTCGACGGTGATAATGCCGGGCAGCGCGCCGCAGCCCGTTCGCTGGAGCGCATCCTGCCCATCCTGAAACCCGATTATTCTGTTAAATTTGCATTCCTGCCGCCGCAACACGACCCCGACAGCCTCATCAAGGACGAGGGCGTGCCGGCCATGCAGCGGGTGCTCGACCAGTCGATCGGGCTGTTTGAAATGATGTGGCAGGAGGAGGCCAAGGACCGCAATTTCAGTCAGCCGGAGGCGAAGGCGGGCTTTCGCTTCGCGCTCGAGAAACGTGCGCGGCAAATTGCCGACAGCAACGTCCAGGAATTTTTTATTCACGAGATAGGTCAAAAGGTTAACGAAGTTTTCTTCAACGTCGGTTCACGCAGCCAGCAGGCGCGGACACAGGCTCCCGGCGGCTTTTTCAAGGGCAAGAAGCTGCCCCCCGGCGCCCATACGCCTTACCGCCCGCTGAACGTGAAGGCGAAGCCGGTCCGGGTTTCCCGTCTTTTGCGGGAAAAGGCGCTGATCGCCTGCGTCATCAATTACCCGGAGCTCTTCGACGAAGTGGCCGAGCAATTCGGCATGATACATTCCGGCCACGAGGACTACGACCGCCTGCGTCAGGCCGTCATGACCTTTCTGACCCACTGGCACGAGACCAAAGAAAATAATGGGATATACCTTGACCATCAGGCAGTTAAGCAACATCTTAATGAGCTGGGGTATGGCAAGATTCTCGATGCGCTCTTTGACAATTCATTGTATGTATATGCAGGTTTTGCCAAGCCCGGACAGCCTGTTGAAATAGTCCGTCAGGGATGGCTGGAAGCATACACGCGCGGTCAGGACAATGACCGCTGGAAAGAGGCGTAATACCGCATGGTCGCAAAAGCAAACGAAGAACAGGATCTCGATGGCGCGGACGAGGGGGATGACAGTCCCGTTCAGGGTGCGCTGGCGAAGGCCGTAAAGAAGATCGTTGCCAAGGGCAAGGAGCGCGGCTACGTCACCTATGACGAGATCAACAAGCTGCTGCCGCCCGGCGAATACACTTCCGACCAGATCGACGAAACCATGGCGATGCTGTCTGATATCGGCATCAACCTCGTCGAGGAAGAACCGGATTCAGACGAACCTGCCGCAAAAGCTGAAACCTCGGACGAGGAAGAGGGCGAGGGCGCCGGAAACCTCGCCGAAACCGATCTGGGCCGCACTGATGACCCTGTCCGCATGTACTTGCGTGAAATGGGTTCAGTCGAGCTGCTGTCCCGCGAAGGCGAGATCGCGATCGCGAAGCGGATCGAAGCCGGCCGCGAAATGATGATCGGCGGCATCTGCGAAAGCCCGCTGACCATCCAGGCCATCATGACCTGGCACAAGGCGCTCGAAAACGGCGAGATGCTCCTGCGCGATATCATCGACCTTGAAGCGACTTACACGGAAGGCGATCCGCCGCCGGAATCCGCGGCGCCCGCTGCAGCCAGCGGCGATGACGCCGGCATCAGCGCAAAAGCGAAAGCCATTCAGGCCGCCGTCGCCGAAAAGCTCGAGAAGAAAGAGAAAGAGCGCCTGAAGGAAGAAGAGGCGCGCAAGAAAGCCAAGGCGAAGAAAGCCGCTGCGGCCGGCGAAGACGACATCATCATCGATGACGAGGAGCCGAAACCCGTCTACGACGAGGCGGAAGACGAAAGCAGCCTGTCGCTCGCCGCGATGGAAGAAGAGTTGAAGCCGCAAATCATCGAGAAGTTCAAGATGATCACCAAGGCGCACAAAAAGCTTGCCAAGGTGCTGGAAGACCGCCGCGAAGCGCTCGAAAAAACCAAGGAAATCCCGAAACGCCTGAACGAGAGCTACCGCCGGTCCAAGGCCGAACTCGTCGAGCTGATGCAGTCAGTGCGCTTGAACGTCTATCGCTCCGAGCAGCTGATCGAGCAGCTCTACAACATGAACCGCAAGACCCTCGGCCTCGAGGGCCAGATCATGCGCCATGCCGTTTCCTGCGGCGTCGGGCGCGAGGACTTCCTCGAGAAATGGGCGGGCAACGAAAACAATCCCCGCTGGATGACGAATGTCGTCAAGCTGCCCGGCAAGGGCTGGAAAAAATTCGGCGAAAAGCACAAGGATGACGTCAAGAACCTGCGCGAGGACATCGAGAAAATCGCGCAATCCTCGGGCCTGCCGCTGACCGAATTCAAGCGCATCGTCCATACCATCCAGAAGGGCGAGCGCGAGGCCGGCAAGGCGAAGAAGGAAATGGTGGAGGCGAACCTGCGCCTCGTGATTTCCATCGCCAAGAAATACACGAACCGCGGCCTGCAGTTCCTCGACCTTATTCAGGAAGGCAATATCGGCCTGATGAAGGCGGTTGATAAATTCGAATACCGCCGCGGCTATAAATTCTCTACCTACGCCACCTGGTGGATCCGCCAGGCGATCACGCGCTCGATCGCCGACCAGGCCCGCACCATCCGCATTCCCGTGCATATGATCGAGACGATCAACAAGCTGGTGCGCACCAGCCGCCAGATGATGCACGAAATCGGCCGCGAGCCGACGCCGGAGGAACTGGCGGAACGTCTTGGCATGCCGCTCGATAAAGTCCGCAAGGTGATGAAAATTTCGAAAGAGCCTGTCTCGCTCGAAACCCCTGTGGGCGACGAAGAAGACAGCCAGCTCGGCGATTTCATCGAGGACAAGAACGTCATCCTGCCGGTGGAAGCGGCGATCCACGCCAACCTGCGCGAAACGACGACGCGCGTGCTGGCGACGCTGACGCCGCGCGAGGAGCGCGTGCTGCGCATGCGCTTTGGCATCGGCATGAACACGGACCACACGCTGGAAGAAGTGGGCCAGCAGTTCTCCGTCACGCGCGAGCGTATCCGCCAGATCGAGGCGAAGGCGCTGCGCAAGCTGAAACACCCCAGCCGTTCCCGCCAGCTCAGAAGCTTCCTCGACACCTAGAAACGGTGCGTCATGAAGCAGTCCTTTGCGCAAGCATGGCGAGATTACCGCCTCCTGCTGCTCATCGGGCTTATCTATGACGTTTTCGCCGTCGCGCAGATTCTGCATTTCGGCTTGTCTTTCGCGGGCCTTGTCGGCTGGATATGCCTTGCGCTCCGGCATGTTACCGGCCTGACGCTTTTGTTTCTCTCCCTCGTTCTGGCAGGCGGGTTCCTGCGCGAAGTCGGGCGCTCGCCGGGGCGGGAAATTGCTGCCTATAAGGCATGGCTGTGCGCTTATTTCAATGGCCCGGTATTCGCCGGCGCTGTCATCGGTTTCATTGCCTGTTTCCAGTCGCTGTTTTTTATCATGCAGAAGGCGACGATACGCTTCGCCAATCCCTATCACTGGGACGCGACCTTCGCTGGGATTGACGAGGCACTGCACTTTGGCCGCTATCCCGGCGACTGGCTGCTGGATGCTTTCGGCGGCGGCCGCTTTGATTTCCTGCTGCAGATGCTCTATGTGGGCTGGTTCTTCTATATGTACGTCGCCCTTGGGTTTGCCCTTTTCTGCGAAAAAAGCAGCGTGCTGCGGTTTCGCTTCGTGTCCTGCTACGTTCTCGGCTGGTATCTGCTTGGCGGTCTGGCGGCGACATATTTTTCATCGGCGGGGCCGGTGTTCTTCCACGACATTTATCCGGAACTGCCGCCGCTTTATGAGCGCCTTGGCGCATACCTCGCCGCGCATAAGGAGAGCCTTTCCCCGTTCTTCTTCCTCTACGACAATCTTCTGATGTGGTACCGCCATAAGGCGCAGCTCGTGCCAAACGCGCCATCCGCGATGCCGAGCATGCACGCAGCGACCAGCACGCTCATCGCGCTCTACGCCTTTCATCATGGCAGGGTATTGTTTGCTGTGGCGGTGCTCATGGGTCTTGGCATTGTGACGAGTTCGATTTATTTCGGCTTCCACTACGCCATCGACAGCTATGTTTCGATCCTCGCGATGGGTGGGATTTGGTGGGGGACGGGGCGCGTATTCAGGCGGCGCGCTGAAAATTCACCCGCGGGTGCACTGTCATGAGCCCTTGGCGAAACGCGTTTCGGGACCACCGCGCTGCCCTTTGGGTGGCCGGCCTCTATTCGGCGGCAGTCATCGCCGAGGCGATTTTTTGCCGCGTGCCGCTGGCGGAGATTTCCCGCATTTTCGGTTATCTGTTTATGTCTGCCATGATTGCGGTCGTTTTCGCGGCGGGCTTGTATTTCGTGACGTTCATCCGGTTTTTCATGGGCGGGTCAGGAGCGTTTTTTGCCCGGTGGCGCAATGCCGCCGGCGCTCTCGATATCGCCACGCGGCGTTATCTCGAAGGCGAACGCTGGACTTACGCGCTTGTCGCATTTCTCGCGATGTCCGCCGACAATTTCTTTTTCATGAGCAAATCGCTTATCGCCACGGTTAACCCCGGCGGAAAGCTTTTCTGGGATCCGGTTTTCCGGGATTTCGACCATGCGCTGCATTTTGGTTACCCCCATGAATACCTGATCCCCGCGGTCAATGCGCTGAACCTGGCGCAGGTGCTCGATGTCTCCTATGCGCTATGGCTGCTTGTGATGTTCTTTGCGACCGGTTACACCATTTTCGTCGAGCGCCGGCTGCTGCAACGCCTGCAATTTCTCTGGACATACCTGCTTGCCTGGATCGTGCTCGGCACTTTCGGCGCCACGGCGTTTAGCTCCGTCGGCCCTTTGTTCTATGGAGATTTCATCCCCTGGCCGTCGCCTTACGCGGCGGTTGGCGAAAACCTGACACGCATGAGCGAACAGGGGTTCATGTTCGCCGCCAAGACGCGCGATCTGCTGCTCGGCTGGGCGCATAACGACCAGGTCTTTGATCCGAACGCGCTCTCCGCGATGCCAAGCATGCACCTCGCGATCGCCTGGCTGCTCGTCCTTTATGCGCGGGGAATTTCACGGGCAGCCTTCGCGGCGGCCTGCGCATTCTTTGCGGTCATTTTCACGGGATCGATCTATCTCGGTTTCCATTACGCGGTCGATGGTTACGTGTCGGTGGCGGGGGTGTCGCTGATCTGGTGGGGCGCGGGGCGCGTCTTGAAGCGGCACCATGGGCGCAACCGGCTGCTGGGGGCGGAGGGATGAACCAGCCTGGCCTGCGCAATGCGCTTCGGGATTACCGCCTACTTTATCTTCTCGCCTTCGCTTATGTCGCGGCGGTGCTGGCGGAGACGGTTATTTATGCCGTTCCCGTCATGCAGTTCATGCGGGTCGGCTGGGCGATGCTGCTTGTCACATTCAAGTGCCTGCTGCTGCTCGGATTAATGGCGGCATGGATATTCCTGCACCGGCTTGTGACAGGCAAGGGCGGTTTCCAGGCGCGGTGCCACGCAGCACAGGCGCAGCTTTCTGCGACGGCACGCGCCTACACGAACAGCGAGTTATTCGCCTATGCCTGCGCGGGTTTTCCCGTTCTTTACGCGATCAACTTTTTCTTTATTCAGAAATCGCTGATCGCTTTCGTGAATCCGTATGACTGGGATCCCTTGCTTGCCGTGTGGGACAAGGCGCTCCATTTCGGCCATTATCCGCATTCGTTTTTGGTGCCGATCATAGACAGGCTGGGCTTGGCGACGTATTTGGATATTATTTATTACGTCTGGTTTGTTGTGCTGTATATCGGTATCGGGTTCAACCTGTTCCTAGACAGGGACAAGCGCCGGCGGCTGCAGTTCTACTGGGTGTTCTTTCTTTCCTGGGTTGTCATCGGCTCCGCAATGGCGCTTGCGATGTCATCCGTGGGGCCGCTGTTCTTTGCGCGATTTTATCCCACGCTCGCGGATCCTTACGTCGACCTCGTCAGGCATTTCAACACGGTGGGCCCCCAGAAATTCATTATCGCCTATACGTCGCGCGACCTGCTGGTTCATTGGGCAACAAACGGCAACATGGTCAACGTCAATGCGCTCTCCGCGATGCCAAGCCTGCATGTGGCGATCGCCTGGCTGATGGTGCTCTATGCCTGGCGCATCGGCCGCGCATGGTTCGTCGCGGCGGCCCTGTTCTGCGGCTCGATCTTCCTGGCTTCGGTCTATTTCGGGTTCCACTATGCTTTCGACGGCTATGTATCGATAGTGATGGTGTCGCTGCTGTGGCGGGGGGTAGGGATCGCCGTCAACCGTCATTACGCGCCTGATCCCGAGCCCCGCATCGGCTTGGCATAAACACCCTTTTCCGGCGAAGCGGCCTTGTGATATAGTCGCGCCGGTGCCGGGCCTGTAGCTCAGTTGGTTAGAGCGAGCCGCTCATAACGGTTTGGTCGGGGGTTCAAGTCCCTCCGGGCCCACCACCTTGTTACCGCGTCAGGAACTGTGCCTGACCTCTTTGCCGGCGAGGTGCTTCAGGAACCACTTGGCGGACAGGCGCGCGACCTCGTCCAGCTTGCCGGGTTCCTCGAACAGGTGGGTGGCGCCGTCGATAACCTCCAACTGGGTCTCCGAGCGTATCATGCGCTGCGCATGCTGCGTCAGGGAGAGGACCTGTCTGTCCTCGCTGCCGACGATGATAAGCGTCGGCGTTTTCAGATGCGGCAAGGATTTTCCGCCAAGGTCGATGCGGCCGCCCCGCGAAACGATTGCCTTGACCCGATCAGGTTGCTGCGCGGCAGTGATGATGGCAGCCGCGGCGCCCGTGCTCGCCCCGAAAAGACCGATCGGCAGTTCGTGCGCCCCCATTTGCCGTTCCACCCACTCGACCGCGCCGCTCAGCCGCTCCGCGAGCAGCGGAATATCGAAGCGGTAACGGGCCGCGCTTTCATCGACCATTTCCTCGTCGGGCATCAGCAGGTCGAGGAGGAGCGTGCCGATCGAATGCTGGCGAAGGACATCGGCGATCGCGCGGTTGCGCGGGCTGAAGCGGCTGCTGCCGCTGCCATGCGCGAAAACAACCATTCCGAGCGCGTGGTCCGGCAGGTGGAGATCCGCCGCGAGCACTGCATCCTGCAGGTGTACCAGCACCGGAATATCCACGCCGTAGGCCAGGTCGAGACGCTTTGACGTAAATGGCACGCGCTTGCCGGGTTCTGAATGACGATGTGGCATCGGTTCTCCTTCTATATTCCGTAGGGGTAGGTTTCATCCATTTCGCCGGCACGCGTGTGCTGTTCAGCGCCAAGCGGCTGTAGCGCGGTCGTGTGGTTGAAGTGAATCAGGAAATCAAACTGCGCGGGCAGGCTGGCATGGAAGTAGTGACTGTAGCGCTCGGTTTCCGGACGGTAAATAACGCCGATCGCCCGTTGCAGTCTTTGCTCCCGCAACTGGGTGGTCAGCGGGTTTTCCAGCCTCAGGTCGATCGCGAAATTATCGAGCCCGCTGCGTGAGAACAGCTCCTCGTAGCTTCCCGAAATCGGGGCCCGCAGCTCGCGGCGCATAGGCGGCTCGTCCCAGTCGCTGGCTGCCGTCACCGTTCCCGCCGCGGTCGAAAAACCGACGGCGATGCATTCGGAGGGGTAGCGTTCGCGCACAAGCTGGCCAAGGTTGATTTCGCCACGACGGCCCATATCCGTCCCGCGCGCGTCGCCCAGATGGGAGTTATGCGCCCAGACGGCGATGCGGGCGGGGCGCTTCAGCTTGGCGCCAAGATGCGCCGAAATGTCTTCAAGCGTGGAAAACATATGCCGGTCCCGCATGTTCCAGGAGCTGCCCTCGCCGGTGAACATCTCGCGGTAATATTTTTCCGCCGCAAGGACAAGCTTGGCATTCTGCTGCGCGGAAAAGATTCCGGGCGCGCGGCGCAGTTTGTCCGACAGCAAGTCGGAAAGCTGGGCCAGGACCTCGTCTTCGCAGGTCCTGGAGATGCCGAGCGCGGCCGCGTAGCCGTAGGACTGTGGATCGCTCATATGCTGGTCGAGGCAGCCGTAGCGCGCCTTCGCGCGTTCGGCTGCGGCCGCATCCACGCTTTCAAGATATCCAATCACAGCCTTCGCCGAGGACGAAAGGCTGTACAGGTCAAGCCCGTAAAACCCGACAGGCACGGGGTGATCCAGCTTCGTCGCATTCCAGTCGCGCATAAACTCGACGAATTCCTCGATCACTGTGTTCCGCCACATCCAGGTCGGGAAACGCTCGAAACCGCTCAGCGCTTCTTCCGCAGATGCGTCCGCGGATTTATGGGTGACATATTCATTGACCCGATATGCGTCGGGCCAGTCCGCCTCAACCGCGACGGCATCGATCTTGCCAGCTTCGATCAGGTCCCGCGTGATGCGTGCGCGGGCTTCATAAAACTCCTCCGTGCCATGCGACGCCTCGCCAAGGAGCACAAACTGGAGCCCGCTCGCCGCCTTGACGACAGCAGAAAAGTTGTCATCGGCTATTGGCGTTGCATAACGTGAAATGAGGTTCTGGAAGCTATCGCCACGGGGCGCGGCGAGCTTCCGGTGACGGGCGAGAATATCGACGACTTCGGCGTCGGTCACCTGCCGGAAATTGCCATACCACGCGCCGACGCCCAGGAAAATTTCCGGCTGCCGGGCGCAATGTATTTCATCCGCGACTGCCGCGAGAGCCTGGCAGGTCGAGGGCGGCGCAACAGGAACGGCGATCACGACGCGCCGCACGCCGGCTTGCCTGACGGAAGCCACCGCCGCCAGCATCGTCGATCCGGTTGCGAGACCGTCGTCAACGACGATCACCGTCTTCCCGGTCAATTCGGTTGGCGCGGTGTTGCCACGGTAAAGGTGGTAGCGTCTCTCGAGTTCTTTTTTCTCGCGCGCGGTGATATCGGCCAGATCGCGGGGCGATACCTGAAATGCCGTTACGACATCATCGTCTAAATACCGCGTGTCGCCGGGAGCAATAGCACCCATGGCGAGTTCGCTCTGCCCCGGGACTCCGAGCTTGCGAACCAGCAAGATGTCGAGTGGCAGAGAAAGGGCAAGCGCGACTTCGCTCGCAACTGGAACCCCGCCACGCGGAAGAGCAAGGATGATTGTATCCGGCCGGCTTTTGAACTGGCGCAGTTCGACCGCGAGCGCCTGACCCGCTTCTTTCCGGTCTAAAAATCGTTGTTGAGACGCCGGCATAAACCCCCTGTTGTCCGCAGGCAGAAATTGGACTTACAGTGGCCAACGGAACTCGTGGGTTTATGTTCCACGGAATGAAGCGATTTAAGATTCCATAATTTCCGGCTTGCCGCAGAACATATAGCCAACCTTTCGAATGGTTTTGATGAACGGGCGCGCGGGTCGGCTGACATGGAGTTTTTTGCGGATGCGGGCGATCTGGGCATCAATTGCGCGCTCGCAGGCATCGAGCGTGCCGCTGCGTGTCAATTCAAACAACTGCTCGCGGGACAAGACGCATTCCGGCGCGAGGATTAATGTTTCAAGCAAGCGGAATTCGCCGAGGGTGAGGTCCGCCGACTTGCCGTTTTTATCGAACAGCTGATATTGCTGCCTGTCGAGAACCCAGTCACCGAACGAGACGCGGCGCGCCTTGGGGAGAGTCATTTCTGCCTCCACCTCGCTTGCGCCGCGGCGGAGTATCGCCTTGATGCGCGCCGTCAGCTCGCGCGGTTCGACGGGTTTTGCGACAAAATCATCGGCGCCCATTTCCAAGCCGACGATTTTATCGTGGCTGCTGGCGCGCCCGCTAAGAAGGATAATCGGCGCTTTTGAGACTCCCCGGATATCGGCCATAAGATCGAGGCCGTCTTTGCCAGGCAGCATAACGTCAAGGAGGATCAGGTCCGCTCTGGATTCGGTGAGTTTTGCGAGCATCTCGCTGCCGTCGGCCGCGGAGGTGTAATGGTATCGCTGTTGTTCCAGATAGGGTTTTAGCTGCAAATGGATATCAGCATCGTCGTCGACGGCCAGCACACGGGGGTGCGGCGGGGAGTGGTAGTTCTGTAAAATATCATCCGCCATCTGGCTATCCTCTTCATAGTCCAAAGGAAAGCCGGTCCGCAGTGCCAACGCCGTAAGTTAAAAAAAGGTTGCTGTGCATAAACCCGCCGCAGCGACAGGGGGCCGTACGACACGCTGATAAAATAGTTCCCAGCACTTTGCAAAATTCTCTAAGAGAACCCGAAAAAGAAAGGAATTATAATGGAGTATAAGTTTTTCCGCGCATCCGCCGCCTCATCGAAAGTGTAAAATTCATGTCGAACGCCGTCGCAGTTCAAGCAACCGAAGTTTCCCCCAATTTCAACGCCGAGATGGTCGCCATGCTCAATGTCCTCGTCGCCATGCGCCGGGGTCAGGCGGGTGTGCGCCTGCCAGCGGAGTGGACAGGCCTCGCAGGCAAGGTTGCCGACGCCTTCAACGATGTGATGGAAATGAACGAGCGCCTCGCGCGCGAACTCGATCGACTCAGCGAGTCCGTCGGTAAAGAGGGTAAGATCAGCCACCGTCTGTCGCTCGCCGATGCGGACGGCTTCTGGCGAGACTCCGTCAACCATGTCAACGACCTCATCGACGATCTTGTCCACCCGATTTCAGAAACCGCCCGCGTCATCGGCGCGGTCGCGCAAGGTGACTTGTCGCGCACCATGGCGCTCGATATCGACGGGCGCCCGCTGCAGGGGGACTTCCTGCGCACAGCAACCACCATTAACACCATGGTCGCGCAGCTTGGCTCCTTCGCCTCCGAGGTGACGCGCGTCGCGCGCGAGGTGGGTACGGAGGGTAAGCTCGGCGGTCAGGCGAAAGTGAAGGACGTCGCGGGTACGTGGAAAGACTTGACGGACTCCGTGAACATGATGGCCGGTAACCTGACGGGTCAGGTTCGTAACATCGCCGAAGTCGCGACCGCCGTCGCGACGGGCGACTTGTCCAAAAAAGTGACGGTCGACGTGAAGGGCGAAATTCTTGAGTTGAAGAACACCATTAACACCATGGTGGACCAGCTGCGCTCCTTCGCATCCGAAGTGACCCGCGTCGCACGCGAAGTGGGTACCGAGGGTATTCTCGGCGGCCAGGCAAAAGTGGAGGGCGTCTCCGGCACCTGGAAAGACTTGACTGAATCCGTGAACTCGATGGCCGGTAACCTGACCGCGCAGGTTCGTAACATCGCGCAGGTTCGTAACATCGCGCAGGTGACAACGGCCGTTGCGAACGGGGACTTGTCGTCCAAGATTACGGTCGACGTGAAGGGCGAGATCCTTGAGCTGAAAAACACGATTAACGCGATGGTCGACCAGCTGAACTCCTTCTCGGGAGAGGTGACGCGCGTCGCGCGTGAGGTCGGTACCGAGGGCAAGCTTGGCGGTCAGGCCGATGTGAAGGGCGTCGCCGGCACCTGGAAAGACTTGACGGACTCCGTGAACTTCATGGCATCCAACCTGACGGCGCAGGTGCGTAACATCGCCGACGTGACGACGGCGGTCGCGAATGGCGATCTGTCGCGCAAAATTACCGTTAACGTCAAAGGCGAGATTTTGGAATTGAAGGCGACCGTCAACACGATGGTCGACCAGTTGTCCTCCTTCGCGTCCGAAGTGACCCGCGTCGCGCGGGAGGTCGGTACCGAGGGTAAACTTGGCGGGCAGGCGAACGTCGAGGGCGTCGCCGGCACCTGGAAAGACTTGACCGACAACGTGAACATGATGGCCGGTAACCTGACCGGTCAGGTCCGTAACATTGCCGACGTGACGAAGGCTGTCGCGGCGGGCGACTTGTCGAAAAAGATTACCGTCGACGTCAAGGGGGAAATTCTTGAACTGAAGGCGACGATCAACACCATGGTCGACCAGCTGCGCTCTTTCGCGTCCGAGGTGACCCGCGTCGCGCGGGAGGTCGGTACGGAAGGAAAACTTGGCGGCCAGGCGAAGGTGGAGGGCGTCTCCGGCACCTGGAAAGACTTGACCGATTCAGTGAACTCGATGGCCGGTAACTTGACCGCGCAGGTTCGTAACATCGCGCAGGTGACGACGGCGGTTGCGAATGGCGACTTGTCGTCCAAGATCACCGTGGACGTGAAAGGCGAAATTCTCGAACTGAAGAACACGATTAACGCGATGGTCGACCAGCTCTCGTCCTTCGCATCAGAGGTGACGCGTGTCGCGCGCGAGGTGGGTACGGAAGGTAACCTTGGCGGTCAGGCGAACGTGGAGGGCGTCGCGGGCACCTGGAAGGACTTGACGGACTCGGTGAACATGATGGCCGGTAACCTGACCGCCCAGGTTCGTAACATCGCCGAGGTCGCGACCGCGATCGCGAACGGCGACTTGTCGCGTAAAATTACCGTCGACGTGGCGGGTGAGATTCTGGAACTCAAGAACACCGTCAACACGATGGTCGACCAGCTGCGCTCCTTCGCGGCGGAAGTGACCCGCGTGGCGCGGGAGGTCGGTACCGAGGGCAAGCTGGGCGGTCAGGCGAATGTCGGCGGCGTCGCCGGCACCTGGAAAGACTTGACGGACTCCGTGAACTCGATGGCGGGTAACCTGACGGGTCAGGTGCGTAACATCGCCGACGTGACCAAGGCCGTCGCGGCGGGCGACTTGTCCAAGAAAATCACGGTCGACGTGGCGGGCGAGATCCTTGAACTGAAAGCAACGATCAACACGATGGTCGACCAGCTGAACTCCTTCGCCGCCGAGGTGACGCGCGTCGCGAAAGAGGTGGGTACGGAGGGTAAGCTGGGCGGCCAGGCGCGGGTCGAGGGCGTTTCCGGTACCTGGAAAGACTTGACGGACTCGGTCAACATGATGGCGAACAACCTGACCTCCCAGGTCCGCGGTATCGCGAAGGTCGTGACCTCGGTCGCGAACGGCGACCTGAAGCGGAAACTGACCGTCGAAGCGAAGGGCGAGATCGCGGAACTTGCCGACACCATTAACTCGATGATCGACACGCTCGCGACCTTCGCCGAACAGGTGACAGGCGTCGCGCGCGAGGTGGGCGTCGAGGGACAGCTTGGCGGTCAGGCGAAAGTCCCGGGCGCTTCCGGTACCTGGAAGGCGCTGACGGAGAACGTGAACCAGCTTGCCGCGAACCTGACAACCCAGGTCCGCGCGATCGCGAAGGTCGCGACCGCCGTGACTCAAGGGGACTTGACCCGCTCGATCGCCGTCGAGGCGCAGGGGGAGGTCGCGGTCCTGAAAGACACCATCAACGAGATGATCCGCAACCTGCGCGACACGACGCAGAAAAACACCGAGCAGGACTGGCTGAAAACCAACCTCGCGAAATTCTCCCGCATGCTGCAGGGCCAGCGCGACTTGACGAACGTCGGTCGTACCATTCTCTCCGAGCTTTGCCCGGTCGTCTCCGCCCAGCAGGCGGAGTTCTACGTTCTCGACAGCAAGGACCGCAATCCGAAGCTCACCCAGCTTGCGAGCTTCGCATCCGAGGGCCAGTCGCAGATCGGCAAGCAGATCGAGCTCGGCCAAGGCGTCATCGGCCAGTGCGCGCTTGAAAAACGAAAAATCGTGCTCGATAACCTGCCGGATAATTACATCCGCATCTCCTCCGCGCTCGGCGAAGCCTCGCCGCGCAGCGTCCTCGTCCTCCCGCTGATCTTCGAGGGCCAGGCAAAGGGCGTCCTCGAGCTTGCCTCGTTCGACGGCTTCAACCCCGCGCACGTCGCGCTGCTCGACCAGCTTGCTGAATCGATCGGGATCGTCTTGAACACGATCGAGGCGAACATGCGGACGGAGGATTTGCTCACGCAGTCCCAGTCGCTTGCGCAGCAGTTGCAGACCCGCCAGCAGGAGCTCCAGAACACCAACCAGGAACTGCAGGAAAAAGCCCACCTGCTCGCGCAGCAGAACCAGGAGGTCGAGCGCAAGAACCGCGAGGTCGAGCAGGCCCGCCAGGAACTGGAAGACAAGGCGAAACAGCTTGCCCTGACGTCGAAATACAAATCCGAATTCTTGGCCAACATGTCGCACGAATTGCGCACGCCGCTGAACTCGCTGCTCATCCTCTCCGACCAGCTCACGAAAAACCCGGAAGGAAACCTGACGCCGAAGCAGACGGATTTCGCGAAAACCATTCACAGCTCGGGCAATGACCTGCTCATGCTCATCAACGACATTCTTGACCTGTCGAAGATCGAATCCGGGACGGTGCTGGTGGAAAGCAGCGACCTGCGCTTCGACGACCTCAAGGGCTATGTCGCGCGTACCTTCACCCACGTCGCGGAATCGAAAAACGTCAACTTCCTGCTCCGCTTCGACAACCGACTGCCGCGCTCCATTTACACGGACTCGAAACGCCTGCAGCAGATCATCAAGAACCTGCTCTCGAACGCGTTCAAGTTCACGCATCACGGCCAGGTCACGCTGTCCGTCGAGCCTGTGCAGGCCGGCTGGTCGCCGGATAACGACGAGCTGAACCGCTCCTCGGAAGTGATCGCCTTCTCGGTCACCGACACCGGTATCGGTATCGCAGCGGACAAGCAGGCGATCATCTTCGAGGCGTTCCAGCAGGCGGACGGCTCCACTAGCCGCAAATACGGCGGTACGGGCCTTGGTCTTGCAATCTCCCGCGAACTGTCGCGACTGCTCGGCGGCGAGATCCGCCTTGTGTCGCGCCTCGGCCACGGGTCGACCTTCACTCTCTACCTGCCGGCTTCCTATGCCTCGGTGCGTGCGCGCAAAGCGGCGCAGCAGGCGCTGGATAACGCGAACAACAGCAATGTCGTCTCTCTCCCGCCGCCGATCCGGGCGCTGCAGGAGCCGGAAACGATCATCCTGCCGCCGATCGAGCCGCAGACAGGACTTCTTGTCAACGAGGCGGGGGACGACCGGCATGAAATCCAGCCGGGCGACCGCATCGTGCTGATTGTGGAAAACGATCTGGGCTTCGCGCGCTTCCTCCTCGATACCGCGCGTGACAACGGCTTCAAAGGGCTCGTCACCTCGCTCGGCGCCGCTGCGCTTGTGATGACGCCCGATTACATGCCGGATGCCATCATGCTCGACATCCACCTGCCGGATATGCAGGGCTGGCGCGTGCTGGAGCGCCTCAAGAACGATATGTCCACGCGCCATATCGCGGTCTGCGTGATTTCGACCGACGAATCCCGCGCACGGGCGCTTGATTCAGGCGCCTTCGCCTTTGTCACCAAGCCGATCCAAAGCCGCGACGTCCTCGACGGGCTCCTGAAGGAGCTCGGCGATATCGCCGGCCGTGAAAAACACGAACTGCTGCTGATCGAGCCTGACGCCAAGGCGCGCGCTAGGATGCTGGAGGAGCTGACCATTGACGGCGTGGAGATCACCGCGCCCAAGACGGCAAAGGCCGGCATCAAGGCGCTTAAAGACGGCAAGTTCAGCTGCCTCGTGCTGACGCCCGGGCAGGATGGCATTGCCGAGATGCTGATCGAGGCGGCGGAGCGCGATACCTCGCCGGCGCCGGCCGTGTCGCAGGGTCGCATGCCTGTCGTCGTCTACGGCGAAGACAACGAAATGGGCGATATCTGGCGCCGCCTGTCGGAATTCCACCCTGTCAGCCGCGTCCAGTCCTATGACCGTCTCGTCGACAGCGTTGCGCTGCACCTGCACCGCCCCGTCGCGAACCTGCCGGAAAAGGCGCGCCGCAAGATCTCCGACCTGCACCAGTCCGACAAGGTGCTGATCGGCAAACGCGCGCTGATCGTCGACGATGACGCGCGTAACATCTTTGCGCTCACGAGCGTGCTGGAGGAGCATCATATGGTCGTGCTCTCGGCCGACAATGGCCGCGACGCGATCAATATGCTGCAGCGGGAGGAGGAGATCGATATCGTGCTGATGGACATCATGATGCCCGAGATGGACGGCATGGAAACCATCCGCGAGATCCGCAAGATCTCCGAATTCAAGAACCTGCCGATCGTGGCCGTCACCGCAAAAGCCATGAAAGGCGACCGCGAGAAGTGCCTTGAGGCGGGGGCTTGGGATTACCTGTCCAAGCCCGTTGATACCGAACAGATGATGACCGTCCTCCGCGCCTGGCTGCAACGCTGATGGGACCCTCCGTTCCCCAGGCGACTGATATCCCGATGGCGCCGACCGACGAGGCGGTGCCGCAGGATAACCGCGTCAACATCCTGCTGGTCGATGACCTGCCGGACAAGCTGCTGGTCTACAAGACGGTCCTGGAAGAACTCGGCCAGAACCTCATCACCGCCAATAGCGGGGAGGAGGCGCTGAAGGTCGTGCTCCAGAACGATTTTGCCGTGATCCTGCTCGACGTGAACATGCCGGGCATGGACGGATTTGAAACCGCAACGCTCATCCGCTCCCGCAAAAAATCCGCGAGAACGCCGATCATCTTCCTGACCGCCTTTTCCGACGACATCCACGCGGCGCAGGGTTATGCCAGCGGCGCGGTCGACTTTTTGCTGACGCCGGTGATGCCGGAAGTTTTGAAGGCGAAGGTGCGCGTCTTCATCGAGCTGCACCAGATGCGCCAGCAGGCGGAGCGCCAGGCGGAAGATTCAGCGCGGCGGCGCGCGGCGGAGGAATCGGAGCGGCGCAAGGACGCTTTCCTTGGCATGCTTGCCCACGAGCTACGCAACCCGCTCGGTCCCATCCGCAACTCCGTGCACCTGCTGCAGCAGATCGGCGGGGAGAAGCCGCAGATCGGCCGCCTGACCGACGTGATCGACCGCCAAGTCTCGCACATGACGCGCCTCGTCGATGACCTGCTCGATTCCACGCGCCTCGCGAGCGGCAAGATATTGCTGCGGCGCGAGCCCTGTGACCTCAAGGATATTACGCGCCAGACCGCCGAGGATTACCGCAGCGTAATCGAAGGGGCGGGGCTTAATTTTAATGTAGAAGTGCCCGAACATTCCTTCACCATGAGCGGCGATTGCACGCGTCTCGGCCAGATGATCGGCAACCTGCTGCATAACGCGCAGAAATTCACACCGGTCGGCGGCTCGATCACCGTGCGCCTGGCAGCGGATGGCGAGGGCATGGCCGCGATCTCGGTCACCGATACCGGCATCGGAATGGAAAGCGACGTGCTGCCGCATGTGTTCGAGGTTTTCCACCAGGCGGAGCAGGGGCTTGACCGCGCGCGCGGCGGCCTCGGCCTCGGCCTTGCAATCGTCAAGGGCCTCGCCTCGCTTCACGGCGGGACGGTCTCTGCGAAAAGCGAAGGCGCGGGCAAGGGATCGACGTTCACCATTCACCTGCCCTGCGAGCAAAGCGAGACGGGCGTCGCGCCCGCCTGCGCGCCGGCGGGAAAGGCGGGAAAATCAAAGCTGCGCATCCTGATCATCGAGGATAGCCTTGATGCCGCCGAAACCACGCAGATGCTGCTTGCCAATGATGGCCACGAGGTCCGCACCTCGTCGAACGGGCCAGCCGGCATCACGCTCGCGCATGATTTCATGCCGCAGGTGATCCTCTGCGATATCGGCCTGCCAGGCATCGACGGCTACCAGGTCGTGCAGCGGCTGCGCGCGGACCCCAAGCTTGCCAATATTTACGTGATCGCGCTGACCGGATATGGCCGTGAGCAGGACCGCAAGCATGCGCATGACGCCGGCTTCGACCAGCACATGACGAAGCCGATCGATTTCCGGCTTCTGCGCCAGACGCTTGCGAACAGGAAAGCAAACTAAGCTTAAACGGCGGAGAGGGCGCCCGTATTTGCGGGGCGGAACACCTGCGTTCCCGTATTGGCCTGAAGCAGGTTTTGCAGCTCGTTGCGCGCGCGGGAGAGGCGCGAGCGCACCGTGCCGACCGGAATGCTCAGGCGCTTCGAGACTTCCTCGTAACGCAGGCCGCCGATGCAGACAAGCACGAGCATGTCGCGATGCGGCTTGGAGAGTTTCTTCATGCATTCGCGCATGCGGGAAAGGTCGGTTACCGTTTCCTGCGCGGGCGGCGTGATGCCATGCGCTTCGGTGAAAGCGGCCTCGTGGCGCGCGGTGATGCGCTTTTCGCGGCGGTACTGGGAGACAAAGATATTGAACATCACGCGCGATGCCCAGTTGAACAGGTTGGTGCCCTGCTGGAAATAGCGGCGTTTTTCGAGCGCGCGGAGCATGGTCGACTGCACGAGGTCCTCGGCGTCGCTGGGCTGGCGAGTAAGGCGCAGCGCAAAGCGGTAAAGACGTTCGCGTTCGGCGGTTAATTCTTTTTCGGTGAACATTTTCCCTGCTCCTGCGTTATAGCCACAGAACTAAGGATAGGTTCGGACGGTCAGGAAATTTTGTCACTCGTGTGACCGTCTTGAAAAGATTTGTTACATTCATGTGACAAGTCGAATTACTATGTTAATTCAGCCCCTTATGGCCATACTCCTACCCTTATGCTAAAACCCTCGTAAGGTTTTTCTTGGGGTATTCCACGAATGCTGCGTTTTTTAGCGCTCGTTATGCTGATGATGCTTATGTCGTCGCCCGCGATCAGCGCCGAGCGCGTCATGGTCGGCGCCTATGTGAACGATATCCAGCAGATCGACCTTCATTCTGACAGCTACCGAATGGATTTATATGTCTGGTTCCGCTGGCGGGATCCGGCGATCGACCCGTCAAAGTCCTACGAGTTCATGAACGCCTTCAACCCCGCAGATCACGTCAAAACGCCGGCCTATGACGCGCCCCAGAAAATGCCGGATGGCACATTATATATGGTGGTGCGCGAGCAGGGGGAATTCAGCGCCAAATTTCCCCTCCAGCAATATCCCTTCGACCGGCAGGAACTGCTGCTCTCGATGGAAGACACCGTTCACGCGACCAACGAACTTGTTTACGTCCCCGACGACAAGGCGATCTCGCCCGTGACCCTGAACAAACGCATCCGCCTTTCCGGCTTCACGACCGGAGAACCGCGGCTCGATGTCGAAAATTTTGAATACCCGACGAATTTCGGCGATGTCAGCCAGCCGGAAGCCGCCGTTTATTCCCGTGCCATCTTCGCGGTTCCGATTTCGCGCCCGCCGCTTGCGACCGGCATCAAGGTGTTCATGCCCGTCTTGCTCGTGCTGCTCTGCACGGCGGTCGTGTTCTTCGTCCATCCCGCCTATATCGAAGGCCGCCTCGGCGTTGCGATCACCGCGCTGCTGACGCTGGTCGCCCTGCAGCTGACCTCCAATTCCGCGCTTCCCGATGTCGACTACCTCCTGATGACCGACAAAGTATACCTGCTTTCCTACGCCTTCATCATCGCGACCATGCTCCAGGTCGCCCGCGTCTCGCGCCTCGTGCACGAGCACCAGTATGAAGGCGTGCGCATCAGCGACCGCCGTGCGGTCTGGCTGTTTGCGGCGATGCTCGGCGTCGGCTGCATCCTTATTTACGCGACCACGTTCTGATGCGGTTTTTCCTCGCGCTTTTCCTGTTGTTGTTCACCGCGCCTGCTCTCGCCGCGCAGGATATCTCCGTCCTGCTGGTCGGCAACAGCTATACCCTCCGCAACAACTTGCCCGGCATGCTGGAGCAGGTGGCGGCAGCTGCGCCGGGACCGAAAATCACGGCCCGCGTCGCGGCGAAGAACGGCGCTAACTTGTCAGCGCTCTGGGCCGACAAGGATATCCGCGCCGGAATCGGCGAAGACAGGATCGATTATGTCGTGCTGCAGGAGCAGAGCTTCTGGGCGATGTTCCCGGAGCAGGCGGAGACGACCGCCGTTGCCGCGGGCGACTGGGCGAAGGAGGCGATGCGCCGCGATGCCAAGCTGGTCATTTTCGAAACCTGGGCGCGCCAGCCGAACAGCTTCTGGTACACCGACAAGCGCTACAGCTTCCTGAAAACACCCAAAAATATGCGGGAGAAAATAGCGGCCGCCACGGCAGCGCTGGCGGCGCAGGTGAATGCGCCGGTCGCGCCTGTCGGGGCGGCATTCGCCGATGCGCTCCGGGATAATCCTAAATTCCCGCTTTATGAAGCCGACAGCCACCACCCCTCGACGGCCGGAAGCTATCTCGCCGCGCTCGTTCTCTATAAAACGCTCACGGGCCATTCGCCGGAGGAAACAGGTTTTGTGCCGCAGGGCCTGAACGCCGAAACGGCGGCAACGCTCCGCCATATCGCGGCGGGCCGCTGATGGCGCGCAAGCATATCCCCGCCGTCGGCATTTCGCTCACCGTTGCCGCCTATTTCATCCTTTCGCTGTTTTCCGCGCTCAATAAATACGTCCAGGAACTCGGCTATCCGACCTCGCAAGTGATGTTTTTCGACGGGCTCGTCGGGCTTATCTGCATGGTCGCGGTTTCCGCGCAACAGGGCGAGCTGAAGGGGCTGCGGCTGCAACGGCCGATGCAGGGATTGTTGATGGTGGTCAACGTCGCGGCAGCCTTCCTTATTTTCCCGGCCTACCCGCATCTGCCGCTCCTGACCGCTTACCTGATCGCGTTTACCGGGCCCCTGATGATCACGATTTTATCCGCCGTGTTCCTCAAGGAGAAAATTACCTGGCAGCAGGGGGCCGCGGTGCTGGCCGGCTTCGGCGCGGCTGCTTATTCGATGGTGGCAACGCAAGGCGACGCGCTTGCCGTCGCCTTCGATCCGGCGCAGCTGCCCTACATCCTGCGCCTTTTTGCCGGCACGTTCCTGTTCGCGACGACGCAAGTGATGGTGCGCAAGCTCTCCGACACCGAAAGCACCTGGTCCTTCCCGTTTTTCTATTATTCCGGCATGTTCCTGCTGGCGGGGCTGTTCTTCCACAATGACTTCATCGCGCCGCAGGCGCCGCGCGACTGGGCGCTGCTGCTCAGCCTTGGCGTGCTCGACGCCTTTTCGCTCGCGATGATCTATCTCGGCCTGAAATATGCCAAGGCATCGACCGTCGTCCCCTTCCAGTACTCGGCCATGATCTGGGTCATTCTCCTTGACCTCGTTCTCTGGGGGAAAGCGCCCGCGACAGTGCAGCTGGCCGGCGCAGTCGTCCTTGTCGCGGCAGGGATTTATATCGCAACTCATGAGCGCAAACTCGCGAAAAAAGCCCGGAAATAGGCGAACTTTTTGCCCCCTTGATTATGCGCGGCCAAGGGGCTACCAATGGATATCCGCTTTTGCATTTCAGGAGTTATCCATGGTCTATGACCCAAGCCGCCCGAAGGGCCCGGCAACCGTTCCGAACAGCTACATTCTGACAGCCGCTAAGGACGACGGCTTTGACGACATGGTGCGCGCCGTCGATGCGCTCATCAAGTCCGAGGGCCGCGAGAGTGATGTGCAGTGGACCAGCCAGCTCACCTTCATCGGCGTCGGCGTCATCAAATGCGATGATGCCTTTGCGGCGAAGCTGAAAACGCTGCCCTCCGTCGGCTCCGTCGAAAAGGAAAATTTCGTTTATCCGGCGAAGAAAAAGCCCGGCGGCCCGCGGCTGTAATCATGGCGAAGCCGTCGCAATCCTCGATGCTGCCCGACAGCTATGTGGTGATGGCCAGACTGCCGCGCCGCAAGCCCGGCGGGTTGGCTGCCGAATTCGGCAGCGTGGCCGAGGCGAAATCGCAGGCTGCCGACAAGATGGTCCGCGCCATCCGGCGCCTCGCGCAGAAAAACGGCGCAACCGTCCAGATCGAAACGCGCGGCATCCTTGCGAGCGGTTTTGCCAAGGTGAAATGCGACCGGTATTTCGCGAAGCTGATGCGCCAGTTGCCGAGCGTGTACCAGATCGAGCCCGAGCGCGCGGCGTTGCCGCCGAACCGCGGCCCGCGCTTCAACCGCCTGCCGAAGGTAAATTCGTGACGCCCGGCGCCAATGACGCGCAGGGCGGCATGGTCAGGTTTGCTCCGCTGGTCGGGTGCCTGCGGGCGCTCAGGTCCCGCTTCGCCCGCGCGATCGGCAGCAAGGAGCCGCGCATCTGCGCCAAGCCGCCCCAGCCGCCGGCGCCCGCACCATGACCGAGCCGAAGAAAAAAACCTTCCGCACGGCCGGCTATCGGACGAAGAAGGACGGGAAGGACTGCACGGTGTTCTGGTCGCTTGACCCGTCGTTCGGGCAGGACGGCAGCTGGATCCGCCAGCACTTTCTATTTGACCGGGGATCGTCATCCCACCTTGTCTCTGGGACGCTGCCGGACCGCGACGCGCTGGCGAAGATCGAGGAAATCGAGCGGGATGCCGCGGCCCGCCTGCCGCTTGCGAGCCCCGATTTTGTTGATAACCAGTGGATCGGCTCCGGCTATCGTGAGGCGCTGCCGCTGATGTATCATCCGCTGAGGGAGCAGGACCGTCGGGAGGAGGCATTGAGGAGCCTGAAATCCCGGAAACCGCCGAAACTGAAGCCCTGATCCATTCTGCCGTTGAATTTACTACGTTTCTTATCGCCTTCGTCACCCGCCCTGTCATTTCCGTACTCCTTTTGTTCCTCAATTTAACGATGACATAAGCGCAATTAACTGTC
>Ga0196981_1000281_pt1 | contig 24445 bp, 24 predicted proteins | sample S3_2013CmetaG_FD_155462 | JGI IMG/M metagenome (GOLD analysis project Ga0196981, IMG submission 155462) | Soil microbial communities from Anza Borrego desert, Southern California, United States - S3_20-13C | ecosystem: Environmental > Terrestrial > Soil > Desert | place: USA: California... | reverse complement strand
ACTGCCTGATGCATCGGATTAGAAATCACTTGGATACCTTCGTGGATTACTTCTTCTGGCTTTCCGCAGGGCTTTGGAACTATAAAATTTCATGACTTACAATCGCTTAGCATCGGAAACAACTCTATTAAAGATTTCAATTTGTTCTTCGATCCTTCGGAGTCTTTCCTCTAAAACCTTCTCCGAACCCAAAATGAATCGGTCCGAGCGTGAGAGGCGGTTAAGTTCTTTGCGTACCACGGCAGTCTTTAATGCGCCGATAGCTCTACCGCTAAGTCGCGGACTCACTTCAGGCCAAAGAGCCGGCAATTTTGCAAACCGGATGCGCAATTGCATCGATTCTGTCCAATCATCCCATTTGGACGTAAGAATGTCATCGCTTGTTAGAACTGGCAGCCAGGGAACTCGGAGTGCTTCCGCCGCAATCGCACCATGCATTGCGGAGCAAATTAAACGATTGGACTTAGAAATGGCCGTTATGATTGCATTACAATCCGAAAGAGGTGAAATGTAATTTAAACCAATACTCTCACACAGCTTCCTATATCTTGGAGAGTCGATGGCATAATGAGGCATAAATGAGCATTCGTAGATCTTTGATATGTTAAGATCGGCGAATCTATGCAATAGAATTGCAGGATCTGAGATTCCGAAAGAAGGATGTATACCGAGTTTTGAAGCAGTAAGCGGGCCTCTTACGAAATGTATCTTCCAGCTATCCTTTTCATGAAGCGGAATTGAACCATAGCCAACCCCGCTTCCAAATATATGCAATAGCCGCGCCTTGGGCAATCTCTCATTGAGCAACGTACCGATGCCCACAAATATCTGGTCACACTCTGCGTCATGACTAAAGCCTTTATGCAAAAATCTAGGCCAAATAATCTCATTCAGAGCATCACCGAAATTTGGCTTGTATCGATAATAGTATAAACGCATAATCCATCGATTCCTCTAAATCGAAAAATATCTTGTTGCCTGTAGGCCATCGCTCACTCTACGAGCTCCTGCCGACCTCTTTCACCTTGGCTAGCGGTATCTTTAAAACCGGGTAGCTTTTCAACGAGCCGTCTAAAAAGTGGGTCGGCAATCAAGGAATGTTTGAAGAAGAATAGAGAAACAAACCAACTGATGGCAGCCGCCCCAATCGCCGCCGCAAAAAACGTCAAGCTAATCGGTCGGTCGCGTAAAAATCCAATATAGCCGGCTATACCTGCCGGAACTGCTAGCGTTGCAAGAGTAACCTTGACACTTGACCAGAGATTTTTAAATAAGGCTCTATAGTTGTTTGGAATACATCTGGCCTTGAACAAATAAAGAAAAGGTGCGTTTAGCATGAAGGCAAGAAGATAGGCGATTGCGCATGCCGCCAAGGACTTAAAAAATACTGCGGCAACAAATATCAAAACAACCCGTATCGGTTGAAAGATTAAAGTAAATCTGGTGAAAAGATCTATTCTCCCAGCCGCAATCAACACGTTCGGGATCAGCGTAAACGTTGCTGCGACAGCACCGGCTGCGCAATAAATAGGTACAAGACTGGCCGATTCGTCCCACTGCGTCCCAAACATCATGCGTAGAATTTCGAGCGCGAAAAGGGCGGTGAAGCCGTAGAACGGCCATGCGATAACGGTAACGGCGGCAACGCTGGACACGTAGTGCGATTCGAGAGGCTCTCCATTTCGGTACGCTTTTGCGAAAGCAGGAAAAGCCACACTTTGGATGGCGGCCATTAAATCCCGGTGAAACAAATTCATTAGTCCTTGCGCACGGCTGATGATGGCAACCGGGACGAGGCCTAGAAACTTACCTAGCAGGAGATCGTTGATATCCACGGATATTGAGGTGACGATGTTCGCTACCGAGTTCTGAACACCGAATTTCAATAGCGTCCGCCATTGCGAAAACCTAGGCAATAAAAACTTGCGGTCAGTTCTGGCGATCCAAGCTCCGATTCCGGTCAAGATATTGCTGACAACCGCTCCAATCGCCATGCTGTCGGGGCCGAAACCGGTGTAGGCTAGGCTGGTGGTTGTACCGAAGCCGGTTAATGCCGCAATCAAATTGACTATTACCAGTCGATTGAAGGCCATGCCACGTCGCAGCAGCGCGAGTGAGATCGTGCAAAACGGCAGTACGAGAAAGCTCACGGCACTGATGCGCATCGTCTGCGCCATCCGAACTTCTCCGTAAAACTCTCCGGCGAACGGAGCTACGAAGTAGACGATGACAAACAGACCGCTGCCGATCAGCAGCGAAAAACCGAATGCAGTCTGGATATGCGCTTCGCTGAGATTTTTTTCCTGAATCAGGAAACTTCCAACACCGAAATCCCGCAACACCTGGGCAATGCCGATAACCGCAAGGCTAACCGAGTAGATGCCAATTTCTTTGGGAGTTAACAGCCGCGCAAGAAGAATATTGCTCAGCAGAGAAATGGCGATGAGCGCGTAGCGTTCGACAAACGAGAGGATGAGCGATCGATGGACGCTGGTCATCAATGGATACCAGCCCCTGCATTGGGTGCGGACGCCAAACTGCGAGCGCCAGTTCGGGATACATGTTGCATGATCGTAAGCCGTGTTGCTGTGTCGAAGATAGGAACCGGCAAATGCCGCTCCGCTGGTAACTCATGGATGTTTTCGCATATGGGAATACCTGAAAACCTCCTTCTTTACATCGATGCTGTTGTTTCAGGAGGTAATGCTTTAAATATTACCTTCTGCGCATCTAACCCGCCTCCACAGGCTTAATACCAAATAGACCCATGGCAAGTGCCAAAACGGTCTTTGAATTATCGAATCAAAAAATGACTTGGCAGCAATTCCGGAATTCCCCGATTTCAGATGTTGATAACCGAAATCAAACCTCATTTTAGCCAAGCGTTCTTTTAATGCGCTCGCATCGCTTTTTTCTCCATCCGGGCTGGCGATTCCCCATTGTGCAACGGCGCTTCGAAAAACCTCATATTCGTAATGAATCTGAGATGGTTGACGGGTAATGCTTTCGGGCAGAGATCTATAAAGCACGAGTTTTGATCTTAGCTTATGAATTTCGGTGATGCGAGAACCCCTAAGCCAGTAATCGTAATCCTCTCCACACCGCAGGTCGGTGTTGAATAAACCTATTTTAGTGACCGTATCCCTGCGAAGCATCACTGTGCTGGTTAGGCAAATGCAATCAAGCAATAACTTGTGATAAATCCAGCCTGAATTATCAATATCGATTTCCTGGCCATATTGAGGATCTTTAAAAAACTTAGGCACCTCAAATATTCCATCGCTGCCCGAGTTCCAAACATGCCAACCACAGTAAACCATGCCCACGCTTGGGTGATGCTCAAGGTAATTCACCTGTTCCCGGATTTTCTGCGGCGCCCATACATCGTCAGCGTCACAGAAACTTATGAAATCCCCTCTCGCAGCCTTAATGCCGGTGTTACGCGCTCCCGAAACCCCTGTATTCGATTGATCGATTAGTACGATGGTATTGCCATAGGATTTCAGGATACCGAGAGTACCATCCTGAGACCCGTCATTAACCGCAATGATTTCAATGTTTTGATAATCCTGGCCAAGCAAACTGGAAATTGTTTCGATTACATATTTCTCGCAGTTATACGCTGGAACGATAATGGATACTAGCGGAGTATTATTCATATCATCTTGGTCTCAAGGTCTCCATGAGGCTGCCTAATATTACTTTCACTATTAAGCTCATCCGATTATTGCACCCGTGAGCCGACAAGCGATGTAACGAATTTCTTTGTACAGGAATCCTAGTTGGGTGTTTCAGGAAAAGGTTTGCAGTCTATTTTTTTATGAAACAGATGTTTACTGAGATTGATTTTGAGCGTTTTAGAGAAACGATTTAATAGAAAGTATCACCGACATTCGAAATCCGCAAGATTTCGAAACTAATGATAGGATGTAAAACTCCTTCGATTCGTCTACCGGCCTGGTATCGGTTTGAAGTGATAGTGCCTCCTTAGAAAGGCCAAGGCAATCATGCCTAATACTACAGCAAACCACAGCGTTGCCAATCGGGTAATCACCGTAGCCGCCACCGCGTTGGGCTGAGAAACGTCATTAAGCAGCAAGAAGCCAATCATAGTGATTTCCGCGCCACCTAGCCCTCCCGGCAGGAAACTGATCGCGCCCACCAGCATGGAAAAGGTGTAGATAAATAGGGCAATACGCCAATCCAGATCGATATCCATCCATTGGAGGATGAAATGAAAGGCCACTCCCTCCGATCCCCACGAAACCACGCCAAGTACAATTCCCAAAAGTACGGCCGTGGGCCGTAGGCACTGCCCCGAATGCCGCAGGATATCCGAGAAGGCATCGATTGCCGGAGAGAGGCGTTGTGGCAGTTTTACCCGCGCGGCCTCATGCATACGGTCGATTAAGCGCCTCTGATGAAACAGCAATAGCGTAATCAGCAAAAACACAGATATGGTCAGCACGACCGGTTGCGCCTCCGGATATTGCCAAACTCCAATGGATGCCAAGACCAGAACGGCAATCAGGTCGGAAAAGCGCTCCGCAAAAAAAGCGGCCAAACTGGGTCTATAGCCCATCCCTCGGCGTTTTAGAAATACGCTACGGATCGCCTCCCCTGCCTTGCCTGGAGCAATCGTCAGGGCAAAACCGGCGATATAAATGCATAAACTCTCGGCGAACGAAATGTTGTAGCCAAGCAACCGCAAATAATACTGCCAGCGGACGAAACGTAGACCGTAATTGACCAGAGACAAAAGCAAAGCGATAGTGGCTCCGGTCGATCCAACCAGGCCGAAAGCCCGCACCACATCGCGCCATCCACCCCACAGGGACACGCACAAATAGGCCGAGCCGCTTAGCAAAGACATCCAGATCAGCCACTGCAAGCCGCGGCCTGAAATCGGGCCGAACTGATCGGAGGCACTCATGCGATCAGCCAGAGCGTGGAACTTAGCCAACCGACTACGGATGCCAATAGCCAAGGGTCGCGAGCAAGGTCATGGGCGGTGTCGGTACCACCCTTCTGGTGATGCAGGAGGTAGATATAGCGAAAGACGCCGTACATTACAAAGGGCACGGTATAAATCAGATGTTCCGTCCCATGGATGCGGATGGTCTCGGGACTCGTGGTGTAAAGGCTATAACTCATAATCATGCCCGAGGCGGTGATACCTATCATCTTGTCCAGCAGCACGGAACTGTAATGTTCCAACACAAGGCGATGGGAGGATTTGCCGTCGCCCATGGTGATGATCTCGGCGCGGCGCTTAGTAAACCCGAGAAACAGGGTAACCATAAGGCCACACAAAACTAGCCATTGGGAGGGCGGAATTCCTACTCCAACCGTACCAGCCATTATGCGCAGCATAAAGCCCGCGGCAATGACGAAAACATCAAGCAACACTTTGTGCTTGAGGTAAAAGGAATAAGCCAGGTTCATCACGCTGTAGGCCAGCAATATGAGGCATACCAAGTGCGATACCCAGTAACCCAAGCCCAAGCCCGTAATCGCCAGCACCACTCCCAACATTGTGGCTACCGGAACGGTGATACTCCCGGAGGCGAGTGGCCTGTTCTTCTTTTTAGGGTGCTTGGCATCCTGCTCGCGGTCGACAATGTCGTTCAGGATGTAGACGCTGCTGGCCATGAGGCTGAATCCGATCGCGGCCACAATTACCCGCAACAGGAGTTCCGGGTTGCCCCATGAGTGGCTAAAGATAAGCCCGGTAAATACAAAGGCGTTCTTCGTCCATTGATGAGGACGCATCAGCTTTACGAAACTTGCCAATTGACTCACGCGTCCGTTTCCGCAGGTATGATTCGATAGTAACGATGATCAGCCATGTCCAGCATATGGCGGTCACCCGGACTGTCACCATAGGCGTACAGGATGTAATCTCCTTTCGCTCCGAGCAAGGTCTGTAACCGCAGCGCCTTTTCTGCACCGTAGCAGTTGCCTCCTTTCAGCCGCCCCGTTATCAGGCCTTGAGCATCGGTCTCCAGGCAGGACGCGATGATGTGATCGAAGCCGGCCCGCTGAGCCCAAGGCTCAAGATAATGGATGAGAGACGCACTCACCAGCACGCAGACATGACCCTGTTTTTGGTGCCAGACAACACGGGCCATGGCCCTGGTCATCAGCAAAGCGGGCAGCCGACGTGCGGCGAATTCGACACCCATTGACTCGATGCGCTCCAGGGAGTGTCCTGCCAGGAATGCGGCAAGCACTTTCTCCTTGGCCCGGTCGTTGCGCATCAGTCTGAATGCATAAGCCAATAAGACGGGGGCAAGACGAGCCATGCGTAGAATAAATCCCACCGGCCCCGTTGCAAACAACAGAAAAGGGAGCAGGGTATCCCTCTTCGTTAGAGTGCCGTCAAAATCGAAGGCTGCCACAATAATCCGGTCTGTTTTCGGCATGTCAGAGATGGAGCCGTTTGAACAAGGATTCCGGTATGGACCGGATGATGAGCATGATGTAGCCCCAAAACCAAGGGATATAGATCGTGTCGCGCTTCTTTTCCACGGCACGAGCTATGCGTTCACCGACATGTTGGGGCGAGGCCACTAAGAAAAGTCCCGGCAAGCCGAAGGTCATGGCCGTATCAACGAAGCCCGGCTTAACTTCCAAAACTCTGACTCCGGCAGGGTAAAGACGATTGCGCAGCCCTTGCAGATAGCGGCTGAGCCCTCCCTTCGCTGCGCCATAGACATAATTGCTCTGTCGGCCCCGGTCTCCAGCTACGGAAGAAATGCCAACGATAAAGCCGGTTTTTCGAGTCTCGAAATGGTCGGCACAGAAAGCTAATATTGAGGCCGGGCCGACGAGATTGGCCTGGAAAACGCGGTTTAGCAGTGGATTATGGCGAGCCGCGATGGGGTCACCCAGATAGCCAACGGCCATGACGACGCCCTCGATGCCGCCGGTGGCCTGTTGGACTTCGGAGAAGAATCGGCCGTGGGTCTCCGGCCTTTCCGCGTCAAATAAGCCAAATGCGGTCTTCACGTTAAAGCGCAAACGGAGGTCCAAAGCGCTTCGGCCCAATTCTTCCTCGTCTCTTCCCGCCAAATAAATCGAATAGCCCCGTCCGGCAAAAGCGGCTGCCGTGGCGCGGGCGATTGCTGAAGTCGCGCCGAGAATCAATATCCAGTTGCTCATGGCGCCTCTCCGATTTTCAAGCGGCGTGACAGACTGGAACTGAGACAGCCGCCCGGGTCCACCCTGCGCTTGGCCTCCAGCCACTCTCCATAACGGGGATACATGGCGCGGAATGTATTGGCACTCAGCCGGGCATCCTTTGCGAGATACGTCCGCCCACCGTAACCAATTACCAATTCGTCTAGTTCGTTCAACAAGGTGAATAAGCGGCTGTCGCTAAGGGTAAGATCAAGCGCAAGGGTATAGCCGGCCATCGGAAAGGACAGCATGCCCTGCCCTGCCGGCCCCATGCGTTTAAGCACAGCCAGGAAGGAAGAATGGCGGCTTGAAACGATTCTTTCGATAAGCTTCCGCATGCCTTCGTAAGCGTGCGGTTCGGGGATGACGCACTGGTATTGCAGAAACCCGCGCTTGCCGTACAGGCGGTTCCAGTTGAGGAGAGCGTCCAGAGGATAAAAAAACTTACGGTAATCCGTGATGAATGAACTTCTCTTGCCGCCCTCGATACGGTGATATAGCGCGTTGAATAGGCTAATGCTGTAAGGATTCATAAGCCAAGGCGGCACGTCGAAAGGGATTCTTATCGCACGTGCGGCTTTGAGAGAGTGGGGGTGCTGTCGCAAGTCGGCGGATAGCTCGTCGAGTTCGGCATGATGACCGCACATTAGAACGCCGCGCCCCAACTTGGCGCCACGGGATAGGCTGTCAATCCAGGCCACGGTATAAGGGGCATCATACGTGCTATCGGCAAACAATTTAAACAGGGTGTCCAGATCGGAAGCTTCGTGGTGCTGAGCTTTAATGTAGGCGCTGGGAATACGCCGCAGACGCAGACCGATTTCGCCGATGAAACCGGTTAAGCCCATACCTCCGATGGAAGCCCAAAACAGATCGGCATTGTTCTCGGGCGAACAGGCCAGAATTTCACCGGAAGGAAGGTACAACTGAATATCCGTAACATATCGGCCGATAGACCCGTCGTTGTGATGATTCTTGCCGTGCACGTCGGCGGCAACCGCCCCCCCCAAGGATACATAGCGCGTGCCCGGCGTAACGGATAGAAACCAGCCACGGGGAACAATAATCTCCAACAGATCGTGCAGAGTCATTCCTGCCTCTGCACGCACCAAGCCCTGTTCGGTATCTAAAACTCGCAATCGATTGAGACGCTCCGTCAATACGACCCGTCCGTTTTCGTTCAATGCGGCATCCCCATAGCTTCTCCCTTGACCTCGCGCGATGCTGGAACAAGGCTTAGGACTGAAGTCAGCGTATCGCTCCGGCCGTTCCACAAAGCCGCTTTGAGTAGGGTAGCGATTCCAGGACGTCAACTGCATTTTTTTAATGGGCATGACTGAGAGATAAGCTCGTAAACGGGATGGACAAAGGCAGCTCGAATCCGAAATATTCCGATAATGATATTTTAAGGCCAACGATCACTTGATTCTTACTGGCCGCCAGCGTCGAGCCAGATCCGCAATGGCAATGATTACGGTAGCAATCACCAAAGGCTGATTGGGGATAAAATAACGCGAATTGTCTCCGTATTCAGCTAGCGCCTGAACGACCGAGCACCCGATGACGATACTGCTGAATATAAAAGGCACCATGAGCTGATCGCGCTTAGATGCGGGGTGCCATATCACCTGCCAGATAAGCCAAGCGGAAATAAGTATGAAAAGTGCATTGAACAGCCGATAAACCGGTTGTTGTATCTTCCATGCCCATTGCAGCGCTTCGGACAGGTGACGGGATTTGAGCTTGTCTAATTCCCAGTAATTCGGCACTGTCCAGAAACTTATCCAAGAATTCACAACGCCTCGCAAATACAGCACGGGATGTTCTTTAATAAGCTGAATGGATAATCGCTGGAACTGCTTCGAAAGTTCCACCTCGGACATCCCGGTTTTCTCCAATAATTCCTTTCTGGCCCAAAATATCGTCATGTGATGGGATCCCGTCTCTTCCAGCTTCTGTTTACGATACTTCAGATAGATATCACGGATTTCTGCATAATCATCGGGGGCATATTCCATGAATGCGCCGGTGTGATTTGAAAGATTGTAGCCCAGGAGTGTGGTGATCGTAAAAGAACCTAGTTCCTTTTTGTTGAAAGCCATCCACCCAGTTACCGGTAGACTGGCGGAAGCGAAAACGATAAGTGCCACGGCCCAACGGCGCTGCCGAGCGAAAAAGACAATTACGAGCGGAAGCCATAAAATCATAAACACGTACTGTGGCCTCGTTAGCGTCAGCAGAGCGATCCCCCCCCCCAAGGCCAATACGGACCCGATTCCGGTATCTCTGTTTAAAATGCGAACCGAAAGGCAACATGTTAATGCCAACAGGGAAGCACTGGCTATCTCGGTAAAAATCGCAGCTTCGAAAAATAAAAGGTTGAGCGCCATCAAGCTCAGCAAGCTCGCCGATAATGCAGATAACCGATTTGTAGTCTGGGTACGAACCAGCCAGTAAACTAGCGAGGAAGTACCGAGCGCCATAAAAGACTGAATTATCCACAAGATAAAATAATTGTTCCTGGACAGCAGAATAAGCAACGGATATCCTGGAGTACGCTGCCCGTTATAATGACTGAAATCAAATTGGGCAATCTGGTCGGCAAGAAGCTGATAGGTTCCAGTATCCGGATTGACCGTCGGGGCATAAAAAATCAGCAATACCGTTCGGCTAATTACCCATGACGCGAATAGCACGAATACCATAAAAGCTTCATGCCGGGATTCTGAATCCAGGTTTAGTTTAAATTTTTTGGCAAACATCAAGCTTTGTGGCCTCCCGCAGCGGTTGCCTATTTCTTGTCTCAACTTCCATGCAGTCCATTCTGCCGTTGAATATGGATAACTGTCTACCGCTGGGGCATATCTCTTTCCAAGTCAGATAGGCCTTTGACGGGTCTTACGAATGAATTTATTTTTGCTTTTTCCTCGACCACTGGAGAAACAGGCACTCTAAGAGCGTTCATTTCTCTTCCCAATACGGCCAACAAGCCCACATAGAGCCAAATCAGATCGAACCAGGCCTTGTTGAGAAAAGCGCCGGAAACCATATAGCCTAATACCCCCACCTGGATGGCAGCCGCATAATTTCCTATCCAACGATATTCCGGACATGGCTTTGTATTTCTATACAGATTCCGCGCCTTCGCAAGAGAGAAAATCAAAATACCCATAAACAAACCCAAGCCGGCAAAACCGTGTTGGCCGAGTACCTGGAAATAAATGCTATGAGCCACCTGTATTCCTGTGCCAAGCCATAATGCATCTTCAGGATCGGTGTAGCTAAACCATCGGGCACTAGTTTCCGCGCTCTCGAAATCGAAGCCTGCACCGAGTATCGGGCTTTCGATGGCGATACGAAAAGCAACTTGCCACGCCCGAATACGCTGCATAGCCGATATGTCCTTTTCGTAATTTCCGATGGTATCGGCCCGATGAACCAACTTTTCGGGGAGCAGCGATTTTCCGAAAAAGGCCAAAGAAATGAGCAGTGGTACAAAAATATACTTTTTATTGGTCTTTGTAAAAGTGAGGAACAATACTACGCAAAGCCCAAGCAATGCGCCACGAGAATAGGTAAATATAGTGGCGATGGCACTGAAAAAGGCCACTATATAAAGTGACCATTGTATCCATTTTTGTTTTTCTTCCCTGGCCAGGCCAATAATAAGAGGAATCACCATCACCAGCGCCAGGCCGATTTCATTGTTGCCCGATATAAAAGTATCTCCGGGCGGTCCCCATATTCTGTGAGAGCCACCGGTCAATATCGCAAAAATTCCTCCCTTGAAACCAAAAAAACCGACACTGAGGGTACATACCAGCATCAGTATGCGTATGCGTTCACGGCCGTAAATCACCGTAGTCATGACTACGGTAACTAAAATAATCTTTCCGAAATCTAGCCACTTGCTCCATGCTGCATCGGGAATCCATGCTGTCGCCGACGTTATTGCCGTATGGAGATATAGCAGCACAAACAGGATTAGCCCCATATCCCAGGGCACGGGCCGCTTGTCCTTGTTAAACAATATACTGCTCAAAGTGGTAAGCACCACCACTTGGGCGAAGGGAAAGGTATAGGCAAATCCGTAGCATGCACGAGGGGCGTTCATTAGCCCCAACCAGTACCATACGTAAATGCCAATGTAAGGACGGCTCAGGATCCAAGGCAGTGAACCGAAGACGATAGCCGTGACGATAAGGTCGCGCATAGGAGGCTTGGAAGCTCTGAACAGGTTTGTCGTTTCTGCGGTTTGAATTAGCCGTCGGTGGTTACCGCCCTAATTTGGCACTTTTTTAATCAGATGCTTCCTCGGACAGGTATCTCTTTGTCCCACCCTTATCTTCCCCGGAAATATGGAAATTGCCGAGGACAAATGCCAATCTTGACTTCCGGGGCACGGCGCAACTTCGTATGAGGCAGTTTTAATCGCCTCGTATCAATATATTTTACCCTTCGAGCCACCTATAGTGCGTTCGAATCGACCGAAGTCATTTTTGGCTTTGATCGCAGGGTACGCGTCCTCTGTCCCGTCCGCCCCACGGCAGATTTGCGTGTTGCCCCGAAAAAAAGCCGAACAAGATAGCCCAGCATAAATCGATGGTGGAACGGCGAAGCAAAGCTTAACCTAATGGCTTCAGTGCAAACACGCGGCAAAGAGTCGTCGCTTATTCTTACAGTATTTTTTAATTTATTCGATTATTTATAGTTCACAAGTTTTACCTTCACTCTGGATTCGACTGCCAATCGTTTCCGCATGCATAGCCGGACGCAAGGCAAAATCTTGACAGGATTTCCGGACAAATTCATCCGCGTCATCGGGCACCGCTATCCATTCTGTTGGGCGTGGAGGTAGTGACTATAAAATTCAGGCTATGAAGACTTTTCAGATTAATGAGGAGCCGTTCCTCGCGGATGGGGTGCCGGCAAAAAATCTGGCCTCATCATCTGCATCGATGTCCACAAACTTACTGGGTACGACCAATATGCCCCATATCCCGCTCTGGATGGACGCGCTCGGCACTATCGACTGGCTGCGGCTCTCAATGGCAAACGGGGGAGAACATCCCTCAGGAGGACCGAAACTTGGACGCGGCCACGCATTTCCAGACGAAAATTCCGGATCGGGGCGGAACCGACGCAAGCTTGCGGGACGCCAGCAGCCCGAGTGCTGGCTTGGTTTGCGAAAGAGATTCAGGACATGCCGAGCAAGACCGGACGCACGCTCCTGAATTTCACCACCGATCTCCGGGGTCGCCAAAAACCGCCTCCCCGAGGACGCCATTGTGGCGTTCCGGCGCGGACCGCGCCGGAACCGATTATTTATTAACCCGGCAGCATTTGAACGTATAAAAATCCACCGTAAGCCTTTGATGTATATGACGTCATGTGTACGGTATTTTGCTGCCAAGTAAATAACCACGAAACGGGGCGCGTCCGTGGCGAGGTATCTGCGGCCAAGACCGCAATCGCCGGTTTACGGGCGGCTAATGGTGAGACTCTTTCTCTTGATAAATGACCTTGGGCTCGAAGTGATAGGCGGGATATCGAGGATCCGGTTGCGGGCGCTCCTCCTTTTCCGGGACCTGTTTTGCCGTTTCTTCGGATGCCGGGATGATCACCTTGGGCTCGAAATAAGCGGCAGGATATCTTGAATCCGGCTGCGGACTTTCTGCCTTCGCTGGGAGGCTCTTTGCCGTCTCCGGCGCCGGAACGATCACCGTCGGCTCGAAGTCGTAGGCCGGATACCGTTGATCGTCCCTAGCCGCACTTACCGACGCAAAAACCGTCAACACTATTGAACTGCCGAAAATAATCGCATTTCTCACGATGCTCACCCCTGTGCCGTCAACCTTGTTCCGCATCATTACCAAGCGGTAAAAGCAAACACATTAAAGTTTCCCAAATTTTTTTACCGGGCTGCCGAAAATGTCAAACGGTATCGCATTCCGGCAATCGTGCGGGCAGGACGAATTCTGAACTCCACTCGCCCGTGTCCGGCTTTCGCGCCCCCATTGGACCACGAGAGGACGGATTTAGACCGCGACGAATCCTTCCCGCGAGTAATGGGCGGCTCCGAATCGATAATCGCTTTGGAGACAGTGATCCAGCCAGCGAGTGAGAAAATAGTTCAGCGACCATTTGTAATCCAGAACGCTCCTGGCGCTCGACTCGTGCCCTCTTAAAGCGTCCAGGACGACCGGGCGGCAATGATCGCTGAGAGCTTCGGCGGTTTTGGCGTCGAGGCTCACGCGGATTTTCACGGCCGGCTCGAGCCCCCGAACGAAGTCGTGAGTCAGCTCCAGCGTCAAGGTATAGGGCGATCTTTCGAGCAACCTCAGATGCAGGGACGGCTTGCCGTTCACCTGGGCAACGGCCGTCTCGTCGATGCGGGCCAGATCGGGAATCAGGTTCGCCAGTTTCTCGTAGTTCGATTCGCAGACTTTGTGCAGCCAGAAAGATTTTTCTGCAGGCTGGAAAATGCTCATTTCCGTTAAAAACAACAACCTCTCAAAATTCACCGTAGGTAGCGCAGGCGCTGGACGTCTCCCATAAGGTAACGCTTTTGACGTTGTAACCTCGGCTTGCGATATGTCCGAAAATCAGCTTGGCCAAATACTCGGCCGTCGGATGCTCGTCGAGCGCCAGAAAACGCTCGCCGGCCGAAACCAGCGCCGGCAAAAGCGGATCTTCCTTGTACAGCAGCAGATTGTGATCCAACTGCCGGTCGATGTACTCCGACGCCGCGGCGCCGATTTCCGCAAAATCGCATACCATGCCCTGTTCGTTCAGACTCTCGGCAGTCACGGTAATCGCTGCTTTGACACTGTGACCGTGGAGATGACGGCACTTGCCCGCATGTTCCATTAGACGGTGTCCGTAGCAAAAATACACTTCTTTGGTAATCGTAAACATGGACTGCGACGAGAATATTAACGAACGATCTCACTCGCTCTTGATGCCTTTGATGGCGCCGGCAATGCGGTAACGGCCCGCTTCGCTCTCCGTGCACCGAATCGTTTCGATGTAGGCCGTCAACGGCGGAGTGATCTTATTCTGGGGATGGAGGCTGATTTCCAAGGCATTGCCGACGTCAACCGGCGTGTCCGCCTCGAACAAGATGCCCGATCCGCTGATATTCACGCAGGTCCCCTCGTGGACAACATCCGTATCCGCGAGCCGGAAAGTCATCTTGCAATCGGCCTGCATGCGAATGAAATCTCGCTTTTCGTCGTTTTCCAGCATGGATTTGCGTCTCCTCGTCAGGTTTCGAGATATTGTAACCGATAGAGCATAGCGGAAGAGGTCCGGTCCGTTTTCCGGGTTTGGCAATCCGCGCCCTTTTATGCCATAGTGCCGCGGCTAAATCGACATGACCCGAGAGTCAGATATTTGGAACGAAGCAGCCATCCGACGCCTTGAACCTATGAGCACGAAATCTATCGTCCTGACCGGAATTACCACGACCGGAACGCCTCATCTCGGCAATTACGCGGGCGCCATACGTCCCGCCATCGAAGCCAGCCGCAATCATAACGTTCTGCCTTTCTACTTTCTGGCGGATTACCATGCTCTGATCAAATGCCAGGACCCGGAGCGTGTCCGTCAATCGACGTTGGAAATCGCCGCCACCTGGCTGGCCTTGGGACTGGATACGGAAAACGCCGTATTTTACCGCCAGTCGGATGTCCCCGAAATCACCGAGCTGGCCTGGATGCTCGGCTGCGTCACCGCCAAGGGCCTGATGAACCGCGCCCATGCCTACAAGGCCGCGGTTCAGGCCAACGAAGAGAGCGGCGAAAGCGATCCCGACAAAGGAATCACGATGGGCTTGTTCAATTACCCCATCCTGATGGCGGCCGACATTCTGATCTTCAACGCCAACAAAGTTCCCGTGGGCAAGGATCAGGTTCAGCACATCGAGATGGCGCGGGACATCGCCGGGCGGTTCAACCATATTTACGGCGAACATTTCGTGCTTCCCGAGGCGGAAATCAGCGAGGATACCGCTGTCCTGTGCGGATTGGACGGACGCAAGATGAGCAAGAGCTACGACAACACCATTCCGCTGTTCGCGCCGGAAAAACAACTGCGCAAGCTGGTCATGAAGGTCAAGACCAACTCCCTGTTGCCCGGCGAACCGAAGGATCCCGACACCTGTACGCTGTTCGGCATCTACAAGGCTTTCGCAACCAAGGAAGAGACCGCGGCGATACGGCGCCGTTATGCGGAAGGCATCGCGTGGGGGGAAATGAAAAACATTCTGTTCGAGTATCTGAACGATCATCTGAAAGCGGCGAGGGAACGCTATGAAGCGCTGCTGCAGGCGCCCGATAAAATCGAGGAAGCGCTGCTGGACGGCGCTCGCAAGGCCCGGAGCCACAGCGCCCCGCTGATGCGCAAGATCCGCCGCAGCGTCGGGATTCGAAGCTTGAGCCCGTGACGTTTACGCGAAGCTCGGACGCCGCTCCCAGCGCCAAACCGTCGGTGGTGAGATGTTGCACGATTCCGGATACGGGGCCGAAGGATATCCCAAGGCGGCTCGCGCACTGACAGCGCCGTTCTGGCTGATGCTGGCGCTGTTGCTCTTAGCCGGCTGTGCGCCGAACCGGGGACAAGACCTTTCCGCCATGGAAGGGACCGGTCCTGTCCGGACGATCTATTTGATCGATTTGGGCTGGCATACCGGGCTTGCCGTCAAGCGAGCCGATATCCCGGCCGGCTTATGGCCGGAAAGCGAGGACTTTCCGAACGCGGAATATCTTGAAGTCGGCTGGGGAGACCGAGATTTTTATCAGGCCCAAGGCTTTAACCTCTGGTTTGCCCTCAAGGCCGTCTTGGTTCCGACCGCGAGTGTACTGCACGTCGTAGGACTGCCCGTCCGTCCGGCTGCCTACTTCCCCGCCGCCGAGATCGTGGAGATGGCTTTATCCGAACCGCAGTTCGAGCAAATCATCGTCTCCATTCACAACACTTACGCCCGCGGCGATACCGCCAGGGCTCAGGCCATCGGCCCCGGCTTGTATTCGGACAGCCGCTTTTACGCGGCCGAGGGCAAATTCCACCTGTTCAATACCTGCAATGTCTGGGTGGCGCGGGCTCTCCGCAATGCAGGCCTGCCGATCGTTCCGTTCTTCGCGGTCACCTCGGACGGACTGCTGTCGCAGGCGCGCGAGTTCGGCAAGATCGTCCGGCCGGAGCCGGAGGGCCGCTGATCTACATCCGCCAAATCAACAGCCTGGTGGCGCGGCCGTCCTCCAGGATGAGGGTCTTGTCGGGCTCGATGCCTGGCACGCCGAACGTGTTGCTGATGAAAAGCGATCCCGGCTTCATTTCCGTCCGTGCCTTACGCCACAAGCGCGGCATGGGAGCCGGCGACAGAAAAGCGTAAACCACATCGAAACGGCCGAGATCCTCGTTCCAAAAATCGCCGAAACGGATTCGGCAGTTCTTTTTCCTTCTCAAGCAAACCCGGCCGAGCAAGACCTGTAGCGGCGCCGATTCGATTCCCAGGAATTCGCCGGATTGGCATTGCCCCGCCAAAACGGCCAAGCCGCCGCCCAAGCCGCAGCCCAGATCGACGAACTCGAACCCGACGTTCCGCGGCAACAATTCCGAAACGGCCAGCCAGGTTTCGCGGTTGGTCAAATAAAAGGGAACCCGTTCGCGGACGTTGCTGCGAAAAATCGCCCACAGCAGGACAAAACCGGCCAGGTACAGGACCGGCGGAAGGTCCAGGCGCCACGCAAGCGCGATTGACGGCACGAATAGCGCCTGGATCGGCAACCACCAGTACGGAAGCCGTAATACCCGGCTGAAAGCCATGGCAAGCAGGCCTTCGATCGCCGCAACGGTGCCGGCGGACAAACCATGCAGGCCGCCGCTCTTGAGAAGCAGGACGATGCCGGAAAAGGCGCCAAGTTGGCTCAGCACGGCCCTGAGCCAAACGGGCCATGCTTCGGCCGGACGTTTTGTCGCTTTAACCTCCGGATCCAGTCTCTTTGGCCGGCGGCGCGGCGGTTTCACCGGTGACAGCCTCTTTTTGCAAGCCTTTTTGCGCGGAAACATCGATCGAGGAGCCGCTGGTAATGATTTCTTCGGCCGTGTGCCGATTCATCACGATGATGGAAATCCGCCGGTTCGTGGCGGCGAAGGGATCGTCCTTGACGAAAGGAACGCTCGAGGAAAGTCCCACGACCCGCATCATCTTTTCTTCCTTAAGGCCGCTCTTGATGAGTTCCTTGCGGGCGGAATTGGCCCGGTCCGCGGACAATTCCCAGTTCGTGTAGCCCTGCCCGCTGCCCGGAAACGGCTTGGCGTCGGTGTGCCCGGCGATGCTGATCTTGTTCGGCAATTCGTTGATGACCGGCGCAATCTGACGAAGTATCTCCGCGGCATAGCTTTCCATTCTGGCGCTCGCCGAATTGAACATGGGGCGGCCTTCCGAGTCGATGATCTGGATGCGCAGCCCCTCCTGGGTGATATCGATCTTCAGTTGGTTCTGGAACTGTTGAAGCAAGGGGTTGGTTTCGATCATCTTCTCGATTTTTTCCTTCAGCATCTCCAACTGCTCCAGCTCCTTTTCCGAGTCCGAGGCCTCCGCGACGATGTCTTCCTTACCCTCGTTGGTCAGTTTGACCTGACCGTCGGATTGAGTCAGGTCCTCTCCCCCGCCCTGGATCACGCTGGTGGCGTCGCCCGTATTGGCGCCGCCTTGGAGAGACGGTTTCCAGGGATCCCTGAAATATTCCGCGATGCCTTGCCGGACAGAGAGTTCCGTCGTGCCCAGAAGCCACATCAACAGGAAGAACGCCATCATCGCCGTGACGAAATCGGCGTAGGCCAGCTTCCAGGCCCCCCCGTGATGGCCATGGCCGCCCTTTTTGACCTTCTTGACGACGATTTGATTCGAATTATCGGCCATCGCCAAATCTCTCCGCGCCCCTTAACGGTTTTCCTTGAGGTGTTTTTCGAGTTCGGCGAATTCCGGGCGCTCCGTGGAAAACATCGTTTTACGGGCGAACTCCACGGCGGTAGGCGGCGCATAGCCGTTCATGGAAGCGATCAGCCCGGCCTTGATGCTCTGGTAGTACTTGGTCGATTCGGCCAGGCGCTGCTCCAGAAGCCCCGTCAGCGGGCCGATGAAGCCGTACGCCACCAGGATGCCGAGGAACGTGCCGACCAGCGCCGCCGCGATGAGCTTGCCGAGTTCCGCGGGCGGCAGACCGACCGACTCCATGGTGTGCACCACCCCCATGACCGCGGCGACGATGCCGAACGCCGGCAATCCGTCCGCTACGCGCTGCAGCGCCTGGATGGGCAAATAGCCTTCCTCGTGATGGGTCTCGATGTCGATATCCATCAGGCTGTCGATCTGGTGCACGTCCAAACTCCCGCTCGTCATCAGGCGCAAATAGTCGGTGATGAATTCGACCGCATGATGATCGGCCAGAACCTTGGGCGCGGATTTGAACAGTTCGCTTTGATCCGGAGTCTCGACATCTCCCTCGATGGATAACAACCCGTTTTGGCGGATCTTGGTGAAAATCCTGTACAAGAGCGTCAAGGTCTCGAGATAAAATGCCTGGTTGTACTTGGACCCCTTCAACGTGCTGATCAAGGCTCCAACGACGGCCTTCAAAACCTTGGGATTGTTCGACACGACAAACGCGCCGGTTGCGCCGCCCAGGATGATGAGAACTTCGTTCGGTTGGATCAAAACTCCGACATGGCCTCCCGCCATCAAAAAACCTCCCAGGATGGCGCCAATGACGATGGCATAACCGATAATGACGAACATGCTTTGCTCTTTCGATATGAACTGAGACTGCGATAAAACGTCCGCTCCGTGGATTTTCTTCTTTTCCGGACCGCAGCAGGCTCGGGATAGTCTAGCCGAAAACGGGGAGCGCCCAAGCTCGAAAGACAAAACAGACTTGAAAACACGGCGGGCGGCCCCAAATTGCCATCGTCATCTCACAACCGATTCACTTGAACCTCCGGAGGAAAGCCACCGCCATGACCGTAGCAGAAAGCAAGGTAACTTTTGGATTCGAAGCTGAGGTCAAACAGCTTCTGCACCTGATGATTCATTCCTTGTACAGCAACAAGGAAATCTTCTTGCGCGAACTCATTTCGAACGCATCCGACGCCGCGGACAAGCTCCGCTTTCTCGCCCTGGGAGACGATTCGCTGTACGAGGGCGACAGCGAGCTGAAAATCCGGATCGGATACGACAAAGAAAAGCGGATTTTGACCGTCAGCGACAACGGCATCGGCATGACCCGGGACGAAGTCCGCGAAAACATCGGGACCATCGCCCGCTCCGGCACCCGGCAGTTCTTCGAATCGCTGACCGGGGACGAGGCGAAGGACAGCCAGCTCATCGGCCAGTTCGGCGTGGGATTTTATTCCGCATTCATCGTCGCCGACAAAGTCACCCTGGAAACCCGCAAGGCGGGCGCGGACGCAGTCCAGGGCGTACGCTGGGAATCCAAGGGCGAAGGCGATTACACGCTGGAAACCGTCGAGAAATCCGAGCACGGGACAACCGTCACCCTGCATCTTCGCGAAGGCGAGGACGAGTTCCTGGACGGCTGGAAACTCCGGGCGGTCGTCCGCAAGTTCTCCGATCACATTTCCCTGCCGATCCTGATGAAAAAGGAGGCATACGGAGACGAAAAGCCGTCCGACGAGTGGGAGACGGTCAACAGCGCGTCCGCCTTGTGGGCGAAAAACCGGGACGAGATTTCCGACGAGCAATATAACGAATTCTACAAGCACGTTTCCCACGACTTCAGGGAGCCGCTGGCCCGTCTTCACAGCCGCGTGGAAGGCACCAACGAATACACCCTCCTGCTCTACATTCCGTCCCACGCGCCGTTCGATTTATGGGACCGCGACGCGAAGCACGGCGTGAAGCTTTACGTACGGAAAGTTTTCATCATGGAGGGATCGGAAAAGCTGATGCCGCGCTATCTGCGCTTCGTGCGGGGCGTGATCGACTCCGATTCGCTGCCCTTGAATGTTTCGCGGGAAATTCTCCAGGAAAACGCCCTGCTCGAAAAAATCCGCTCCGGCGCGGTCAAGAAAGTTCTCGGGCTGTTGGAGGACATGGCCAAGAACGATCCGGAAAAGTACCAGGCGTTCTGGAAGGAGTTCGGCCAGGTCGTCAAGGAAGGCCCGATCGAAGACTTCAAGAATCGGGACCGCATCGCCAAACTGCTGCGGTTCGCCTCCACACACAACGATTCCGATGTCCAGAACGTTTCCCTGGAGGATTACATCGGGCGCATGAAGGAGGGGCAGGATAAGATTTACTACATCACGGCCGAAAGTTACGCCGCCGCCAAGAACAGCCCGCATCTCGAAATCTTCCGCCGCAAAGGGCTTGAAGTATTGCTGCTGCATGACCGGGTCGACGACTGGCTGGTCGGCTATCTCACCGATTTCGAAGAGAAGCACCTGCAATCGGTGGCCAAGGGAGACCTCGACCTGGGCGCGCTCGCCGACGAAGCGGACAAGAAGCATGCCGAGGAAGCCGGCAAGTCGTTTCAGCCCGTTATCGACAGGATCAAGCAAACGCTCGGCGACAAAATCGGCGATGTAAAAATCAGCGCCCGCTTGACCGATTCCCCGGCCTGCCTGGTCGGCGAGACCTACGGGATGAGCCGGACCATGGAGCGGATCATGAAATCGGCCGGCCAGAACGTGCCGGCCAGCAAACCGATATTCGAGATCAACCCCGATCATCCGCTGGTGACAAGGCTCAAGGACGAGGCGGACGACTCGCGCTTTGCCGATCTGACCCACATTCTCTACGACCAGGCGGTGCTGGGCGAAGGCGGACAGTTGGACGACACCGCCGCGTTCGTGCGCCGCTTGAACGGCTTGCTGCAAAGCGTCCTGAACTAAAGCGTCCCTGTCTGGGTGCGGCGGGGCGATCCGCCCGGCCGTAACCCAAAACGCCATTCCAACCCTCGCCCCGGAGTCTTCATGCACAGGCCGTTCTTCATTCTTTGCGCCATCGCCGGATTTCTCGGCGTTGCCATGGGCGCGTTCGGCGCTCATGGCCTGCGGGCGGCCCTGGACGAGCACCGCTTGGCGATTTACCGCACCGGAGTGGACTATCAGATGTGGCATGCGCTGGCTCTCGGCTTGATTGGCGCGATAGCCCGGCAATTCCCAGAGGCGCGCCTTCTGCACAAGGCCGGCTGGTTCATGTTTGCCGGAATCGTCCTCTTTTCCGGAAGCCTTTATGGGTTGAGCATGACCGGTATTCGCTGGCTGGGCTGGATCACGCCCTTCGGGGGCCTGGCGTTTTTAACCGGCTGGCTCCTGCTCGGGCTCTCGGTCTGGCGGCTCGAACGACGCTGACCGGCGCCTTCAGATTTCTTCCCGTGCACCGGCGGTCGTCCCGTCCCCTTCGTCGTACAAGCGGTTGACCATATCCCGGAACCATCGCGGGCGCTTGACGATGACATACAGCCCGATCATTCCGACTACCGGCAGCGGAAAGATATCCAATATCATCAAGCCGATCAGCGCGATCAGGCATTTCGCTCGGGTGCTCATAATCGAAGACCGCCTCAGCCTAACTCGGAGCTAGTGCACTTTGAGCGGTCGGCTCTCTTGCACCAATACCCACGGCGCGACGACCACGGCCCACAAGGGACTTTTCGAATCCGCCCACCGCCTGGCATGATCGTCGGTAGCCCGCGCGACCAGCCCGCTTCGAATCCACTCTTGCAAAGCGCTTTTATCGTCTTCCGCAATCCTCGCGGCAGCCTCGATCAGGTTCAATTCCGGAGCGACAACGATCAAAACGCCGCGGGCAAAATGGCGCTCCAGTTCCTGCCAGGCTATTTCTCCTGTTTCCGCCGCAAGTTTATGACGCAATTCGGTATCGTGCATTTTGGCTGTTTCGGATGAATAAGTTTGAAACATCGATGAATTCGGTGACCGTCGACACCGGCGATCTCGGTTGATCGGCCAACTGGCCGTCGATTATGATGGCGGAACGGGAGGGATAAAAGATGTGTCCTATAATGGAGGATTATGGACGGACGCAAGAGACTGGTAATTAAGCCTTATTGAATCCAACGGAAGGCAAAAAAGAAGGCAGAAAAATATATCAGTGTGTTTGGGGGGGTATTTCTGCCTTCTGGGGAAGCCGAACTTAAATTCAAAAACCTGTTTGATCGAAAGAGCCGGATTTAATTTCCTTTTCAGCCTCTAGCCAATCCTCGATTTCGTGTCCCGGCACGAAACCCCGCTTTTCCGCGCGGTAATAAGCGGCCTCGGCGATCTTCCGATTGATCGTGTCTTCCGGAAATGTAACCAAGCTGCCTGGAGATTCCAGCGTCGACTCGCCCGACATGTGATCTACGGCTTTCAGTGCTTTCCTAGCCATACCAAGAGTACCTCCTTATCTCTTTTTAATTTGTATTTCCTTTACACCGACAAAATCGAGAACCTCCCTGTTCGAAACCGCATCCCATCTGCCTCGGATCAGTCCAGTCACATACGGAGCATTTCGAATCCATCGCAACCATCCAGGTCGGATCGAGAATAATCCCAATCTCCCACGGAACATCCGTGATCCGTTAAGAACGTCCTGTTCTTGAGCAAATCCCTATTATTCCTTTGCCCAGAGATCCCAATCCTTCTTGGAACGTTCCGGTTCCGAACTCAACGTCATCCTTCTGGGATTTCCGCTAGCCGCGGCTGCCGTTGGAGTGGGTGTATTTAACCGCCTCGCTCTCCCGGCGAGAATACGTAGAAGTTCGTATCGTACGGGGTCGGTTTTGAAGCGAGGGGCGGGCGAGGTTTTTTCAATATCGGGCGAAGCAGAACGGGGCGGATGCCAAGAACCGGCCAAAACCGGGTCAATGCGGTTTCTCTTGGGTCGAATAACGCAGCTTTTCGAGATCCCATACCTTGGCGGCATCCCAACCGGTGGTCACCACCCGGCCTTGTTTCGAGCACGCGACCTGCTCGACCGGGCCTTCGTGCGCGAGAACGCTTCCCAGCTTGCCGGATTCCGCAAGGTCCCACAGGTACAGGTGGCCGCTCTTGGTGCCGACCGCAATCCAGCCTTTGCGGCCATCGCGGCAGAAGGCGGCAATCTCGCTGTCGTGATCTCCCAAGGTGGCGACGAGGGTGCCCAGGCGGGTATCCCAGAGTTCTAGAACGGGCCCCTCGTGAAAGGCCACCAGGAAGCCATCCTGGCTCAACCCCAAAAGGGATCGTTCGGTGTTGAGCTCCGATTGCTTGACGATCTCCATGGACGCCGCATCCCAAAACCAGACCTCCCTGCCGGAAGCGGTGACCAGAAGCGGCTTGCCGTCGTCCCTGCGGACGAACGCCAAGGCGCTCGATCCTTCGTGCGTGGCCCTCAGGAATTTTCCGCTGGCCGGTTCCCAAATGCCGGCCGGCCCATGGGCGATCCAACCCACGGAGGTACCGTCCGGCGAGAATGCAACGGACTTCACGTCATACCACTCCACGGCATAGTCGGCCAGAAGCTCCCCGGTTTTTTGGTCCCACAGCAGGAGATAGCCTCCCTCGTTTCCCGACATGCCGGCCGCGATCCGGAGTCCGTCCGGGGAATACGCCAAGGTTTCCAAATAGCGTCCGCCGCGGCTTTGAAAATTGCTTTTGTCGCGGACCAGCCGCTGTCCCGTCGCCGCATCCCAAAAATATAGGCTGGTCCCCGCAGCCGCCAAAATCTCGCGTCCATTGGGCGAAAAAACGGGAAGGGCAATGCCGGCGCGCGACGGCAAATGCGTCCGCTCGAGCCTGGCCACCAATCCCCGTTGACGCTGAAGCTGATCCAGCGCTTGTTCGGCATCCTGCTCGTGCGAGCACGATTGGCAATCCCTCAGGTAATCCAGATATCCCTCGATGGTGTTCTGCGCCTTGGCCTGTCTCCAGGAATCCCGGTCCCCTCCTTCGCCGCCCCGGTAACGGATCAGACCGATCAGCACCAACGCGCCGAAAGCCAGAATGAACGATCCGATAAGTACTTTTTGGATAAAAGACAACAGCGCATTCATGATTGAGACATGATTTCCGAGGATTTCGACGCCACCAAATGCCGATATATTCCGACCGTCTGAATAACCCTTCGCGATTGCGTCGCCATTTTTGGCAAAACCTTTTGGGACCTCCGAGTCACCAAAAGGAGCCAAAAATTGGCGACGAGTAGTGCCTTCGGCGGCCCGCGTTCGTCCTGCGTCCGCCACGCCGGCGTACTCCG
>Ga0196981_1000280_pt1 | contig 24812 bp, 19 predicted proteins | sample S3_2013CmetaG_FD_155462 | JGI IMG/M metagenome (GOLD analysis project Ga0196981, IMG submission 155462) | Soil microbial communities from Anza Borrego desert, Southern California, United States - S3_20-13C | ecosystem: Environmental > Terrestrial > Soil > Desert | place: USA: California... | reverse complement strand
CTGACGTAGAAGCCGGCTCTCTCCGTGAAGAGCCCGGTGTTCGCCATCTTTTCCAGCTTGAAGTTTGTCCCGCCCAGCTCCCACCCGCTCTTGACGTAGAGCGTGATCTGGTCAACGGCTTCCAGGGCGCGATACAGGTGTTGCGCGTAGGCGCGGCTCAGCGTCTCCGCTCCGCGCAGGGCCGCACGTTCCGCTTCGACCTTTTCGTCGTCGAGATGGGTGATCAGCAGATGCCAGCCAATGAGCGCGAGAATGAATGCCTTGAGGGGCCAGAAGAGCAGCAGTCCAAGGTTCTGTCGCAGAAATTTCCAGTCGCCAAGGAGGGATGTCAACCTGGAGAATCTGTCACTGGGAATGTTGTCCGTTGCCATAAGCATTGAAACTGTGGAGGGATGCCGGATTGCGCGTCGTTGCCGGCCCGGATTCGACATCGGGAATTGGTTGATCGTTGACTGTATCCGGGAAGACGAACGCGCCTTGTGAGGTAAACGAAAAGTGCAGCGTCGCCAGCGGCAGGAATGCGTTCAATGCACCGTATTGAGCGTGCGAATGTGCGCCAGGAAGTCACCGGCGGGGGCCGGTCGGCTGAAGAGGTATCCCTGATAACCCTGGCAGCCGTGCTCGGCGAGGAAGTCGCGCTGCGCTTCGGTCTCCACGCCTTCGGCGATGACGGACAGGCCGAGGCTCTGGCCGAGTGCGACGATGGTCCGCGCGATCGCGGCATCGTTCGGATCGACCAGCACATCGCGCACGAAGGACTGGTCGATCTTGAGCTGGTCGAGGGGGAAGCGTTTCAAGTAGGACAGCGACGAATATCCGGTCCCGAAATCGTCCAGCGAAAACCCGACCCCGCGGTCCTTTAGCTGCGTCATCTTGTCGATGGTGGCCTGGATATCGTCCACCAGCAGGCTTTCCGTCAGCTCCAGCTTGAGCTTTTGCGGATCGGCGCCGGTCCGTTCCAGCACGTCGAACACCAGCGACACGAAATCCGGATGGCGGAACTGCCGCGCGCTTACATTGACGGACATTGTCATATGCGCGGTCTGCGGATCGGACTGCCATTCCGCCAGCAAGCCGCAGGCGGTTTCCAGCACCCACTCGCCGAGGCGCAGGATGAGGCCGGTTTCTTCGGCGAGCGGGATGAACTCGGCCGGCGATACCACGCCTCGGTTCGGCTGCTCCCATCGGATCAGGGCCTCCGCACCGGTCTGGAACCCGTCCCTGTCCACCTGCGCCTGGTAGTACAGGACGAATTCGTTGGTGCGCGCGGCGTTGCGCAGGTCGGCTTCCAGTCCGAGGCGATGCTTGACGGCGGCCTGCATCACCGGATCGAAGAAGCGGATCGTGTTGCGGCCGGCGCCCTTGGCCTGGTACATCGCCAGGTCGGCGCGCTTGAGCACGTCATCGACCGAATCCCCGCCGCCCCGGAACAGCGTCACGCCGATGCTTGGTGTGCTGATGTGCTCGTAGGCATGCAGCCGATAGGGCTGGTTCAGTGCAGCAAGGATTTTTTCCGCGGTGAGTTCGGCCTGGACTGCCGCCTCATTGGCATTCCTGTTCAAGTCTTCCAGCAGGACCACGAACTCGTCACCACCCAGGCGCGCCACCGTATCCGTCTGCCGCACGCAGGGCAGCAGGCGCGATGCCACCTGCTGCAACAGCAGATCGCCTTTGTCATGGCCGAGGGTATCGTTCAGCGTCTTGAAGTTGTCGAGGTCGATCAGCATGAGCGCACCGAGCGTACCGCGGCGGGCACAGAGGTCGACGGCGCGCTGCAGGCGCTCCATCAGCGACGACCGGTTCGGCAGGCGCGTGAGCTGGTCGTAGAAGGCCAGCTGCTGCACCTTCTCCTCGACGGCCTTGCGCATGGTGATATCGGTGTGGATGGCGAGGATGGATTGCACTTCGCCCTCGTCGGCGGTGATCAGCGTCCAGTGTGCTTCCACGATCAGGCGTGAACCATCTTTGCGCAGCTGGGGCAGCTCGCCGCTCCACTCGCCGCCCCGCATCACGGTCTTCATCGCGTCCAGGAAAACGCCCGGGTCGTCGTACAGGAGCTCCTGCTTCTTCCGACCCAGCGCTTCGTCCACGGACCAGCCGTACAGCCGCTCGGCACTTTTGTTCCAGAACGTGATGCGGTGTTCGGTGTCGCACACGATGATGGCGTCCTGCGCCTTGTCCAGCAGGGATGCCTGGTCGCGGATGCGCAGGTCGGCTTCCTGCCGCTCCAGCTCGCTTGCGGCGCGCGCGGCAAAGATGCGGAAGGTCGATTCCACCAGGTCCAGCTGGCGCAGCGGCGTGCGGAACAGCACGAACAGCAGGCCCATGAGCTGACCCGAGGCATCGATCAGGCGGCTGCCGACATAGGCCCTCGCGCCGAGTGCGGCCAGCGACGGGGATTGCGGGAAACGCTCGGCGACTTTGTCGAGCACCACGCAATTGCTCTCGGTCAGCAGGTGCTCGCAGGGCGTGCCCTCGATGGTGTACTCGAAATTGTCGATGAGCTTGCCATCCACCACGGCCACAATGGTCCTGCAGGTCAGCCGTTCGCCGGGAACGAGGCGTGCGATGAAACCCGCCTGCGCGTCAACCGCTTCGGTCAGGTTGCGGGTCAGCTGTTCAAAGAATGCCGTGCCGGTGCTGGCCGACACGCTGGTGGCCACCTTGACGATAGCCTCTTCCAGACGGCGCTGCCGCTGCTGCGCGCGCAGGTGCTCCACGCCGAAGGACACGTCGTTGGCAAGGTCCTGCATCAGCTTTACTTCATCCTGGGAGAAGGTGCGGACGTTGCGGTCATACAGCACCAGCACGGCGAATACCCTGCCCCGCGTCATCAGCGGCAACGCGATCATGCTCTTGAAGCCTTCCTCGCGGGTCCACTCCGCCCACGGCGCCATCGTGGGGTCCTGCGTCAGGTCTTCGAGCAGCACCGGCTTGCCTTCCCAGACCACCCTTCCTACCGGGCCGCGACCATAGGCGGAGGTGGGCGACCAGCTGATCTGCGTCGCCGCGGCGCGCGCCACGTCGTGCAGGAGGCCGGCGTGCGCGACCGGCTGGACGGTCTTGTGGTCGTCATCGCGGACCAGGCCGACCCAGGCAAACTGATAGCCGTCGCTCTCCACCGCGAGCTCGCAGATCTGGTACAGCAATTCCCGCTGGTCTTCGGCGCGCATGAGCGCTTCGTTGCAGCGCTTGAGCATGTGCAGCGCACGCGTGGTCTTGTCCAGTTCGAGGTCGCGCTGCTTGCGCTCGGTGATGTCGCGCTGGACGGCGACAAAGTGCGTCGCCCTGCCTTGCTTGTCGAGCACGGGAACGATATCGATTTCGACCCAGAACTCCTCGCCGCTTTTCTTGTAGTTGATGACTTCGACACAGACAGGCTGTTGTTTCGCCACGCCATTGCGCACGCGGTCGAGCTGCCTGCGGTCCGTCTTCGGGCCCTGGAGGAAGCGTGGCGAACGACCGGCAACCTCGTCGTTGCTGTAACCGGTATGACGTTCGAAGGCGGCGTTGACAAACACGATGCGCGGACCCGGCTCGTCAATCTTGGCCTCGGTGATCATGACCATGTCGTTCAGGTGCGCGACGCTGGTTTCGAGCAGGCGCAGGTGCTCGGCAACCTGCCGTTTCGCCGTGATGTCCTGCAAGGTGCCGGACAGTGATTCTTCGCAGTTCGAGTTGCGGCCCATTTCGGCACGCATATGGACGTAGCGTTCTTCGCCGTCCGGTCGGAGGACGCGGAACTCGGTGTCGAGCGGGCCGTTTCCCCGCAATGCGCGCTCCTGCGCGACGACAACGTTCCGCCTGTCTTCGAGGTGGATCAGCTGCATGAAGGTATTGATGTCGTCGCCGGACGCTTTGCGCTCGATGCCGAAGATGCGATACATCTCGTCCGAGCAGCGCAACTGGCGGTCGCGCAGACCGATTTCCCAGCTTCCCATGCAGTTGAGCCGCTGTACCGTTTCAAGATGGCGGCTGCGTTCATGCAAGACGTCCCGGAGGCATTGCTGCTCCTCCTGCAGCGTCTCGAGTCGTGCGGACTGACGGTGCAGCTCGAGCTCCATCATGACGTACGCGGAAAGCGTCCGGATTGTCTCGGCCTGCACCTCCGACAGCGTACGGGGCTGGTAATCGAGGACGGCAAGCGTGCCGAGTGGAAATCCGCTGCGTGAGATGAGCGGCATGCCCGCATAGAAGCGGACGCCGGCTTCGTGCACGATTGGTTCGTGCATGAACAACGGATCGCTGGCCGCGTCGGTCACGACGTAGAGGTCCTTGCCGCATACCGCCTGGGCGCAGAAACAGGTACCGCCCTTCTGGTCTTCCAGTGCAACACCCACCGACGACCGGAACCACTGCTGGCGATCATTAATGAAAGCCAGCAATGCGGCCGGGGTGTCGCACAGGCGTGCAACCCGTTGCGGGATGTCCTCTAACTGTATATGGAGCGGCATGCTTGTTGCGGCGAGCCGGAATCGCAAGCGCAAGGATGAGTCGGAATGAAAACGGTATTGCCAGATTAGGAACGTCAAATCGGCGTAATGTTCCGTACGTCATGCGGTCGAACCTCTCTTGTCGCGTGGACTCCAACCACATGTCTCCCTCCCGGAATCCCTTCGGTCGAGGCATTGACGGGTTTGAGCCATGCATACCCCACTTGCAAGAATCTCCCTGCTGGTATTGGCGCTCACGGTCGCCGTGCCGGAGTCGTACGCGAAGCGCACCGGAGGCGGCCGTTCGGTTGGCAGGCAGTCCAGTGCCGTCGTTCAACCCCGCCCGGCGTCGCCACCGTCGGCCTCGCGTGCACAGCCGGCGCCGGCGCCCGCACAAGCCCAGCGCCCGCAACCTGCGACACCACCTCCTGCAGCAAGGCAAGACTTGCCACCGAATGCGCCCGAGCGTGCAATTCCACGTCAGGCGAGCAGTCCGTGGGGCGGCTTGCTTGGGGGCGCCTTGCTGGGATTGGGACTGGGCTCGCTGCTGGGCGACAGGGATCGCGGCGACGACACGGTGAACCGGAGCGAAGGCGGTAGCGATACGGGGACGTCGGCTTCAGGGACGGGCGGTAGTGAAGAGATAAAAGCGGCCGGACAGGAGGAGCAGCGCGGATACGGGTCGGCCTGGTGGCTGGGCATCCTCGCGCTGGCGGTGTTCTTCCTTGTGCGGCGCGTTCGCCGCGCACGTCGTCATTAGTCGAACCCCGGAATGAATGGGTAGGGTGCGCGGGGCGCACCCTACCTGCCGAGCCGGTCCCGGGCCGCACCCGGGACTGTTCACTTACTTGATCGCCGGCTCGATGTTCTGCACGCCGATCACCTTCTGTGTCTGCGTCGCATCGAAGATCAGTCCGGTCGGCCACGTCGGCCAGTGCACACCCAGCGCATCATTGTTCGGATTGCCGTGCCGTGCAAACGCGCCGATGCTGCGCATCATTGCATCCGACAATTCCAGGCGTCCCTGCCTGTTGGCTGTCGTGTTCATGATGTTGGAAAAGAGCGACGGGCCGAAGTTGCCGAACACGAAGGGCAGGTCGAACAGGTGGGCCGCGCCGTAGATGACGTTCCATGGCGCCGGCTGCTCATCCCAGTCGAAGCGGTAGTACCAGACGTCGGGCTGCTTCGCCTTCAGCGCATTGAGGATGTTGTCGCGGCTGGCGAGGAAGAAAATCCGGTTGAACTGTTCCGCACGCGCGGTGAAGCCGGTGACCGGGGCGTCGGCCGGCAGGTAGGACGGCGTGATCCATTGCTCGATCGTAGTCTGTGGTGGATCGTTCGGCTTGTAGCTGAAGTGGTTGGTGAACAGTTGGGCGTCGGTGACGGCGCGCGCACTGCCGGTACCGCCGACCTGCGGCAGGGCGAGAAATGCCGGGAACAGCTTGCCCTCGTCGCGTGTGTTGCCTGCCAGGACGGGCACTTTCACATACTGGTGTGCGTAGATGGCATTGACCGGATTACTGGCCACGACGGTGCCGTCGGGGATCGGTCCCGAGCCGGCCAGCCCCTGCAGCGCGAGGCGACCCAGCAGGACGCCGAACAGCTGGGCCGGTGTCTTCGAGCGCAGGTAGGTGGCGATCTGCTGTTCCGTCTGGCTGGCCACGTAGGCTTGGGCGGAAGCATCGTCAGTGGCCTTGCCGTCCGCGATCAGCAACTGGTGCAGCAGGGCGTTGCCTTGGGCCGCATAAGTCGTTGCCGGCGACATGGTCGGGACGGTGCCCGGCGGCAGGTTGGTGGCGAGCGACAGGCCGCCGGAGAGCGGCACCGCGCGGTGGAACAGCTTCTTCGGTGCACTCGCCAGCTTCGGGGACGTCAGCAACGCGTACACGTTGATCGCACCTGCGGACTCACCCATGATCGTCACATTGCCGGGATCGCCGCCGAAGTTCTCGATATTGCGATTGAGGAATTCCAGCGACTTGATGCTGTCGAGGATGGCGAAGTTGCCCGACTGCGTGTCGGCGTCGGTACCGGTCTTGAGTTGCGGCAGGTTGATGAAGCCGAGGATGCCGAGGCGGAAGTTGACGGTGACCACCACCGAGTTGGTGCGCTGCGCGAGGTTGGCGCCTTCATACATCGGGTCCGCGGTGTAGCCGGACACATTGCTGCCGCCGTGGAAGAACACGATGACTGGCAGCTTCTTGCCATTGTTGGCCGGGCGCCAGATGTTCAGGTACAGGCAGTCCTCGTGCCCCACGGCGGTATTGAGCGTCGTGCCGATGGTTTCGTCGTAACGGTTGTTGGTGCCGGGGCCGTAGATGCGGCCATACTGGGAACAGGCGTTGCCGTACTGCTTGGTGCTGCGCACGACGCTCCATTTGTCCGGATCCGCCGGCGCACGCCAGCGCAGCTCGCCGACTGGCGGCTTCGCATAGGGAATGCCCTTCCATGACAAGGTCTTGGTACTGGGGTCAACAGCTCCGTCGATCCATCCGTATTCCGTCGCGCGCTTCGTCTTGTCGAATCCGCCTTCGTTATCGTTGTTGGCGTAAGCCGCGGACATCAGGGGTAACGCGATTGTTATTGTTGTGAGCCATTTTGTTGGAATGCCTGACATCGAGTCTCTCCTTGGTGGCAGTGTGTGGCGCACGATTGCGCCGACTGCAAGCAGATCACGACCGGAGAGCTTGGAAATTGCGGGCGATCAAAGGCATTGGCAGGAAGCAGCCTCCAGTTTTCCGCATCGACCGCCGCAATGAACAACGCCCATTCCGATTTCGCGGAAAGGGCGCTTTTTGCAGCAAAAAGTGTATTCGAATCAGACGGACCGGTGCTCCGTCTGTTATTTGTACACGGTCACCGGTTCACTGCGCTGGACCTCGACCGGTTGCACGCTGATCGTGCCGCCCGCGGGTGCGGAACGCACCGTGCGCGGTACGCCGAACTGCGCCATCAATTCTGCATACGCCGCATCGGCCAGACTCTTCGACGTTTCCGAGATCACCTTGCCCCGGTTGAATACCACACGGTCGCCCGGACGGGACACGATCTTCGTTTCCTGGCCCGCGCCGCTGGCGCTGAAGGCTGCCTTCACCTCATAGGTCTTGGTGTTGATGAGGCTAAAGTCGGCCACGAGATCGAGGCTGAGTACGCCGGTGAAGGAGTGGGTGCCGGGCAACTGCATCGTCTCCTGGCGGAAGGCAATGTTGCTGACGGTGCCGAAGAGCACGTAGTCGGCGCCCGGGTAGAACCCCTTCTTGATGCGGTCGATGATGTCGTAGATTTTTTCGGTCGGCGGGCCGGAGTACGGTTTGGCCTGGACCAGGCGTACGCCGCCGCCCTTGATCATCGCGCCCTTCAGGTCGGCGGTGTAGTTGCGCAGCTCGCCGCGGTCGATCCAGGTGTAGGTGCCTTCCGATTCGAAATAGCTGCTTTCGTGCTTGGCATTGACACGCTCGCGCGCGGAGTACGTGTTCGGTGTTTCACGTTCGCTGCTGCTGGCGTTGACGCTGCCCTTGCTGTGGGCGGCGACGACGCGGAAGTACTCGCTGACCTTTTCTTCATAGGTCAGGTCGGTGACGGCAATCTTCGGCTGCGCGAAGGCGGCCGTGGCGGCCGCGGTGAACAAGATTGCCGCGGCGGCGCGCAAGGTCTTGGTGAATGCGTTCTGCATGTTCGTTTCCCGTTCGTAGTGGATCAGCGCGTGGACGTCTTGCGGATTTCTTTCTCGTCCTGCCATTCGACGGTGCCTTCTTCCACGTCGTAGACCTTCAGCGTCATTTTGTAGAAGACGTCCTTGGTGTTGGCATTCTGCTTGACGATGGAAACGATTTCGCCTTCCAGCGAATACTTGGCAGCGGTCATGTTGCCCATCTTCGCCTTGCCTTGCGTCTTGTAGAGACCGCTCTGGTTCTGGCGCTGCAGTTCGTCGACGCCGGCCTGCATCTCGTCGGCGCTGCGCGTGAAGCGGACCTTGCGGCTCTTGACCAGCGCGGTCTGGATGCTGTTCATGATTGCCTTGGTGTCGATGTACTCGCTGGTCTTGTTGCGTACGGCGGACAGCGTCATCGTCGGACGGTTGGTGAGGATGGGATCTTCCAGCAGCGAGCCGACCATCTTTTCCGCAATCATTTGCAGGTCGGTGGAGCCGAACTCATTGGTCACGGTCTCGACGGCCTTGGCGTCGCCATAGTTGACGGTCTGACGCGAGAAGCGCACGGTCGGCTGCGACAGCGTGGTCGGGCAGCCTGCGAGCATGACGGTGGTGCCGATTACGGCGGCGATGACGGCAAGGGAGGAAAGGGATTTCTTGTTCATGATGTCTGTCCGTTGAAGTGTCGTGGTCGCGATCAGCGCGGCTCGGCGCTCATTTCGATCTTGAAGTCGGTGGCTTGCGGGCCATAGGCCGTGCCCTTGATGAACTGGCTTTGCTTGCCAAGGAAGACCAGGGGCTTCCACACCTCGCCGTCGCCCACCTGGAAGCCGTTGGCGTCGAGCCAGCGGAAACGGTAGTACAGGCGCAGGTCGCGCGTGTCCATGTTCATGATTTCCGCCTGCACCACCAGCACGTCGTTGCGGCGTTGCGAGCGCAGGTCCACGGCCTGCAGGCCGTGCAGCTCGCCGCGTACGATCATTTTGGCAGCGATGCCGCTGGAGGCTGCGGCCGGCGCGTCTTGTTGTGCCTGTGCCGTTGCACCCAGCAAGGCGAGGCTGGCGCAGAGGGCGATGCGTTTGAGTGAGAGAGTCATGGCGTTCGATGTCGTTGGTTCAGTTGAAATTGTTTATGCCTTCTTTTCCTTGCTCGCCGGCGTGACGGCGGGCCTGGCGGGTTTGCTGGCTTTGCCAGGGCGCTTGCCCGTGGGTGCCGGTGCGGCCGGCGCGGGGGCTTCTTCCACCACGGGTGTCATGACCGGCGGCAGCATGCCGATCTTCACCGGCTCACCGAAGTAGGTCTTGTTGCGGAAGACGCGTACCGGTACCACCATGTAGCGGCCATCGATGGCCAGCTTGCGGTTGCTGTCCGGCTGGTTGGGCAGGCGCAGGTCGTATTCTCCCGGCGGGACAAAGCCACGTGCGATGAACACGCGGTCGGGCAGCCCGCGCCACATGCGGTCGTCCGCTTCGCCTTCGGTAGCGGCGACAATGATGTTGCCGATCAGGCCGGCGAAGGCGCCCATCTTTTTGTTCATCTGGTCCTGCACCAGTCCCTTGGCGATGGCGCGTACCGCAGCGCGGGTCTGGATACCCGGGAGTTCATCTTGCAGCGCGCGGCGAGCCATGACATTGAAGTCGGTCACGAGCGCGGTTTGCATCGAGTGCGGGCCAAGGTTGACCTGGGCGAGTTCCATCGCATCCTTGTTGGGGTAGATGACGGGGAAGGAGAAGGACACGGTGACCAGGCCGTTGTTGGTCGGGATGGGGAACTGGATCTTCTTCGATTGCCGCGCCGGCGCATTGCCGGATTCGACGATGAACAGCACGTCCGTGACGTGCTTTTGGCGCCGGAAGCTGGTGCGGTCGTCAAGGCCGCGCAGGCCTTCCTCGAGGACCGGCAGGTCAGGACGCAGTTCGATCGCCTTGCGGTAGCCGGGCGCGGCGAGGCCGGGTTCATTGAGCGCTTCATAGACGAAGCCGGCGAGGTAGTGGCTGAGCGCGTTCTGGTAGCCGTTCTTCAGCTTCAGCACTTCGGGATCCTTCAGGGTCTCGACGGGATACCCGTTGAGTTCCTTGGCCTCCATCTTGAGGCCCTTTTCCTTCGCCTCTTCTTCGGCCTTGCTGGTTTCGCGGGCGCGGAATTCGGCGATGACGGCTTCGCGTTCATGCGTGCGCTTGATGTCGACGCGTGCGGTATCGAGATCGCCCAGGTTGATGCGGTTCATCGCCATGCGGGTGGTGAGCATGACCTTTTCGTAATCCTGGCCTTCATAGGTGCGCGCGCTGTCACCCATGAACAAGGCGCCGACCTGGTTCAGCAACTGGTCGGGCGCGGTTTTGGCCGTCTCTTCCCACAGTTTTATTTTTTGGTCGGCAATTTCGAGTGCCGACAGGCTTTCCTTGTAGCGCGTGCCGATGCGCAGCAGCTCGCCCTTTTCCAGGTTCAGCAGCAGGTCGTTCTTGTCCGTGCCTGCCGCGATCTGCGCGTCGAGCGTCTTGATCGCTTCATCGATGTCGCCGCGGGTTGTCGCGGCAAGGGAGCTGGAGAGTTTGCTGTCGTGGGTCGGGCCGGTGGCGCATGCAGAGAGCACGAGCACAGCCGCCACCGGGAGGAGGTAGGAGCGCATGATTTTTATTGGTTGTTTGTGTTGTTGTTGTCCATGGCGTAGCCATGTGGCGACAAGTATCGCAGCGAATCTTGCCGTGTTACAAGAATTTTTCTGGCAGAAATTGAACTATTGGTGCAGCCAATGCTCAAGGGCATCCCACAAATATGGGAGGACGCTTTCGCCATTGCGGCGGAAGTCATGGCTTGCGCCGGGGATGGTGAGCAGATGGAGGTTTTTCTTGCCTTGTGTGGCGAATTTGTCCTGGATGAACCAGGCGGATTCGACCGGTACCATTGTGTCGGCCTCACCCATCGCAATGAAGATCGGGACGTCGAGTGCGAGCAAGTTGTCGGTATGCTGGATCGCCTGCAGTTCGTTCCAGTAGCGGCAGGTGCGCTCGGCAGCGATGATGGCATCGGACGGCGCGGGGCACAGGTGCTCGATGTCGGCCAAGGCGTGATGGAAGCCATGCCGCTGCATTTGCAGTCGATAGGCGTCGAACGGGTTCATGCCGCCATTGGCCAGCAAGGCGACATGGGTGACATCGGGAATCCGACGGGCAAGGGCAGGCGCGATTTCAGCGCCTTCCGACATCCCGGCGATGGCGATCCTGACCAAGGCTTGTCCGTTTGTGCGGGCGGCCGCCAATTCCGTCCGGATGAATTCCTCCTGGTCCGCAAGCCAGCGCAACGGATGATCGGCGCGAGTGAAATCGTCGCTGCAGTTGCCGTTCGCGCCGGTGCCGATGAAGCGCTTGTGCAGGATGAAGACTCTTGTGCCGCCCGCCCTTCCGTCCAGTCCATCGAAATATGCGGGAAGCACCCCGCCCATGCTGCCGCAGTCCGAACCCGGGATCATGAACAGGAAGGTCGTCGGTGGATTTGTCGGATCTGCCGACTTGTCGAGGACGAAGTAGCCCGCCCTGCCTCCGTCGCCGAAGTGGAACTCGTGCGCGCGAGGACGGATGTCCGGCGCCGGCGGAACGAGGTGGCTGCATGCCTGGCAAAGGAGCAGGCACAAGGCGGCAAGGATGCGGACAGGTAATGGCATGCGCGTATGATAGCCGCCCGCCGCGCCATTGCCGGCTTTCAGGTGCCGGTGCTTGTCCCCGTGCGGCTGCGTGCGCGTGATTGCGAGAGCCGCAGCGCGACGTGCTCGAGCATTGCCGCGTGCAGCTCTTCCATGTAAGCCTCGACGAATTTCATTCCGAAGGGTTTGTCCGCGTTCTCTTCAACGAGCTTGAGCATGACAGCCTGGCGCTCGCTGTCGCACTGGCGCACGGCGTCACCCGCGGTCTCGGTTGCAGCAAGCCCGTGGTCCGGGTTCAGGAAGGCCCGGGTAACGGCACAAGTGACGTAAGCCTTTCGTTCAGGCGTGGTGGCCGCGTCGGAGTAGGTCTGATTGCCGGCGCAACCGGTCACCAGTGCCGTCAGCAGTACGAGGGTGGGGCGATTGAACATGCTTCGATGAATGACGATCGTAGGTACATGCTAGGCGACGTCGATGGCCGGGGCATGCGTACAGACAAGAAATGCGCAAGTTCCGCGTGTACTTTCCTGCTTGTAATGTGAAGCGCTCTTTTTCATTACCCGGGGCTTGCGCCGTCCCAAGGTCACTGCCCTGCGCCGCCGCACAATGAGGGCGGGATTCATTCCCGCGGAATCTACTTTGAACGAGGCTAATCATGAACCTGGATGAACTCAAGCAAGGCCTGTCTTCCCTGATGGACTCGATGTCGGGCGGATGGCAGCACATGCGCCAGACTGCATCGAGCGCGCTGACGTCCTTCCGTCCAAGCGCGCAGACCAACGTGCCGGAAAAGGCCGACGTGGATGACATGTTCTACATTCCCTCCGGCACCTGGTCGATGCTCGGGGCAAACCTGTTCGAGGACAACAAGCGGGTGGTAGTGCGACTCGAACTGCCAGGCATCGACAAGAACGACCTGGATATCGAGGTGCTGGACAACCGCCTCGTCGTGCATGGCGAGAAGCGCTTCGAGCGGGAGGAAAGCGAGGGACGCTACCGCGTCCTGCAATGTGCGTATGGCGCCTTCGAGCGCTCAGTGCCGCTGCCCGTTCCGGTCGTGGCCGACCAGGCGACGGCGAGCTACAGCAACGGCGTCCTGCGCGTCGAGCTGCCGAAGGCGGATCCAGGGATGCCGCACAAGGTGAAGGTCAAGGTGGAATAAGCTTGAAAAACAATTCACCTGCCCCAATTCTTCTCCAAGGCAAATCAGGGAGGATTACATGCTGATTACATCCTTCGGCCGCCGACCGGCCATCGTCATTACTCTCGCCCTGCTCTCCGCGGCCTGTTCGCCGAAGCAGGAGGACGCGCCGCCGCCACGCGCGGCGCCGCCGGCACAGGCGCCTGCCGCGCCGCCCGTGACCGGCAGCGGCGTGCAGCTCCCCAGCTTCGTCAACCTGGTCAAGCAGCAGGGGCCGGCGGTGGTCAACATCAGCGCAGTCCGGCAGGGCAACGGCATAGGGTTGCGCCAGGGGGACCCGCTGTATGAATTCTTCCGGCGCTTCGGTGGCGCACCCGACATGGGTGAGGCGCCGCAGCAGAGCCTTGGGTCGGGCTTCATCATCAGCAACGATGGCTACATCCTGACCAATGCCCACGTCATCGACCAGACCGAGGCGGTGACGGTGAAGCTGAACGACAAGCGGCAGTTCCGGGCGAAGGTGATCGGTGCCGATGTCTATACCGACGTGGCGCTGATCAAGATCGATGCGAAAGACCTGCCCGCGGTGAAGATCGGCAATCCGTCTTCCGTGGAGGCAGGCGAATGGGTAGCCGCCATTGGTTCGCCGTTCGGCTTTGAGAGCAGCGTCACGGTGGGCGTGGTGAGTGCGAAGGGACGGCTGCTGCCCAACGGCAGTTACGTGCCCTTCATCCAGACCGACGTCGCGGTCAATCCGGGCAACTCGGGCGGGCCGCTGTTCTCGACCTCGGGCGAAGTCATCGGCATCAATTCGCAGATTTACAGTCAGACCGGCGGCTACATGGGGATTTCATTCGCGATCCCGATCGACCTGGCGATGGGCATCTCCGACCAGTTACGCACCTCCGGCAAGGTAACGCGCGGGCGCATCGGCGTGCAGCTGCAGGAGCTCACGAAGGATATTGCTGCGTCGCTCGGCATGAAGGAAGCCAGGGGCGCGCTCGTTGCCGCTGTACAGCGCGGCGGGCCGGCGGACAAGGCCGGCATCCGGCCGGGCGACGTCGTCGTCGGCTTCAACGGCCAGCCGGTGGAAACCACGGCCGATCTCGCCCGTATGGTGGGCGGCACGAAACCGGGCACCGCCGTTGCAGCGCAGGTGCAGCGCGACGGCAAGACGGTGGAGGTCAGCATCACGCCGGATTCTCTCGAAAAGTAACACTTTTGCGGATGCGGCAAGCGCATCCGCACTTCCCTTCACCTCACCGCATTCCCACTTCCGGGACTGCGCCTAATCGGGATCAAGGAATTCAAAACCGGCGCCATCTTCGTGCTGGAAATGCCGGTTTTGCGCATTGTCATCTTTGACAAGCATTCCTATGATTGGGCGCGAAATTGTCCTGCCATCCAATATCAACAACAAGGAAAGGAATGCAATGGCAACCATCATCAAAGGCACACGGTTGGGAAACAAGCTCGACGGTACATCGGGCGCGGATGAGATCTACGGTTACGAAGGCAATGACCAGTTGAACGGCGGCCTCGGCGACGACCTGCTCGACGGAGGCACCGGCAGCGACACGCTGCTTGGCGGAGCAGGCAGCGATGTGTACGTGTTCACTGCGGGCAGCGGACGCGACACGATCCGTGAAACGATCAACGGCACCGATATCGATGTGATCCGCTTTACCGACCTTCGCCCCAGTCATGTACGGCGCCTCGATCGGGACGGCGCTGACCTGACCATCCAGATGGTGACCGGCGACGAAATCCGGATTGCGGGACATTACGCGGGCTACAGCATCGAGCAGATCCAGTTCAGCGACGGCACGGTCTGGTATGGACCTGACCTCAACAAGGTTATGCGAGCGTTCAACGGCACGATGGGCAACGACTTCATTGTCGGGACTTCGGGCATCGACCTGATTGACGGCAAGGCTGGCGACGACATGCTGCAAGGCGGCACGGGTGGCGATACCTACATCTTCGCATCCGGCAGCGGCCGCGACACGATCGTTGAAACCGTGAATGCCGGCGAGACAGACATTATCCGCTTCACCACCGCGACGCCGGAGCAGGTGAGCCTGCTCCGCAAGGGAGCCGATCTGCTGATCCGCGTGTCCACCGGAGAGGAGGTGCGCGTGGCAGGGCAGTTTGCCGGCAACGGCATCGAGAAGATCGAGTTCGGCAGCGGTATCGCCTGGGGAGCGAAGGAGATCAACAGCGCGCCGAACGAAATCATCGGGTCGGCGTCGAGCGACTATCTCATTGGCACCGCCGGAACCGACCTGATCCATGGGGCGGGCGGCGACGACATGCTGCAGGGAGGCGAAGGCAGTGACACCTATTTCTTCAAGGCGGGCGACGGCCGCGGCACCGTTCGTGAAGCCGTCAATGCAGGCGAAGTCGATACACTCCGCTTCACTTCTTACGTCGCACCGGAAAACGTGAGCATGCTGCGCCAGGGCGCGGACCTGCTGATCCGCCTGTCCAGCGGCGACGAAGTACGTGTGGCGGGACAGTTCGCAGGCAACGGCATCGAGAAGATCGAATTCGGCAATGGCATGGTCTGGGGCGCAAACGAAATCAACAACGTTCCTGCTGAAATTTTTGGCACCGATAGCAACGACTATCTGGTCGGCGGCGCCGGCAACGACCTGATCCACGGCATGGGCGGGGATGACGTGCTGATGGGCGGCGAGGGCAGCGACACCTACTCCTTCAACCTGAGCGGCCACGACACCATCCGTGAGACCGTGAATGCGGGCGAGACCGACACCCTTCTCTTCACGCACGCCAGTCCGGAGCACGTCACCCTGCTGCGCCAGGGCGCCGACCTGGAGGTTCGCATGTTCAACGGTGACGGTGTGCGCATCGTGGGGCAGTACACCGGCAGCGGCATCGAAAAGATCGAATTCGGCAACGGCGTGGTCTGGGGCGCTGCTGAAATCAATAACGCTCCGTCGGAACTCTTTGGTACCCAGAATGCCGACTTCCTTTTCGGCAGTGCCGGAACCGACCTCATTCACGGCTTTGCCGGCGACGACATGCTGCAGGGTGGCGAAGGCAGTGACGTCTATTTCTTCGTTCCGGGCGATGGACGCGACACCATCCGCGAAACCTTCAACGCGAGCGATATCGACACACTGCGCCTTGGTTACGGCGTTACACCGGAAAATACCAGCCTGCTGCGGCAGGAACTGGACCTCGTGATTCGCCTGTTCAACGGGGACGAGGTTCGGGTGGCGGGGCAATACCCCGCCGGCGGCATCGAAAAGATCGAATTCGGCAACGGCGTTGTCTGGGGAACCAGCGAAATCAATAACGTTCCGTCAGCCATCCTGGGAACCGAGAACGCCGACTTCCTCTTCGGCAGCCCGGGAGTAGACCTGATTCAGGGCATGGGCGGCGACGACATGCTGCAGGGTGGAGAAGGCGGCGATACCTACTTCTTCAGCTATGGTGACGGCCGCGACACGATCCGCGAAACCTGGAATGCGGGCGAGACCGACACGATCCACTTTAATTCCGCCGTCACGCCGGAGAACGCCAGGCTGTTCCGCCAGGGCCCTGACCTGTTGATCCGCCTGTACACCGGCGAGGAGGTGCGTGTTGCGGGACAGTACGCAGGCAACGGCATCGAGAAGATCGAATTCGGCAATGGCGTTGTCTGGGGCACCAGTGAAATCAACAACCTGCCTGCAGAAATCTTCGGCACGGACGGCAATGACTATCTCGTCGGCCATCCCGGTACCGACCTGATGCATGGCATGGGCGGGGATGACGTGCTGATGGGCGGCGAAGGCAGCGATACCTACTTCTTCAACCTGAGCGGCCACGATACCATTCACGAAACGATGAATGCGGGCGAGACCGATACCCTTCACTTTACGCACGCCTGGCCGGAGCACGTCACCCTGCATCGCCATGGTGCGGACCTGGAGGTTCGCATGTTCAACGGTGACGGTGTGCGCATCGTGGGGCAGTACGGCGGCAGCGGCATCGAGAAGATCGAATTCGGCAACGGCGTGGTCTGGGGCGCGACCGAAATCAATAACGCGTCCGCGGAAATTGTGGGCACCGGGAACGCAGACTTCCTGATCGGCTTTGCCGGAGCCGACCGTATTTCCGGCATGGGCGGGGATGACACGCTGATGGGGACTGCCGGCGGCGATACCTACGTCTTCAACCCAGGTGATGGTCGGGATACGATCGTCGAAGAAATGACCACCGGCGACGTGGATCGCATCTCGTTCGCTTACGGGATCACGCCGGACGGGGTGACGCTGGTACGCAGCGGCGGAGACCTGCTGGTCAGGCTGTGGACCGGTGACGAAGTGCGCGTGAATGGGCAGTACTACGGCGCCGGCATCGAGGAGATCACGTTCAGCAACGGCGTGGTCTGGGGCGCGGACAGGATCAACGGCGCATCCGAGCCGGTGACCATCCAGCCGGTTGGCGTCGCGCCAATGACGGCTGCCGAGTATCCGCTGGCGGCATAAGCCTTCCTTCAGGCATCAGGAAAGGGGCCCGAGCGGCCCCTTTCTTGTTATTCGTCGACACTTCGAGACTGGGAAAGAATCACATGCAATAATTCCCCCTTACTACACACATCAGGAGCCCTCATGGCCGGCCAGGTAGAAATCACCAGCATGGCGCTGTTCTGCGATTTCGAGAACATTGCGCTGGGCGTGCGCGATGCGAAATACGCCCATTTCGACATCCGCCGCGTGCTGGAGCGGCTGCTGCTCAAGGGCAGCATTGTGGTCAAGAAAGCCTATTGCGACTGGGAACGCTACAAGGACTTCAAGGCGCAGATGCACGAGGCATCGTTCGAGCTGATCGAGATCCCCCATGTGCGCCAGTCGGGAAAGAACTCGGCGGACATCCGCATGGTCGTCGACGCGCTCGACCTCTGCTACACCAAGGCGCACGTCGATGCCTTCGTCATCATCAGCGGCGATTCGGATTTTTCACCGCTGGTGTCCAAGCTGCGCGAGAACAACAAGTATGTGATCGGCATCGGCGTCAAGGATTCGACTTCCGACCTGCTGGCGGCCAACTGCGACGAGTTCATCTTCTACGACGACCTCGTGCGCGAGCAGAAACCCAAGCGCAAGCCCGCGGAGAAGAAGCCGGCTGCGAAGAAGACATCGAATGGCGCGGCCAAGACCCCGGCCCCCAAGAGCGAGGACGACAAGCGCCAGGAAGTGCTCGACTTTGCGGTTGAAACCGTCGAGGCGCTGATTGCCGAACGCGGCGACGACAAGATCTGGGGTTCGATGGTCAAGCAGACCATGAAGCGCCGCCGTCCCGGATTCAACGAGTCGGCCTATGGCTATCGCTCGTTCCGCGAACTGATCGAGGATGCGCAGCAGCGCCACCTGCTGACGATCACGCGCGACGACAAGACGGGGCAGTACACCGTCAAGGTGGCGGCAGGCGACGACTAGTCCGGCGCCTGTACGGCGGGCTCGACCACGGCTTTCTGCGCGGGTGCGGGCGCGCCAGGCACGGTTCGCGCGCCCTGCACCGGTTCCGGCAGTGTCCGTGCATCCGCATGGTGCGGATCGATGAACAGGTGCACGAGGTTCGTATCCGACGAAATGCCGAGCAGCGGCGCGCCGCCGCCGTCGATCTTGCCGTTCTCCCACGCCGCCGCCACTTCCCGCCCCAGCTCGCGCAGGTGCTTGAGGAAGGCCAGCGTCGTATTGCTTTTGCTGGCGACGCCGAAGCAGGCCATGTCGGCATGCGGCGGGATGTAATGGATCAGCACTTCCACCTTGTCGTGCAGCGTCTTGCACGCCTTCATCGCTTCCCCATGCGGCCGCAGCTGGCGCAGCAGCTCGTTGACTTCATGGATGCGTTTAATCTCGGCAATCAGCGACGCGTTGAACGTGATCTCGTTCATGCGGTCGATGATTTCCCATGCGGTGTCGGGCGGCAGCATCGCCTTGTCCATCACGATCGGATTGACGCCGACGATGACGAGGTCGCGGCTCTCCTGCTTGTGGTGCCGGACCAGCGGGATGAGTGCCGGGTCCGCGACGTAGCCGCCGTCCCAGTAGTATTCCTCGCCGATCTTCACGGCACGGTCGACAACCGGCAGGCAGGACGAGGCCAGCAGGTGTTCGACATCGATTTCGCGCTTGCTGAAGGTCTGCAGCTGGCTGGTACGGACGTTGGTCGCGCAGACATATAACGCGGGACCGATCGTGCTTTCGCGCAGGGCCTTGAAGTCGATGCAGTCCGTCAGCGCCAGCGATACGGGGTTGCGGCGCAGGTCGAACAGGCGCTGGTAGGGTGATGTGATGAGCGACAGTGCATTCAGCGCGACCGGGATCGGTGTGCCATCGATGTTCCAGGAGGGATAGAGCGGATTGGCGACGAAGCGGTACGGGTTCAGGGTGAAGTCGCCGATGGCAGTGACATTGGTCCAGAATTGCTTGAGCAGGCGCCGCGTTTCGGCGCGGCGTTCCGCATCCGTCAATGGCTTGCCGTCCGGCCCCTTCTCCAGGTTCAGCCCGTACGCGAGCACTGCGGCGACCATTGCGCCGCCGCTGGTGCCGCTGACTGCGGTGATCTCGATATCCTCATTCTGCAGCAGACGGTCGACGACGCCCCAGACATAGGCGGAGTGCGCGCCGCCGCCCTGCAGGGCAAGGAGGATTTTCTTCTTCTGTGTGCGATGACTGTTCTTCGGCATGGTGCTGGCCTCGTGATGAAAGTGGGCGCAGTACCAATGTAGGGGAATGCAGGCATGCATGCAACCACGCCCGCAAGCTTGATCAGTGGCAATCGGGAGCGTTCTGGTCGAGGTAGACCTCGAAGGCGATGTTGCGCACGGCGGTCTTCATCGTCTTGTCGATGTGGCCGCTGGCCGCCCATTCAGCGGCGACCTGACGGAGGAAGGCGGCGCTCTTCTTGTCGGACGCCGGAACGACGAAGGCCAGCGTCGAGCGCGGGCCGGTCGGCAGGCGTGCGGAAAACTTCTTCCATTCCGGATACTTGAGCAGCTCTTCCAGCATCGCGCTGTCGTGCACCGTCGCGTCGCACTCGCCGACGCGTACTGCGATCAGCGCATCGGCCGGCGCCTTGTACACCATTTCGATGGCGCCATACCTTGCCGTCATGGTCCCGACATGCAGGCCGCCTTCGGACACGCAAACCTTGCGTCCTTTCAGCTGTTCCCAGGATTTGATGTCGGTATCGGTACGCATGATCGCCATCGGACCGGCCGCGTAACCGGTCGGGATGAGGGTGTGGGTGCGCGACAGGGGATCGTTTTCGGCGACGGTCGCGAGCGCGAGGTCAATCTTGCGGTCTGCCAGCAGCGCTGCCTGTTTTCCGGGCAGTGCCTGCATGGTTTCCAGCGGCAGCTGCTGACGCTTCGCCACGTCTTCCAGCAGCGCCTTGTCCAGCATCTCGGGCGTGCGGTACTTCATGCCTCCCTTGTATTCCGGCACCACATAGTGGATGCCGGCGAGCATTTTCCCGCGATGTTTCGCGCGTTCCAATCCGCTCGCATGACCCGTGCCGACCGCGCACGCGATGGCGGCGGCGAGCAGGACGTGCGGCAGGCGGAGGGCGGCGATGTTCATCTCAGACGTACTGGTAACGCAGGACGCGGTGCTTCAGGCGCTCAAGCAGTAACTGGTCGATCAGCGGTGCGATGATGGCGATGGCGAGGATATTGGTCATCACGCCCACCATGTCGGCAGTCTCGCCAGCGTAAGACAGCGAACGGCCGAGGCCTTTCCCGAAGCCGATCAGCATTTCGCAGGAAATCAGTGCGCGCCAGGCATTGCCGAAAGCAAGCTGGGCTCCAGTGATCAGCTCGGGCATGACGGCGGGCAGGTAGACGCGCTTTACCAGCTCCCAATGCGATGCACCCATCACGCGCGCGGCAGACACGTGTACCTGCTGCACGCTTTCAGTCGCGTTCATCACCGACAACGCTGCGGGGAAGAAGGCGGAGATCGCGACGACGACGATGATCGGCATGTTGCCGAAGCCCATCAGGATCAGGAACAGCGGTACCCAGGCGATCGAGGGGATGGACTGCAGGATGATGATGGCGGACTTGAGCACTTCGCGGAAGAAGAACAGGATCGCGCCGAGCAGGCCGAAGCCGACGCCGAACAGCATCGCCGAACCATAGCCGGTACCGAGGCGAAACAGGCTGCCCCACAGCGCAGTACGGAAGTTTTCGGACTGGATTTCATCCCACAGCCGGACCATGACGGTATGCACGTCCGGCATCAGGAAGTCGGGCAGCGACCAGGCAGCAGCCTGCCAGCCGAGGAGGATGAAAACGACGGCGAGGACGAAGGCGAATTTCTTGCTGTTGCCGCTGATGCGTGTCTTGGTGCTCATGTTGTTCTTAAATGCGATGGCCGGCGGAGGCGCCGGCCATGGTGTTTTTGCTGTCTGTACCCTCCCTCGCTCCGCGCCCCACGGCTGGGCTTGCAAGCCCAGCCGGCTACGGCAGCGTGAAGCGGTGCTTCACGAAACCTGCCTTCGCCCCGCCTGCGGGAGGGGGGAGTAAATCAGAGCTTGCGTTGCTGCTGCCAGCTCAGGTCGAGAATGGACTTCACATCAAACGGCTTCCCGTCGCGCGTCTTCAGCGAACCCTGCTCCTGCAGGATATCCGCGATTTCCTGCATGCGTGCCTGCTCCTTGGCCGTCAATACCGGGCTGAAGGTCTGGCTCTTGATGGCGTCGGTGATCACCACCTCGCGCGGGATCTCGCCCTTGTTCAGGGTCTTGAGCGTCGGCTCGCTGATAAAGTAGCCGGCGATCAGCTTCGACGCGTCCTGCGGTTTCTTCTGCAGCAGGTCGATGGCTTCCTTCTGCGCATCGAGCGACTTCCACAGCGCGTCCTTGCGCTTCTTCAGGGTGTCGCCGGAGGTGATGACCACCATGCAGGGGAAGGGCCAGACCTCGCCGATCTCGTAGACCTGCTTCACCGGGGCGACCAGTTGCGCGATGCTGGCCTGCGGCTCGAACAGGAAGGCGGCGTCGACGCGCTTGCCGATCAGCGATTGCACCGCGACCTGCGGGCTGACACCCATCACGTTCACATCCTCCGGCTTGAGGCCGGCCTGCTTGAGCACCACGCCCTTGAGCACGGTGTCCGCGGTGCTGCCCTCGGCTTGAGAAGCCAGCGTCTTGCCCTTCAGGTCGGACACCTTCTTGATGCCGGATTCGTCACGGGCGATGATCGCGTGGTAGCCGTGCTGCGCGCCGCCCACGACCTTCAGGTCCGCGCCCTTCGATGCCCAGGCGACCGCGTTGGTGAAGCCGAGCACGCCGGAGTCGAGCTGGCCGCCGACGATCGCCTTGATGAGGTCAGTGCCGGACTTGAACTCGACGAGTTCCACGTCGAGGCCGTACTTCTTGTAGAGGCCGGCTTCCTGCGCGACGATCGCTTGCGCGTCGTCCATCACGCGCAGGTAGCCCACCTTGAATTTCTCTTCCGCATTGGCCTGCACGGCGATCGCGAATGCCGCGATCGCGGCCAGCAACAGTTTCCCGGATTTCATATTCCTGCTCCTTCCGTCAATGGTACGTCCTGGTGCTCTGCATGGATGCCGAGCAATCCCAAAATCTCGCGCCGTACGTCGGCGAAGTCCGACAAGTCGTGTGTCTTCTCGAAGTGCTCCAGGTTGAATTCCTTCAGCACGGTCGCCGGACGATTGCTGAACACGAGGATGCGGTCGGCGAGGAACAGTGCCTCGTCCACATCGTGGGTGACCAGCAACACCGTCGGGCGCGCTTCGCGGATCAGGTCGCGCAAGACATCCTGCAGTGTCATGCGGGTAAGAGCGTCGAGCGCGCCGAAGGGTTCGTCCAGCAGCAGCACTTTCGGGTGCGTGATGAAGGCGCGTGCGAGCGCTGCGCGTTGCCGCATGCCGCCGGACACCTGGTGCGGGTAGTAATCTTCGAAGCCGGCCAGGTTGACCTTGCCCAGCCATGCGACGGCCTGCTCGCGCGCCTGCTTCTTGTCGACCTTCTGCAGTTCCAGGGCCATCGCGACGTTCTGCACCAGCGTCATCCACGGATAGAGCGCGTTTTCCTGGAACATCAGCATGCGTTCCGGTTGCGGTCCCTCGACAGGCTTGCCGGCGGCAAGGATCTCGCCGGCGCTCGGCTTCTCCAGCCCGGCAGCGATGTGCAGCAGCGTCGACTTGCCGCAGCCGGACGGCCCGACCAGGGCGACGAGCTGGCCTTCATCGAACTCGCGGCTGAAGTTCTCGATGACCTGGAGGTCGGAAAAGCGCTTCTTGATGTTGTTAAACGACAGCTTCATTGGATGGCTTATGGTGGCGTCCGGCGTTACATGGTGTGCCCATGTCGGCGGTTATGGTTTCGTCCGCCGGAATTACTTTTGGTAATAACGAAATGTAGTGGTGCGTTGGGTCGAGGACAACAATTTTTCCGGACTATGCTTATACAAAAATATGAATAAGCTTAGGCATCGCACAACGTATACCTGCACGAACGCTTGGGCCGCCATTAGATAGCGGAAACAAAAGGGAGTCAACGCTGCACCGCGAGGCGTGGCAAATTGATAATTGGTGATTCGACAATCATTGGCCGGGAGCTGTTCCATGCGCTATGAATTGTTCTACTGGCCAGGCGGATACAGGCCTACCTCAAATCGAGGCGTATCCCGTTGAACAACGCGACATGCTCCGCCGGTATCCGGGGCTCGACGCCTGGTCAGCCTTTCACGGGCGGGGTGGATTCCCTTCCGCAGTCGCACTCGTACCACCTGTGCTCGTTCCAGATGTCGAGATTGAACTCGCCCTGCTGCGGCGCGCGCTTGCCGGGAGTGCTGGTGGCCGAGGTGCCGTGGAGCTCCGTCGGCGCGAGCATCGGGTCTTCTTCCAGCGGGCTGCCGCCGCACGCGCTCAGCAATGCGGCAACGGGCAACAGGACGTGGAGGGAGGAGTGCTTGCGGAGGATTGCAACGAACTTCACAACGGGCCTTTTCAATCTTTGTCAAAAGAAATTTCGTAACCGACTGCAACAACTCAGAGGTTGCGAGCGGGAAAAGGTTCCGGAAGGAATGAGAATCGGAGAGGGATGAACAGGAAGTCATGCCAGGGCGGAAATGCCAGCCGCCCTGCGAGGTGAGTCTTGTTTGAAATCAGTTTATTGCGCTGCTTCCACCGCGGGCAGTGCGGGTGCTGCCGTTTCGGGTATGGCGGCAGCAGGTGACGTGGCAACTTCCACCACCTTCGCATCCTTGCGCCGTAGCGCATACTTGTTCAATCCGGCCATATGGATGCGGCACAGGTAGTCCGTCCAGTTGACCAGCTTGGCGTCCACGGGAAACAACACCTTGTCATGTGTGCGGAAGCGTTTCATCAGCGCCAGCAGGTTCTTGTTGTGGAAGCGGTAACGCGGCTGCGTGTAAAAAGAAAACGTCACTGCCAGCGTCTGCGTCGTGCGCATCTTTTCCATCGCCCTCGTCTCGCCGTCCGCGCCGACCATGCGACGGATTGCGCTCCACGTGCTGACACCCGCACGCATCACACCCATCGTCAGGCGGAAGGTGGCATTGCCGACCACGCGGAATTCATGCGTCGGCTCACTGTAGAAGAGGCGGTCGTACTTCTTCCAGTTGCGCTTTGATTCCTCCTGCAGCAGCCGAATCACGTCTCCCATGCGGATCGGGTTGCCCGAGCCGCTGCAGCATTGGTAGATGCGATGGCCGACCACATCGGACAAGGCTTCCGCTGTCGCCAGCAAGATGCTGTTGGCGACAAGGTCCGCCGGAATGATGTCGATGATTTCGTCGGGCTTGGCCGGGAAGAAGCTGGTCTTGCCGCGCGCATAGGCGAGGATCACGGCATCGGCGACCTTCACGCCTTCGATCCATCCCGGCGCCGGTTCCTGCAGCGTGCTTTCGATGATGGACGACGGACGATGGTCAGCGAG